>Ga0334722_10001608_pt1 | contig 27699 bp, 26 predicted proteins | sample C3_bottom_MG_FD_207210 | JGI IMG/M metagenome (GOLD analysis project Ga0334722, IMG submission 207210) | Sediment microbial communities from Yellowstone Lake, YNP, Wyoming, USA - C3_bottom | ecosystem: Environmental > Aquatic > Freshwater > Lake > Sediment | place: USA: Wyoming | collected... | reverse complement strand
CCGCGCACCTCCGCCTTGGCGCGCTGCTGAAGGAGGCGCGCCGCTGGGAGGAGGCCGAGAGCGTGTACGGCGGTGCGCTCACGCAGTTCGGCGACGATCCCGTGGTGCTCGTGGACCTTGCCACGCTTTACCTCGAGTGGGGACGGCTGGACGAAGCGCGGCGCGTCGGAGAGCATGTGCTGGCCACGCGGCCGTCAGTGCCAGACGGGCACCTGATTCTCGGCTGCGTCCTGCTGGAGGGCGGCGAGGTGGACGCCGCGCGGGCCGCCTTCGAGCGGGGGCGTGCCATGGACCCCGGCAACACGAGCGCGGCGTGGAACCTCGGAACGCTCGACCTGCTGGATGGCGAGCTCGCTCGCGGGCTTCCGGCGTTCGAACGCCGCCGCACGATGCCCGGCTTCCTCCTGCGCACGGAAGAGGTGCCAGGGCGCGAGTGGATGGGCGAACCGCTCGACGGCCAGGTGATCCTGGTGCACGAGGAGCAGGGGCTCGGCGACACGCTGCAGTTCGTGCGCTATGCCGCCGAACTCAAGCGGCGCGGCGCCGCCCGCGTGATCGTCGAGACCGACGCCGGGTCCGCGTCGCTCATTGCGACCGTGCCCGGGGTGGATGCCGTTGCGACGCGCGGGGCGGCGCTGCCGGCCTACGACTGCTTTGTACCGATGATGACGCTCCCGTTGCGCTGCGGCACCACGCTCCAGACCATTCCCGCCGAGGTGCCGTACTTCACGGCGCCGTCGCGGCCCGTGGCCGACATCGTGCGCGCCGCGCGGGGGCGCGTGAAGGTCGGCATCGTCTGGGGAGGGAACCCGCGCAATCCGCGCGACCGCTTCCGCTCCGTGCCGCTCCCCGCACTGCTCGCCGCACTGCATGGGCCGGACGTGACGATCGTGTCGCTGCAGAAGGGACCGCACGCGGCCGCGCTCGCCCCGTGGCGCGACCACTTCGGCGTACTCGACCTCGACGCGCATCTTGCCACGCTCGACGACACGGCGGCCGCCATTGGCGCGCTCGACGTGGTCATCACCGTGTGCACGTCCATGGCGCATCTCGCCGGCGGCCTTGGCCATCGGACGTGGACGCTGCTCTCGGAGCCCGCCGACTGGCGCTGGTTCCGCCATCGCACCGACTCCCCGTGGTATCCCGGCATGCGCCTTTTCCGCCAGCCCGTCCCGGGCGAGTGGGCCAAGCCGCTCGGCGAGGTGCACCAGGCACTCCAATTGTTTGTCGAGGAGCGCCGGCGGGGATCGCCGCGCGAGTTCGGCGGGAATTCGGGCTAAAGTTCCCCGCCGCGGGGCCGATAAGTACCACTGACGCGGTGACACCACGGTCGCCGCCTCCGGGGGAACGGATTCCCCCAGCAATCAGCCAGGGAGTAAGGCACAATGCGTATCAACACGAACATCGGCGCCCTCACGGCGGCCACCAACCTCACCAAGGTCAACGATGCGGTCCGTTCCTCGGCCGAGAAGCTCTCCTCGGGCTTCCGCATCAACAAGGCCGCTGACGACGCCGCCGGTCTCGGCGTCGCCAACCTGTTCCGTTCGGACATCCGCGCGCTGACGCAGGCCCAGCGGAACGCCGAGCAGGCGAACTCCGTGTTCCAGATCGCAGAAGGCGGCGCCTCCTCGATCCAGAAGGTGCTCGAGCGCATGAAGGAACTGGCCGTCCAGGCCGCGTCGGACTCGGTGGACTCGGCTGGCCGCAGCCGCATCGACTCCGAGTTCCAGGGCCTGATGTCCGAGATCGACCGCGTGACGGCGACGACGGAATTCCAGGGCTCCAAGCTGCTGGCCGGCGGGTACGGCGCCGCGACCACGTCGGACCTCGGCGCGGGCGTCTCGACGATCACCGCCAGCACCCCGGCGACGGTCGCGATCAGCACGGTGTCGGCGACGGTCGTTCAGGCGGTGGCCAACGGCATCACGCAGACGGCCGCCTACACCGCGGGCTCCGCGCAGACGATCAACTTCTCGGGCCTCGGCCTGAAGATCGCCACCAGCGCGGCGACGACCCTCGCGGACTTCGCCGCGAAGTCGATCTCGACGGTTGCCGGTTCGGGCTCGTTCCTCATCGGCGCCGCCCGCAACAGCACGGCGAACTACACCTCGACCGCGTCGAACCTGATGCAGATCGACGGTTCCTCGCTGAACCTGAGCACCTCGACCCTGACGGTCGCGAGCAAGGACGTGACCACGCTGGCGAACGCGCAGACCGCGCTGTCGGCCGTCGACTCGGCCCTCGCCAAGGTCAACACCGCGCTCGGCATCATCGGCGCCGGCCAGAACCGCCTCTCGAACGCCATCGACAACATCAAGTCGACGGTGCTGAACTACCAGGCCGCCGAGAGCTCGGTCCGTGACCTCGACATGGCCGACGAGATGGTGAAGTACTCGAAGAACCAGATCCTCGCGCAGGCCGGCACCGCGATGCTGGCCCAGGCGAACCAGAGCGGCCAGGGCATCCTCAAGCTGCTCCAGTAGCACCGAAGTTCGGCAGCAACACGGCAGTAGCGACGCTCCCGGGGCCGGTTTCGGCTCCGGGGGCGAAGCCGCTCCGGACGCACCACCCGAGGTAACTCCAGATGGCAACCGACCCAGTCGGCACGTTCAGCGGAATCTCCAGCGGCATTCAATGGCGCGACATGGTCGACCAGATCATCGCCATCGAGGGCCAGCGGACCATTACGCCGCTGACCACGCGGCAGACGGCCCTGACCAGCGCCGCGGCGGCGTGGACCGAGTTCCAGACGGTCGTCGGGCGGTTCCGCGACGCGGCGAAAGCCGTGCGCGACGCCACCTCCTTCAGCACCTTCGCCACCACCACCGGCCGCAGCACCTCGACGAGCCGCGACCTGGTGTCGTTGTCGGCCGACGCGACCGCCAGCCCGGGCAGCTACAGCGTCGAGGTGCAGCAGCTCGCGTCGGCCGAGAAGCTGAGCGGCGCGGTCGCCGCGTCGTCGTCCACGGCGCTCGGCGTGGCCGGCGCCTTCGTGCTCAACGGCCAGACGGTCACGGTGACCGCCACCGACACGCTGACCACGCTCCGCGACAAGATCAACGCGCTCGACACCGGCACCACGCCGACCGGCGTCTCCGCCTCGCTGCTCAGCAGCAGCGCCGGCACCCGCCTCGTGCTGTCGGCGGACCAGACCGGCGCGGCGGGCATCGAGCTCGTTGATGACGCCGCGGGCACGCTGCAGACGCTGGGCTTCACCGACAGCAGCGTCTCGGCGAACATCACCGGCGCCGGGCTGACCCAGACCAACCGGTACAGCAGCAGCACCGCCACGTTCGCCATCATGCTGGGCGTAACGCTGCCCACGCCCTCCACCATCCGGGTGGGCGGCCAGACGATCACCGTGGACCTCAGCACCGAGTCGCTGACGACCATCGCCGCCAAGATCAACGCGGCGGCGGGCTCGCCGACCGCGGCGGCGGTCGTCTCCGAGACGATCGGCGGGCACAGCTACTCGCGCCTGCAGACGAGCCTGGCGGTCGAGACCGATCCGCTCGATGCGGCGAACAGTGCGCGCACGCTCGCCGTGCTCGGCTTCACCAAGGCCGGCCGCGGCGCCGTGGCGCAGGTGGTGATGAGCGCCAACACCTTCACGGATGCCGGCAATGGCGGCGCCAACGCCGCGGCCGCCACGCTCCTGTCCAACGTGCAGGTGGGCGGCCAGGCGCTGGGCCTGGGCGTCGGCGACGTGATCACCATCGCCGGCAAGCGCGGCGACGGCACCGCCGTCACCCGCACGCTCACCGTGGCGGCCAACAGCACCATGCAGTCGCTGCTCGACAGCGCGAACGACATCGCCAGCGGCTTTGCCGCCGGTGCGCGCACTGCCGCGATGTCGCTCGGCGGCGGGCGCCTGGCGGTGACCGACAGCACGGCCGGCGATTCGCAGCTCGGGCTGTCGATCACCGTCGCCAAGGCGGGGGGCGGCACCATCTCGCTTGGCAGTTTCGGCACTGGCAGCGGCGGCATCGTGGGGCGCAGCCGCCAGATCAACGCCGGCACCGACGCGCGGTTCCTGCTCGACGGCCAGGTGGTCACGCGCAGCAGCAACGCGGTCAGCGACGTCGTCACCGGCGTGACCTTCAACCTGCTCGCCGCGGAGGCCGGCACGGCGGTCACCGTGAGCGTGGCGCGCAACCTCGACGACGCCGTCAGCCGCATGCAGAGTTTCGCCGCGGCCTACAACGACGTGCGGACGTGGGCCGACACCAATGCGGCCCCGGGCAAGCGGCTCGCCGGAGACACGGCCCTGCGCTCGATGGTCAACTCCATCTCGTCCACGCTGCTCCAATCCGTCACCGGCCTGACCGGCAGCTACACCGCGGCCTCGATGGCGGGCATCAGCCGCGACAAGAACGGGGTGCTGTCGGTCGACGCCGCCGTCCTCAAGGCCGCGCTCGGCGCCAGCTACGGCGACGTGCGGAAGTTCTTCAGCAAGGCGGGCATCCCGACCGACGGCGAAGTGACGTACGTCGGCTCGAGCGATGCGACGAAGGCGACGGCCACGCCGTACGCCGTGACCATCACGCAGGCGGCCACGGCGGCCAGTGTGACCGGCGCGGCGTTCGCCACCTACGCGACGGCCGGCACGCCGGACGCCATGACGATCACGGACGCGAGCACGGGAAATTCCGGGACGGTCACGCTCACCAACGGCGATTCGCTGGCGCGGGTGATCGCCAACCTGAACGGGCTGTTCACGACGCAGCACATGAACCTCGTGGCGTCGGAATCCGCCGGGGCCGTGACGATCACGTCGAACGACTACGGCACGACCGGGGGCTTCACCGTCGCGTACACGCCGGGCACGGGCAACGGCACGGCGCAGCTCGGGCTCGCCGCCACGAGCTACACCGGGCTCAACGTGGCGGGGACGATCGGCGGCGCGGCCGCCACCGGGATCGGCCGCCTGCTGACGGGCGCGGCCGGGACCGATGTCGAGGGGCTGCAGCTGTCGTACACGGGCAGCACGGCGCGTGCGGCCGGCTCGGTGGCGTTCTCGATCGGCATGGGCGGCATGCTGTACAAGGTCGCGAACGACATCGCGCTCGACCTGAGCGGCCAGGCTGCCACCCTGTCGACAAACGCCACGGCGCAGGCCGATGCGCTCACCGACCGCATCAACGCCGGCCAGGATCGCCTGGCGCGCCGTCGGGCGCAGCTGACCACGCAGTTCATCGCCATGGAGTCGGCGATGAGCCGCGCCCAGTCGCTCTCCGCCTCGCTGACGTCGAGCATCAACGGGCTGTTCGACTACAACAAGCAGGGCTAGGCACTCCAGTCCCGCGGCGCGCCGCCGATACTGGACTCAGACCTGCCGGGAGCCAAATCCGTGTCGTACCAGACCGTTGCGTCCAGATACCGCGAGTCCGAGGTCCTTTCCGCCTCGCCGGCGCGCCTGCTGATCATCACCTTCGACTTCCTGATTGCGCAGCTCACGCGGGCGAAGGTCGGCATCGAGGCGCGACGCCCCGAGGTCACGTTGCCGGCGCTCGACAAGTCGCGGCAGGCGGTGGGCGAGCTGCTGGCGAGCGTCGATCCCGCGGCCGGCGGCGAACTCGCCCACCGCCTGACGTCGCTGTACGTGTTCCTGCTCACGGAGCTCGTCGAGCTCGGGCGCTCCCCCGATGCGCATCGGTTGGAACGGAACACGCGGATCATCTGCGAGCTGCGCGACGCATTCGCCGCGGCCGGCGAGCGCCCGACACATGCGGAGGTCGCGTGAGCGACGGGCGCGCCGGCGCCGAAGAGGCCCGGGCCATCGCATTCCTGCAGCAGCTGGCGAGCATGTGCGATGAGACTCGACGCCACGCATCGAGCGACCCGGCACGGATCGCGGACATGCTCTCGGTGTTCGAGGAGACGCTTGCCACGCTCGCCCCGATGCTGGAGCGCATTGGCGCGTCGCCCAATGCCGCGCGCGATGCGGTGGTGCAGGCGGCCAAGCAGGCGGCGAGCAGCCATCAGGCGCTGATCGACGCGATGATGCTGGAGCTGGAACGCCTGGGACGGGCCATTGCGGACGTCGACAACGCGAACAACGCCAGTGAGGCGTACGCCGGCGCGCGACTCGGCGGGTCGAGCCCGGGCTTTCAGGCGGTCGGCTAGGCCGTTCGCGACCGGCTCCTGCTGACCTGTCGACGGTCAGGCGAATACCCGGCAAGAGTTGCCGCCCAGCCAATTGAGCGCTTTATTCACAGCCGGGGTGCTTCCGCACTCCGGCTTCCTCTTCTTTGCTGTGGGCGCATGGCCACCATCCTGTACGTCGACGACGAACCTTCGATCGGCCTCATCCTCGAGGACACGCTCGAACGCGCCGGGCACCAATCGGTCGGCGCCCGCAACGTGCCGGAAGCGATGGACGTGCTCGCCCGCGGCGGCGTCGACCTGATCATCTCGGACTACCGGATGCCGGGACTCACGGGGCTGGAGTTCCTGAGCATCCTGCAGCGCGACGGCTACGACATCCCGCTCATCATGCTCACGGGGTACGCCTCCATCGAGCACGCGGTGGCGAGCATCAAGGCCGGCGCGGTGGACTACATCACCAAGCCGGTGCGGCCGCAGCAGCTCGAGCTGGCCGTGGACCAGGCGCTCGAGTACGTGCGGCTGCGCCGCGAGAACGAGGCGCTGCGCCGCGAGGTGATGGAGTTCCGCAACGAACGGCAGATCATCGGCGACAGCACGGCGATGCGCCGCATCATGCAGACCGTGGCGATGGCCGCGCCGACGCGGGCGACGGTGCTGCTGCAGGGCGAGAGCGGCACGGGCAAGGAGCTGTTTGCGCGCGCCATCCACGAGCAGAGCGACCGGCGCGACCGGCCGTTCATCCAGCTCAACTGCGCGGCGCTGCCCGAGGGACTGATCGAGAGCTCGCTGTTCGGCCACGAGCGCGGCGCCTTCACCGGCGCGGTGAAGCGGGTGGAGGGCGCATTCGAGCGGGCGCACCGGGGCACGCTGCTGCTCGACGAAATTTCGGAGATGAAGCTCGACCTCCAGTCCAAGCTGCTGCGCGTACTGCAGGAGCAGGAGTTCGAGCGCGTAGGCGGCACGACGCCCATCCGGGTGGACGTGCGCGTGATCGCCACGACCAACCGCGACCTCGCCGCCGAGGCGGCGGCCGGGACGTTCCGGCAGGACCTGTTCTACCGGCTGAGCGTCATCCCGGTGCTGATCCCCCCGCTGCGCGAGCGCAAGGAGGACATCCCGTCGCTGGCGATGCGCTTTGCCATCCGCACGGCGAGCGAGATGGGCAAGGAGATCACCGGCTTCTCGCGCGAAGCCATCGACTACCTGCAGGAATCGCCGTGGCCGGGGAACGTGCGCGAACTGCAGCACGCCGTGGAGCGCGCGGTGATCCTGACGCAGGACCCGATCATCCAGCTGCACGCCTTCGACGCGAGCCGCTACGGGCTGACGCCGCACTCGGGGGCAACGCGCGTGTCGGGCAGCTTCGCCGCGATCGCACCGGTGCGGCCGACGCCGCCACCCGTTCCGGCGATGTCCGAGCCGGTGATGCACCCGGTGCCCGCGGCGGCCCCGGCGGCCGTCGCCGCGCCGGCGCACCGTGCGACGGGGGAAGTGCTGCTGTCGTCGCTGAACGTGAATGACGCCGAACGCGTGCTGATCCAGAAGGCGCTGGAGGCAACCGGCGGCAACCGCACCAAGGCGGCGGAGCTGCTGGGCATCAGCGTGCGGACGCTGCGCAACAAGCTGAACTCGCCGGCGGACGGCGACGACGAACTCTCGTAGGACGTCGGTCCGCGCGCCGCGTCAGGCGGCCCCGGCCAACGCCGGCATCTGCGCAACGGTCAGCCACGTCAACCACGGTGTGTCGAGCAGCGTGGGGTACACCGCGACTCCCCGCGCCCCGAAGAACTCATCGACGGCACGCTTGACCCCGAACTCGCCCGCGTCGAATCGACCGTCGAGGTAGTCATGGCCGGCGAACACGCCGCCGGGTCGCACCTTCCGATGCCAGGCCTCCAGGTCTTCCATCACGGAAGCGTAGTCGTGCCGGGCGTCGATGTAGACGAAGTCCAGGCTGTAGTCCGGAATGCGCTGCGTCGCCTCAAGGGAGGTCAGGCGCCAGATGCTGCTCCGCGTGCCAAACCGCGACAGGCGCGCGCGCGTCTCCTCATAGAGCTGGTCGTGTCGATCCTGACTGACATTCGCGATGTCCTCGTACCGGTCGGCGGCGTCCGTGAGCCACGGGTCCACCGAGATCAGGTGTCGCCCGTGCCACGCGCCGAGAATCAACTCGGAGAACTCACCCGTCTGGACTCCGACTTCGACCCCGCATCCGAAGAGCCGGCGCTGATTCAGCAGGTGGGGCAGTTCCGCACGTTCGGCGAGCCATGCGAGTGAAGTAGCGTAGGTGTCTCTGGCGTCTTCGATCGTGGGCATCGTGCGCTCGTTGGCGGGTCCGAAGGAGGGGTTCAACATCCATCCGCCAGTCACGCAACTGCCATGCCAACCTGCATGTCTTGCGCGACGCGGCGCAGAACGCCGCGGCAGGGGTGAATTCGACCACGAGTCCGGAAAAAGGTGCCGGTCACGCGGCTCAGGAGCCTTTAGTTGCGCTAAAGAACGCCAAGAATTTCCGAGTCAAATGTTTCCGAGTTTAGCGTAACAGGTTATATGATAATAGTTTACTGTCAGTTCATTAGTTCGCCAGCTGGAGCCCTCCGTTCGCTGGCCCAACCCTTGCCTTCCCTATCGCCCACGAATCGCGCTCCGGAGGCCGAATGCCGTTCGATCTCGTTGGCCGAGTCAGCCAGGCCAATCAACTGAAGCAGAGCCTCGACATCTCCGTGCAGCGCACGCGACAGATCGCCGATCGCGTCGCGCGCGCCACCGCGTCGCAGCAGGGCTTCGCGCTGCCCGACACGCCCACCGCGCCGGGCTCGGCCGAGAGCGGCCCCATCGACATCGAAGCCGAGATGGTCAGCCTGGCCGACGAACAGCTGCGCTACGAGGCCACGACCAAGCTCCTCTCGAAGACGTACGAGTACATGCGCGCTTCGCTCAAGGGTTCCTGATGCCCGATCCGGTCATCCCCAACCAGGGCCTGCCCCTGATCCGGCCGATGTTCCGCACCATGGGCATCGCCGCCAGCGGCCTGTCGGCCCAGCGCCTGCGCATGGAGACGATCGCGACCAACATCGCGAACGCCGAAACCACGCACACCGCCGCGGGCGGCCCGTACCGCCGGCGCATGGTCCAGATGGAAGCGGCCACCGCCGACGATTTCCAGAAGTCGCTGAGCGCCGCCAAGGATGCCGCATCCGACCTGCCGTCGATTACCCGGGGCGGCGGCGCCACCGCCGCCGACGCCCTGTCGGTGGCCGACGCCGCCTTCGAACAGCGGCTCACTGCCGCCGACGCACTCAGCGGCCAGGCCGCCGACGACGCCGAGCAGTCGGCGCTCAACGCCGGCGAGGGCTGGGGCGTGAAGGCCAGCGCCATCGTCGAGGTGCCGGGCGACGGACCGCTCGTGTACGACCCGGCGCATCCCGACGCCGACGCCAACGGCTACGTCCGCTACCCGAACGTCCGCATCACCGACGAGCTGGTGGACATGATGGACGCCAAGCGCATGTACGAAGCCAACGCCACCGTCTTCCAGGCCGCGAAGCAGATGCTGCGCCGCGCCATCGACATCTGAGGCCCACGATGAACGTCAACGGACTTTCCTCCTCGCTGCAGTCGCTCCTCGCGGCCCGCGAACAGCTGCAAACGGCGCGCCCCGACGCCACCGCCGCGCAGGCACAGCGCGCGGCCACGGCCGCCCCCGCCGCGGCCAACGCCGCCTCGGCCAAGCCGGCCGCCGCCAGCGCGACGCTCACCGCCACCGCGCCCGAGGGGACCGACCCGGCGCTGTGGAGCGTGCTGACGAGCGACGAGCGCGCCTTCTTCTCGCGCGTCGTGACGTCGGGCCCGCTCACCTACTCGAAGATGGCCGCCGCCAACGCCAACCGTCCCGCCGCGATGCCGTCCATCCGCGGCGGCCGCATCGACTTCCGGGCCTGACCATGACCGCTCCGATCGGTGGTGCGCTCTCTGGCGTCGGCGGCGCGCTGGGCGACACCGGCGCGCGCGCGGTGCCGGTGATCGGCACCGGCGGCAATTCCTTTGGCGACACGCTCAAGCGCGCGCTCAACGACGTCTCGGCCGCGCAGGACCGCTCCTCCGACACGCTGGGCGCGTTCCTGCGCGGCGAGCCGGTGGAGCTGCACCAGGTGATGGCGGCCAGTGAAGAGGCCGGCATTGCCCTCGAAATGCTCATCGAGGTGCGCAACAAGTTCCTCGACGCCTACCGCACGCTGACCAACATGCAGGGCTGACCGCCCGCTGACCGCCCGCTGACGCCTCACCCCACTCCGCCCGATGGCTTCCCCGCTCGACGACCTCTTCTCCCGCTTTGGTGGCACGCGCCGCGTGCTGATCTTCGCGTTCACGCTCGGCATCGCCGGCCTGATCTTCGTGGGGTCGCGTGCGGTGACGAAGCCCGAACTCGTGCCGGCCGCCAGCAACGTCCCCATCGAGAGCGCCTCCGAACTGACCGACCGGCTCACGAATGCCGGCGTGAAGTTCACGCTCGACCAGGGCGGCCAGTCCATCATGGTGGACCGCAACGACCTGGCGAAAGCACGCGTGGCGCTGGCGAAGGGCGGCCAGCTCAACGGCGCGCGCCCCGGCCTGGAGCTGTTCGACCGGCCGTCGTGGGGCATGAACGAGTTCGCCCAGCGCATCAACTACCGGCGCGCCCTCGAGGGCGAGCTGGAGCGCACCATCGGCCACATGCGCGGCATCGAGCGCGCCGAGGTGCACCTGGCGCTCCCCGACCAGGGGACGTTCCAGCAGGAGGGCAAGCAGGCGACGGCCAGCGTGCTGCTGGCGCTGCGCGGCAATGCGTCGCCGACGCCGGATGTCGTGCAGGGTATCGCGCACCTGGTGTCGAACTCGGTGGACGGCCTGCCGGCCGACAACGTCAGCATCCATGACGACATGGGCCGGCAGTGGACCGACCCGAACGACGGCAACAGCACGACGGCGCTGAGCTCGCGCCAGCTGCGCACGCAGCAGGAAGTGGAGGAGGAGCTGCAGAAGAAGGCGGAGGACCTGGTGCAGGGCGTCGTCGGGGCCGGGAACGCGACCGTGCGCGTGTCGGCGCTGCTCAACTTCGACAAGGTCGAGCGCACGACGAACGCGGTGGACCCGGAGCGGCAGGCGCTGGTCTCCGAGACGAAGAGCGAGATCGTGCCCGGGGCCGCGCAGCAGGGCGCCGGCCAGACGAACGTCACCAACACCTACGAGAACACCAAGAGCACCGAGACCTTCACGGCGACGGTGGGCAACGTCAAGAAGCTGAGCGTCGCGGTGCTGGTGAGCGACCGGCGGCTCCCGGCCAAGGACAGCACCGACACGATTCCCCGGTTCCAGGCGCGGAGCGCCGAGGAATTGGCCCGCATCGACGCATTGGTGCGCAGCGCCATCGGCATCGACCCGACGCGCGGCGACGTGCTGAGCGTGCAGAGCTCGACGCCCGAGGTGGTGCCGGTGGCCGCCGCGAAGGAGGCGCCGGTGCCGCTGATGCAGAAGCTGCAGGACAACCAGCGCCCGATGCTGATGACCGTGGGCATGGTGGCCGCCATCGTCATCGCGCTGCTCGCGCTGCGCGCGCTGAAGGCGCCGGTGGCGGCGACGCAGCAGCTGGCGTACGCCAACGCGGTGCCGGCGCTGCCGGGGCACGTGCAGGGTGCGGGGACGGCCCAGGTGGAGGGACAGGGCGCTTCGCGCTTCGTGCAGCCGCCGGCCCGCCCGCCGATCATCTTCCCGGCGGCGAACACCGAGGTGCGCGACAAGGTGTCGTCAACGGTGGACCAGAACCCCGACGTGGCAGCCCGGCTGGTGAAGTCGTGGCTGAAGGACGGCTAGGCCATGAGCACCGCCCTCGTTCGCCGTGACCAGCGCATGACGGGACGCGAGAAGGCCGCGATCCTGTACATGGCGCTCGGGTCGGAGCAGTCCGCCAAGATCACGCAGCGCCTCACGCAGGACGAGGTGGAGCTGATCTCGCTCGAGATCGCGAAGATGAACCGCGTGGACGTGGACCAGGCCGAAAACGTGATGCTCGAGTGGATCGAGATCGCGGTGGCCGGCGAGGCGGTGGCCACGGGCGGCGTGGACTATGCGCGCGAGGTGCTGGACAAGGCGTTCGGGACGACGAAGGCGAAGGAGATCCTCAAGCGCATCATGGGGCAGCTGGCCGACACGGCGGGGCTGCAGCGCCTGCGCAACGCCGACCCGCAGCAGATTGCGAACATGCTCCGCGGCGAGCACCCGCAGACCATCGCCCTGATCCTCGCGCACCTGCAGACGCCGCAGACGGCGGGCGTGCTGAAGGAGCTCGACCCGTCGATCGGCGGCGACGTGACGTACCGGATGGCGAAGATGGAGAAGGTGTCGCCCGAGATGCTGCTGCTCATCGAGCGCTCGTTCGGCTCGGAGTCGGAGCTGGACTTCCAGGCGGGGATGAGCCGCGCGGGCGGCCCGGCGGCCGTGGCCGGCGTGCTCAACCTGCTGCAGGGCGCGCTGGAGAAGACGCTGCTGGAGAAGATCACCGACCGCGACCGCGCACTGGCCGAGCAGATCAAGAACCTGATGTTCGTCTTCGAGGACATCTCCACGCTCGACGACCGTGCGCTGCAGCGCCTGCTGCGCGACATCGACGCCAAGACGCTGGCGCTGGCGCTCAAGGGCGCGAGCGGCGAGCTGAAGGAGCGCATCATGTCGCAGATGTCGCAGCGCGCCGTGGCCGCCCTGAAGGAGGAGATGGAGATGCTCGGCCCGGTGCGGATGCGCGACGTCGAGGGGGCGCAGTCGCAGATCGTGGCGCAGGTGCGCGCGCTCGAGGAGACGGGCGAGATCGTGATCGGCGGCGGGGATGAAGTTGTCGTCGCGTAGCGCGTGCGCGTTCCGCGGGGGCCTGGTGCCGGCCGCCGGCGGCTCGTGGCGTCCGGGCGAAATCGCGGCGATGCCGATGCTGCTCGTCGAGGACGAGCTGCCGCCGCTCGACCCGGCGGCCGAGGCGCAGGCCCGGCACGAGAAGGAGATCCACGACGCCTACACGCAGGGCTTCGAGGAGGGGCGGCACGAGGGCGAGCTGGGCGAGCAGGCGCGCCTGCGCAACGCGCTGTCCGCCGCCGAGGAGTCCATTGAGGTGCTGCGGGCCGGCGAGGAGCGGTGGCAGGGGATGATCGAGGAGAACATCTGCGCCCTCGCCGTTGCCGTGGCGCGCCACATCATCGACCGCGAAGTGGCCGACAACCCGGAGATCCTGGAGAAGCTCGTCAAGCGCGCGCTCGGCGAGTTCCCGATTGACCATCCGGTGCGCGTGCGCGTGAACCCCACCGACATGCAGATCATCATCTCGCACGGCGGCCAGGGAGCGCTCGACGCGCTCACCGGCACGCCGCCGCGCGAGGCGCACTGGATTCCCGATGCGCGCATCGCGCCCGGGGGCACCGTGGTGGAGGGGCGCGACCGCATCATCGACGGGCGCGTGGACACCGCGCTCGAACGCGTCTACCGCCGGCTGACCTACAAGAATGCGTGATTCGCCCTTCGCCCGCCGCGTCTCGGAACTGTCGCGCTTCGCCCGCTACGGGCGCGTCGTGCGCATCACCGGCCTCGTCGTCGAGGCGATGGGCATCGACGTGGGCCTGGGCGAGATCTGCCGCATCTCGTCGCTCGGCGACGGACGCAGCGTGCTCGCTGAGGTGTGCGGCTTCCACGACAAGGGCGTGCTGCTGATGTCGCTGGGCGAGCTGGAGGGCGTGCACCCCGGCTCCATGGTGGTGCCGCTCGGCCGGTCGCTGGGCGTGTCGGTGGGGCCGCAGTTGCTGGGGCGCGTGCTCGACGGACTCGGCCATCCCATCGACGGCGGGCCGAAGATCGAGGCGCTCGAGCGCGTGCCGCTCGCCGCCGAGCCGCCGAACCCGCTGACGCGCCACGTGATCGACGAGCCGCTCGAGACGGGGGTGCGCACGATCGACGGGCTGCTGACCATCGGACGCGGCCAGCGGGTGGGCATCTTCTCGGGCTCCGGCGTCGGCAAGTCAACGCTGCTCGGCATGATCGCGCGCCGCGCGAAGGCCGACGTGAACGTCATCGCGCTGCTCGGCGAGCGCGGGCGCGAGGTGCGCGACTTCATCGAGAACGCCCTCGGCCCCGAGGGGCTGGCGCGCTCGGTGCTGGTGGTGGCCACCGGCGACCAGGCCGCGCTGGTGCGCGCGCGCGGCGCGCTGGTGGCCACGGCGATCGCCGAGTACTTCCGCGACCAGGGGCAGCAGGTGCTGCTGATGGTGGACTCGGTGACGCGCGTCGCGATGGCGTGGCGCGAGATCGGCCTGGCCGTCGGCGAACCGCCGACGACCAAGGGCTACCCGCCGTCGGTGTTCGCGTCGCTGCCGCGCCTGCTGGAGCGCGCGGGGAATGCGGCGAAGGGCGGCATCACCGGCATCTATACGGTGCTGGTGGATGGCGACGACTTCAACGAGCCGGTGGCCGACGCCGCCCGCTCGATCCTCGACGGCCACATCGTGCTGACGCGCAAGCTCGCGGCGAACGGCCATTATCCGGCCATCGACATCCTCGAGAGCAAGAGCCGGGTGAAGGACGCGGTGACGCAGCGCGCGCACCAGCTTGACGCGCTCAAGTTCGCGCGGCTGGAGGCGGCGTACCGCGAGAAGGAGGACCTGATTCTCGTCGGCGCCTACCACCAGGGGAGCGACCCGCTGGTGGACGCCGCACTGCAGCTGCGCGACCCGATGCTCAACTACCTGCGCCAGCGCCCCGACGAGCCGTCCGCGTTCGACGAGTCGCGCCTGCTGCTCGGCAGTCTCGGCCAGCGCATTGATGCACTGACCAAGAGCCGCACGGCTGCGGCATGAGCCGCTTCAAGTTCCGCCTTCAGCGGCTGCTCGACCTGCGTCAGAAGAAGGAGCACGAGGCCGCCAGCGCGGTCGCGGCGGCGCGCAGCGTTCATGAGGCTGCCACGCGGCGGGAGGAGGAACTCACCGAGCGCCGTGACTCCACCCGGCAAGAGTTGCTCCCGGCCGAGGGTCAAACCGTCCGGGTGGCCGAGCTGCACGAGATCGCATTCCTCGTGCGGGCGCTGGATGACCGGGTGATCGACGCCCGCCAGGCCTCGCAGGTCGCGGAACGGAGTGTGCAAGAGAAACTGGGCGAGCTGGGCGATGCCATGCGGGACCGCCGCATCCTCGACCGGCTCAAGGACCGCCGTTCCGACGAATGGCGAGCCGAGGATGCCCGCCAGGAGCGCGAGATCATGGATGCGATTGCGCGCGACCGGTTTACCGATCGCAACAGACCCAAGCCCGAGTCCGACTGATGATCCGCCTCGCCCTGCCGTTCCTCGTCGCGTTCCTGCTCGCCCTGGGCGGGGCCACGGGGCTGGTGGTCGTACAGGCCCGGAAGCACGCCGCGACCGCAGCGCTTCAGGCGGTTCCCGATTCCGTTGCCAAGCCCAAGGCAGAGGCGGCGGCGACGCCGGCGGCACCCGACTCGTCGGCCGCCATCGCGCTGAAGGGGGCGACGGCGACCGACTCGAGCGCGGCTGCCGCGCCGATCGCCGCGCCGGTCGCCGCGCGTGCGAGCGGTGGCGCCGATCAACCCGTGCCGGCCAATGCATATGCCGCCACGACGACGCCCGCGCCGCGGACGAGTGCCGCCGCACCACCGACGGCGCGCTCCGCGGCTCCCGCGGTGATGGCGCGCCCGACGGTCGTGGCGACGAACGTGGTGTCGCGCGTCGAAGCCTCGAGCGGGCAGAGTGCGAACGGCCCGACGGCGGCGGCGGGCGGCAGCCCAGCGCCGACGAATGCGGCGCCAAGCGCGCCCATGGGAAGCGTGCCTGGCGCGCTGCGCGATTCACGGCTGGCGAAGATCTTCGGCAACATGCCGGCCAAGGATGCCGCGAAGGTGCTGGGCCAGATGGATGACAACGACGTCTCGCACATCCTCGCGAAGCTGACCGACCGGAAGGCCAGCGAGATCCTGTCCGTGTTCCCCGCCGAGCGTGCCGCGGCGATCTCGAAGGCCGCCATCAAGTCGAGGGAAGCCCCGTGACATCCCCCATCGCGGCGGGCGGCATGGGCGCCGCTCCGGCGTCGGCCGCATTCGAGATGACGGGCGCGGCGCCAGCCGCGGCCGGCGCGAACGCACCGGCAACCATGGATCCGTCGCTGCAGCCCTTCGCCGGGGTGCTGGCGCGGCTCGTCAGCCTCCAGTCGCTGGCAACCGCGGATGCCCGCCCCGACGCCGAACGGATGATGCGTGACGCACTGGCGTCACTCGAATCGGCGGTTTCGGACGGCGCAGCCTCGGCCGAAGGGCTGCCAATGAACGATGCCGGCACGTCGGCCATCAAGGCCCTGCTCGCGCAGGTCGCGCGGCAGGGCATGGCCGGAGCGGCGAACACCGCGGCGCTCGGTGCCACGCCCGCTGGCGCAGCGGCGCCGGTGGTGGACGGCGCGACGCTGTCGCTCGGTGCGGCGGCGATGATCGTGCCGCCGACGACGCCGTCCGTCGAGGCGACGGCAAAGACGACGGACAGCGACCGGCCGACCGCGCGCACCGAGGGCAATGCGGACGACCACGCCGCCAAGGACCCCGCGATACTCACGGGCAACGCGACAGCGCCGGTCGATCCGTCAGCGGTGGTGCGCGAGACGGCGGCGCTCGATCCCGCCTTCAAGGCGAAGCTCGACCGTGTGATCGCACGCATGCAGAGCGAGTTCGGCCACACGGTGACGGTGGTGGAGACCGTGCGCAACCAGGCGCGACAGGATGCGCTCTACGGACTTGGGCGCACCGCGCCCGGTCAGGTGGTGACGTGGACGCGCAACTCGCGACACGCCGACGGGCTGGCAGCCGACGTGATGATCGACGGCGGTTACGACAACGCGGTCGCCTTCGAGCGGCTGCAGCGCATCGCCAACGAGGAGGGGCTCCATACGCTGGGTGCGCGCGACGCCGGGCACCTCGAATTGCGCGTGCCGAGCGCCGGCGGGTTCACGGCGCGCATGACGTCGATGGCGGCAATGCCGCCGTCGCTGAAGGGTGCCACGCCGGCCGTGCGCGCGGACGCCGCCCGCGATGCGCTGGCGCGCATCGCGCAGGTGGCGCACGTCGCCGAGGTGGCGGTGAGCGCTGGCGTGGCGCGCGTGGCGGCGGTGGCGCGGGTGGCAACGCCGGGCGCGGCGCTGTCGGCGGCCGCGGAACCGAAAAGTGCGACGCGATCGGGCGGCGCCAACGCGACGCACACGACCGGCGGCGAGCTGCCCGCGGTGGCCGTGTCGCCGGGCGGCGGCGCGGCGAAGTCCTCGACGCACGAACGCGGCGCCTCCGACCGCGACGCGCGGCCGTCGCAGCCGCTGGCCGCGCCGGTCGCGGGAGAGGGGGCGGCCATCGCGCTGCCGACCGCATCGGCGCCGCGCGGCGCTGATGCGCCGGGCGCGGTGAGCGCGATTGGCCCGAACCAGGGCGCACGCGTCGATCAGATAGACGCCCTTCACGACCAGGCGGCCGCGCAGCCGGTGTCGTCGATGGTGCTGAACGTCGACGACGGCCATGGCGGCACCGATCGCATTCGCGTGGACGTGCGCGGCGCGAGCGTGGCCTCCACCATCGATGTGCGCGACCCGCAGGGCGCCGCGCAGCTCGCGGATCGCTCGGGGGAGCTGGCGCGTGCGCTCGAGGCGCACGGTCTCGAGTCGGAGGGTGTGCGCGTGCGCACGGTCGCCGCACCGACGAACGCCGACGCCCTGCGCGCCGCCGCCGGCGGCGAGGTGTCCACGACGCGCGGCCTGGCCGGCGCACTCGCCACCGAGGCGTCCACGCCATCGCGGCGTGATCGCGACACGCCGCGCGACCCGCGCGCCGGTTCGTCCCCGCAGGAGCAGGATTCCCATCGCCAGCGCTCGCGTCGCGAGCGCGAGGACACGCAGCCATGACCACCCCCGTCGGATCATCCACCAGCAGCCAGTCGGTTGCGTCCGCGCTCTCGGGTGCCGCCGGCGCCGGCGGCCCGATGGGCAAGGACCAGTTCGTCAAGCTCCTCGTGGCGCAGATGACGCACCAGGATCCGCTGAACCCGATGGACAGCACGCAGATGGCGGCGCAGCTGGCGCAGTTCTCGTCGGTGGAGCAGCTGATGAACATCAGCAGCAAGCTCGACGCGCAGACGACCGGCAGCGCCTCGATGCTCGACGCGCTCGACCGGAACGCGGCGCTCGGCATGATCGGCCGGACGGTGACCGCCGTGTCGGACGAAGTCTCCGTGTCGGGGCATGCCGCGGGCGCGGTGCAGACCGACGTGCCGTCGGCCGGCGCCCACGTGCGGGCGCGGATCGTCGACGCCACGGGGCAGACACTGGGCACGGCGGACTACGGCGTGCTGGCGGGCGGCCGGCAATCGCTCGACCTCACGAAGGCGCTCAAGGGCGTGCCCGACGGCAGCTACACCGTGAAGATCGAGACGGTGGCGGAGGACGGCAGCGCCACGGGGCTGTCGCCGATCCAGACGTTCAAGATCGACGGCCTGCGCTTTGGCACGAATGGTGCGGTGCTCACCTCAGGAAATCGGTCGGTTCCGATCGGCAACGTCATCGGGGTCGCCAGCAACTAAACCAGTAAGGAGTCGACGATGCTTCGCTCGCTCTTCGCCGGCGTGTCCGGCCTCCGCAACCATCAGGTGCGGATGGACGTCATCGGCAACAACATCTCGAACGTGAACACCGTGGCGTTCAAGTCGGGCCGCGTGACGTTCAAGGAAGGCTTCGCCCAGATGCTGCAGGGCGGCAGCCGTCCGCCGGGAGACCAGGGCGGCATCAACCCGATCCAGGTCGGCCTCGGCATGCAGATCGGGTCGGTGGACACGATCTTCTCGCAGGGCAACCTCGAGACGACGGGGCTCAACACCGACGTCGCGATTCAGGGGAACTCCTTCTTCGTCGCACGGAAGGGCAACCAGAGCTTCTACACGCGCTCCGGCAACTTCCAGGTGGACGCCGACGGCAAGCTGGTGGCGCCGACCAATGGCTTCATCGTGCAGGGGCGTACCGCGGTGAACGGCGTCTTCCAGGACGGCATCAGCGACATCGTGCTGCCGTTCGGCCAGAAGACGGCCGCCACGGCGACGTCGAGTGCCAAGCTGGGCGGCAACGTGGACGCGTCGGTTCCGGATTTCGACCTTTCGGACCCTGACGGCGCCGGACCGCTGGCGGCCGGATTCAACGCCGACACCCGCGCTGCGGCCGTGAACAAGGACTCGTGGACCGAGACGTCGATCACGACGTACGACTCACTGGGCACCAAGCACGACGTGAAGATCTACCTGTACAAGACGGGCGCCAACGCCTGGAACTGGGAAGTGGACCAGGCGGGCCTCGTGGCGGCCGGCGTCCCCGCAGCGAGCATCACGGGAAGCGGAACGCTGACCTTCAACACCGACGGCACGCTGAACAACGCCTCGTCCAACACGGTCGGCTTTGCGCCGCCGGGGGCCGACCCGATGTCGATCACCATCGACTTCGGCCAGGGCGTCAACGGCATCACGTCATTCTCGTCGACCTCCACGGCGGTGCTGCGCGACCAGAACGGCTACACCTCGGGCACGCTGCAGAATTTCTCGATCGACCGCACGGGCGTCATCACGGGTTCGTTCACCAACGGCGTCAACGTGTCGCTGGGCCAGATCGTGCTCGCCGACTTCAACAACCCGGCCGGCCTGCTGCGCATCGGCGACAACATGTACCAGGAGTCGGGCAACTCGGGCGGCGCCGTACTCGGCTTCGCGCTCGAGGGCTCGCAGTCGACGCTCACGTCGGGCGCGCTCGAAATGTCGAATGTCGACCTGGCGCAGGAGTTCACGTCGATGATCGTGGCGCAACGCGGCTTCCAGGCCAACGGACGCGTGATCACCACGAGCGACGACCTGCTGCAGGAGCTCGTGAACCTCAAGCGGTAATCGGCACAGGCGCCGCGGCATCCCTGCCGGGCGCACGCAGGCGACGGGCCGGCCCTGTGCCGGCCCGTCGTCGTTGCACGACATGGGCGGAATTCTCCGCAGAGCGGCACGATTTACCGGGCAGCACTCGCGGAGCACGGCGAAGGCGCTGATGGTCGCGCCGGCACCCGACGGCCACAATGCGCAAGTCGTTTCTGGCCAGCGCTTTACCAGTGGTCATCCGACGCCGCGTGAACGTGGTACGGTCTGTGCGATGGTGACGGGTGCACAAAACCGCACCCACTCAACTCGCGACCATGGCCGACACCGAGCAAGTCACCGAAGGCGAAGCGGCACCTGTGCCCGCCAGCGGCGGCAAGAAGATGCTCCCCATCCTCCTCATCGTGCTCGGCGGCCTGATCTTCGGCGGCGCAACGGGCGTGTTCATGGTGGGTCCCGCGGTGGCGCGGAAGGTGGCACCGAGCGCCGCCGAGGTGAGCAAGGCGGCGGCCGCGAAAGCGGCCAAGGAGAGCGAAGCCGAGGCGGCCGTGGAGGGCGCGGAAGCCAAGGTCTTCCTGCTCGACAACATGGTGCTCAACCCGGCCGGCTCCAGCGGCCAGCGGTTCCTGCTGATCTCCATCGCCCTGCGCCTCCGGGATGCGGCGGCCGAGGCCGAGATGAAGGCGCGCGACGCCGAGGTGCGTGACGCGATGCTGCGCGTGCTTGGCACGAAGCACGTCGAGGAACTCGCCGACATCGGCCAGCGCGACCGGCTGAAGAACGAGTTGCGCGCGACGCTCGACACGATCGTGAAGTCCGGCTCGGTGAAGGGACTCTACTTCCCACAGTTCGTGATCCAGTAGGAACGCCATGGCCTCCGAAACGCTCAGCCAGAACGAGATCGATCAGCTGCTTGGCGGCGCCTCGTCGGCGTCCATGCATGCCGCGCCGCGCAACGGCGGCGACATCGACTACCAGCTGTACGACTTCCGCCGTCCGCACCGCGTCAGCAAGGAGCGCCTGCGCACGCTCGAGGCGATGTATGAGCGCCTCGTGAAGTCGCTCGAGGCGTGGCTGCTGAGCCGCATCCGTGGCCAGGTGGAGCTGCGCCTGCAGAGCGTCGAGCAGTTCAGCTTCGGCGAATTCACGCTCTCGCTGCCAACACCGTGCGCGTCGTTCGGGTTCGAGATCCTGAACACCGGCGGCCAGAAGGGCGTGATCGACGTGGGCCACGAGTTCGCCTACTACCTGGTGGACCGCTTCTTCGGCGGATCGGGCGCCGCGTCGGTGCCGACGCGCGCCATGTCGCCGGTGGAGCGGCTCGTCGTCCGCCTGATGGTGGAGCGCACCACTGGCCTGCTCAGCGACATCTGGCAGGATCACGTGGAGTTCGACTTCGAGCTCACGAGCTTCGAGTCGATCCCCGAGATGGTGCAGGCCGCGAGCCGCGACGACCCGGTGCTCGTGGCGAGCATCGAGGTGAACGCCGGCAACGCGTCGTCGCTGATCCTCATCTGCCTGCCGTTCTCCGTGCTGGACAAGTTCTTCGCGTCGGGCGAGCAGCAGCGCGTGAAGGCGATGACCGGCTCGGAGGCGGAGCGCCAGCTGACGCGCGAGCTGGCCGAGGTGTCGCTGCGGCAGATGCAGGTGGACATTGCAGCGCGCCTGCCGGCGTTCGAGGTGCCGATGCGCCACCTGCTCGGCCTGCCGGTGGGCGCCGTGCTCAGCACCGGCATCCCGACCGACACCCGGCTCGACATCACCGTCGGCGGCCAGGTGCGCTACCGCGCCGCGGCCGGCCGCGTGGGAAGCAAGCTCGCGGTGCGGCTGCTCGATGCCCCCGGCGTGCCGGCGCCGCCGCCGCCGCTGCTGCGCCCCTGACCGCCGCGCCGCCCGACTCCACTCCTGCCCACTGAACTCTCATGCCTGACTCCACGATGATCCCAGATGTCTCGACGCCGCAGTTCGCGGAACTCGCCCCGACCGGGACGGGCCAGAGCGAGGTGCCCCTGTCGATGCTGCTCGACCTCACCATTCCGGTGACCATCGAACTCGGTCGCACGCGCATGTCGGTGCAGGAGATCCTGCGCCTCGGCCGCGGTTCGGTGGTGCAGCTGGAGCGGCTGGCCGGCGAGCCGATTGACGTGTACGTGGGTGACCGCCGGTTCGCCGAGGGCGAGGTAGTGGTGATCGGCGAGCACTTCGGCATCCGCATCACGCGGCTCGTCTCGGTGATGCCCGGCGAGGTGGCCGCGTAATGATCACGTCGCTGCTCGGCGTGCTCGGGGTGCTCGCGCTGGTGCTCGGGCTCCTCCTGCTGGCCCTGCGGTACCTGAAGCGCTTTGCGCCGAACGGCGGCGCGAACGCCGGCAAGGTGCCGCTGGAAGTCGTGCAGCGCCTGTCCTTGTCTCCCAAGCAGGGCATCGCGATCGTGCGCATCGGCGAGCGGCTCGTGGCCGTCTCGATGGGCGATGGCGGCGTGCGGGCGCTCGTCGAGCTCGACGGCGCACCGGTGCCCGCCAGTGCGGCGATGCCGTCGGGCGCCACGCCGCGCCGCAGCATTCCGCTGACCGCCGGGCAGGCGGCCGCGACCCCGGTCGTGGCCGCCGCACTCCCGGCCGATTTCCGCAACCTGCTGCGCACCGCACTCCGCAGCTCGACCACGCTGGCGCTCCTCATCGCTGCGCTCGTGCCGCTGGCGGCGCGGGCGCAGCAGCCGGCCGCGCCGGCGGCGCCGGCCGCGGCACAGGTGCAGCAGGCCATCCCGCGGTCCACCGGCATGGTGACCGGTGCGGGTCCCGGAGCGTCGGCGGCAGCGCCCGCTGGCTCGACAGCCGCGTCCGCGAAGGGCGCGGCCGAGCAACTCGCGGCCATCGTGAATTCGGTCAACAAGGCGCCGGCGCGCCAGGGCGTCCGGAGCGCCACGACGGGCGCCGCGGCGGCGGCCGCGGGCAGCGGCACGTCGAGCGCCGACCAGATGATCAGCCGCGCCGCGCCGACCATCGACCTGCGCGTCGCCGGCGGCGACGGCCTGCACCTCTCGGGGACGGTCGGCGTCGTGGTGATGATGGGGTTGCTGACGCTGCTGCCGACGCTGGTGCTGATGATGACCGGCTTCACGCGCATCCTCATCGTGCTGCACTTCCTGCGGCAGGCCATCGGCACGCAGAGCGCGCCGCCGGCGCAGCTGATTGCCGGCCTCGCCCTGCTCATCACCGGCTTCGTGATGGCGCCGACGCTGAGCGAGGTGAACCGCACGGCGCTGCAGCCGTGGATGGACGGCCGGATCGAGCAGGGACAGATGCTGAGCGACGGCGTGAAGCCGTTCCGCACCTTCATGCTGCGCCAGGTGCGGCCGTCCGACCTGGCGACGTTCGCCCGCATCAGCGGCCAGCCGGTGGTCGGCGGCCCGCAGGACGCACCACTGGTGGTGCTCATGTCGGCGTTCGTGACCAGCGAGTTGCGCACCGCCTTCCAGATCGGCTTCGCGCTCTTCCTGCCGTTCATCGTCATCGACGTCGTCGTCGCCTCCGTGCTGATGAGCATGGGCATGATGATGCTCCCGCCGGCGATGATCTCGCTTCCGTTCAAGCTGCTCCTCTTCGTGCTCGTTGACGGCTGGTCGCTGATCGTCACGGGCCTCGTGCAGAGCTTCCACTAGCCCGCGTCCAACCCGCCGCCATGACTGACGCCGCCGTCGTCGACCTCGCCCGCAACGCCGTCATGATGGCGCTGTCGCTGGCCGCCCCGATGCTCACCGTCGCCCTCGGTGTGGGCCTCGCCATCAGCGTGTTCCAGTCGGTGACGCAGATCCAGGACCAGACGCTCTCCTTCGTGCCCAAGCTCATGGCGGTGACCGGCGTCTTCCTGATCGGCCTGCCGTGGATGATCCAGACGGCGGTGAAGTACACCGCGGAGCTGTTCCGCGCGCTCCCGTCGCTGGTGTCGTGAGCGCGGGCCTCGACTTCTTCGCCCCGGGAGCCGGTGACGCGCTGGTGCTCACCGGCACGCGGGTCACGGGCCTGCTGCTCGTGGCGCCGTCGCTGTCGTCGATCATCGTGCCGCACCGCGTCCGCGCCGGACTGGTGGTGCTGCTCACCCTGCTGCTCACGCCCGCGGCGCTCTCGGCGCAGCGGATGCCGCGCATGACCGCGATGGCCGTCGCGTCGGAGCTGCTCATCGGCTTCGCCATCGGCTTCGGCGCGTCGATCCTGGTCGGCGCCGCCGAGCAGGCGGGCGACGCCATGGCGGTGCAGACGGGGCTCAGCGGCATCGCGATCCTCGACCCGATGGCGGCCGAGCCGCTGCCGGTGCTCGGGTCGTTCCTGCGCCTCTTCGCCATCACCCTGCTGCTGACGCTCAACCTGCACGCGGTGATGATCAGCACGCTCGCCGAATCGTTGCGAGCGGTGCCGCTGGGTTCTGCGCCCGGCCTGGCGAACGGCATCCACGAACTGCTCGGCCTTGGCGCGACGATGTTCGCGCTTGGCGTGCGGTTCGCCGCGCCGGTGATCGCGGTGATCCTCATCGTGAACGTGTCGCTGGCCGTGATGGGGCGCGCCGCACCGCAGCTGAACGTGCTGACGGTCGCGTTCCCGCTGCAGATCGCCGCCGGGCTGTTCGCGCTGGCGGCCGCGCTGCCGGCCATGGCGGTGTTCTTTGGCGGCTGGGACTCCGTGTACCACGGGATGGTCGCGCGCGCCGTGGGCGGCTTCACCTTCACCGGGCGCTGACGATGGCCGACGGCAGCGACGCCGAAAAAACCGAAGCCCCAACCGCGAAACGACGCGAAGACGCGTTTCTCGAGGGCAAGGTCCCGCGCTCGCCCGAACTCAACGCCGCGGCGCTGTTCCTGACGGCGGCACTCGTCGTGAACTCGGTGGGGCCGGGGGTCGGCACGCAGCTGGTGGCGCTGTTCGGCGCAACGCTCGCGCAGCTCGGCGACGGCGCGCGCGATCCCGGGCGCGCCATCGTGTTGCTGCGCACCACCGGCTTTGCCGCCATGAAGATCATCGGCCTGCTCGTCGCCGGCTTCGGCGTGGCCGTGCTGGCGGTGGCTGGCGTGCAGGGGCGGGGGCTCGTGTCGGCGCAGCCGCTCGAGCCAAAGTGGGAGCGCATCAGCCCGCTCGCCAACGCCAAGCGCCTGTTCTCCACCCAGCCGCTCGCCGACCTCGTGAAGTCGCTGGCCAAGATGGGCATCGTGGCCTGGGCGGTGTCGGGCGTGCTGATGCAGGGCTGGGGCGAGCTGAGCGACCTCGGCAGCCGCGACCTGATGGCGATGTTCCCGGTGGTGCAGCACCAGGTGGTGCAGATGCTCAAGAACGCCGGGCTCGCCTACCTGGCGCTCGCCGCCCTCGACTACGTCTACCAGCTCTGGCAGTACGAGAAGAGCCTGAAGATGAGCAAGGAGGACGTGCGGCAGGAGACCAAGCAGAACGAGGGCGACCCGATGCTGCGGCACCGCATGCGCTCGCTCGCCCGCGCCCGCATCCGCCGCCAGATGTTCGAGGACGTCAAGCAGGCCGACGTCGTCATCGTCAACCCGACGCACATCGCCGTCGCCCTGCGCTACGACCCGGTGAAGGCGCCGGCGCCGATCGTGCTCGCCATGGGCCAGCGCAAGATCGCCGAGCGCATCAAGGCGCTGGCGTTCGAGCACAAGGTCCCGGTGATCGAGAATAAGCCGCTGGCACGGGCATTGCTTGCCAGTGCCCATGTCGGCCAGATGATCCCGGCCGAGCTCTACGCCGCCGTCGCCGAAGTCCTCGCCTTCGTCATCCGCCAGCGCGCGCTCGCCGCGATGCGCTGGAAGGGGTCCGCCCTCGCATGAGTTCCCTCGCCGGCCCGGCCCAGAGCCGCGGCGCGCGCACCGCCGAGATCGGCGTCGCCCTCGCCGTCGTCTTCATCATCGCACTGCTGGTGGTGCCGCTGCCGCCCTTCGTGCTCGACCTCTGCCTGTCGCTCAGCATCGGCATCTCGCTGGTGGTGCTGCTCGTGTCGCTGTACACGACCGACCCGCTGGAGTTCAGCTCGTTCCCGGCGCTCATCCTGCTGCTCACGCTGTTCCGGCTGGCGCTCAACGTCAGCAGCACGCGGCTCATCCTGTCGGAGGGGCACGCCGGCCAGGTGATCCAGGCATTCGGCCAGTTCGTCATCGGCGGCAACTACGCCGTGGGCGTGGTGCTGTTCCTGATCCTGGTGGGCATCAACTTCATCGTCATCACCAAGGGCGCCGGGCGCGTGGCCGAGGTGGCCGCCCGCTTCACCCTCGACGCGATGCCCGGCAAGCAGATGGCCATCGACGCCGACCTGTCGGCCGGGCTCATCGACGAGGCCACCGCGCGCCGGCGCCGCAGCGAGATCACGCAGCAGGCCGACTTCTACGGTGCGATGGACGGCGCCTCGAAGTTCGTGAAGGGCGACGCGATCGCCGGGCTGCTGATCACGTTCATCAACATCGTCGGCGGCATCTTCATCGGCGTGGTGCAAAAGGGGATGCCGGCGGCGCAGGCGGCCTCGACCTACACGATCCTCACCGTCGGCGACGGCCTGGTGGCGCAGATTCCGGCGCTGATCGTGAGCACCGCGGCCGGCATCATGGTGACGCACGCCGCGGGCGGGTCGCGCATCGGCAGCCTGCTGGCGCGCCAACTCGGCGCCCACCCGCGCGCCGTCTGGATCGCCGCCGGCGTACTGGCGTCGATGGCCGCTGTCCCCGGGCTCCCGACGCTGCCCTTCCTCGTGCTGGCCGGCGGCCTGGGCGTGCTCGGCAAGATGTCGCAGACCGCGTCGGACGCGCGCGACCTCGCGGCGGCCAGCCCCGACGTGGCGCCCGCCGCCGACGTGGCGCCGCAGAACCCGCTCAAGGACCTGCTGCAGATCGACCCGATCGAGCTCGAGGTGGGTTATGCGCTCATCCCGCTCGTCGACGAGGCGCAGGGCGGCGACCTGCTGGAGCGCATCAGCCTGCTGCGCAAGCAGGCGGCGCTCGAGCTCGGCATCCTCATCCCGTCCATCCGCATCCGCGACGACGTCCGGCTGCCGGCCAACGAGTACATCATCAAGCTGCGCGGCAGCGAGGTGGCGCGCGCCGAGGTGCTGCCGCGCTTCTTCCTGGCGCTCGACACGGGCGGCGTCATCCAGGCCATCGACGGCATGGAGACCATCGATCCGTCATTCGGGATGCCGGCCCGCTGGATCGCCCCCGGACGGAAGGCCGAGGCCGAAGCGCTGGGTTACGTGGTGGTGGAACCGACCACGATGGTCGCCACGCACCTGATGGAAACGCTCAAGGCCAACGCCGCCGAGCTGCTGGGCCGCCAGGACGTGCAGGAGATGGTCGAGACGCTCAAGAAGTCGCACCCCGCGCTCGTCGAGGACCTCCTGCCGAACAAGGTCTCGCTCGGCATGCTCCACCGGGTGCTGCAGCGCCTGCTGCGCGAGCGCGTCCCCATCCGCGACCTCGTCACCATCCTCGAGGCGCTGGGCGACACGGCCGACCAGACCAAGGACCCCGAGCAGCTCACCGAGCACGTGCGCCGTTCGCTGTCGAACGTCATCGCCCGGCTGTTCATGGACGATTCCGGCACCGTGCGCGGCATCACGCTGGGCGCGCGGCTCGAGGCCTCGCTCATGGGGCTCTTCAG
>Ga0334722_10001607_pt1 | contig 27702 bp, 24 predicted proteins | sample C3_bottom_MG_FD_207210 | JGI IMG/M metagenome (GOLD analysis project Ga0334722, IMG submission 207210) | Sediment microbial communities from Yellowstone Lake, YNP, Wyoming, USA - C3_bottom | ecosystem: Environmental > Aquatic > Freshwater > Lake > Sediment | place: USA: Wyoming | collected... | reverse complement strand
GAGAATCCCCTCGTTCCTCTTTGCCAGGGCCTGCCTGAAGGTGAAGGCGCTTCGAATCTCCGCCGCGATCGGCGCGAAGTACTTCTCGCTCTGCCAATACCCCTCGAAGTAGGCATCTCCCTCGAGCGATAGAAGCTCGGGCTGGTAGCCGAACTTCCGGTCGATTATGTGGCTGCGCTTGGTGAGATACTTGCGACGAACCCGGTTCAGAATCCCCATCGGCCGGATCGCGAGCCGCTTCACCACTTCGCGCGGCGCTTCAGGAAGGCTCACCGAGAACAATCTGCCCAGCTCGAAGCCGTTGTGGGCAGGTTGGTCGTCGAAGCCCCCCGTGTCGATGCACACCTCGTCCCGCCCTTCGGCCGCAAGCCGGAGGGCGAAGGCGTATTGGAACATCTGGTTCCCGAGCCCGCCGTGGATCTTGACGATCTTCATGGTCTTCCTATCGGATCCCGAGACAACGCGCGAAATCCCGGGCCGCGGAACGCCATCCGGAAAAATGGCGGTGATAGGTGCCCGAGGCCAGACCTTCCAGCACCTGCGTGACTGCTTCGAGACCATTCCGCCAGGCCAAAGCCTCTTCCCGCGCCTTGACCGACGCCCGGGCCTGGGCCAGCGCCCCCGGCTCGGCGCCCATCCGACTCGCCGCCTCGAAAAGCCCTTCCCAGCCCCTCGCCCAGGCCTCTATGTCACGAGGCCCGGAATCCACCGGCTTCCTCGAAGCGCCGATCCCGGCCCCCGTCTGCTGCCCCCCGTGTTGACGATACGATACGAGACGCTCGGGCACCGCCGCCAAGCCCCCCGTGAGGGAGGCCGCTAGAGCCAGCCATTGGTCGTGCACGAAATCCTCGAGGGGAGGAAAGGGCAGGACAGCCTTGGCGAAATCAGCCCGCGCGAGGAGGGCGCAGCCATTGACCACATTGCGCCTCAAGAGGACCCTGAAGGATTCGCCTCTCGTCATCAAGGCGCGCTCCCGCTTGGAAAACCCCAGTCTCTTCCACATGCCGTCCCCGAGGGGCCGCAGAGTCTCGTCCACCAGTTCAAGATCCGAGAAGGCCAAGGCCGCTCCGCCTTCCAGGGCCCTCACTAGCCTCTCGAGCTTGCCGCGGACCCAGACATCGTCCTGGTCCGAAAGCGCGATGAAGTCGCCCTTCGCCTCCCGGATGCCCTCTTCGAAGGTGGCGACATACCCGAGATTGCGGGCGTGGCGTATCGCCCTGACTCGGTCTCCGTGGCTCTCCGCCAGGGCCTCGATGAGCCCCGACGTCCCGTCCGTGGAGGCATCGTCGATGATGACAAGCTCGAGCTCGACCCCGCGCTGCGCGAGGATGGACTCGACCTGTTCCCCGAGATGGGCCGCCCCGTTGTAGGCGGCCAGGACCACGGTGACGAGTCCCTGTCCCATGCCGCAGGCCCCGCCTCAGCGCCGCTCGCGCCTGAGCAGGCGTTTCGCGGTCCGCATGAGAAAGCGCCCCGGGGCCGTTCGCGTCTTGAACCAGTAGACGACCAGGCTCGCCGGTGTGCTCGGCGTGAATTCAGAACGCTGGTAATCCTGGGTCGTGCATTCGAAGGCGACATTCTGCCTGACCAGGCTCAGGGTGGGCACGATGCCCCTGAAATTGATCTCCCGGACATACTGCCCCCAGGAATCCGCGGGCACATAGACGGGGTCGTTCTTGGCAAGGATCTTGTCCGCGGCCTCTCGCGTGATGACATAGCCGGCCGACTGGCACATGGATCCCAGCTTTATCATTCTGGGTCTGACGATCTTGTACTCGCCCAAGAGCTCTTCGCTCCCGCTTCGCGAAAAGACGTCGCAGCGCTCCAGCTGGACCAGGTCATTGGGCCTGATCCGGGGCTCGAGGAGGCGAAGAGCCTCGGGAAGATCGGGCGACACGATGGCATCGTCCTCCATCACCATCGCGAAGGACAGACCCCGTTCCGCCATGAGCCGGTACACCTTCTGATGGCTCAGAGCGCAGCCCACCTCGCCCGCCGTCAGGTTCCTGAGTTCGATTCGGAGAGCCTTGGCCTTGTCGTAGGCACCGGGGTCCTCGTAGTAGTCCTTGCCCCGAACGGCGTCCACGAATTCGAAATCCAGCCCCGCCCTCCCGAGCTCCTCCCGCACGAAGGCGCGTCGGTCGTCCGCGTCCGGCAGGCTGATGACAAAAATATGCATTGTGATTTTCCTTACCAGCTGATGCGCCAGCTCTCGTAGTCGACGCAGTGCACCCGCTCGGGCGGCAGTCTCATGCCGATGTTCATGCCGGGATTCGTGGTGTAGCTGCCCACGAATTCCTCGGCCCCGGCCAGGCAATCCATGGCCGCGAACAGCGTCAAAAGACGGTCCGCCTTGGCTTCAGCGTCCAGTCTTTGGTACTCCTCGTGGAAGTAGCCGCGTTCACCGGGGGAGCAACTCGTGCGAAGGCGCCAATCGCGCTGGTTCTCGACGAGCCTCTCGTAGTATCCGTAGTCGTCGGTCAGCACGAAGGCGTCGCGGATCTCGCTGACCTTCTCCGCCATCTCGATGTACTTCTCGGGCTCGTAGACCTCGTGCTCCGTCGACTTGTCGCCGCCTCGGACATGAATTCCCACGTAGCGCTCGGGCAGGCCGAAAGCCGCGCGCCTCGCCTCGATCACTGCCTTGGTCTTCGGATTGTATCGCCAGATTATTCGATGCAGGACCCTCGTGGCATCGAGAAGTCCCCCCTCGATCCCGAGCTCGGGAATGGAAAAACCTCTGGCCGCGAAGGCCTCGTTCTTGAATCCGCGCCACACATCATGGGTCAGGAGGTCGAGGCCCTTGAGAGTCTTCAGGACAAGGATCCCCAGCTTTCGGTGGGGATGGTAGATCTTGAGCCACCGGTGATTGTGGCGGTGATGGAAGACATCCTCCGTCTCGGGGCAGAAGGGTTCGAAGAAATCGCGCCAGCCGCCGCGAGTCCGGAAATTCGCGTCGGCGGAATAAAGCGTGAATTTGATCTTCCGGTCGAGACAGTACAGGACCGCGAGAACCAGGTTATTGAACTCGGAAAAGAATCCCGCGTTCACCCCGAGATGGAAGACGAGATCCCTCGAAAAGGACTCGTTGAGCGCTCGATAGCGCACCGCCAATTCAGCGTCGTTCACGTGGCCTTCCCCCCGCCGTGATAGTCCTCCCAGCGGAGAGCCAGGGGATGCGCGCAGGGCCTCGTCGCCTCGATCGCGACATTGTGGTGATGGTTGCGCGAGCCCGCGGGCGGAGGAGTCATGTAGTCACCGAATTGATGCCTGAGTACCCCGTCCCAATCTCGAGGTACCTTGAAGCTCTGACCCTCGAAGACCAGTTCGGAAAGGGGGAAGATCTGCGAATCCCGCCAGTAGAAGGGCCAGGTGAGCTCGAGGTCGTAGGACCACCATTCCTTCCTCCCCAGCTGGCAGAGCCCCCGGATCAGGAATTGGAGTCCGCTCCAGTAGATGACCTGATACAGGGCCGCGACACCGAAGCGATAGACCCGGCGCGCCACGCTTCCCTCGGCGGGAATCGAAGGGCAGCCATAGGGAGGGACTAGCATCCTCGCGCGCCTGAGAATCCGGCGCATCGCGGGGAACTGCCGGGCCGGGAAGATGTCCATGAAGACCGCGTTGAAATCGGCGTCGGCATCCGTGCCCTCGTCCAGACGCCGGCTATAGCGGTCGCGGAGCCGCAAAAAGGCGAGGCGACCGTCCAGCCACACATCCTCGGGCAGGACATCGGGAGCCAGAGTCTTGAAGCGCTCGAAGTCCTCTCGGGGCATCATCACGTCGAGATCGTCGTCCCAGGGGATGAAGCCCTTGTGACGCACGGCCCCGAGAAGAGTCCCGCCTTCGAGCCAGTAGCGAAGGCCCGCTTCCCGGCAGATCGCGTCAAATATGCCGAGAAGCCGCAACATGACGAACTGAGCCTGCCGCAGCGGGCTTTCGCCCTCCAGCCTTCTGTCCGGGAAGTCCTCGATCGCGAATCTGCGCATCAGGGTATCGCCTTCACGAAGGGATCCTTCGCCAACCGGGCAAGGCCAGCTTCTCGATCTCGTCGCTTTCGCCCCTCGACCAGGTCGCGGGACAGCAGACCAGCCCCTCATTCCCGGCGCCCAGCCAGGCTCCCCACCATGCGAAAGTCGAGTTGGAAATGACAAAATTGCGGCACCGGCTCATCGCGTAGAGATCGAAGCCCGGATCGTCCTCGAAGGCCGGCTCCTCGACGAAGACGGGTCGGGATGGAAGCTCGCCCAGTATCTCTTCCGCGTGCCTGCGGTCGTTCGTGAACACGTACCAGATGGGGTGATCGAGCGATGCCGCCAGCCCTTCGGCCGCGCAGCGGTAGTAGTCCCTGGTGCAGATGCCGCCATAGTGCTGGACGGCTCCGTCAGCGAGGTAGTCGCCGCCACGCACATGGATCGCTACCGCGTTCCCCGCGCCGAGGCGTTCCACCCAAGGCGACCTTTGATAGGCCACCACTCGCGCGAAAGGCGGCCGAAACGAAGGCCCGAGGTCGAGGGGGTAGGATCGATCCTGATAGAAGCCCGCGCGATAGTCCTGGAGCACGAAACGGGCATAGACCTTCCAAGCCAGAAGCCTGGCCCTCGATGCGACTTCGATGATCGAGGGATCCTTGAGATCGAATACCTGAGTCAGGATTCTCCGCCCCGCTTCTCCCGATCCCCGGGAATCGAGGAGGAAGCGCACCTTCGCCCCTTCCTTCGCTAAAGCCTTTCCGTAGGCATATTGGAAGAGCTGGTTTCCAAGCCCCGCGAAGAGCTTGATGAGGACTGACCGTGGAGAGCCGCCCTCGGGGTTCCCGGTAGTCAGAGGAATTCCTGGGGCCGATTGCTCGTCGAGCCCTGTCGGTAGTAGAGGAGGGGAAGATCGATCTGGTAGCCCCCGCCGGTCGCGGCATGGAGGAGGGCGCAGTACTCGTAATCCTCGTATGGAGTGAACACGTAGTCTTTCGGGCTGTTCCAGCGCACTAGGCTTCCCAGCTCCCTTCGCACAGTCGGCGTACCGGAAGTCGGCGGATAGCGGCGTCGGATTCCGAAACTCCCCCACGCGTACCATGGAACGATTCCGGTTTCGGTATCGATCCAGCTGAGCCTGTGCCGAGCGAAGGAAACCGCGAGCCCGTCTGTAAGCTGTCTCGGGCCGATTATCCCGGCCTGGAAATCCTCCTGGCCATAGATCTCGCTCGCCGGAACGGTGTCGCGGAAAGTCGAGTAGCCCGTGACGACGAAGGTGCAGTCCCGCCGGGACTCCATGCAGCCTGCTACAGCTTCGAGGCGCTGGGGATGCATGAGGTCATCCGCGTCGCAGAATGATACAAGGTCTCCGCTGGCCTTCTCGAGGCCGAACTGCCTCGCGCCTCCGGCATATAGCTTCCCCTCGGGATGGAGGAACTTGACCTGGGATAGGCCGTGGTACAGCTCCTGCACTTTCCGAAAGGCTTCTTGGTCGGTCGAGCTGTCATCGACGACTATCACTTCGAATGGCGCTCGGGTCTGTCCGAGAGCGCTCTCGATGGTCGCGCCTAGATAGTCGGCATGATTGTAATGCGGGATCACCACGCTGATTCTTGATCCGCCGGACAAAGACTTCGGTGCGAAGTGCCTTGCCTTGAGCTCCACGACCTTTTCCGCGAAAGCGCGCTGAGGCCGGCTCAGGCCTCGTCTGCCCCTAAGTATCCCGGTATCCATCAAGCGCTTGAAGGTCCGGAAATCCGAGCGTCGATACCGGTATCGAAGTCTCCAACCAACCGCTCTCGCGAAGCGAAGGACTAGCTCCATCATCGCGCGCGATGGGGATCGACCTGGCCGGCCGGAGGAAGGATACGGGCTATGGCCCGGTACGCGCGGAGCAGGAAGATCAGCAGCGGAGACGCCCCAAAGGTCCTCACTATGTTTCCATAGACGGAGTCCCTATAAGATGCGAGCTCCTTCATCAAGGGAAGCGCGGAGCCGAATAACTCCCTCAGGCAAAGCTCACGCTCCGCTTCGTTCCTGGACGATCCCTCCGCGCTGGCGCTCACTCCGTCATTGTGGAATACGGCGATGGGTCTCGCCAGTTTCTTGAAGCGTGCCTCCCGCCTCAGGGATGCCTCGATGTAGAAGTACCAATCGGAGGCGATTCGCAAATCTTCGCGGTAAAGGCCCGCCGCCTCGAGTGCGGTTCGACGGATGACGGTATTCTGATGGTTCAAGGTATTCGAGAGGAAGAAGCTCGTGGATATCGATGGTGGATAGTGCCGGAACACGACCTTCCCCTTGTCCACAAAACGAAGGTCACTGAAATACACATCGCAATTTCCATCGAGTTGGTTGAGGATACCTGAGACCGTAGATGTTTCCACGAGCCGATCGCCTGCGTTTAAGAACAGGCAATACTCACCAGTCGATTTCCGAATACCCTTGTTCATTGCGTTGTAGATTCCGCCGTCAGGCTCCGAGATCCAGACATCTACTATGGAGCCGGATCGTTCGAGCAGTTCGCGACTACCGTCACTGGACCCTCCATCGACGACGATGAATTCGTGGTCGTGTGTGTCCTGTTCGGCGACGCTCGCGAGCGTCTGCTCGAGCCCTGCTCGATTGGCAAGCGAGACAGTGATGATGCTAAGCCTTTTCACGCAAGCTCCTGCCTAGCTTGGCCATGAGCAGCTGCCAGACCTTTTTCGGCAGCCGCAACACCATGAGGAACCTCTGCCCGATCTTGTACCTCAGCGACCGGAAGGCCAGCCTCCCGGCTCTTGCCCTGCCGGCTCTGCCATCCATTCGGAAGGCCGGAATGGCCTCGAGGAAATCCAGGACCTTCCCGCTTTCAGCGAGCCATGCTTCTCGGCCCTCACGCATGTACTCGCGGGCATTCCTTCCCACCTGGAGAGCGAGCGAAAGATCCAGGGGTCTCGGGTGCCCGATCTTAAAAAGGTAGCCCGTAGACCCGTCGATGATGTACTCGTTCATCGTCGATTCGTCATTCGCGATGACGGCCTTCCCCATCGCCATGGCTTCAAGGAAGGAAAACCCTATCCCTTCACTTTCGCGAGGAGCGAGGAACAGGGCCTTCGAGGAAACGAGACGATGATAATCCGCCTTGGTGTCAAACCATTCACTGAATGTCATCCCGTAGGAGCGTTGATCTTCCGAAGGGATCGGGTCCACCGTCCTTCCGGGATCGACGGCTCGGTGACAATGGATCGGGAGGGCGATCCTGGAATCGCCAACCAGGGTTTTTATTTCCCGCCAACCAATCGAAGCCGTCCGGCTCCAATAGAAGAGGCCGGAAGTAGACATCTCTGGCGGCGAAAAGAGCGCGGGGTCCGGGAAGTACTGGGCGTAGATCGTTCGACGGTGGGTACAGGCGAGAGAGTCGTGGGTTTTGCGGGAGAAATTCACGAACCAGACATCGCGAAGATCGTTGTCGCGGGCTGGGTCAGAGACCCCGTAGGAATCGAACATCGGGAAAAATGCGACACAGCGGCACTTTAAATGCCCGAGATACGCGCGCGGATCCACCTGGAGGAAGGCGACGAGATCATAGCCTCCCTCGTTGATCTCCTCGATGCTGGCCCTCGGTCCGCCAATCCAGGCCGCATCATAGAAAAGGCGCAAGTCGAACCTCGCGCGCAGCAAGTCTATGAGAAAATTCACTGAGCCGGTCTTCTGGTGGTAGGAAAGGTCGACAAAGGCGAGCCTTAGCCGCGGACTCATATGAGCTCCGATCGGATAGGCGAGGTTCGAGTTTGCCTTTCCACGCAAATATCGCTTTGCATCCTATAAGGACCGACTCAGGCCGAACTCGAGCCTGAAGCCGTTCGTCTTCTCCGACTCAAACCATCCCCCGCTATAGAGCGGGTCATGGACCTGCACGAGGGCGATCCCGGCATCCAGCGCTAGGCGGTGGGGGAAGAACCATGTCGTTTGTAGACCGAGGGCCAACACCGCCTTGAAATTGGTGTCATAGATGTTGTCAGCGGGATAACCCGCGCTCGGGGTCGTGAAGCGCAGCAAAAAATCATTGTCCGGGTTGTACCGCCATGCATAGAAATTCAAAGAACCCGACTTGTGGAAAATTTTGAACCCCAGGTATTGGCTGTTCCCTCCCGTGCCGATTCCCGCCCCCAGCCACTGCCCTTCGTTCGTGTAGCCCTGGACTATTTGACCATGGAAGTAAAAACTTGAGGTACCGATAAACTGGGCGTATACCGCCGAGCTTTCAAGATTCGACCACTCGAAAAGGAGCTCGCCTTCGAGGTCTTTGCCCGGGAGAGCGACCGCCTTGCGGAAGCCTCCGGTATAGACCACATCATGGGAAAAATTCCTGATGATGGCATCGAGTGTCGGCCCAGGATTGTCATTGAGACCGGCCTCGCCGTAGAACTCAACTCCGGCTTCTGGCAGTAGAAAGTCGAACCCGAGGCTGACGCGCTGGTCCCAGCTGTCGTCGCCACCGTTGTTGTTGAATTTGAAGAAAAGGAGAGTCGGGATCGTGGCAAGGCTCTCCACGCGCCATTTCGAAAGATATGTCCGAGTGGCGAAGAGTGCCAGACCGGGGAGAATGGATGGCGCATAGCCGACAGCCAACCCCGAAACAAGCCGGTCATCGTTCGAGGGATCCGAATCGAAATAGGCCGATTCCTTCAAGTTTCCGAGCCAAAGCCTTGCCTCGAGTTCCCCGAGATCGACGTCTCCGACCCTGATGCGGGTCTTGCGGATTCCCGCGTCTATCTTCGGATAGGGAGCCGCGTTGTTGGAATGGATGATCGCGTTGATCCTTCCCGGACCGATCCAAGGCGATTGAGTCCCTATCCCGACAGTCAGCCCCTTCCATGAGAACCGGAGTTCGCTGTCTCCCCAAGAAAAACCGACAATGGCGGCGTCGCCGAAACGTTGCGGGGCGTCGGCTCCGACATTGCGCGCACCGCCCCAGTAATAACCATAGGGGCTGTCGTACGCCGACGGCAGGATCCGAAAAAAAAGGTTTTGTGAAAAGACGAATTGGGGCTTGATGGTCAGTTCGAGACCGAAGGCCACGAGCCTTATGCCGGCTGTCGAGTCAAGGTTGACGCCGCGGCCTTGCCAGAGAGCTCCGTCATTCTGGCCGAATGGCAGGTCACTGTTGTAGAAACACCGGCCTTCGGGCCAATACAGCCTCATGTCGACATAGCCACCGAGAGAAATCCTGTTTCGAGGCACCGCCGACCACGGCCCCGGAGCGCTTTCGACTCCTGTCCATTGCGAATCCGAGAGCGTTCGGTAGTTCAAATAGGGTCGCTGTATCCGCCCTTGCAGCGCAAGGAAGTCATAATATCCCTCCTCACGCGAGAGAAGCCTTTCCTGGGTCGCGATCTGCGTTTGTAGCAATAGCGCGAGAGTGCCAGCCACGAGGGCTTTCAAGTGCGATGCCTCATTCCTGCGGGTCATTCTTGATGTGTTCCTTGAGGAGGCGCCGGAGCTCCGCGGAGATAGTGGAATCGAATTTGCGCGCGAAGAGTTTGCCGCTTCCCGCTGCGCGGTCGAAGTCGGCTTCGTCGAGATAGGCGGGGCAGCTTCCGTTGCGATATTCCCAATCGACATACCGAAGGTCGTCGTTCGCGACCTGGTCGCGGAACCTGGAATTCATCAGGGCTGAGTGAAAGAAGATTTCCTCGGGGCAATGCGTATGCCGGAATCTTTTCAGTGCGCCAGGGTTTTCCCGAACGAAACCGATCACATAATTGGCGGCCTCCCTTTCGATCGACCACCAAGTACCGCCGCCGTAGACCTGCGGGAAGAACGCGGGTTTTTTTCTCTTGAACCCCAACTTCCGCTGAAGACCCAAGAATCTCGGGTTCACCTTCCCGAACCACCGGCCCTTCGGATCCAGGAGATCGTTCAAGTGGTACAACTCGTATCGATCGGTTCCTCCCCCGCTCCAGGTCTGGGACGGCAACTCAAAGACCGTCAGATGCTCTTTCAAGCCCCGGCTCTCAAGGAGCAGATCCCGTTCGCGAGCCGAGGTCAGCGGAAAGCATTGGCCGCTCAAGGCGTGAGCGTAATCGAATCGGCCTTCATCCACCGCCGCGCCAAGAAGGCGCACCAAGGCGCGTAGATGTGAGTAGCCTCCCCAATTGATACGGATATCGGAGCTCAGCCGTACGTTTGCGCGGGCGGAGAGTTCTCCGATCCGGGCATCGCCGCACAAGCTGGATTTCGCGTCGACGGCGATGTGGAACGTAGAATCCGGTCCATCGAGACTGTCCACAAGATCGATGAGCTGGGTGGGTTCCTTGTATACTGTGATGAGGTAGGCATGCCTCATTCAGGGACATCCGAATTCATAACCTAGCGCTCCTGTCGACGAGATCCTTCCAATTGGCTTTGAACTGGCCGTACGAATGACGTTTCTCGACATAGGCCCGCGCGAGCCGGGAGAAGCGCTCATAATCTCCGAGAATCACACGAGCTTTCTCGAGATACTCATCGATTGCTCTATCATCGAAACCTTCCACGACAAATTCGGGTATTTCCTTTCTCAACTCAGCTCCGATTCCGACCTTCGAGATCAACACCGGGATTCCGCATGCCAGGGCCTCAAGGACGCTCATCGAGCAGGACTCATACCGGCTGGGATGGAGCAAGATGAGATGCGAGGAAAGAACCCCGGGAATTCCTTCGTGCGGAATGGACCCAAGGTACCGGAGCGGCGCCCTGGGTCGGATATTAGAAGCGCAGTCAATCGCGAGGCCCCTTTGGGCGAGACGCTCGAGCACATCGAAGCCTTTTCCGTAATGGCTGTATCCCCCGACGAAGAGAAACTCCGCCGTGGGCAACGAGGGCCGCCTCGGGGCGAACGTATCGAGATCGACGCTGTTGCCGACGACTCGATGGACCTTCACGCCTTCCGTGCGAAGGAATCGCCGCTGGAAGTCCGATACCGCCACATTGTAAGCCCCAAGACTCCCGATCGCTTGCAGCAGGGAATCGATGACATTCGACAACTTGTCTCCGAGCGACCAATTCACACCAGCGAGTTTCCTGTAACCGCGAAACGAAAAATGGAAAATGTTGATGCAGCGCTGGCGCAACATCCCGATATTGAGCTGGGCGTCGATGATCACGATAGGGTGACGACCCTTCAGCCCGGCTGCGATATTCCTGTGAACATGCCATTTCTCGCCCCAAATCCATGAGCGGATGAGGTCTCGCTTGCCCACGGGCTCCGCCGAGAGGGTCTGAACCCTGTATCCCCCTTCAGTCAGCGCCTCCCGGATTAAAGCGTTAGCGACCGTGTCCCCACCGATATAGCCGGCCCTCGCGGCGAACTGCACGATAACGACTTCGCGAGCGTCCGATCGATGTCTGCGCAAGGAGGCCGCGAGCGCGAAAAATGGATAGAGCGCGCATAGGACGATGATCCTGAGGATTTTTTCCAGATTTCTATAGTAGCGTTTCAGCGTGTTCGCCTTTTTGCGAAGAAATCGTGCGATGATAGCGCGAAGGGACGAAGACGCTTCTTGAGCCACGCGACTGCCCGCGCCGCCAGGGCGGAGAAATATGCGTCCGGTGCTATAGAGAGGAGGGCAGCCGCATTGCGCCAACCCTTGGCCAAAATAGGTCGAATCTCTACGAAGGCCCTGAGCATTTCAATGATATCCAGGTCGATCGCATGGATGACTTCGCGATCTGCAGGAAACAACCCCAAAAACGCTCTGCGCGATTCCCGGAATAGCTGCGCGATCGAAGCCGCGCCCATTCCATCGAAGCGGTCTTTCATTCCTGATCCAAAGACAGTCAGCGCTTCGTGTCTGACGTCATAGTTGCCGCAGATGGATCTGGCGTACGCCTCGTTCGTCTTCGCGGCGACCGCGAAGGCTTTGCCCATTGCGGAATGGAACGCGCTGCCTTCCGTCCTTCGGTAATGGAGAATCGTGTCTTCGAGCCGGTGCGTCTTCCCTATCTTGGCTATCCTGCACCAAAGGTCGTAGTCCTCGCTGAGGGGCAGCGACTCGTTGTAGAGCAAGCTCTCGGAAACGAGGAAACTTCGTCTGATCATGACACTGGATTGGGCGATGGGGTTTCCCCAAAGTAGGAGCCAATTCAATGGCGGCGAACCCTTTCGATATAGCGGTCCCTCTATCCGATTGCCCCTCTCGTCGATGATGTCGGCATTCCCGCAACAAAGGCAAAAGTCGGGATGTTGCTCGAGGAAGAGCACCTGTTTTTCGAGTCGGTCCACCGTCGCGATATCGTCGGAGTCCAGCCATGCCAGGTAGGTCCCCCGGGCGATGTCGATAGCCTTGTTCCTGGATTTCGCGATCCCTAGGTTGACGGAATTCTCCACCAGTCTCAGGCGGGAATCATTGATCGATCTGACGATCTCCCGAGTGCGATCGGCTGATCCATCATCCACGATGATGAGCTCGAAGTCCTGAAAGGTCTGTCCGATGACACTTGCTATAGATGCCCTGATGAAGGCTTCCCGATTGTAGGCTGGCATCAGCACACTGACCATCGGATGCTCGGGCTCTCGACTGCGACGGTCAGGCATCAAATTCGAATCCATCCGGCGGGTATCCGGACCGCCTCGTAGGGATCTCCCTGGGCAAGCCATCTAAGGGGAGCGACGACGCGCTTTTCAGGATTGGAATTCAACCAAGCCGCCCACCAGCTGAAGCTACTGTTTGCGATGATGTTGTGCGAGCATCGACTCATCAGGCGGAGATCGTCGATTGGCCGACGGATATCTCCGACGCCAACGATCTGCAGGGGGACACCGAGATCTAGATTGTCCTTGCACCACTCCGGCTCGTCAGAAAAGACGAAGAAGGTAGCATCCGGCAGTATCTCGGCTATTTTGAGGCAAGCAGACTGATAATAGTGGACAGAGCAGAGCCCGTGATGCCCCTTCGTGGCTTGATCCGAGGCATAGTCCCCTCTTCGTACGTGCACACCTACCGAGTCGGTGCCTTCGATCTGCCGCAGCAGCTCGTCGTTCACCACGCCACCAAGGGTATCGATCTTGAAGTCGGACCTGATCTCGTCCGAAATATCGGCAAAAACCTTCTCGCTTTGCCAAAACCCGGAGAGATAGGCCTCACCCTGTCCCGAAACGAGCGACTCGAAAGATTCAGGCCCGCGATCCTCGATCAGGCATCCTTGGCTGACTCGCTCGAGCCGGTCCAGGATTTTTCGCACCATGCTGCGACGCGGCCGTGTCCATGGCGCTCCGAGCAAGCGAGCGATATCCCCCGGCGCGGCCGGAGTCACCGCGACCGGGAAATGGGCCAGCTCGAGCTCACGCCTCGTCACACCGGCCGGAGGGTTCAATAGATAGCCGAAATCAAAGGCGAGTGCCTGCTGTCTGCGCGAGGCAAGAGCTTTGCCTGCGGCGTATTGGAACATCTGGTTCCCGAGTCCGCCCATGAGCTGGACAATGATCATGGAAGCCCGCTCACCACATCACGAGCCACTTGTCGCTGTCGATCCCGATGAATTTCGGCCCGATGCGCATGCCGAGGAACATCCCCGGATTTGTCTTGTAGGACCCAATTGTCAGGACGGCCTTCGAGAGCACCTCCACCGATGCGAGAAGCTTAGCGTATTCTTCGTATTGCGAGATCTTGTCGAGCTTGAGGAACTCCCCGAAGTCATAGCCCGTTTCGTGTTCCCTGCAGGTAGTTTGAAACCGATATTCCGGATAATTGTCCCGCAGGTAGCGGTAATTGCGATAGTCATCCGTCAGGAGAAAAATGTCCTTGATACCTGTATGAGCTTTTACCAGATGCATATACTCGTCCGGGCCGAATATTTTCGCTTCGATGACCTTGTCCCCGCCCCTGACATGGAGGCCAACATACTCAGCCGGAAGGCTCAGGTCTCTCGTGCTGTGCTCGACCAAAGCCTCGAACTCCGGGCTGAATCGCCAGACCATTTCAATCAAGCTATTGGTGCAGGAGAGAAGATCGCCCTGGAGTCCCAGACTGGGTATGGAGAAATATTTGCCGACAAACTCCGCCGACCGGAACCTGTCCCAAAGTTCATAGGTGTAGAAAGAAAACCCCTCTCTTCGCTTGAAGGCCGAGCGTTTGAGGCGATTCGCGAGTGAAGGCTTTTTGAGCAAGAAACGCTCGTTGTGTTCTTTGTGGAAAGGCTCTACGGTCTCTTCGCAAAATGGGAGGAAGTAATCGTCCCAGCCCTTCACTATCGAGAGGCTACCGTCTGGCGGAGAGTAGAGGCTGAATCGGATACCGGCATCGAGACAATAGAGCATCGCAAGTACCATGTTGTTGAGTTCCGAAAAGAATCCGGCCCCGTCTCCGAACCTGAATACGAGTTTATTGCTGAAGGATTCATTCAGTCTTCTATATTGATCGATCATCGTAGGTCTCTCGTCTCAACTGCCGGAGAGCGTGGCTCTTTGGCAGGAATACCTATGCTCCGGATTGAAGATGCCCCAGTTGTTGTCTATGTGAAGGTCATAGCCGGTTTCTGCTGGATCGTAAAAAGGAACCTCGAAGCGATAGGCATCGGCGACCTGATCGACCTGCTCAGTAGCCGGGATATCCAGCCCGATCGACATGCTGTATTTCCCAGCGTACATTCCCAGCCTCGGCACCTCGCATTCCATCTGGAAAAGGCCCTTCCCGAGCGTGAATACCTGGTTCTTCAAGTGCCCCGAATCCAACATGACCAAGTTCTGACCATTGTGGGAAATTTTCACTTGCATGCCTGCCCTGACTCCTTCGTCGGGCGATTCCACCAAGAACCGAATTTTCAGGAGTTGATCGGAATAGATGCGGCCGGTATTTGTGCCCTCGGGAGTGATTACCGCGAGCTCGACGATCTTCGCCCTGAGCGAACACTCCTTGGATCGGGGCTGATTCCTTATATCCACCAAGTGCTTGGTTTCCCCGCCTTCCATATAGCTGGTAATGGCGTTGTCAATTCCTACAATCGGACTGTTCCTGCCGCTTTCAAGTATCATGCCCTTGTTGCACAACTGTTTCACAGAACCGATATTGTGACTGACGAAAAGGACAGTCCGCCCCTGGCTGGTGCTCAGGCTGCTCATCTTGCCGAGAGCCTTCTTCTGGAAAGAAGCGTCTCCGACCGCGAGCACTTCGTCGGCGATGAGAATGTCGCTATCGAGATGTGCAGCGACCGAGAAGGCCAACCTTACGTACATGCCGCTCGAGTATCTCTTAACGGGCATGTCGATGAACTTCGCGATCTCGGCGAACTCGATGATCTCATCGAGTTTTGTCTCTATCTCCCGCTTTTTCATTCCGAGGATCGCGCCATTGAGGAAGATGTTCTCGCGGCCGGTGAGCTCTCCATGAAAACCCGTCCCCACCTCGAGAAGGCTCGTGACCTTGCCTCTGATGCGGGCGATTCCCTCGGTCGGTGATGTTATTCGGCTCAGAACCTTGAGCAAGGTGCTCTTTCCCGCGCCGTTCTTGCCGAGAATACCGAGTCTGTCGCCTTGCTCCACGGCAAAATTTAGGTCCTTGAGCGCCCAGAATCTATCCGCCTGATCCGCGAAGTGTTCCGAACCAATGGCTGCATGGGGATCCGGGCGCCCGAGGCGGCGGGCGAGCCAACTTTGGATGTCCTTGTACAGCATCCCATGGTTTATCACCCCGAGGCGGTATTCCTTCGAAAGGTGTTCGGCGACGATCGCGATGCTCATGCTCGGCTACCCACCCTGATTACACGACATCCACGAAGGATCGTTCGTTGTGATTGAAGAGCATAAGCCCGAAGAACAGGAGGACGATGGAAGACACTAGGCTCGCCAAAACCATCCCTGGGGTCAATGTGCCGACACCGAACATGGCGATGCGGAATCCCTCTACCGGCGCGCTGACGGGGTTGAGCGCCATCAACCATCGGTATTTTTCCGGAATTTGGGACAAGGGGTACACCACCGGGGTCGCGTACATCCATAGGGAGACCCCGAAGCCGACAAGTTGTCTGAGGTCCCGATACTTTGTCGTCAGCGAGGAGATTATTATGCCAAATCCCATCCCGAGCGCCGCGATCTGAGCCACCAAGAGAGGAACCGCGAGGATCCACCACGTAGGCCTGGCGCTAGTTCCGATGATGGCGAAGTAGACATAGAAGACGAGCAGCGCGCCGAATTGGATGGCGACAGTTATAAGGTTCGAGAACACCTTGCTGATCGGAACGGTCAAGCGCGGGAAATACACCTTCGAGAAAAGTCCCGCATTGCCGGAGAAGACATCGGAACCGCTGTTGAAACAGGCTGAAAAATATCCCCAAAGCATCGTCCCGCCGTAATAAAACAGCGTCTGCGGCACACCGTCGGTGGGAATTTTCGCGAGCCCGCCGAAGATGAAGCTGTAGATAACGGTGGTAAATAGCGGGTTGATTATGAACCAGAGCGGGCCGAGGATGGTCTGTTTATAGACCGAGACGAAATCCCGGTTGACGAAGAGCCAGATGAGATCGCGATAACGAACGAGCTCCCTTAGGTCGATGTCGAACCAGCCCCGCTTTGGCTGGAGGACGAGATCCCATTTCTCGCTTTCGCCTTGTATTTGATCGTTCATAGCAGCGCCTTTGAGATTTCCTTCATGAGGCGACCGAGTGCCGGACATCGGGCCGGTTCTTGAAATCCTCATACGCCCCCGCTATCCCTTCTTCCAGCCCGATCTTCGGCCTCCACCCCAGGCCGAAGAGCCTGGTCGAGTCCATCAGCTTCCTCGGCGTCCCGTTGGGCTTCGTCTTGTCCCAGACGACCCTTCCTCTGAACCCGACGATGCCGGAAATGATTTCGGCCAGACCCCTGATGGTGAGCTCCACGCCCGATCCCAGGTTGATGAACTCGCCCAGCTCCGCCTCGTCATGCCTCTCCATGAGGAGGACGAGGGCATCGGCGCAATCGTCGGCGTGGAGGAATTCGCGGTAGGGACTCCCGTCGCCCCAGAGGACGACGTCGTGACCTTCCACCTTGGCCTCGTGGAATTTCCTGATCATCGCCGGCAGGACATGGGAGCCCTGCAGGTCGTAGTTGTCTCCGGGGCCGTACATGTTAGTCGGCATCGCGCTGATGAAGTTCGTGCCGTACTGCTGGTTGTAGTGCTTGCAGAGCCTGATGCCTGCGATCTTGGCGATGGCGTAGGCCTCGTTGGTCGGCTCGAGGGCTCCGGAGAGGAAGTATTCCTCCCTGAGGGGCTGGGGCGCCAGCTTGGGGTAGATGCAGGAGGAACCCAGGTTGAGGAGCTTCTTGACCCCGCTCTTGTGGGCCGCGTGGATGACGTTGAGGGCGATGGCCAGATTGTCGTAGATGAACTCGGCGGGGAGGGTCGAGTTGGCCCCGATGCCGCCGACCTTGGCCGCGGCCAAGAACACGAAGTCCGGCTCTTCCTTCCCGAAAAAGGCTTCCACCGCTTCCTGTCGCGTGAGATCCAGCTCGGAACTCGTCCTGGTAATGATGTGCTCGTAGCCCGCCGACTCGAGGCGCCTGATTATGGCCGAGCCGACGAGGCCGCGGTGTCCCGCGACATAGATCTTGTCCTTTTTGTCCATCCTCGCCCTATTCCTTGAAGTCGTGGACCTTGTATCCGCTCTTCTTCATGTGCGCGTCGCGCTCGGCATCGGCCAGATCGCTGGTCATCATGTCCTTGACGAGTCCCTCGAGGTTCGTGGTCGCGGCCCAGCCCAGCTTTACCTTCGCCTTCGTAGGATCGCCCAGGAGGAGTTCCACCTCGGTGGGACGGAAGTAGCGGGGGTCGACCTCGACCAGTATCTTCCCGGTCTTGGCATCCCGGCCCTTCTCCTCGACACCCTTCCCCGACCAGGCGATCTCGATGCCGGCCTCGCGGAAGGCCATCGTCACGAAGTCCCGTATCGTGGTCGTGCGGCCCGTGGCCAGGACATAATCGTCGGGCTTGTCCTGCTGGAGAATCCTCCACATGCCCTCTACGTAGTCCCTGGCATGACCCCAGTCGCGCTTGGAGTCGATATTGCCCAGATAGAGCCTCTCCTCGAGGCCGTGTCTGATTCTCGCGGCCGCCCTCGTGATCTTCCGCGTCACGAAGGTCTCGCCGCGCACGGGCGACTCGTGGTTGAAGAGGATGCCGTTGCATGCGTAGATCCCGTAAGCCTCGCGGTAGTTCACGGTGATCCAGTAGGCGTAGAGTTTGGCCACGGCGTAGGGGCTCCGCGGATAGAAGGGGGTGGTCTCCTTCTGCGGGGTCTCCTGCACGAGGCCGTAGAGCTCCGAGGTCGAGGCCTGGTAGATGCGGGTCTTCTTCTCGAGCTTCAGGATCCGGATCGCCTCCAGCAGGCGAAGGGTGCCGATGCCGTCGGCGTTGGCCGTGTATTCGGGCTCGTCGAAACTCACCTTCACGTGGCTCTGGGCCGCGAGATTGTAGATCTCGTCCGGCTGGGCCTCCTGAATGATGCGGATCAGGTTGGTCGAGTCCGTCATGTCGCCGTAGTGGAGGTGGAAACGCGAGCCCTTCTCGTGGGGATCGTGATAGAGATGGTCGATGCGCTGGGTGTTGAAGCTCGAGGCCCTGCGCTTGATGCCGTGGACCTCGTAACCCTTCTCGAGGAGGAGCTCGGCCAGATAGGAACCGTCCTGCCCGGTGATGCCGGTGATGAGCGCTTTCTTCATGGTCCTTCCTTGGCGTTGTTGTCGACGGCCTTCTCGAGGCTGGCGAGGAAGTAGTCGTCGTCGTCCCGATCGCGCACCGCGACCCGGATGTAATTGCCCGGGGGAAAGCCCCGCTTACCCGTAAGGTCCTTGATGAGGACGCGGTGCTTGTCGAGGAGCTCCTCGGCGAGGGCCCGCGCCGTTTCGGCGCCCCGAAGGCGGCACAGGAGGTAGTTGGCCGCCGAGGGGTAGACGTCGAAGTGGCCGCTAGCCCGGAGCGCCTCGGCGAAGCGTTCGCGCTCGGCGGCGATCAGGTCGCAGGCGTGTCGATAGTCGGCCTTGTACTTGTCGACGATCTGGAGAAAGAACTCACCGAAGGAGTTGATGTTCCAGACAGGCAGATCGGTCCTGATCTTCGCGGCCAGCTCGATGTTCCCTGTGGCGAGGACGCCGAGGCGGAAGCCCGGGACGCCATAGCTCTTCGAGACGCTCTTGATGACGATGAGCTGGGGATTCGCCCGGAGATACTCCTCGTCGAGAAGGGTGAAGCGTTCGGCTCGCGCGGAAAAGTCCACGAAGGACTCGTCCACGACGATCTGTGTGCCGCGCTTCAGGCTCTCCGCGACGAGCCTCCGGACCTCGCGCTCCGGCATGAGCCTGCCCGAGGGATTGTCGGGATTGACGAGGACGGCGGCGACGGCTCCCCGGTCGAAGGCCGAGAGAAAATCCTCCACCCCGTAGGCGAAGTCCTTCGTGCCGACCTCGATCGCCTCGAAGCGCTCGGCCCCGATCCGGGCGGGATACTCGTTGAAGCCGGGCAGGGTTCCGGCGACCCTCCCGGGCAGGAATTTGAACAGGCGGTCGATGAGCTCCGCCGCTCCGTTGCCGAGCACTACCTGCTCCTCGGCGACTCCGAAGACCTTCGCGGCCAGCTGACTCTGGACGACAGCCCCGGAGGGATAGTGGCTCATCAGGTCCGAGAAGCTCGACCTGATCTCCTTGGTGAGTTGGCGGGTCGGGAAATAGGGGTTGACGAGGTAGCAGAAATCCCGCACCGCGGGAAAGCGCCAATAGCCGCCATAGCGGGCGTTCATCCGGTCGAGTTTCTCGGCCCGCGAGGAAAAGAGGGTCTCGGCGACGCGGAGATCATGGGGGTCGTCGATCTCGTACCAGCGCCGTCCCTTCACCTTGAAGCCCTTCAGGTCGATGTCCTCGAGGAAGGCGAGGACCTTGAGCACCTGCTCGTAGTACACGTTGTCGCCGAAGGCGGCGAGCCAGGCGTCGAGGAAAGGCAGGTAGTAGCGTTTCGAGAATTCTCGGGAGAATTTGTAGATGTTGACCGTCTTGAAATAGTCGCCGACGTCCTTCCAGCGAAAATGGGCCTTGTCGATGACGCTCACGATCCGCTTGTCGTCGTCGAGCATGGTGACGGTGCCGTCCATCCAGCTCTCGAAGCGGGAGACGACGGCGAGATTGGGCGAGGGGTCCGCGAGGACTTGCCTGAGCAGATCGGGATCGAAGATGAGATCGCTTTCGAGCAGGAGGATGTCGTCGGCCGCCATGCGGTCCCGGGCGATCCAGAGGGAGTAGATGTTGTTCGTCTTGTCGTAGATGTCGTTGGCTACGTAGTCTATCGAGAGCCGGGGATAGCGCTCGCCTATATGGGCGATGAGCCTATCCTTGCGATAGCCCACGACGATGGTCACCTCGAGGATTCCGGCTCCCTCGATGGCCTCGAGGGCATGGTCGATGAGGGCCTTCCCGTTCACCTCGACCATGCACTTCGTGCCCTCGCGGGTGTAGGCCCCGAGTCTCTTGCCCATGCCCGCCGCGAGAATTATCGCCCTCATTCCTGCCCGTCCTTGCGCCTTTCTGTCATGGTTCCCTACGCCTTGTCCGCACCGCTCAAAGCGCCTTCATCGCGGCCGTGAAAAAGGCCTCGATTCGGCCCATAAAGGATGCTTCCAGCCGCGAGCGGAAAACCCCGAAAAGGTCGAAGGCCTTCACTCCGCCGGCCCCGTAGAACCAGATCCGCCCCTCCGCCTCGCGGACCAGGAGCATCCACCCCAGATCCCCGGGGCCGGCGACCCGGAGGTCGCGATAGCTGTATATGAGAGGCTCGGTGTTCTGAAAGGAGAAAAAGAGACTCGTCGGCGCCCGCCGGCTCTCGTAGAGGGCCGCATAGTCACCGAAAGGTTCCATGTGCTGCCGCACGCGGACACGGCTTTCGCCCGCCGCCCCTTCCTTCTCGATGATGTCCATCTTGTCGAAGAGGTCGTAGGTGGTCGCCTGCCTTGTCGAATAGTAGGGGATGCCCACGAAATGCCGCGGATCGCCGAGGAAGGCCTCGAGCCGGTCGAGGGCTCCGGCGGTAGCCGGCAATGTGAACATGAACTCGGCGAAATAGTTGGGCCCCAGATGCCCGAAGCGCTCGCTGATCTCGCGCGCGGCCGGATCATCGGCGCGGAGGGCCAAGGCTCGCGGATTGGCCGACATCCGCACGAGGGGTGTCCCCGCCTTCAAGATCGAGACTTCCTCGGACTTGAGTCCGGGGAAATACCGATCCGCGGCCGCCTGGGTGATCGCACCCTGCCCCGCGAGACAGAAGGTCCCGGCAAGGGCCAGGAGAAGGCCGAAGCTCTTCCTTGATCCTCTCAATAGAAGACTCCGAGCCCCAGATATACCTCGTTGGTGGCCCAGCCGTCGGCGGCATGGGCGGTCAGGGACCGGGTCTGGAGCACGCTCACGAGGTCGAAGCCCAGGCTCGCCCTCACGATGAAGCTTCTCATCCTGAGGGGAAAGACCAGGAACTCGAGTCCGCCCGAGGACCAGAAGCTCTCCGCCTGCTGAAGCGCCGTGGGATCGGGCGTGACATAGGCGGCGTCCAGGAAGGGGGAGGCCTGGAGGTCGAAGTCGAGCCAGTTCTTCCCGATGAGGAGGTGGGTCGGAAAGCTGAACAGCCTGGTCGGGAGGTCGAGATTGACGAAGAGCCCCGAATAGCCCGAGATGCGGGCGTCGCGCACGCCCCGGAGGGAGGCGCCGAGATCGGTCCTCGCGTCGCCGACGGGACGCGCGAAGCCCTGGGCGCGGGCTTTCAGAGAGACGATTCCCTCCCACTCCAGGTAAGCCGTGACCGAGGCGTCGAAGTCGACGGTCCACGACCCGTCCTTGAAGCGCGCGCTGTCGGTGTTGCGCAGGTTCGCGATGAAGCCCCGCCTCATGTTGCCGATCCAGTCTGCCCGGCCGAGGACGAGGGACTGGCCCAGGTTGAGTATGGCGCCCCGCCGGTCTTCCCTGACCGCGGCCTCGGGCCGCCAGGCGAGAGAGAGGTTCGCGGAGGGTTGGTAATCGAGGGCGCCCAGGCCCCAGACTTCGGAGGCGAGGGGGATCGCGGCCGAGGCGAAAATGGAGCTGGACAGGAAATAGGGATCGGGATCGTTGTCGACCCCGTCGGGATTCACCGACAGGCTCTGGCCCATCCCGAAGGATACGGGCACCCCGAAGAACTCGTCGTCCAGACTGAGGGTCAGGCCCGTGGCGTCCGCGAAGGGCGTGCCGTCGCCGTAGAGGGTGAATTCCTCGCTCAGCCCCACATTGAATACGCGCGTGCCCCAGGAGATGGGCACCCCGAAGGTCGAATAGACCTCGAAGCCGTTCCTGTCGAGCTGGTCCCTGAAAAAATCGAAGTTGAGGACGAGGGTGCGCATCGAACCGAGGAAATTGTAGTCCCGGCCGCGCGCGCTCAGCACCAGGCCCGAGTTCGAGTCGTATTTGAAGTAGGGCAGGGCGACGATGTTCCACGAATCGTTGGTCATCACCCGCACATGGACCATCCGCCTGCTGGCATCCACCTCGCCCAGCTCGAAGACGATCTGGGCGTCGGCCAGGACCCGCTCGTTGACGAGCACCTGTTGCCTGTCCGCGAGGAAGGCCTCGAGCTCCTGCCTGGTCGAGAAGGTCTTACCGAGGGGGATGTCGGCCTTGCCCCTGAGGACGAATTCCTGGGTGGCGCCCTTGATCTCGAATTCTACCGAGGAGATCACGTAGCCGATCACGACGGGTTCGGAAGAGGCGTCCTGCCCGAAGGCAAGAGCCGCGGAAAGAAACAGAAAAATGATTGGAATAATGCGTTTCATGGAGCCTCGATTTTGGAGAATGTACGGAATCTATGGCTCAAGGTCCGAGAAGGGCCAGAAAGAGCTCGTCGGGACGGACCTCGACGCCGTCGGGCGGCAGCCTGTCCTCCCCCCATACGACGACAATTCCCGGTCTTCTCGGGCTGGAAATCCAGCGCTCGGGATCCGCGCTCCGCATGAAGACGATGCCATGAGTCTCGCAGGAACGCTCGAAGATAAAATCGGCCGAGCTCGAGCCCACTAGGACGAGGGCACTGGCGCCGGAGGCCTTGGCTTCGAGCACGAAGCGCTCGATCCTCTCCCCCTGCTCAGCCACGATCCTCGAAGCCCGCTCGAAATAGCCCCTGGTCCTTCGGGCGATCTCCGCCGTCCCTTCCGGCGTAAGGAGATAGGTAATGCTCTTGGCGGAGTGCCGTCTCAGCGCCAGCCACCCCCGCTCGACCAACCTGCGGACGAGGATGTTGGTCATCCCCAGAGAGAGTCCGGCCGAGACCGCGAGTTCACGCTGGGTGACCCGGGAGCGCGAACCGGTCGCGCTACGGACGCGCTCGAGGAGCGCCAGTTCAGAGTCGATGGCGATGCTGCTGTCTGTTTCGGGCAAAGGGGGGCCTTCACGGCTCGCGGCCGCGATTTTGGGGTAGGGAGGAGGGACGGAGGGGTCGGCAAAGGCGGTCGAAACTCGCTCTTTCCCCACCACGACCTTGTGCGGCAGACGGCTCACGCCGTGGCGGGAGCTTCACAGATTGTTCAATCCGTGAACAAGAGACTAACACGCAGGAATCGCTATTTCAAGGCAAGGAGGTTTGTCTTTCCGGGAGAAACAAGGGGACAGCCCCTGGCCGCCCCCCGATCGTCATTTTTTCCTGTTTTTGAGCAGCTCGGCGAAGGGATTGTAGGTCAAACCGTCATCCTCGCTCGCCGGCCGGGACGGACGGGCCTCCCAGCTCTTCTCGGACCGGCCCTGGTCCCGCGACCGCGCCACGCCCGGTGGGTGGCCCTGGGGAGCGCCGCGGTCCCCGGAAGGCCGACCGGGCTCGGCTCCCGGCTTCCGGGCCACGACCACTCGCCGCCGACCGTCCCCCTCCCCTGCGGCTTCGTTCTGGGGTGCGGAGGGCGCGTGGTGGCCCTCGGCCCTCCCTCGTTCGCCATGGGGCTGGCCCCGCTGCCCCCCGCCCTCGCTTTTGAGCGAGAGCCCGATCCTCCGCCTCGCGCCGTCCAGGCTGATGATGCGGAACTCCCGCACATCGCCCACCTTCAGGGCTTCGAGGGGATCCTTCACGAAGCGGTCGCTCATCTCCGAGACGTGGATGAGGGCCGATTCCTTGATGCCGATGTCGATGAAGGCGCCGAAGTCGACGACGTTTTTCACCTTGCCCGTAACCTTCTGCCCCTCGGCCAGGTCCTCGAACTTGATGAGGCCCTTGGACATGATGGGCTTGGGGAAGCCCTCGCGGGGGTCGCGGTTGGGCTTCTTGAGCTCGGACACGATGTCGTCGAGGGTGGCGTCGCCCACGGCGAACTTCGCCTTCAGGGCCGCCCTCTCCTCGTGGGTGGGATCCGCCCCCGCCCTCACGATCGGAAGCACGGCCTCGGCCAGGGCGTAGTTCTCGGGATGCACCCAGGTGTTGTCGAGGACATTCGCGCTCTCGGGGATCTTGAGGAAGCCCGCGCACTGCTCGTAGGTCTTGTCGCCGAGGCCGGGTATCTCCCTGAGCTGGTCTCGCCCGACGATGGCGCCCTTGTCGTCGCGGTACTTCACGATCTTCTTGGCCAGGCCCGCGTTGATGCCCGACACGTAGCGGAGGAGGGCATGGCTCGCGGTGTTGAGGTTTACGCCGACATTGTTGACCACCGAGCCCACGACCTCATCGAGGCGCTCCGAAAGCCGCTTCTGGTTGACGTCGTGCTGATAGAGGCCCACGCCGATGGACTTGGGGTCGATCTTCACGAGCTCTGCCAGGGGATCCTGGAGGCGGCGCCCGATGGAGATGGCGCCCCGGATCGTGAGGTCGAGCTCGGGGAATTCCTCTCGGGCGATGTCGCTTGCCGAGTAGACCGAGGCCCCGTCCTCGTCGACCACCGTGAACTCGCAGGTCAGGGAGTTCTCGGCGATCGACGCGGCGACGATCTCCCTCACCTCGTGGCTGGCCGTGCCCGAGCCCACGGCGATGAGGGTGAGGCCATGCTTCTTCACCGCCTCGGCGATGGCCTTCTTGGCCTCCTCGGGCCGCTGTTCCTGCATGACGACGAAGTAGTCGAGGAACTTGCCCGTCTCGTCGAGGGCCGCGCACTTGGTGCCCGTCCTGATGCCGGGATCGAGGCCGAGGACCCGCGTCCCCTTGATGGGCGGCTGCATGAGGAGGTTCTTGAGGTTCTGGGAAAAGACATCGATGCCGTGGCCGTCTGCCGACTCGAGGGCGTCGGAGCGGATCTCGCGGATGACCGCGGGCGAAAGGAGGCGGGTTAGTCCGTCGGCCACCGCCTCGCGGTGGTAGCGGTTGTGGATGAAGGCGCGGTCGGCCAGGCGCCCGATGGCACCCTCCTCGTCGACCTCTATCTTGACCTCCAGCTCCTTCTCGCGCTCGCCGCGGTTCACCGCGAGGACGCGGTGGGCCTTGAGCTGGCCCAGGGGCTCGGAATAGTCCCAGTACATCTGATAGGTCGACTTTTCCTTCTTCGCCTCGTCCCCCACGCCCTTGGTCACAAGGTGTCCGCTTTTCAAATAATAGGACTTCACGAGGGCCCGGTTCTCGGGATCCTGGGAAAGCCGCTCGGCCACGATGTCCATGGCCCCCTGGATGGCGTCCCGGGGCGTCGGCACGGAAAGCTCGGGTTTCTCGGCGTCCTCGCGGACAAAGCCCGGCGCCGCCGCTTCCACGGCTGCCTCGTCCTTCTGCAGCATGATCTCGGCCAGGGGGGCGAGACCCCTCTCCTCCGCGAGCATGCCGCGGGTCTTCTTCTTCTTTTTGAAGGGGGCCCAGAGATCCTCGATTTCGGCCAGGGTGGCGGCCTTCTCGATGTTGGAAAAGAGCTCGGCGCTCAGCTTGCCCAAGGCGAAAACGCCTCGGACCACCTCGAGGCGCCGCTCCTCGAGACCCTTGTAGCTCTCGAAAAGGTGGGCCGAATCGCGGACCTGGACCTCGTCGAGGCTCCCGGTCCTCTCCTTGCGGTAGCGGCTGATGAAGGGGATGGTGCAGCCCTCGCCCACGAGACCGATGACGGCCGAGACCTGCTCGGTCCGTATCTTGAGCTCGGCGGCGATCCGCTTCATCACGGCGACCTCGTCGACCTTGAGCGACGAGACGAATTCTTCGTTCAGTTCCCTGGGGGGGAGGGCGGGGGATTCCATGGCCGACACGGTACGGAAAGCGGGCGCTAAAATCAAGCCGTGGCGGGGTCCCTACCCTTTCCGAACCCTCGACAGGGGCGCCGACGGAAGCTAAGGTGCCCCGAGGAGGATCCATGGCTGGCTCCGACTCCGCCCTCCATGCCCTCGTCCAGGGCCGCGTCCAGGGGGTGGGCTTCCGCTATTCGGCCGCCCACAAGGCCCGCGCCCTCGGTCTCCGAGGCTGGGTCCGCAATCTCGATAACGGCGACGTCGAAACCCTGGCCGAGGGCCCGAGCGAAGCCCTCGCAGCCTTCGAGGACTGGCTCGCCGAAGGTCCGCCCGGAGCCCGGGTCGACCGCCTCCTGGCCACGCCCCGCCGCCCCACGGGCGCCTTCCTCGATTTCGAAATCGAAGCCTAGGCGCCCCGAACAAAAAGCCCCTGCATTGCAGGGGCTCTCTTGCTCAGCGGCCGACGGGAGTCGCCTTCGGAGCCTCGTCGCCCTGACTCGGCTCCTCAGGCCGGGGAAGTCGCTCCAGCGCCATCCATGGCGCGGGCCGGTTCGGATCGGATCGCTCAAATGATCGCGATCCTCACCGTCGCGACTTCCCTTCGACTCCCGTCGTCCCGCCTAACAGGGTGCTGACAAAGTCCGATTTTCTGCCAATAAAGACATAGGTCTGATAGAATTCCCCCGACGGGGGGCACACCATGATCGGAACGCCGGAACACGATGACCTTTTCATTTACAACGTGAGCGCGGAGCAGTTCGTTCCCGGGGATCATCCGCTCAGGCGCATCAGGCCGATCATCGATACCAGGAAGATCAGGAAGCTTGCCCGGCCTTTGTACTCGAATACCGGCCGACCCTCGATCCCTCCTGAGCAATTGTTCATGGCCTTGGTCGCCGGCTATGTCATGGGCATCACAAGCGAAAGGAAAATCGTGATGCAGCTGAACTGCGACATGGCTTTCCGCTGGTTCGTTGGACTTGGCATGAATGGCAAGGCATGGGACGCCTCCACCTTCAGCCAGAACCGTCGGCGTCGGTTCGACAAGTCAGGATTCATGGAAAAGCTCTTCGATGACACGGTGAAGACCGCAATGAAACAGGGCCTCGTGAGTCTTCACGCGAGCGCCGACGGCACCCTGGTCAGGGCCAACGCCAGTTTCAAGAGCTTCGCGCCCATCGAGGTTTCGCAGAATGCCGATGAGTTCAAGGCGTCCATCCGTGCCGGTGACACGGAAGCGGATGACAATCGGGACGCCGGTAAGGAGCCTCCGACGGCTCCCGACCAGGACAAGGGCAACCCCAGCGTGGACTTCCGCGGCCAGAAGCGCGGAAACAAGACGCATCGATCGACGACCGATCCTGATTGTCGCTTCGTGTCCAAGGGCTCGAGCGGCACTGGCGCCTACCCTGGCTACACAGTGAACGCTGTCATGGAGAACAGGAATCGTTTCCTTGTAGGAGTCAATGTCGAGGTTTTCCGTGGCCCGGCTTCGGAGACCGATGGGTGCATCGCGATCCTAGATCAAGCCAAAAAAAGGTTGGGCTACAAGCCGAGCACTCTCGGAGCCGACAAGGGCTATTTCGCAGAAGGCTTCATCAACAAGCTATTCGAGCGCAC
>Ga0334722_10001605_pt1 | contig 27796 bp, 22 predicted proteins | sample C3_bottom_MG_FD_207210 | JGI IMG/M metagenome (GOLD analysis project Ga0334722, IMG submission 207210) | Sediment microbial communities from Yellowstone Lake, YNP, Wyoming, USA - C3_bottom | ecosystem: Environmental > Aquatic > Freshwater > Lake > Sediment | place: USA: Wyoming | collected... | reverse complement strand
GCCGATGTCACCCAGATCCACCAAGTGATCATGAATCTATGCACCAACGCCTACCACGCCATGCAACAACAGGGCGGCATTCTGATCGTCAGACTGCAAAACGCCGTAATCAATGGGGAGACAAGCGAGCCGCCGGCAGGACTCGCGCCGGGGAACTATGTGCGGATGACGGTTTCCGATACCGGGCACGGCATGGACGAAGCCACCCTGGATCGGGTGTTCGACCCTTATTTCACCACTAAAAAACTGGGGGAAGGAACAGGACTTGGCCTGGCAACCGTGCATGGAATCGTGAAAAACCACGAGGGCGTAATCTCGGTGAAAAGCGCGATCAACGAAGGAACAACCTTCGACATCTATTTTCCCCAGGTGGAAGCAGATATTTCCGCAGCCCTGACCGGCTGGAGCGAAACAGAATCCGCCTCTTTTGCGGCCAGAATCCTGCTGGTGGATGACGAAGAAATGCTTATCAGGCTAGGGAAAAGCATCCTCAAAAAACTGGGACACACCGTGACCGCCTTCAGCAACAGCCAAGACGCGCTAGACTGCTTCCGGAAAGAGCCCCTGGCCTTTGACCTCCTGCTCACCGACCAGATGATGCCCGGCCTCACCGGTCTGGAACTGGCGAAACAATGCCTGGCACTGCGCCCCGATCTCCCGGTTATCCTGGCCACGGGTTACAGCGAGGCCACCAGCAAAGAGCAGGCCCTGGCCCAGGGAATCAGCGCAATTCTCTGGAAGCCGGTGACCATCAACACCATGGCCGAGACCATCCAGCAGGCCCTCGGCGAAAAAGGGCAACCGGCCAAGTCTTCCTAAAAACCACGGGGAGTAACAGCAAGACGCCTATGCGCCCTTCGACAGGCGCTGGGCGATCTAACAATATCGCTTTAAAGGAAAACTTGGCATCACAGGCCCAGTTTGCCTACAAGACCGCACCTTCCGGGGAGAGCCGGACCTCAATCTGCTTGCCCTTCTTGACCTCAAAATGCTGCTCGCCGATTTTCCGGTTCTGGTGAAAAAACTGGACCGTCCAGGTTCCATAGATGTTCTGCATTTTTTCCGTAATGGTAAGGGCCTCAACCAGGCGCTGCATGTACCTGACCTGCTGATTTGAGGTGCGGATCAGCTTTCCATCCGGCCCGTACCATTGGATAACCAGGGGCAGCGTCTGGTCCACCGGGAGAAAATTTACCGAATAGAGTGCACCCAGGGTGGCCCCGACCTTTCCGGTAATATTGTTTGCCCCCCCGGCGAACATCTGCAATTTTTTCATGTTCAGCTCGATATCGCTGATGTTTTCATAGGTAGCGCTCAATTCGGCAACCTGCTGAAACGGTTGCTGCACAAGACCTGCGCTCTCGACCTGCAATGCCCAGATCTTCACCGGGCGAGGCGCGCCTGTCGGCGCTTCCGATTCCTTGCTCTCGTGCCCGGCCATGGCGACTTTGCCGCCAGGCGGAACAGTCACCGCGCCCAGGCTGCTCTCCGGGCCAAGGTCCTTGAACCCTTTTGCCGTATTGATTTTCTTGGCCCTTTTGATATTTTTCGTATTCTGCAACGTGGCCTTGGTCAGGTCAGCGCCTTCCAGATTGGTCCTATTCAGATCAGCGTCATTTAAGTTGGCGTTGACCAAAATGGCGTGGGACAGATCGGCATCGGTGAGGTCTGTCCAACGCAGGTCGCCGTCCCTAAGGTTAGCTCCGGTGAGCACGGCATTGGTCAGATCGGCGTTGGCCAGATCTACATTGGCAAGATCAGCCTTGCTCAGATTGGCATCAATGAGATTGGCGTTTCGCAGGTCAAGGCTGACCAGTTTCGCATCGCTCAACACGGTCTCGCGCAGGTTCTTGATATCGAAATGTTTGGCCACCGTCAGGTTGATCCCTGACAGGTTTGCCCCCTTCAGGTCGGCATTGCTGAAATTGGCGTTGGCCAGTTCGGCATTGCTCAAATCAGCGCGGTTCAAATAAGCATGGCTCAGCTTCGCCCTGGTGAGATCCGCGCCCTGCAGGCTGGCGTTATTCAGATTCGCCCCTGTGAAATCAACCGTGTTCAGCTTTGCCTTGCGCAGATCGGCGCTGGTCAGATTGGCCTTGACCATGATAGTACGGACGCCAAAATCAACCCCGGACAAGCGAGCGCCGGTGAGGTTGGCCTCGGTCAGATCAACGCGCCCCATCACGGCTTTTTCACAGTTGGCCTCGGTGAGATTTGCCTGCTGGAAGTTCGCCCCGGAAAATTCTCCGCCAGCCAAGCTGGCCTTGGTGAGGTTGGCCCCCCGGAAATTGGCTTTCTCGGCGGTCACACCATTGAGGCTCGCGCCATTGAGATTGGCCTGGATCAAGACCGCCTCATTCAACTGGGCCTCGCCCAGGTTTGTCCCGTTGAGGCTCGCCTCGGAAAGATTCGCCCCCTCCAAATTCACCCCGCGCACATCGGCGCCATCAAGATTCGCCCTGCTCAAGTTCGCTTTGGTCAGAGCAATTCCCCGCAGAGTGGTCCGGCGCAGGTCCACCTCATTGAGAATGGCGCCGGAAAACTTCGCCCCCTGGAGAAAAGCTGTGGTGAGATTGGTATTTCCCAGCTTGGCTTCGCTTAAATTTGCCGAGGTGAAATTGGTTTTCGTGAAAGTCGCCCCGGAAAAATCAGCGCCGCGCGCGTCGCTTTCGCTGCAATCCGTTTCAAGCAGGATGACGCCCGTCAAAATCGCCTGCTGAAGATCCGCCCCCCGGAGATTGCTCCTGGCAAGATCGGCATCGGTCAGGTTTGCCTCGCCAAGCCGGGCCTGCGACAAATCGGCTTTCCGCATTCTGCCCCCAACCAGAATGGCTCCCCGGAGATCCGCCTCCCGGAGATCGGCATTGGCCAGATTTGCCTGGCTGAAATTTACCCCGCGCAGATCGGCCTCACGCAGGTTTGCCCCTTCAAAATTGGCATTCTGAAAATTCAACCCCCGCAGGTTCTTGCCAGCGAGATTCGCTCCATGAAAATCCTTGCCCACGAACCGAGGCGTATCGGTAGTGTCTGTGGTCGCGGAAGCCGCGCCCTTTCCTTCCGGTCGGGTCTCCGTTTCCTGAGTGGAGACAACAGGGGCAGGAACAGCGGGTAGCAAGGACAACCATCTTCCACCATTATCCAAAACAAGATACCCGCCGCCCCCCACCAGGGCGAAGACCGCAACTGCGGCAAGCGCCAATCCGAACCTGGCAAAAAATGGTCGTCCGTCACCCCGCTGATCGGCAACCCGGATAACGGTTCTTTCCGAATGGCACTGCGGGCAGGGCACCTTCCTGCCTGCAACGGCCGACGGCACCATTTTTTGAAATCCACACTTGTTGCAAAAAAAGATTGCCTGGCCGGGGTCGTTCGCCGCCGCAGCCGATTTTTTACCCACGACAACGGTATGTTTGCATTTCGGACAAGGCACGGCCTTGCCGGCATGGCGGTCTTCAACCGCTACGGAATATCTGCATTTATCGCAGTAAAAAATCATCCAGCATCCTCAACAGAACCAAAAATAAGCACACCCATAGGCCAGCCAGGACTTTGCCAAGCAACAGCTACAACAGTCATCGACCAGAATGAAAAAATACTTCATAAATTTGTTGAAATCGCAAAAAAACCGCGATTACAGCAGGAAGCAAAAGCGACCGGCGACGGTTACTACTTTATAGCTCTTTGCCTCGTGTTACGGACCTGTGACCAGTTTCTATTTTTACGAGTCCTTCATATATTTCAACACGATCAAGAGCAGTGCTGTAAAAAATATTCAGATGGGGTATTATACCACTTAACCTGGGGGGGTGACAGAGTCTTGCCGACTCCGAGGAAAAATCCCCCCAAAGATGTCGCACCCTGTAGAAAAATCCGAGGCCATAACGTTCCGTGGACAAACCAAAGCAACCAGAATCGCCCAAACCAACGGGCAAGACCGATGCCCAAGAGAAGAAAAAGAAAATCTTCGATCCCAGGGAACAGGCGATCAAATACAAGGCCTACCGCCATATTTTCTCGGACAAGGATGTCAAAAAGGGGCTTGACGAAAAATCCATCATTAAAAAGATCAGCAAAAGCAAAAGCCTGAGCGGCCGCTATCGCCAATACCTGGAAATGCGGGATGACGACAAGCGCGGCAGCCACACGTATCCCTGGCAGAACCCGTTCAACCGCTTCCTGTTCTGGGCCGCTTACTGGATTCCACGTTTTCTGAAATGGGGCACCCTGCTGAGTCTGGCCCTTTTCATCCTCAACTACCTCCCCGGCCCGACCCAGCACATCATCGAGGTGCTCATTGCCCGCTCCATTTATGACACCGCCCCCATTGAGCGCCTGCCCGACGATCTGGAAACCTATGCCCATTCCGCCGACATCAAAGACAGCCGGGGCGCGATCATCAAGTCCTACGGAAAACGCAAAGTAACCCAGCAAATCCCCGCCGCCGCCCAAAAGGCCCTGCTGGCCTGCGAGGATCATTACTTCATGCCTCACCCCGGCAATACCTGGTATGAGAATCTCTTCCTGATCCACCCCGGCGTCAGCTGGCTGAATCTGGTCGGTGCGGTGAAAGACACCCTCCAGGGCGATCCCCGCGGGGCCAGCACCATTGTCATGCAGAACGCCAAAAAAATCCTTGGCAACGAGAAAAGAACCATCGCCAACAAGCTGGAAGAAATCATCATCGCCTACATGATGGTTGCCAAGTTCGGCAAAGAAAAAAACCTGAATTTTTACATCAACACCGTGCCGGTAGGCGCTAACATCTATGGCTTCCCGGCGGCCGCCACCAATTATTTCAAGAAAGACCTGGCAGCCCTCAACATGCAGCAGTTGGTGACCATCGGCTCCTTCATCCCCAACCACAATCGTCAGGTCGCCTTTTATGAAATCGTCAACGGCAAAAACTTCAGCGACCTCACCCCTACCATGCAGGGCCATGCCAAAAGCGCCATCAACAAAATCAATCTCGCCCTCACCCACCTTTGGAAACAGAAGGAAATACCCGACGACCAGTACCGAAGCTGGCTGCTGAGCGACGAAGAATCCATCCGCCGCATCGGTTTCCGCGATTTCCGCTCCCCTCTGTACGGCGAAGAGGAGTGGACCTCTTGGAACGTCATCAAGGAAATCTCTTCCCGGACCTACTCCTTCAATGGCCGCGAAGTTACCGGCTCCCAGCTCCTGCTTGACGAAAAGGGCGAGGTCTCCATTGAAACCGGCACAGACCTGGCTCTAATCGAAAAGATGAAGGAAATCATCGGCGAATTCCTGCAGAGCAGCTATTTTAAAGAAATCCTCTCCGCCAGCAATCAGGCCACCTGGCAGCGCGACAAGGAACGCTACACCTCCCGTGGCTTTACCCCGCCCTACACCGATTTCAACAGCTTTCTCGAATACCTGCAACGCAACATCAACGTCGGCCTCATTGCCGTCAACCAGAAGGGTGAAATCGTCGCCTATGTTGGCGGCAAGGAATTTTTGCAAACCAAGAACAACGAAAAAGACGAGGATGAGGAGGACGAGGCGCCGGAGCCCAGCGAAACCGCGCCCGACAAAAACGCCAGCAAGACCGGCAACCATGACTCCGTGATCATCGACATCATGAACAAGAAGGCAAAGATCACCCCTTCCTCAACCATGAAGCCGATCATTGCCTACTACGCCATGGTAGCCAACAATGCCAAAATGAGCGACCACTTTGCCGACAAGCCCATTGAGTACAAATATGTGGCCAGCACCGGCAGACAGATCTGGCTGCCCCGCAACTGGTACAACTACGACGCCAACCGGCCCATGGGCAAGGAATACAATCTGCTGGAAGCGCAGGTGATTTCCATCAACACGATTTTCGCCAGGCTTTACACCAACCCCCTGCTCCGCAGCGCCATGCTCCAAGGCTTTGACCAGGTCGGCCTGGACTACAGCAAGGAAGACGCCAAATACTGGCCTTTCGGCATTGGCGCCTCGGCGGTTTCGGTGCAGCAATGGCTTGGCATCTACAACGCCTTTTTGGACGGCCAGTACCGCGATCCCTCTTTTGTGCGCCGGATACAGATAAATGGCAAGACGGTATATGACCGTGATAAGGACGAGCAATATGCCAAGATCCCGCTTTTCGACTCCAAGAAGGAACGGGAGGCCGAGATGAACGCCCTGTATGAGGTCTGCAATCGCGGCACCGGCTCGGCCATGAAAACCGAATTCAAGCATCACAAGAATCTGGTTTCAGGTAAGACCGGCACCGCGCCCATGAACAAATCCGCTCTGTTCATCAGCCATTTCAACCCGTACCGCGACCGGCAGTCCCACAAAGACCGGACCATCACCATGCTTATCTCGGTCACCACCAACACCGGCGGCTTCAAAAGCGTGGGCACCTCAGGCAACGCGCCGGCCAAGATTGCCGGTCGCATCTACAACCATCTCTTCCAGCAGGAAATGCAGGAGATGATGGACAAAAACATCGACAAGGCAAAACGCGAGGATACCCATTTCCGCAACAATCAGGTTTACTGGGCCAACGTCAACCGGTACATGGACACCCTTCTCACGGGCAAATGCGGCAACAATCTCATCTCCGACAACATTATCGGAGTTGACGACTACGGGGAGGCCCTGGTGCAGATCTTAAACAGCAACACCAAGATCTACACCGGCCGCGACGATGTTTTTTCCCAACTGGTCCAGTATTACTGCGATCAGGAAAAAATGGTCCGGATGGATTCTGCCCCGACACACTGAAAACAAAAAAAACACCTCGCACCCACGGCGGAGAGGATGCATCCTCGGCTTTACAAAGCACACCGGGCGTGGCATAGTGGCACAGTTTCATACAACCCTGAACCCAACACGTCAGAAAGAGAGACTCCATATGGCCAAGATAGGAAGAAATGATCCCTGTTTCTGCGGCAGCGGCAAAAAATTCAAGAGATGCTGCCTGGGCACCAACGCCAACGCCCCGGCCAGAACCACGCTGCCCTCGGTAAAGATTGAAGTCGAAAAAATCCAGGAAAACGCCAGCGCCAAGAAAGCCGCGGTCCTGGCCCTGGGGGTTTTCGTGCTGTTCTCCACCACCAGCGGCGACGCCTGGCTCTTGGAGGTTACGGACATGGACGCCATCCAGGTCGCGCGGGGCGGAGAAAAACTGGCGGTGCAGATCGAGGAAAATCCTGAGACCATCGAAATCAACTGGACCCACAAGTTCGATGTCAAAAACAAAAAGTTTATCCTCACCTCTTACATGGACAAGAGCGAAGAGGTCCGGGAAGACTATCCGGTCCACACCATTCTTTCCACGGTGAAGAAAATCCGCAGCCGCATCCCGCCGGAGCTGATCAGCACCATCCACCTGGACAACTGAGGAAGAGGCACCGGCTGGCTGAGCCTTCATTGCGGCATGGAGTGTGATGGATGCGTTAAGAAAACCCCGTTTGTGGCGAACAATCGGGGGGGGAAACGGCAACGCGGTCAACCGAAAAAAGGTGACAGAATCATGCCAGCCAGCCAGTGCCCCACGGGAGTTCTGCTCTATTTTTTTTACGGACTGACCTTCATCTTCCTGGGGCTTGCCATTGCAGTCAAGGACATGTCGGAAAGCAAGCTGCGCCTGGCCGACAGCCTGCCTTCCCTGGCCATTTTCGGCTTCAGCCATGGCCTGCATGAATGGCTCGAATGCTATCTGCGGCTGGGCTACCACAACACCGCCCTCTTGCTCTCCATCCATTACCTGAAGCTGCTGACCTTGGTCGTTTCCTTTCTTTTCCTGAATCATTTCGCCATCTCCCTGCTGCGCTCCCAGCCCAAGATCCGCTGGCAGTGGCTCCGGGTTCTTATCCCTCTTCTCCTCGCCTTTCTGGGGATGTACCTGTTTCTCTCCTGGGAAAATCTGGATCTCCAGACCATCAGGCAGACAGATATCCTCGCCAGGCTGACCATCGGCAACCTGGGCGGGATTCTCGCCGCCTTTGCCCTGATCAGACATGGACGCGTGGTCGAATTTTTAAGTCCATCGGTGGCCCTGAACTTCCGCTGGGCTGGGATCAGTTTTGCGCTCTATGCCTTCCTAGCCGGGGTGGTTCCCTCCCATACCATGGTCCCTTTTTTGGAGCTCCCGGTGGAGATTTTCCGGAGTCTGACCGCCGCCTTGATCACCTATTTTCTGGTAAGAGCCATGAACGTCTTCAATGTTGAAACCAGAAAAAACCTGGAGCAGCAAATCCTTCGTCTGGCCCAGGCGGAGAAACTCGCCGCCATCGGAAAACTGGCGGCGGGCATTGCCCACGAAATCAACAACCCGCTGACCAATATCTCTCTGAATGTCGAACTGCTCAAAAAAGAACTCGAGGACGGGACAACACCGAAGACAAGCCCTGAAAAAAGGTTCGCCGCCATCGAACGGAACATAGACCGCGCATCGCGCATCGCCCGTGAGCTCCTCCATTTTTCGCGCCAAAAGAAAGATGTCCTGGTTCCCGTCGATCTCAACGAAGTGGTCTCCTGCAGCCTTACCCTGTTGGGCCGCCGACGCCAGAACTACCGCATCGGAACCAAGCTGCTGCCCTTGCTGCCGGTCATGGCGGTGGCGGTGAAGGTCGAAGAGGTGCTGCTCAATGTGCTTCTAAACGCCATGGACGCTTCGCCGCTGGGCGGGCTCATTACCCTCGGCACCCGTTGCCAGGCGCAGGAAGTAATAATAGAAATTACCGATCAGGGGGCAGGAATCGCTCCGGAACATATCAACCAGGCGATGGAGCCCTTCTATACCACCAAGGAAGTGGGTCAGGGCACGGGGCTGGGGCTTTCCCTTTGTTACAGCATCATGGAATCATTCCGGGGTAGAATCGAACTGAGCAGCACGGTCGGCGTCGGCACCACCGTGCTGTTGGTCTTCCCCCATGCCTTGTCGAAAGGGAGCAAAAATGACTGAAATCATGGTGGTGGATGATGATCAGGATCTGCGGGAAAGCGTGGCCGAGGTACTGAGCGGGGCAGGGTTTTCAGTCACCCAGGCCAGCCGGGGCGAAGAAGCCCTGGAGCATCTTGCCCGCAAAAACTTTGACCTGATCCTGCTCGATCTGGTCATGCCCGGCCTGGGAGGGCTGGAGCTGCTTGGCCGTATCCGGGACAAAGCACCCCGGATGCCGGTCATCATGATCACCGCCTTTGCCAGCGTTGACAACGCGGTGGCGGCCATGCGCCAGGGAGCCTCGGATTATGTGACCAAGCCTTTTCGCATCGACGGCCTGCTCGCCTCGGTGGGCCGCGTTCTGGAAGAGGCCCGCTTCGAATGCTGCCGGACTTCGCTGGATCTCGACACCGTCCTGAGCTGTCTGTCAAATCCCCTCCGGCGGGAGATTCTTGCCCATGTCGAACAGGAAGGGGCTCTGCGCTTCATGGACCTCTGCCGGAAGCTGGAACTGGAAGACCACACCAAGATGAATTTTCACCTGAAAATCCTCAAGGAGGCTGGTTTTTTGAACCAAGACGAAAACAAGCTCTATCTGCTGACCTCACTGGGAACCCAGGTTCTGGGGTGTGTTCGCTTCTTGACGAAGAAACTGGCCAATTGAATAGGTAGTTATCAGCTACAAGCTCGCAGCTCTCCGTCTTTCCCTTTCCACTTCCCACCTGTCTCCTCACATCCTGTGAATAAAACTTCACAGAACCCCTTGATCCGTAAAGCACATTTATCTGGATAGCCCCCCCCTTCTCCTCTACTCTCTTTGCAAGGAAGGCTTCGGTGCGGCCTGGCAGGGAAAATCCTGACCGACAGCGGGTTTGCCGCCAGAGGCCGCCTTGCAACGAGCTGTTCACGGCAGCAAGCGCATTCTGCTGACCTTCAACAGAAGAAGAGAAGGAGAAGAGGTCATGAAAAAAACCGCTACGGGAGGAGAGTTATGAAAAAAACATTTAAGGGGGCATGTCTCATGGGCATTGCCTGGGCGAGCCTGATTGCCACGGCCCAGGCAGGAGAAGTGGATTGGGCCGCGCTGAATCCGGCCTTTGCCAAGGCAACCTACGTCAAGGACAAAGAGGTGTGCGTCGGCTGTCATGCGGATTCGATAGAAGCGTACAAAAAGACCGTGCATGGCCGCACATTCCAGTACGGCGCCAAGGGAGTGATACAGGCGCGCGACTGCGAGGCCTGCCACGGCCCGCGCAGTGAGCATGTGGCCGCGCCGGATGCCGGCCTGAAACTCTCCACCGAACAGTACTCAACGGTCTGCCTGCAATGCCACCAGGACGGCGGTCGCATGTATTGGCCGACCAGCCAGCATAAAACAGGCGATGTCGGTTGTGTTTCCTGCCATACCCTGATGAAAAAACAGAACGACAAGGCCCTGCTGGCCAAAGACAAGGAGGCGGCGGTCTGCTATAGCTGCCACACCGCTGTCAGAGGCCAGATGCAGAAAGCCTCTCACCATCCGGTAAAAGAAGGCAAAATGACCTGTTCCGACTGCCACAACGTTCATGGCTCCACAGGCAAAAGCCTACTCAAGGGGGCAACGATCAACGAGACATGTTTCAAGTGTCATCAGGATAAACGAGGTCCCTTTATCTGGGAGCATCCGGTGGTGCGGGAGAATTGCGCCAACTGCCATGATGTGCATGGCTCCAACAACTCAAACCTGCTCAACGCCAAGGGCTCGTTCCTCTGTCTACAGTGCCATGCCTACGGCGGCCACCCCAACCTGCCACGCTACAACAGGGTCAGCAATCCCTACGGCCAAGGCTGTGTGAACTGCCACGTCACCCAGCACGGTTCCAATCACCCATCCGGCGCCAAATTCACCCGCTAAAGGAGGCATGATCATGAAGAAAACCTATGCATTAGCATCATTGCTCCTTCTGGCGCCCATGGTTGCTCAGGCCCAGGAGGAAGGAAAAATAGAAAGTTCCGGGGAAGTGACGCTCGGCGCCCGACAGGGCAAGGGCGACGATTCTTCCAAGTTCAATGAATACCGGGATATCCGCGATGGCTTCCATCTCTTTGATCTCTGGTTTGGAGTGCTGGACCCCAACAATGGCCGGTACCTGGATTTCAAGGGAGAAGACCTGCTCCGGGACGATCAGTCCATCCGCCTCGGCGTCGGTGAGTACGGCAATTGGAACCTTGTCATCGACCGCAACCAGATCCCCCATAACCTGAGCAACAAGGCCAGAACACCCTATATCGACCAGGGCAATGGGATTCTCACCCTGCCGAGCACGGCGGCTATCCCAAACACTAATCTGGTGCCAACCGCAGCCCAGCTTTTGGCAAACGATGCGGCCACCGCGACCTGGTTGACCACCACCCTGCACGGGGTTGATCTTGGCACCCAGCGGGACAAGACCGGGGCGACCGTTTCCCTCACCCCCAACCAGGAGTTTAAATTCCGGCTCTCTCTGTCCGACGAGCGCAAGGATGGTTCCAATCTCACTTACGGCCCCATCGGGGACCGACCGCCGCGCACGCTCAATGCCCAGTTGGCCGAACCCATCGACTACAAGACCCAAGAGCTGAAATTCGAGGTCGAGTACAATCAACCGACCTATCAGGCCCTGTTCTCTTACCTGCTCTCGGGGTTTGAAAACAATATCGACACCCTCCGCTGGCAAAACCCCTACACCGCAGACGCCGACGGCAGCGGCTTTGATACCTGGAACGCCGCTTATAATGTCGCGAGCTTCGGGCAACGGGCGCTGGCGCCGGACAACCGCTACCAGAATGTCTCGCTCGCGCTCGGTTTCGATTTGCCCATGGCCAGCCGTCTGTCCACCACCCTCTCCTATGGGATGATGAGGCAAGATGAAACCCTACTGCCATACAGCAGCAGCAACCTCAACAGCATTGCCGCTTTAGGTTCCACCGGGATACTGCCGCGTGGCACTGCCGATACCGAGATCAACACCACCATGTTCAACGCCGATTACAGCATCAATCCCATCGACCGTCTGAACCTGCGGGCCTTCCTCCGCTACTACAATCTGGACAACAAAACCCCCCAGAATAACTGGTGGTATGTAACCGACGACACGATTACCGTCGCCAACGCGGCTGCCGGCACGACCACTGAACTCAACAAGCGGGTCAACCTTGCTTACTCCTATGACCAGACAAACTATGGCCTGGATACTTCTTACAATCTGCCCTTCTGGCGGACTACCTTCGGTCTTGGCTACGAGCGGGAGAATATTAACCGCGATTTCCGCGAGGCCAACACCGATGAAAATATCTTCAAGGGCTCGGTAAAAACCAAACCGGTCAACTGGCTCACCTTGCGGGGCAAGTATCTGTATGGCAACCGTGACGGCAGCGATTACAACAACACGGTCACATCCCAAAGCTACTGGGGCGCTAGCGCCGCCACCGACAACCCGGTGAACTCCTTCAGCAACCATCCGGATCTGCGGATATCCGATGTTTCCGACCGGCAGCGCAATCAGTTTGATTTCGCCGCCACTGTTATGCCCTCGGAGGGCCTGGACCTGACCGCCTCCTATCGGTACCGGAACGATGACTACGATTCCGGCGTGGCCCCAACCCAGCCGCTGCTCGGAAACCCCCTGGCCGCAACCCCTGCCGACCTGGCAGCCACTACCCCTGGCAACCAGCTAGGCCTGCTGGAAACCAAGACCAATCGCTATGCCCTCGATGCCTCGTACGCGGCAACCGAACGACTGAATCTGAACGCCTTCGGCAGCAGGGAAACAATCAAATCCACCCAGCGGGGCCTGGAGTTCAACGAGGGCAACAAGCTTAATCCAACCTCTATTGCCGCAACCACCGATCTCGGGCCTTGGACCAGGGCTAGCAGCCAATGGATGGCGGAGACCAAAGACAAGACCAATACCATCGGTGCGGGAGTTGGCTACGAGATTATCCCCGGCAAACTTCGGCTGGCCACGGACTACACCTATTCCCAAGGCAAGGTCGATATCGCATACAGCGGCTTTGGCAGCGTTGCTACAGGTAACGCCACCAATACGACCCTGCCTCTGCCGGATTCCACCAATCAGTTCGCCTTCAGCAGCCCCGAGACCGTCACCCACAAGCAGTACAACCTCAATGCCACCCTCGAGTACAAGTTTGTGAAAAATCTGGTATGCGGGGTGCATTACATCTATGACCGTTACAAGATCAGCGACTGGATGCAGGAGACAAATACCCCTTGGGCTGAGTCGGTGGGCAGCGAGTATCTGCTGCGCGATACCTCCGACGCCACCTCCACCCAGTGGGGCAATCGGCTGATCAACCTAGGCAGCTATCTCGGACCCAGCTACGAGGCCCATTTTGGTGCGGTTACCTTGACCTATCGTTTCTAGAAAACCACTGAAAGTGTCTGGGCCAACACTATCCAGGCCGAGCATGGGGCAAGGGGCGGAGAAATTCTCCGCCCCTTGTTTTTTTGCCCACGACCCTCGCTGGTCATCGGCAGGCTTTTAGTCCGCAAACACCCAAAAGACCAGAATAGCCAGGCCTATACAAAAAAATATCTTCGCACCTTGCCGACCGGCCTCAAAATGTGTAAGGCAAGAGAAACACTTTCTCTGGAAATAAGGACGTACCTCATGAGCTATCTCATCATCTGCACCGTGGCCCTTGCGGTCTCGGGACTGACCCTCTTTTCCGGCTTTGGCTTAGGCACCCTCCTGATGCCGGTCTTTGCCCTGTTTTTTCCTGTAGAGGTGGCGGTAGGGGCCACGGCCATGGTGCATCTGGCCAACAATCTCCTCAAGGCCGCCCTGTTCGGCAAACAGGCCGATCTCAAGATCGTTGCCCGATTTGCCATACCCGCCGCCCTGGCCGCCATGCTCGGCGCGTTACTGCTCAACCAGCTCAGCGCCATGCCGCCGATCACCCATTATTCCCTGGGCACACACCTGTTCACCATCACCTGGCTCAAGTCGGCCATTGCCGTGCTGATCATGGGATTTTCCCTGGCCGAGTTGTGGCCGGGACTTAAGAAACTGTCTTTTTCGCCTCGCTACATCCCCATCGGCGGAATCATCTCCGGCTTTTTCGGGGGGTTGTCCGGACATCAAGGGGCATTGCGCACCGCCTTTCTGCTCCGGGCCGGGCTGAGCAAGGAAACCCTCATCGGGACCATGATCCTCTCCGCCATCGTGGTGGACATAAGCCGGATGCTGGTGTATGGAGCAACCTTCTTCTCCCGAGATCTTGCGGTGATGCAGGCGGAAGGCGGCTTCAGCCTGGTGGCGGCAGGCACCCTCGCCGCCTTTCTCGGCACCTTCTCTGCCTCGCGTTTTCTGAAAAAGATGACCCTGCATTCGGTGCAGACCCTGGTGGGCGCCCTGCTTCTGCTGCTGGCCGTGGCGCTGGGAGCGGGATTACTCTAAGCAAGGAGGTGGCACAACCATGAAGGTGATCAGACTGTTGCCGGTGATTTTCAGCATGCTGCTGCTTGGCGCCCATTTTTACCGGGCAGGACATCTTCTCCTTGCCAGCGGAGCGCTGCTTTCCCTTGGCCTGCTCTGTATCCGCAAGCCACAAGCGATCCGGCTGATGCAAGGACTGCTCGTGGCAGGCGCGGTGGAATGGCTCGTCACCGCTGTTCGGCTGGTCATGGGCCGGCAGGGCCAGGGGCTTCCCTGGCTGCGTCTCGCGCTGATCCTCGGCCTGGTCGCCCTCTGCACCCTGCTTTCCACCCTGCCCTTGCGCACAACCGCACATTTTACCCTGGACAAAGATTAAGAAAAGTCTTAAATTCTGTTCGTACATGGATTTGTAAAACCAATCGGCAAGTTGCAAGGAGAGCCCCATGCCCATCTACGAATACCGTTGCCAAGAATGTAAGAACTTGTTTGAAGCCATTCTCACCTCAACAGAAACCTCAGCCGAGGTGACCTGCCCGAAATGCGGCAGCAGCGCGGTGAAAAAAACCATCTCCGCCTCAAGCTTTCGGATATCCTCCGGCTCAAGCTCCATCCCCTCCGGCGCACTCTCGGGCTGTTCCACTAAATCGGGTTTTTCCTGAGCGTAAACAGGATGCGGCCAGGTTGGCCGCACACAAAGCAACAAACGGCTTCAGACCAAACTCATAACAGGGTTCCCGTATAGTTGAAGGTGCTGAGCCTGCGCCCTCCGCGTCCGGGCTGGCCCGACTGCCGGAATACGGCGGCCAGTTCGTCGGGCTTAGGCCGCATGTGGGAAAGATCAACCACGGCAAAGGCCACACCCCGATCGGCAAGCTCTATACTATATGGCAACAGGGAAAACGGCTGGTCGGCCACGGCCACGGTCTGGCCCCAGCACTGCTTGAGCACAATCACTTCGCCCTTGGGGCTGACCAGGGGCTGATCGTATTTAAAAAACGACGAGGCCAGCCGGGCGGTGAAGAGCGGGGGCTGAGCATAGATGGTCATGCCCATTGGCAACACATTTTTATGACCGAGAACATCGAACAGGTTCTGCCGGTCCGTTTCAATGGCCAGCTGGACGTTGTTAAGCCCCAGTCCGGCCAGGGCTTGGACGCTCATGCTGTTCAAGGCATTCAGGGTATAGTCGCCAAAGAGCAACAATCTCTCGGTGGGAGGCTGCCCTGGCCGACCTTTTTTGCGGCCTGCCAAAAAACTCTCATCTCCAGCCTCTCCCGGCTGCGCCTGGACACCCTCCGCAAACAAAAGACGCTGACCGATATGACCGATCTGCCAGGCATTATATCCCCCGCCGCGCAGATGCGCTATGGCCTCGCGGTAAAACGGCAGATCATCCTCCAGGATCACCGGAGGCAGCGCCCAGACCAGCCGCCGCCGATACAGGGTCAACCGTTTCTGCTGCCGGGCGAATTGGGCAAAGGTCTGGCGGGACAGGATAATGACCAGTCGCGACGGTGCGGTGGGCATCTGCACTTTGAGCAATTCAAAATCATCAATTTTGAGCCACCATTCCAAGGGCAACTGCACCTGGGGCGCGCCCCGACGTCCTTGGGACTGACCCTGGGACTGGCCGTAGGCCGGACCCTGAGACTTGCCACGGGCAGGCCGTTCCTCCCTGGTCTTGGTCACGGTCGGCCTGTTGACCGGCTGACGCAAAAAATGGGCGATCTGGGCGAGCTTGCGTGGATCAACCAGGTTCGCCACCTTCTTGCTGAACAAGCCCGGCTGGATACCCTTCTTGGCTCCCTGCTGGCGGCGTTCGCCCAGGTCCACCTTGTAGAGGCTGTCGCCCCATTGGGCGCCCGGCGGCAGGTCCAGCTGCACCTTGCTGCCAGACGCAGCCTTGTCCAACGCCATCTTCCCCTGCCACAGCCCCTTAAGAGTAAAGCCCTGCCGCTCGCCCGATCCTTCCTGGTGGATACGGAGCCGATCACCAATCCGAAGCTGTTCTTTCAGGGTCATCTGGGCGCGATTGGCAGTGACCTTCTCGATCTTGCCCAAGAACAGACCGATATTGCCCGAATGCTGCGGAGCGATGATATCCGCCGGTTGGGCCTTTTTGAAATAGCCAAGCGAGGCCTTGCGGCCCATGGCCTGCTCCAGCAAATCTTTCGCCTCGGCCAACACCGCCGGAGTCGCGGGATTATCAAGGGCCAGCCGGTAGGCCTTGACCACCGAGGCCACATACTGGGGGCTGCGCATCCGGCCTTCGATTTTGAGCGAGCTGACTCCGGCCTGCCGCAATTGGGGAATCAACTCAAGCCCGGCAAGATCGTTCATGGAGAAGAGATACCCAGCCGGAGCCCCAGGGCCGCGGCCTTTACCGCCCCAAGTATAACGTCTGCGGCAGGGCTGGACGCAACGCCCCCGCAGCCCGCTTTTTCCGCCGAGATAACTGCTGAACAGACACAGGCCGGAATAGGCGAAACACAACGCACCATGCACAAATACCTCTAGCTCCACCGGGCATTGCTTATGGATTTTTCCTATCTCGCTTAACGTCATCTCCCGAGCCAGCACCACCCGCTGAAAACCCATCTGAGAAAACTGCCGAACATTGAGGGAGTTGTGCGCCCCCATCAGGGTGCTGGCATGCAGGCGCAAGCCGGGGAAGAATTTGCGGGCCAGGTAGGAGATGCCGAGATCCTGAATAATGAGGGCGTCGGCCTTGAGCGCCTCAAGCGCGGCCAGCTCCTCCACCGCCTTGCCGATCTCCTCTTCCTTCATCAGGCTGTTCATGGCCAGATAGACCCGGACCCGGTTCTTGTGGGCATGGTCTATCATGGCCGCGACCTCGGCCAGGGAGAAATGCCGGGCCAAGGCCCTGGCGTTAAAGGCCGGGACTCCGATATAGATTGCGTCGGCCCCGCTCTCCACCGCCGCTTCAAAAGCCTCGATGGTGCCAGCCGGAGCAAGCAGTTCCATGTTCCGTGCAGGTTGTTTTTCCATGGCCCCACTGTAACAGATTGGGAGTCGATCCGCTTCTGGCAAAATCAGATTGACATGACCAACAGGATTCCCCATGATGTTGCTTGTTCAGGATATTGTCGCCAGAAATTGTATGCTGCGAAATCACAGGGACAGGGGGATATATGAAACGGATAACAATCGGAATATACGGTCTGGTCATCGCCTGCCTGCTGGCGGGCTGCGCCACGACCACCGGGACAACCACCCAGGATAAACGCAAGGCCGTTCTTGCCATGCGGGACGAGGTGCTGTCCGATCTGTACAAGATTCATCCCCAGGCAAAAGCCGAGATTGCCAAGGCCCCTGGCTATGCGGTGTTCAACAACGCCGACATCAATGTGATCTTTGTCAGTGTCGGCGGCGGCCATGGGGTTGTCACCGACACCAAGGCCAGCAAACCCGTGTTCATGAAGATGGGGGCCGCCGGGATTGGCTTGGGGCTGGGCGTTAAGGACTTTCGCGCCGTCTTTATCTTTCACGACCGGGCAACCCTGACAAAATTCATCGACAGCGGCTGGGAATTCGGGGGGCATGCCGATGCCGCGGCCAAGGCCAGCGACAAGGGCGCCGCCGTGGGGGGCGAGGCGATGTTCGACGGAATTACAATTTATCAGCTGACCCAAAGCGGCCTGGCGCTTCAAGCCACGGTCAAGGGCACCAAATACTGGAAGGATGACGACTTGAATTGAGCGGCAAAATGGGAATGGGCTTGAGGGGCTATCTCTCGCCGAACAACGCCGTGCCCACCCGCACCAAAGTGGCGCCTTCCTCGATGGCCACCTCAAAATCACCGGACATGCCCATGGAGAGTTCCAGCGGCCCATGCCGGCCAAAGAGGCCCTGGGCCGCAAGCTCTTCCCCCAGCAGGCGAAGCTGACGAAAACAAGCCCGGCTTTCCTCCGGCTCCTGACCAAAGGGGGGCATGGTCATGAGACCTTGCAGTCTCAGGTGCGGAAACTGTTGCAGCTCGCGGCACAGTTGTCCGGCTTCCTGCGGGGCAACCCCGGCCTTCTGCCTCTCCCCGCCCACGTTGACCTGGACCAGAACCGGCATGGTCTTGCCCAACTCAGCAAGCCTGCTTTCCAGAGCCTTGGCCAGCTTGAGCCGGTCGATGGTTTCGATGCAAGCAAATATCTCCGCCGCGACCCGAGCCTTGTTGGACTGCAGATGCCCGATGCAATGCCAGACCAGACCCTGGCCCAAGGCCGCGACCTTGTCTGAAGCCTCCTGCAAATAATTCTCGCCAAAAATCACCTGTCCGGCAGCCATGGCCTCCCTGATTGCCTCAAGCGGTTGCCGCTTGCTCACCGCCACCAGCCGCACTGAACGCGGATCGCGCCCGGCCCGCTCCGCCGCAGCCCGAATCCTGGCCCGGATTGTCTCGATATTGCCTGCGATCGTTCCCATCATTTCATCGTCCTTCCAGGCCGAAAAGCCGCACGGCATTGATAGTGGTTTGCCTTGCCACCTCCTCAAGGGAAACCCCTTTCAACTCCGCCACCTTCTGGGCAGTGTAGAGCATAAGCTGCGGCTCATTACGTTTCCCGCGTCTGGGCACCGGAGCGAGAAATGGCCCGTCCGTTTCCAAAACCAGCAAACCGAGGGGAATCTCCCGCACCGCCTCCTGGAGCATCTCGGCCTTGGCAAAAGTCACAACCCCTGGGATGGAAATATGAAAACCCAGGGCAAGAACCCGCCGGGAAAAGACGGCATCCCCGGAGAAACAATGCATCACCCCTCCGGCGGGAAACGGGGCTGCTGCCTCAAGCATCTCCATGATCTCGTCATGGGCCTCCCGATCATGGACCACCAGGGGGAGATGCAATTCCTTGGCCAAGGCGACCTGCCTGCCAAAATGCTCCTTTTGCAGAGCAACCGGGGCGTAATTTTTTACATAATCAAGGCCGATCTCGCCGTAAGCCACGACTTTGGGATGACGGCACAGGGTCTGCAACTCCGCGTAATCACCCTCGCTGATCTCAGCGACATTATGGGGATGGACCCCCACCGTGGCATAAATGCCTCCGTGCTGTTCAGCCAGGGCAATGGCCCGGCGCGAGCTTGCCAGATCGATGCCCACGCTGATGATCCTGGTGACCCCCGCCGCCAAGGCCCGAGCCAACACCGCCTCATAATCAGCCGCATAGGCCGACATATCGAGATGACAATGGGTGTCGATCAGCGCTGCTCCGTTGCCAAGAACCGGCAGGGGTCTCTCTGTTTTTGGGGTTGTTTTTTCCATGCAAGCCTCCCTGGCCGCACGTTCTAACAGTTTTTCATTTCTTGCGCAATACGGCCCACCATATGGAAACCAGTTGACAAACCATTGCCCAACCGACTATGATTTTCTTGAAATTTCAGGATGTTCCGAACAATTCTTCACCGTTATTCATTACAACGCGACCTGCTTTCAGCCCCCATGCCTTCGCCGATTCTTATTGCCATCGAACAGCGACGCAGTATCCGGGACTTCACCGATCAGGCGGTGGACACCGCAGTACTCCACGAAATCATCCAAGCCGGGGCCTGGGCGCCTTCCGGCCTGAACAATCAACCCTGGCGATTTGTCATCGTCACGGATACGGCAATCCGTGCCCAGTTGGCCGAGCAAACGCATTATGGCCATATCGTCCTTGCCGCTCCTGCCCTGATCGCCGTATATCTTGACCGGGAGGCCATGTATGATGATCTTAAAGACGCACAATCAGCCGGGGCCTGCATCCAGAACATGCTGCTGGCCGCTGAGGCCCTTAACCTGGGAGCCGTCTGGCTCGGGCAAATTTTGAAAAACAGGGAGAAAGTCGGCCAGATTCTTGGCCTTGCCAAGAATCTCGAACTGATGGCGCTTATCGCCATCGGCCACCCAAGCCGACGCGACCAGCAATCACAGAGAAAACCATTGGCGGAATTCATCGTCAAAGAGTTATAACCGTAATGCTCTGCACACCATTACTTTAGGAGGCTTTCCATGACAACGCCACGTAAACAGCTTTGCACCGTATTCCTCTCAACCGTTCTTGCACTCGCCAGCCTTGCCGCCCTCAGCGGCTGCGCCGAATTGGGCCTGGCCGGCAGCAGCGATCAAGGAGCGGCTGCTTCCTCCGACCCCTTCGCTTCCTCTTCCTCTGCCTCTGCCACTGCGGAACAGCCTTATCGGGCCAACGAGTTTTCCGACCTGCTGCTTCCCAGCGAACTTTCCTGGGACCGGGAAAAAAGCATGCTCGTCCGGACCGATTCCTTTGCCGGCGGGGTGTTGCAATACACCGGGCGGGTCGATATCGCTTCGCTGTCCGATTTTTTCTCAAACAACATGCCTAAAAACGGCTGGAAGCTTGCCGGTTCCGCCAAGTACAAAAACATCCTCCTCGCCTTTATCAAACCGAACAAGACCTGCACCATTCTCTTGTCCGAAGATAAGCTGCTCATGAGGACAGAAGTTTCCATCTATGTTGCCGAGGATATTGCGGCAGGACGCGCAGGCGGCGGCAAACAGGCCAACCCCTTCGGCTCTGGGATGTAAAGGTCAGACGACGCGAACGCCATGTCTCTTCTGACCGATAAAAAGATTCTTCTCGGGATTACCGGAAGCATCGCCGCCTACAAAGTCGCGGACTGGGTTCGCGCCCTGCGCCGGGAAGGCTGCCAGGTCACCGTGATCATGACCGAATCCGCCTGCCGGTTCATCAGCCCCCTGACCATGGCGGCCCTTTCCGGCAATCCGGTGCACACCGGCATGTTCAGTGCCGAAGCGCCGGAAACCATCCCGCACATCAGCCTGGCCAGGGAGCATGATCTCCTGCTCATTGCTCCGGCCTCTGCCCAGACCATCGCCCGCCTGGCCCATGGCCTGGCCGATAATCTGCTCGCCACCATCGCCCTGGCCTCATCCGGGCCGATCCTGGTCTGCCCAGCCATGAACAGCGTCATGTTCCGGCATCCGGCCACCCAGGCAAACCTTGCCGCCATCAAATCTTACGGGTATGGGATTCTCGAACCCGATTGCGGGGAAATGGCCTGCGGAGAAGAAGGCCCAGGCCGCCTGACAGGATGGGAAAACGCCCGGCAGGCCATCCTCACCGCCTTTGCCCCCCAAAACCTTGCCAACGAACATGTGCTCGTTACCGCCGGCCCCACCAGAGAGGCCTTTGATCCGGTACGTTTCTTGAGCAATCCCTCCACCGGCAAGATGGGGTATGCTCTGGCGGCCACAGCCAGACAACGGGGCGCAACGGTCACCCTGATCAGCGGACCCACCGTCCTGGCCGCCCCGCCGGGAGTTCGGCGCATCCAAGTCACCTCGGCCACTGAAATGCAGGCGGCAGTTATGACCTGCCTTGATGCAGCCACCATTGTCGTCAAGGCTGCCGCTGTTTCCGACTACCGCCCCGCCGAAAAAGAAACCCACAAGGTGAAAAAAGGACAGGCCTCACTCTCCCTGCCGCTGGTTGCCAACCCGGACATCCTCAAAAAGCTGGGAAAACGCAAGAAGAAATCGCCCACCCCCCCTCTGCTCATCGGTTTTGCCGCAGAGACTCGGGATCATCTCAAGGAAGGGGCGAGAAAACTTAAAGAGAAGAACCTGGATTTGATCGTGGTCAATGATATCGGGGGAATGGAAACCGGTTTTGCCGCAGACACCAACAAGGTCACCCTGCTTGACCGCAATGGCGGGCAGGAAGAGGTGCCGCTTCTCAGCAAGGAGGAAACAGCCCACCGAATATGGGATGCGGTGGGCAGGCTGATGACGGACAACCGCTGAGGCCAACTTGCAATAAACAGCCTGAACAACAGACCCAGGCGGGATAAGCCTTGGCGCCGTTGCTCAGGCAATCAATCCTTTCTGTTCGATTTTTTCCATCTCTTCAAGGACCAGATCAACGAGGGCGGGCAAGGCGTCCAACTGTAGACCAATATCGCTGACATACTGCTGTAGAATACCCTGATCGAGAGGCGGCGCGGCAACATAGCCATAGTGCTCAAACATGAGACAGTCGGCAATGAAGATTGTTTTCACAAGCAGGCGATGTTCCTCCTTGGCGCTCTCGGGATTATGATGAAAGGCTATGCTTTCTATGAGTTCCGCCGGGAAATTCCAATTCTCGGCCAGGCCCTTGCCCACCAGGCAATGATCGTAGCCAAAAACCGAAGTCTCACCATCGGACAGCGCCTGGGGCTTATTCTCCATGGCCTGCACCATCTGCATGAACTCCTGATGCAGAAGTTGGTCTTCCACAATGACCCCGATGTCGTGCATCAATCCCGCGGCATAGGCATTGTTTCCCTTCTCGCCAAACTCACGGCTGTAAATATTCTTGGCAAGAAGGGCGACAGCCAGACTGTTTCGCCACAATTGCAACCGGGAATAGCCATCGACGGGTGTGCCGCCACAATAGAGTTCGCCCATTTTCTGGGTGAGTAATGATTTCCTTGAGCGTATCAAAGCCTATCCAGAGCAAGGCCTGGTGGATATCGCTGATGGTTTTGGAGGGAGCGTAATAGGATGAGTTGGTAACCCGAATAATCTTTGCCGCCAACGGCGGGTCAAGCTCAATAAGCTGGAGGAGATCGGAAGAACTGGCGGCAGGATCGTTGATAAGGGTCAATATCCCCCCACCGTTCCTTTGATGGAGGCAATGGTCGATGCCTCAACGAGTTCAAGTAAACCGCCAAGGGAAACACCGGGTTTTGTCGCAGCATCCATGGGGCATCACCTTCTGTGAAAATTTTTTTCAGACTACAAAACAGCGCCCTTCCCCCCAGCAGACCCCTCTTTATCTTACGAAAATAAAAAACCGTGGCGGATTCTACATAACCGGCGGCCCGACCACATCCCCCCGACGCACCTCATGAGCGCTCCGTTTCGTCACCACGGCAGCCGCAGTGGTTGCCGAAACCCGCAGGATCATGATTTCGCCGGAACTTCTGCCTTCGGCTTGATCTTCCGCTGCCACCGACAACAAGTCTCCAGGCGCAAGCCCCTGATCCGCACCGATATTCAGATAGACAATATCACCGGGACCGGCGAGCTGACGCATGAACTGAAACGCCACCACCGCCCCGTTGACAGAGGCTGTCCCTGCCTGGGCCGGACGGGCGGAAACCGTAGGCCGTTCCGGAACCTGCCCTAGAACGTCATCGGTTTTTACTGCGGCATAAGCGCGTCGGACAACAGCCTCCTGCTTGGATGCATCCGAGGCGACCACCTCGATAATGGCTATGTCCGCCAGCAACTGGCCGGGACTTTTGCTAAAATAGGCCAGGGATTCGACCTTGCCCATATCCCGGTATACGCCAAACTGCTGGCCAACCTGTGCGCCAGGGGCAGAGATCAAAATGGTCTCACCGAAAGCTGCCTCCTGCCAACCCTGTTCGGTACGCAGAACCCTACCCTCGTCGGGGATATCGTTGGTGACCATGCCGATCCCCCGGTCATAATACTGGGCCGGATCGTTCACTTGAGCCGCCTTGGCCTGTTCGCCAGTCGGGGGCAGATCTTTTTTCACCACGATCAAGGGAAGCGGCTCGGAAGACGAAGCCCGTCCTGCTCGGGCAAGGGCCGCAGATCCCGAATCCGCCGACCCAATAACCCTATCCACGGTCACTTCTCTGGCCGGAGCCTTTCCCATACCTGGAATCTTGACCACTTGACCCGGCTTGATCCAGTGGGGGTTGGCAATCCCTGGATTGATCTTCCAGATTTTCGGCCAGAGCAGTGGGTTGTTGAGATACTCCCCGCTCAAATCCCAGAGGGTGTCTCCCTTTTGCACCGCATGACTGGTGGTGTTTTCCGCCCAGACGTCCCTGCCGCTAAAAACTCCGCAGGCAGAAGCGATAATCACTGCTGTTGCGACAAATTTTCTCATTGGGATGCTCCTCTCGAACCGGACACGATAACAACGGAACCGACCGCAAACTCCACAGCCAGTACTATAATCTACGCAAGGTTTCAAAAAATTGTCAAGACGATACCGATGGCGCTTACACCCTATTGTGGCCCGGCGGGGTAAAAAAGCGCAAGCGCAGGGCATTGGAGACCACGGAAACCGAGCTCATGGCCATGGCCCCGCCTGCGATCATGGGATTCAAGGTCGGCCCGCCGAAGAGATGCAAAACCCCTGCGGCCACCGGAATGCCGATGATGTTGTAGATAAAGGCCCAGAAGAGATTCTGCTTGATGTTGCGCATTGTGGCGCGACTCAAGGAAAGCGCGGCCAACAGGCCGGAAAGATGGCCCTTCATCAGCACGATATCGCCGGACTCAATGGCTACATCGATGCCTGTACCCATGGCAATGCCGACATCGGCCTTGGCCAGGGCCGGGGCATCGTTGATGCCGTCGCCCACCATGGCGACCCGGAACCCCTCTGCCTGCAAGGCCGCCACCTTTTCCACCTTCTGGTCCGGCAACACCTGGGCAAATACCTCGCTGATTCCGGCCTGATCGGCGATGGCCCGGGCGGTAATCTCATTATCGCCGGTGAGCATGAAGATTTTGATTCCCATCCGTTCCAGAGCGCTGATGGTCGCGGGCACCTCGGCTTTTAACCGATCGGCAATGGCCAGAAGCGCAATCAGCTTGCCATCCGCCGCACAGTAGAGCGCAGTCTTGCCCGCCCCGGCAAAGCCATGGGCGATTTGATCAACCACCAGGCCCAGGCCCGTAACATCCTGCTCCACCATGAACTCATGATTGCCAAGCAGCACATTCTGACTCCGCACCATGGCCCGGATGCCCCGGCCGGGAACCGCCTCGAAATGCGAAGGCTCGGTCAGGGTCAGTTCCTTTTCCCTGGCCGCGTTGACAATGGCCTCGGCCAGGGGATGTTCCGAGCCGCTCTCGGCGCTGGCCACCAGGGACAAAATCTGCGGGACATCCATCCCCGGCGCCACCGCCTGCACGTCGGTCAATTCCGGGCGGCCATGGGTCAGGGTGCCGGTCTTGTCAAAAACAATGGCGTCAATCTTCTGCGCCATCTCCAGGGCCTCGCCGCTTTTCACCAGCACCCCCAATTGGGCGCCACGCCCGGTGCCGACCATGATTGAGGTCGGGGTGGCCAGGCCCATGGCGCAGGGACAGGCAATGACCAATACGGCGATGAATATCCGCAAGGCAAAGGAAAACTCGACCTGACCGATAAAATACCAAGCCAATCCGGCAAGAATGGCCAGGACGATAACAGTGGGCACGAAATACAGACTGATGCGGTCCGCCAGATTGGCGATGGGCGCCTTGGAGCCCTGGGCCTCGCGGACCATGGTGATGATCCGGGCAAGCACCGTATCCTGCCCGACCTTCTCGGCCCGCACCTGCAACAGGCCGTTCTTGTTCAGGGTGGCGCCCACCACCGGGTCGCCGACCTCTTTGGAAACCGGCAGGGATTCGCCGGTGAGCATGGACTCGTCCACACTGGAGCGGCCCTTGACCACCGAGCCGTCAACGGGAATGCGTTCGCCCGGCTTGACCAGCAGGATATCTCCCGCCTCGATCTCTGCCACGGGAATCTTTTTCTGCTCCTCAGCTTCAGCCCCAGGCACCAAGAGGGTGGCCTCCTCCGGAGCCAGAGCCATGAGCTGGCGGATGGCATCCGAGGTGCGCACCTTGGAGCGGGCCTCCAGAAACTTGCCCAGGGAAACCAGGGCAATAAGCACCCCCGCCGACTCAAAATACAGATCCATGACCCTGGCCATGACCTCGATGCCCAGGCCGATCTCGATCAGGTTCCAAGTGCTGTAGACAAAGGCGGCGCCGGTGCCGATGGCGATGAGCGAGTCCATGTTGGGCGCCCTGCGCCACAGAGCAGGGAACCCGAGCTGATAAAAATTGCGGCCCGACCACATGATCGGCAAGACCAGAAGAAACTGGACAAACCCGAAAGTAAACGGCGACTGATGGGGGGCCAAAAACGAGGGCAACGGCAGACCGGCCATCTCGCCCATGGAAAGAAGCAGCAGCAAAACGGCAAAGGTAAAGGCGGGATACAGACGCTTTGCCATGGCCGCAAGCCGAATGACGGCCTCTTCCTGCTGACGCTCAAAATCAGAACCCCCGGCCAGCGAGGCCACCTGGGCCTTAAAACCAAGGCGCTCGATGGCCTCACGAATCAACCGCTGGCTGGCAACCTCGGGATCAAAAACAACCATTGCCGATTCCGTGGCCAGATTCACCTGCATGGTCCGCACCCCGACCATATCTCCCACCACCTTTTCAATTCGGGCGGCACAGGAGGCGCAGGTCATGCCTGCAATGGCCAGCGTCAATCTGACGTCTTTTTCCGGCAGCACCAACTCAAAACCAAGCCCCTTGACGATACCGGCAATATCCGCAAGGCTGAGCCGACCCGGCTCCCACTCCACCTCCAGGCTCTCGGCGGCGAGATTCACCGCTGCCGACCGGATGCCCTCGGTGCCTGCAAGCACTTTTTCGATGCGGGAGGAACAGGAGGCACAGTGCATGCCCCGGATGGCGACCCGCTGCTTTTCGGTTGATGGTGTCATGTGTGCATTGCTCCGGTATTGATTGTTTTTTCCTTTCACAGTAGGCTGCCCAAGTGTCTGAAAGAAATCATTTGCGCCTGACAATACTTTAGTTTTTAATATATTCCTTTACGGCCTTCAAACACAAACACACCCAAAGGAGTCCCACATGCCAACCATCCAGATCAAGGGTATGCGCTGCGGCCACTGTACTGCCTCGGTTGTCACCGCCCTCAACGCCATCGACGGCATCAGCGATGTCAGCATCGCTTTGGACAAAGGCGAAGCCACCTTCAAGCAGAGCAAAGATGTGCCCATGGACGCCATCAAAAAAGCCATCGCAGCCATCGGCTTCGAGGTGGTGGAGTAACAACAGACCGCGCCGCCCGAGCAGGTACGGCGCGGCAAAAAGCTACAACACCATGACCACCGCCGGATGCCCTTTGAAGGCACAATACTGGGACTCACGGTCCTCGGCGCTGAGCACGACAAGCTCCACATCCAGGCAGAGGTACTTGCCGCCGCTGCTTGAATTGGACAGGGACACCAAGCATTCCCGCGCCTGAACAACCTCAGCGATGGCCGCCCGCAGCTCCTCCTGCTCACTGCCTATAATCTTGTACACCCAGGAGCAGGGGTACTCCAGTTCGACCTTCTGCTTGCAGCCATTCAACAACACACCCAGCCTCCGTATTTTTTCTTTCGTCAGTCACGGAAAAACATCCCGCAAAAACCCATCATACCAGACCCAGCCTCCATCGCCAACAGCAAGGCGATGGGACACAAAATACAGCCCGCCACCTCCAAAAAAACTACACTAACTTGGCTTTATACTGTATGATGTCCCTAACCAATAACCTCTTGGCCTTGTTATAGGCCGCACCGGGTACACGTCATGGCACAACTAAAACTTTTCGCTTTTGCGTTGATCGCCCTGCATCTCTCCTTGGCCCAGACCGTGGCCGCTACA
>Ga0334722_10001604_pt1 | contig 27796 bp, 68 predicted proteins | sample C3_bottom_MG_FD_207210 | JGI IMG/M metagenome (GOLD analysis project Ga0334722, IMG submission 207210) | Sediment microbial communities from Yellowstone Lake, YNP, Wyoming, USA - C3_bottom | ecosystem: Environmental > Aquatic > Freshwater > Lake > Sediment | place: USA: Wyoming | collected... | reverse complement strand
CGCCCGCCACAGGTGGTACTCCCGCTCACGCCGCTTCCCATACTGCCCATGGGCTTTCTTCCACGCCGCTCGTAGGCAGCCACAGGACTTTGTCCAGCCATTACACACGCCGCCAGCAGCCATCTCGACTTCAGCGCCACAGTCGCACTTGCAGCGCACGCGCGTTTCCACTGCTGGAGCCACCAGCACCTCCAGGATGACTAGGCTGCCAAAGCGCGCACCAATACTGGGTATTTTCCTCGGGTTCGACATAGGGCTATTCTACACCTACAAGCGTACTACAGTTCCAAAGAGTTATGAAAAAACGAGCTGCCCCTTACCCAGACCGGCTTTGACTTTGTAGAGGGGTGCCCATAAATGACCCATTTTGGATCTTTTTGAGCCGGAGAAAATCGTGCCAATCAAGTCGGACAAGATCCATGCCGAGCTGATGTAGTCTCGAATCGAGACCCTACCCTCGAAGATCCTATTGTCAAGTTAAAAGATCATGCCAATGTCGATTTAAGATCCATGCCAATTGGCTCCGCTCAGATCCATGCCAATTGATTGGCACAAATAAGAAAAGATCCGCTGCCTTGACAATCGCTGCCCAGATCGCCTATTATGGCGTCAGGAGGGCATACCCGCAATGCCTACCGAATTGCTCCCTGCCATTCTCCCCTTCTCCCTGGAAGTGAAGACCGCTAAGACGGGCGCTTTCTATGTCATCGCTACCGCTCCCAATGGTCGCCGTTGGGGGCTGTGGGTCTTCTTCAAAGACAAAGGGGAAGCCGAGGGCATGATGTACGAGGTAGAGCTGGGTCGGGTCGGGCGTACCTGGAAGGGTCCGGTTAACAATCCCAAATGGAAGGAAATCACTCCGGTCGGGAAGAACTACCAGCTCAAGAATTGGGATAGTGACCCGTACCTTGACAATCACGCGCAGATCCGCTAGGCTGTCTTTCGTAGTTCCTACCCGCATAGGAGACTACCCCCATGAGCTACAGCGTTTTCACTCGAAGCTGGTGGAAGGAAAACCCGAGCTGGCCGAACGGGCTGGAACCGGAAGCTGGTGAGAAGACCTACTTGGAGCGCGACTTGAAGACCGAGAAGGAAGCCCGCGCGCTTGCCAAGGAGTACAACGCCACTCATGACCCTGGGCGCCTCAGTGAGAAGGCGGAATTCGAAGAAGACTGACCGCGCGCCGTTTTACGAAATCCGCCCAGGGCATCGGGCGGATTTTTTGCGTCTATGAAAAGGGAGTTTTCCATCCTGTATTGGCACAGAAAATAATAAAGATCCGCCACCTTGACAATCGACAGTCAACGGGTGTAGAGTAGGTGAATCAAAGCACGGAGGTATCCCGCAATGCTTCCTGTGATTTCCATCGAAGTGAAGAACCTTCCCGCTGCTCTTCAGTCGGCGCTGTCTTCTGTGGGCTACCATCGAGCTGACGTCAAGGTGAGCGCCGCTGATACGGTCTCCCTTCAAGACTTCGGGTCGGAAGGGTGCCGCTCTTTCGTCTGTCTGGTGAATCTGGACACTGGCGAGCGCAAGACCACCTATGGGAGCTGGGGCGGCCCTGGGCTTGGGAGCGCGGGAAATGCCGTGGATTCGGATTCGCGGCAGCATCGGATTCCGCCTAACGGCGCGGTCATTTCGGGCGCTGAGGGCAGGGGCGCTCCGGTCTATGCCAGCGTCAAGGTGAATCCGGCGAATCTGGCGAAGCTTCTTCCCCCGTCGGCTGATGTCACGGAAAAGGAGAAGGGGATTCTTCGCGCGTTCGTTCAGCTCAAGGCTGGCGAATACCGCAAGGCGGAATTGTCGCGGCTCGATACCGCCAGCGAGGATTTGGAAGCGCTGGTCTCCAAGGGGCTCTTGAAGCGCAGCAGTAACGGCGCTACCCAAGTCACCACGGCAGGAAAGAACGCGGCGAGGTAGCAAGGGGCTCCAAGGGTAGCGGGCGCAAGCCCCTACCCTTTTGCGCGGCTTGAGTAGGAAAACTCCCTGTCGCGACCACATGGTCGTAAGCAATTGGGAGTTTTCCGCCCTCGCTATTGGCACGGAAAATAATAAAGATCCAGTAGCTTGACAATCGGCTGCCATTCATGAGATAAGGAAGGTGCATCAACGTTCCTTCCCGCTAGGAGCAAGACCTTGGCAAGCGCAATCATCGGTGTGACTCGTGGCGCGTTCGTTTGTGCGGTCTGTCCCTTCGCGGATATGAAGCGAGACGCCCGCGTTTGCGAAGTGTGCGGCGGAACCGAGTTCCGTTTCGACCCTGAAGGCGTGGAAGAAATCGAAGTCGAGGTGAGCGCCAACGTCTCTCCGGTCATTCCCGCGAAAATCAGCGGCCCGCCCGAGGATTGCTATCCCGAGGAAGGGGGCGAGGTTGGCGACATTGAAGCCGAGGTTGACGGCAAGCGCTTCATCCTCACCGTTATCGAGGAAGGGCGCGCCGAGGAAGAAATCCGCGAGCACAGCGGGGACGACTCCGACGATTACGACCCGCGCGAGGATTGCGATTACGTCTAACCCGAAATAGTTAGATCCGCGCCTTGACAATCGACAGTCAACGGGCGTAGAGTAGGTGAATCAACGCCGCTCCTAACCCGCTAGGAGAAACATGAAAGTCTTTAACCGCGTTCAGGTTCCCTGCTTCATCGTCGCCCAGACCTTCAAGTTTGAGGGTCCGGCTCCCCAAGTCTTTCACGTCCCCGTAACCGTCCAAGAAGTCACCACGGAAGAGGGCGTTGCGACGCAGGTGCAGCTCAAAATCGGCGACCGTATCGAATACCTCCCCGCGAGCAATTGCCAGTTCGAGGATTTCGCGCAGGAATGCCCGGAAGGCTTGCGCGAGTGGTTCGAGTAGGAGCAGCCGCCCCGCCCGCTCCCAAGGGGGCGGGTTTTTTGGGACAGGGGTGGGAGTTTTCCATCCTGGCTGGCGCGCCGGCTGCAAAGGACAAAACCCATGCCGGATCTTTCGAGATCCCCACCTTGACAATCGAAGTCTAACGGGTGTATAACTAGGGAATCAACGCCGCTTCTTCCCGCTAGGAGCCCCGATGTCTCTCGAATCCCGCGCCGCCGCCTCTGACCTTCTCAAAGAGCTGCTCAGCGACCCTACGCCTTCCGCTTCCCCCGTGACCTTCGACAGCTTCAAGCGGCTGGATTGCTCCGCCCCCACCTGGGAAATGCCGTTGCCCGACGGCAAGACGTTGCAGGTGGCGAAGCTGGAAGAAGATCCCGAGATGGGCTATCTCTACATGCTGTCGGTGGGAGAGAACGAAATCACCACCGCCTACTTCGACGGCTTCGGGTGCGATGAAAGGGCGGGCGATGTGATTCACACCGTCCGCCTGTACCTCTCGCAGAATTACTAGGCGCGCCTTGACAATCGCAGTCTAATCAGCTAGGCTGCTTTTGTTGTTGCAGCAGCTCCTAACCCCGCAAAGGAGTCTCGCAATGGCAACCCGCGTTCCTGTTTCGTCCCTCGGACTTGGCGATGTGATTCAGCTCGATGGCGAGACCTACACTTTCGCCACAGTGAAGCGGATCAACCCTGACAGCTCGGTCCAGGTTGTCCGCCCCTACATTCAGCCCGCTGATTTCAGCTACACGGGCGGCGTCATCACCTACATCGGGCAAGAGGATTTCGCCCTCTTGCCTCAGGGCAACGCAACGTTGGTTCGCAAGGGTGATCCGCTCAAGTAATCCGGTGAGCTACCGCGAGACGCCCCGCTGAAAGGTGGGGCTTCGGCAGTGGAACTAAACCCCGCGTGGAAGGAATCGCTATGCCCCCTTTCGAAGTCGAGACGCCTGCTGACGTCGAAATTGATTACGGCGAATACAGCGAGGAAGAGTGCGCCGAAATTGACTTCGACGTTGAAGCCGAGCACCCGATTTACGGCAGCTTCGATATCGAGGGCGAGGCGGACTACTACCAGCGGGATGACGGAAACCCCGAGCCCCACGACCCCTTCTAGAGCCTAGCCGGCAAGAGTCGCGCCTTGTCGAGACCGCGCCCCCGCGCAGCCAACGCGGGGGTTTTGTTTTGACCAGTTGGAAAACTCCCTGCTTGGGTAGCGACCACGTGGTCGTGGGAGTTTTCCGTCTCGATTCTGGACTGGGGCTTGGCACGGAAAATAATAAAGATCCAGCCGCTTGACAATCGACTGCCAACGGGCGTATAACTGGGAAATCAACCCGCGACAGGAGACATCCCGCAATGTACTCCCCTCACAACCTCGGTTCCCGTCATTGCTTCCGTTGCAGCCTTCCCCTCACTGATGCCGCCTCGCTGAATGAGGGAATCGGCCCGGTTTGCCGGAAGCTGGATAACGCCTTGCTGGCACGGCTTATCCCTTCCGACATCGCCAAGGTGCTCACCGTCTACAAGGCGGTTGACCCTCTGACCCTCGTTCCCTCGACCCTCGCCACCTTCATCGAGCTGGAAGGCGCTTTCATTGCGGCGGACGCCGCGACCCGCGAGGATTGGCGCAAAGAGGTGAAGCGCATCGAGTGGCTGCTCTCCCACGGGCAGACTCACCAGAACGTCGAAAGCCTCAAGACAATCGTGCTCGCCCTCGGCTATGTCGGAATCGTCGCCCTTTGGAGCGGCGAAGCCGCAACGGGTCTCGCTTCCGTGTTTTGCTTCGGGGGTCGCTTGGCGGTCTCCGGTCCCCAGAACAAGGCGGCGCGCCAAGCCTTCAAGAAAATCAGCGGCTGGAAATTCCACCCCGTTTCGGCGGAGATCTCCCACGCGTGCTGGTCTTTTCCGGCGGGTGCCTTCGAGGCGGTGCGCTTGGCGGTCAGCAAGCACTACCCCCACAACGAAGGGCTGAGTGAGGCGGTCAAGGCGGCTCAGATTCACGCGGAAGCCCTCAAAGCCGCCCTTCCCCCGCCCGCGCCCGTTCCCGTGGCTGTGGCGCCCGTCCAGACCCCTTCCGCGCCCATCATCAGCATCATCGAGGTGGGCGAGACCTTGAAGGTTAAGACCCCCTACCGCATCAGCTACATCGCCGAGCTTCGCCACACTGACAAGACGTTCCTTCCGCGCAAGTGGAACCCCGATGAAAAGGTGTGGGAGTTCCCGATCGCCTTCAAGGCGAAGGTTGAGGCGCTGGTCGCCAAGCACTACGGGCACTAGCCCAGACGGATCCGCCCGCCCCTGGAAACGGGGGCGGGTTTTGTTTTGCCCGAAATCGAAAAGGGAGTTTTCCATCCCTACGCCTGGCACGGAAAATAAATCGAGATCCGCGCTTGACAATCGCAGTCGTTTGGGCATATACTGTGATTCGTTCCTTCCCGCAAAGGAAATGCCGATGACTCTCCACACCCTACTTGAGCAAGCCAAGATTCAAGCCGCCTTGTGCGAGAAAGATCTCGCCACTGTCAAAGCCGACAAGGGCGCCCCCGCTTGGCTCAAGATGGCTTGTGAAGAGGCGCTCAATAAGGCGCGCGAGTACGTTACCAACGTTGAAGCGGGCAAGGCGCATCATGAGGCGATGGTCTCGCAGGCATACGCCAAGCGCGTTGACAATCGCAGTCGAATCGACTAGACTAGCTTTTGTTAATGCAGCTCCTACCCGCAAGGAGACGCTCCATGGAACAAACCCTCGATTGTGGCCCCTTCGCTCTGGCTTCCCTTTCCGGCAACGCCAGCAACGCGCAAATCACTGAGGAGCACGCTTCGCGCTTGCTGATTCCCTTCGAGACTCGGCTGGCGGATTTCATGAAGCAGCTCGGCGAGTTCATCGAGAATCACCGCAAGGCGACTTGCGCGACCTTGCCCACCATCACCATCACGGCGAGCCCTGGCGGAAAGAAGTTCATCCGTATCGTTCGCTGTGAGAACGGCAAGCCCCAAAGCGTCTATTGCTTCGTTGGGGTGGCGGACGGCGGAATCTACAAGCCCGACGGTTGGAAGCGTCCGGCACCTTCTGCGCGTGGGAACATCTACAACGCCAACCCGCTGGCCGGGTGCGGTCCCTACGGCGTCGCCTACCTCCGGTAGCGGTTGGGGGCAATGGGGTGAAAGCCGATTTACCCCGTCCCGAAAGGGGCGGGGCTGTGGCAGTGGAAGCCGAAAACCCGTGGAAAGGAAATCCCGCCATGTTCAACCCTGATTTCGTCCTGAGAATCGAAACCGGAAACAGCGCTTTCGAGCCTGACCCGAGCCCCGAGGTTGCGCGCATTCTCCGCGAGTTGGCGAAGAGCATCGAGACGAACGGGTTGGACGTTGGAACCCGCGTGCGCCTCATGGACGTGAACGGCAACACGGTTGGTCACGCCACGTTGGAAGAGTAGCGCGCCTGTTTCCCATTCTAGCCAGAGCGGTCTATCTAGCTAGAATGAGATACAGATTGGAAAACTCCCTTGGGGCATATAAAGATCCAGCGCCTTGACAATCGCAGCTAGATCCGCTAGAGTAGTTGAATCAACCCGCCAAGGAGACCCGCACATGGCTCGCGAGACCAAAGAGCAGAAGTTGATTAACAAGCGCGTCGAGACCGCCTACTACCAGAGCTGCTCGGGGATTCAAATCCCGATGATGTCCATTCCAAAGGTCTTCGAGGCTGGGCGCGTCGCGGTCGCCGAAGGTGCCGACGATGAGACTCTGAAGGCGAAGATCCGCGCGTTCGTCGAGACCATCCGCGTCAACTAACAGCTTCCACCTTCTAGCGAGGCTCGCTCTTCGGGGCGAGCCTTTTGCTTTGGTGCAAGGGAGTTTTCCGCGACCATATGGTCGCCCGTACCTTGACAATCGACTGTCAACGTAGTAAGAATGGGGAATGAACCGAACCAAGCCCCCAGCGACCCCGAAGCCGTCCCCCACCGAAGCCGAGCGGTTGGCGCGGAAGATCGCCGCGAGATACGAAGAGGAAATTTAGCTTCACTCTTCAATGATGATTGGCGGACGGCGCGCCTCAAGAATGCCCAACACCAGCGGGACAATTACAGTACCTAGCAGTATGATGACGTTCTCAGGCGTGAAAACCCGCTTCAAGGTGCGCTTTGTCTTGGCGCTCAGCTTGAACCCCTTACGGCTTACCTTCTTGGACTTAGGAGCGCGCTTTGCCATAGGGAGTCTCCGAGCTGAATACTCGGGGAATTGTACCAGAGCGAATAAGGGCAGATCCACTCCGAATTGGCACGGAAAATAATAAAGATCCGCGCCTTGACAATCGCAGTCGGTTCGCCTATACTTGCTTTCGTAGTCAACGCAGCTCCTACCCGCATAGGAGAAGCCCCATGGAAATTATCCAGCGCCGCAAGGTTGAGTTCGTCACCGTCCACCAGCTCAACTTCGATATCACCCCTGGGAGCGGCTGGTCATTCGATTGTGACGCGACAGGGAGCATTGACCGCGCCGCCTTGAACCCCGCCGCGCTCGAAAACCTCCTGCTGTGCGAGACGGGCGAGGTGAGGGGAACGAAGGTTGGTAAGGGCTACGTCAACACCTTCGAGGTGAGGCACACCGAATCCGCCATCGGCAAGTGCGATTGCGGTGAAGAGGTGGTGCTTTCCGGCTTCACCAACACCTGCGACAAGTGCGGTGCGGACTACAACGGGAGCGGTCAGCAACTCGCGCCCCGTGAGCAGTGGGGTGAGGAGACCTCGGAGGATCTCTCCGATATCCTCTCGATTCCGTAGCCTCCGGCAGCTCGCACGGCCCGCCCTGGCAACGGGGCGGGCTTAAGCCAGTGGAAGGAAATCCCGTGACCGAATCCACCAAGTTCAAGATCCGCCTAGTGCTCGCGAAGTTCGGCCCCGAAATTCTTCAGAGGGCATCTGCGGCGGAACATTTGCTCTCCGAAGCCTCGAAGAGCAAGAAAATCACCCGTGCGGAACGCGAAGAGCTGAAAGCGCTGGCGCACGTCTACCACCGAGTCTGCGAAATCGAAGAGGGCGTGCTTTACCAACGCCTGAACACTCTGTTACAAAAGTCCTAGAGCAATGTATCGCTCGCAAAGAGGTGGTCACGCTGCGGGGCGTGATCGCCTTTTTGCTTATCAAAAAGGAAAACTCCCTAACGACCACGTGGTCGCCATTCCACAAAGGAAAAGGCGCCCCGTAGTCCTCCTGGGCGCCCTTCCTTTCAGCGGCTAAGGTTCAGGTGGCGAAACCGGGAGGAGCCGGCGAAGTCCACCATCTATCGGGCACCCTAGCTGGCCCGGCGTAAGTCTAGGCAGCCTTGACGGCGAGCTGCTTGTGGACGTGCCGACGGACGTGATCCGGCTCGACACCAGCGAGCGCGCAGACCTCGCCGAAGTCCCGAGCATTCTTGGCGTCGAAGAGCCACGAGCGCGCCTCTTCGCGAACATCGGCAACCTTGCTCTTGAGATCATCGAGGGCGGTAATGATGACTGCGAGCCAGAGAGCCTTTTCCATTGCGGGCACCTTTCGTTGCGGGGAATGAACGAACATTAGGCTATTGGCAGCCGATTGTCAAGCCTACGGATCTTTTTATTTTCGTGCCAAAAGGGAAAGATCCTCCTGATTCGACTTTCGACCTACAGCGCTTGACAATCGAAGTCTAACGGGTGTATAAGTAGGGAATCAACGCAGCAAACAACCCCGCAACCCCCGAGGCGAACATGGCGAACGGCTCCAAGATTCTCGAAGTCGCGCAGTCCCTTCTCCCCCAGATTCGGGCGCTGGTTGACGCCAAGTGCGCCGAGCTGGGCGCCTCCGCCGACTTCGGCAAGAAGCTGGCGAGTGAGAAGAGCAACAAGGAGCTGCACGCCTCCGGCGACGCCAAGGCGTATTTCGAGGCTTCCAACACCGTTCTCCGCGCCGTCGTGGCTTGCGCCGTCCAGAGGGCAATGGACGATGGCGCGAAGCCTCGACAGGTCAGCCGCCGGCTGAATTCCACCGATGGCTTCGAGCTGTTCCTGTCCACCCATCCGGCGCTGGCTGAGAAGATCGCCGCTGAGAAGGCGGCGAAGGAAGCCGCGTACAAGGCGCAGCAGCTCGCCAACGACTACGACTCCAGCGACGTTGACCCCAGCGAGGACGGGGAAGACAACGAGGAGTAGCCCCACCTCAAGAACTGACCGCCGCCCCGCCTCCCAAAAGGGTCGCGGGGTTGCGGCAGTGGAAAGGAATCCCCGCATGAGCACCCGACCCTTGGAGTGTGGAAGCTGTGGGCTTGATCACCCCTCTTCCAAACCCTGCCCGAAACCCAAGACCCACAAGCACCGCTTCACCGCCATTGCGCCCGAGTACCCTTACCCTGACGCCAAAATCTGGCAATGGTGCATCCGTTGCGGCACCTTGAAGCTGGGCAGCGAGAAGTTCAGCCCTGGCGCGCATCAGAAGGCAACCATCATCGCGGATTAGGTCTACCCGGCCTGGGTCGCGCTAGGTCGTGACAGTGCCCCGCGCCTAACGAACGCGGGGTTTGTTTTGGGGCGAATTGGAAAACTCCCTAGCACCTGCTGTGCATCAAGGCACACCAGAGCACGGTGCCCACGAGCAGGGTTAGCAGCCGCAGAGCCTCCAGAAAGTCCCGCCAACGCATACTGCCATTGTGCGGATCTTATGAAGCAGAGACAAAGATCCAGGTGGGAGTTTTCCCCACCCAACGAGTCTATATCAATTAGACTGCGATTGTCAAGATAAGATCCGCGCTTGACAATCACAGCTAGTAGGCGTAGAGTTCCTCTTGTAAGTCGCTCCTACCCGCAAGGAGACCCGCTATGCCTGCTGAGACTGTGAAACTGGCGCACCGCTACAGCCACTCGCAAGGCGCTTTCGCTTACGCTCACTGTGGCGCGAAAACAAATTACGAGGCGAGCCGCAAAGAGGCTGGGCTTCCCGAGTGCGAAGTGTGCAAAGCGCGGCAAACGGAAGTCGCGGCTGCCATCGACACCCGCAACGAGGGCACCTAATGTTCCGCGTCAGCTTCGGCAATCCCAAGACCCTGGGCATTTGGATTGAGGAGTTCCCGAGCTACACCGCCGCGTGGATTGCTTACCTGAGCTACCGCGACGAACCCACCCCCACCAAGCAATCGGTTCGCTTCCTCGCTTGACAATCGCAGCTAGATCCGCTAGTATCGGTAAATCAAATCAACGGAGGTATCCCGCAATGCTTACCGAGAATCACTACAGCCCGAAGCCTTACGAGAAGCCCTCGAACTACATCGGCAAGACTTGGGAGGGCTGGGTTTGTTTCCTGGGTCGCACCCGTGACTCCGAGCTTCTGACGAATCACAACTTCGAGACCGCGCTCGAACGGCTCTTGGCGCTGCCCCAGCACATCGTGGAAGGTGAGCTGTCCGTGATGGCGGTTAAGGAAAGCCACTGGGCTTGTGGCTGGGTCGAATACATCATCATTCACCCGAGCAACAGAGCGGCGGTCAAGCTGGCGGACGAACTCGCCAAAAAGCTCGATGACTACCCGATTCTCGATGAGTCGGGCTACAGCGATAAGGAGTGCGAAGCGACCTGCGAAATGTGGGCGAACATGAGCCTCCGCGAGCGAATCGAAGCCTGCAAGAAAACCGACACTTCCATTTTCGCGGCGCGGCACGATTGCATCCCGCAAGACGCTGATCACCTCTACGAGAAAATCCAGAGCTACGCGACGGAGGCTTGAGCCGAAAGGCTCGCGAGGGGCTGGGCGATGCGGGTCGCCTAGCCCCTTTGCTTTACGAACACACGATTTCGACGCATGTGTCCAAATCGTGCCATGGAAAACTCCCTAGTACGACCACGTGGTCGCGCTTGACAATCGGCTGCTAATCGCCTATCTTGTACCCATGCCGCGACAAGACCAGATGACCCGCGAGACTCAAGTCTGCCCGCATGGATTCTACTTCGGCACAACTTGCGTGGCTTGCAAGCTGGAGCAAGCGAAGGAAGCCCTCCGCGCCCTCTACGACTTGAAGGAGGGAATGGAAAAGCCCCAAGAGCACAAGCCGACCAGAGAGGCACTGCGCAAGACGGAACTCGTGTTGTTCGGCTACTCGAACCTTTAGGAGTCTCCCATGCCCCGTAAGAATTCTGGAATGAAACGAGCGATTCCACGCCACCGTGTCCAGTGTCGGGACGCAGCTTCCCGACAAGAGCGCTCCTACGAGAAAGCGGAGCGGCAAGCCGGTAAGCACATCGTCGAGGTGGACTTCGACGAGGCAACCTACGTCGGCGACGAAGACGACGGGGTTTACTACCAAGTCGGCGAGAAAGACAGGAAGTTCTACGTTTCCACTTCCGTCGATTGCAATTCCGCCCACTTCACCGACAGCCTCATCACCGACGAAGGCCCCTTTGACACGGAGGCGCAAGCCCGCTCTCGCGGGCGCGCCATCGCCGAGGGATGGTGCAACGACAATCAGGTGGACTTCGAGCCTGCCAACAATCACACCGCCCAAATCATGCAGAAGTTCATGAAGCGCCCAGATCCGAAGCCTTGACAATCGGCTGCTAATCAGCTAGAGTAGGTAAATCAAGGCAGCAACTTCCCCGCAATCCACCGAGGCTCTCATGGGATGGCTCTTCAGCTCGAATCTTCGCAGCAAGGCGGAACTGATCAAACACCTGACCGAAGAGAACGTGGCTCCCAACATGAAGACCATCGCCAAGGCGGTGAGGGGGAACGTGCTCTGGGCGGTTCATGAGTACCTGGTGGATTCCGGCACCTACAAGGCGGGAACCCGCTGGATCGGCTGCTACCTCATGGGGGCGGATCAGGGCTGGTGGGGCAGCAAGGACATGGACGAAAGCATGGGGCCGTGCGAAAAGAGCTGCCCCGTCAAGTTCCTGGACATGGTGCCCGACCCTGGTGGATACGCGACCGAGTGGCGAGCCAAGGTGCGCGCACTGGCGGCGAAGAAGGCAGTCAAGCTGCAAGTCGGTTCTGTGGTGAAGCTGATTCCAGGATGCAAGGTGTTCGGCGACGAGCTGAAAGAGCTGACCATCACCAGCGTTCGCCCGCTCGAAGGACAGGTGGGCTTCACGCGCATCCACATCCGGCGGAGCCTCATCGCCGAGGTGCTTCCACCTTCTTCGCCGGCTCCAACACCAACGCCGGCTTAGTCTCCGAGCGCGAGAGTGCTCCGAAGGGCTGGGGGTTGCGGGACTCCCAGCCCTTTCGTTTGGGCAAAAAAGAAAACTCCCTGCGACCACGTGGTCGCTGGTCGGATCTGGGCTTGACAATCGACTGCTAACGGGGTAGAGTCGCGACATGAACCCAATCAATCCCCCTTCGAAGCCGACCCCGACGCCGCCGACCAAGCAGACGGAAGCCGAGAAGATCGCCAAGCAAATCGCTGCGCGATATGGGGAGTGGATCTAGTCGCTTGACAATCGCAGCTAGATCCGCTAGAGTAGTTGAATCAACCCGCACGGAGGATTCAATGCCCCGTAAGACTCTCGCTGATCAAATCAAAGAGAAGTACGAGCCTCGGGCCCTCGCGGTGCTCAACAGTATCCGGCAGGAGCTGACTGACGCAGGCTACGAGTCGGATGAGCCGTTCGACCTCAGTGACGACTGCGCCCGCTGGGTGCTGGTCATCAAGCCTGGTGAGGGGCGGGAAGAGGCGATCGACATCACGCTGGAGTTCACGGAATCCGAAGAGTGCGACGGCACAAAGGGCGGCATCACCTTCCGGGTGGACGTGGTTTGCGAGGGAGGGCGGATGTTGGGTGGACTGACCCCATACAACTACACCGAAGCCGTCTGGGTGAAGCGCAACGACCCTGAAGCGGTGGAAGATCGGTTTGCCATCATCGAAGCGGCTGACCCGTTCGAAATCATCGGACTGGTCGAGGGATATAACTAGCGCGCCTTGACAATCGGCTGCCAACCATTTACAGTAGCTAAATCAGCCCGTCACAAAGGAGCAGGACATGGAACTCGTTGCGAGCGTGCCGCTTCAGGTTCAGACCCCCACCATCACCGTCGAGGCTCTGATGAAGGAGGTGGACGAGTTGAAGGCGAAGTTGGCGGTCGCCTCTTCCGTCTCCTCGGTCGTGACGATTGCCACCAACCCGCCGATCATCACCGCTGCCATGACCGTCGAGGAGGCGAAGGCCCACGTGGCGAGCTTCGAGGGGAAGCGTGGAAGGCGCCCCGCGAGCTTCCTCGCCGCGCAAGCCCTCATCGACGCCTCGCTGACGGCGGAAGACAAGGCAGCCGCCAAGGAGGCGCGGAAGGCGGCGGCGAAGGCTGCCAAGGTGGCGGCGAAGGAGGCGAAGGCTGCCAAGAAGGCGGCACGTCATCTCGCCACCTTGACCACGAGGATGGTGGCGGCGAAGGCGGCGACCGATAAGGTCGCCAAGGTCTTCCTCCGCCTCAGCACGAAGTCCGAGGCGCTGGAAGCGCAGGTGAAGGCGCTGACGCCCGAGACTCCTCCCACCAAGTAGATCCACTATTCCCGATGGGCGGCTTGACAATCGGCTGCCCATCGGGTAGAGTCTCTAAATCGACCGCAAGGAGCCTCCCGTGAAGGTTGAACTCAAGAACATCAAGGAAGCTGGCGGCGAAGAGACTCCGCGATTCGAGGCAACCCTCTACCTGGACGGCAAGAAGGCGGCAATCGTCTCCAACGGGGGAACCGGCGGCTGCAACTGCTACCACTGGTTTGACCAAATCCTCGGCAAGAGCGAGTTCGGAGCGCGCTTCAACGCCTACGCCAAGGAGCAGAATCCCGTTCCAGCGATCATGCCTGATGGAAAGCCGGCAACTGAGAGCTTCACGCGCTATTTCCACACGGAAGTGATGGACACCGAAGTCTTCAAGATGCTCGACGCGGCTGCCAACGCGAAGAAGCTCAAGCGGCTGTGCGGCAGCAAGACCCTTGCCCATTTGCCTGGAGAGACCTACAAGAAGGGCGAGTGGTCGGTGTTCAAGGTGAAGTTCAGCCCCGAGGTGAAGGCGCAGCTCGAAGCCAAGCACCCTGGCATCAAGTTCGCGAACGAGGGGTAGATGAAGATCGAAATCGTCCGCATTTCGCTGCTGGTCAACATGTACTCCGGCGACAAGCTGGTGCTCTACACCGACCTGCCGGAAGGCGGCTGGCCCTACAAGGGCAAGGCGTCGCTGGATATGACCGTTGCCAAGGGGAAGGGCGTGGAATACTGTGCCGAGCACTTTCCAGGGGTGCCGGTGAAGGTAATCGACACGTGGCACCACGAGGAACCATGCCCGACATTACCATGTGCCAAGGCACCAACTGCTCGTTGAAGCACAACTGCTATCGCTTTACGGCAAAGCCGAGCGAGCGCCAATCGTACTTCGCGACTCCACCCATCAATAACTGGGTGTGCAAGCATCAGATGCCGCTTAAAGGGGCTGTAGCTCAGTCGGCAGAGCGCCGGTCGGATGGAGATCGGTAGACGCGGGTTCGAGACCCGCCAGCCTCAACCGCCGGTTCTCACGAGCCGGCGTTTTGTTGTGTTGGGCGTAAAAGAAAACTCCCACCTAGCGACCACATGGTCGCGGCGGCTAGTGCTCCCACCGCTCCAATACCTCGCGTGGAACTAGCACCAACTCACCCGACTGAGCGCCCTTCTTCATCTCCTCGGTGTAGCTCGGGCGTCCAAGCCGAGTCATGCAATGCCTGGCGGCAGCTTCGGTGGTGAACAGGGGTCCGTCTTCCATCTCGTCCCTGTCCTCGAAGATCCACTTAGTCTGCACTTCGTAGACCAGCATAGCTACCTCTCAGAAAACGCGGAGTAGGCGTGCGAACTTTAGACGCCTCGTTATTGTGCGTGCTGACCCGAGCGGGACTCGAACCCACTACCTCTCTGGTTTATGCGGCTTCCCGTCTAGGGCGCTAGCTTCAGCGTGCAACGGGGTAACAGGACGTCTCCAACCGCCAGAGCGCTCTTCCTGACGAGCTACCGGGCCTCGGTCTATTCCGATACCACGCACATCTCCGCAACTGCATCCTGTTACCGCGTACACTACCGCATCAAGCTGCGATTGTCAAGAGTGGATCTAACCTTGACAACTAGCTGCTAACTGAGTAGAGTGCTTCTACCTACCAAGGAGTCCGCATGGGAGCCCAGACCTTCGAGAACCACGGCAAAGGACGTTCAGCCAAAGAGGTGTTCCTCCGCATCCGCGAGGAATCGCAGTACGAGCATGGGCATGGCGGGTACACGGGCACCATTGCCGAGAAGGGTAGCTTCAAGGAAGTCCAGCTTCCCGAGGGACGCGAGCTGGGCTCGTTCATGGACGAGCTGCTGGAAAGCAGGTTCTCGGACAAGTGGGGAGACGCGGGCTGTATCTGCATCAAGCCGCCCGAGCCCATCAAGCCGCTCAATCCGGCTGAGGCTGAGCGACTCGCGAAGGAGAAGTTCGGTTCCACCGCAACCGTGGAGGTGAAGCGCTCTGGTGGCGAGGCTGTCGCCCAGCTCTTCACCGTTAGCAAGGGAGGGGGCATGGGTGTAAACGTCCCCGTTCCTGGCGGGTACAAAAACGCGAAGAAGACGGTCAACGCTCCCACTGCGGACGAGGCGCGAGGAGCACTGTTCGCGGAAGACGGTGAGTGGGTCTTCTTCGGCTGGGCGAGCAGCTAGCTCGCTTGACAATCGCAGTCAGATCCGCTAGGATGCGTACATGAAGGAAGACCCCTCGAAGCCAAACCAGTACGTGCTCCTCGAAGGCATCAAACACCTCAACCGCTTCTTCACCACCTACAGCCCCGGTGAAGACCCCGCCAAGCTGAAGGACGGCACGGTGGTGTATCGAATCTTGGGCTACGCCGATACCACGGCTGAGGTGCAGATGAAACTGTACGGAAGGACTTTCCCGTGAGCAACCGCCTCTGCCCCAATCCCAAGTGCGCGAAGCTCTTTGTGGAAGGCAACACCTGCCCGCGTTGTGGAGCCACGTACTACGAGCCAGGCGCGCCCACCAAGCTGCCGCTCAGCGCGGAGCAACAGCACCGCAAGGAGCGCATTACCGCCATCACGATGCAAATCATCGCCAGCCAAATCAACAAGGGGCAGCTCAACCCCGATGACGAGGACGCGCTCCGAGCCGCCACACGGCAGGCGTGCAAGGATGCTGCAACTGCCTACGACGCAGCTACGGACTTCCTCTTCAAGTAGCAGAACCCCGTAACAACCCGAGCCCGTCATCTCCTAATAGGTAGGGGGCGACGGGTTGTTCCCGTGTCGGCTCGTCGTCCTGCTTGTACCTCTTGGGAGTTTTCCAGCCCTACTGGCGACCATGTGGTCGCTACTCGCGTCCCCGTTTACGTTCTCACCCCCGTCTTCTTCACGGTGCACTTCCAGCCCTTCGCAGCGAGCAGGAAGCTGACTTCCCCTTCACCATCCATCGAGCTATTGGGATAGATGGCTTTGACCCAGGGGTCTTTGGAGTCGGTGGAGTGGTCGAGCACAACGAAGTACTGGCTATTGCCGTACTTGGGGAGCCCGTCTGCGTCCATCTCGATGTAGGCGCCACCCACCTCGATAGGGTCTCCAAAACCCTTCAGAGGCTTGCGGTAGCGAATGTCGTAGCCGCCCGAAGTCCTGTTGAGGATGATTCCCACAAGACCACGCCTCTTCGGTGCGCGCTGAATCATGGGTTGTTCTCCGCAGCCCCATTCGCCCCCAACTGCGAGATATTCGGCTGCTCCACCTTGCCGTCGTAGTACTCGATGCGGGTCACCTTCCACCCGAACGAAGCCCAGCGCTCGACGTTGGGGCCGGATTTGCCGGCGGGGCTGAAGCGCAACAGCTCCACCCGCCGCAGTCCCTCGCGCTCGATGATGTGCGAGTAGTCCTCGCTCGAAGGACAGGCTCGGTCGTACCGGAGCATGTCAATGGGAAAGGTGCCGGAGCCCTCGACAGCGTACTTAATTCGGTAGAACTTCTCAGCAGGCATGATGCCTCCTAAATGGGAACCAGAACGTAGAGAACGGCGCAAGCCACGATGAACGCCAGAAGCACCACCACCAAGCGCCCAGCTTCGAGGAGCATCTCTCTAGGGGTCAATTCATCCACCGATGGGCTCCCTTTCGACTTTGGCGTTGGGGTACTCAGCGCGCAGAATTCGCAACAGGCGAGCGCTATCAATCAGCCTGCCGTTCCGGTACGCCTCCCACGATACGCGGGGCGTCGGGTTGCCCGTGTTCCCATTACGGGCGTAGGCGAAACCGACGATGCGTTTGCGGATCACAACCAGCGCTTCCATATTCGGTACATTACGCGGTTAGATGGCAGTTGTCAAGAAAGATCCTGCCTTGACAATTGGCTGTCAAACGAGTATCTTCGCCCTATGCTCAAGACTCAAGCCGAGTACCTGGAAGCGGCGGCAAAGGTGAAAGCGGCTGATGAATTCTTCTCTGCCCACTGCGAGACCGGCAAAGGAGGCTGGCGCTCCCTGGACACCAAGAAGTTCCCTGGCTACCGCGACTGCAACACGGAGCGGTCAGTGGTCGAGGTGTACGAGTTCCAGCACAACAACAAGGGCGGCGGCGCGAAGGGGTACTTCTGCTACTGGCAGGACGGCAACAAGGAGCATCCGCGCCCCATTCTCACTACCTGGATGGGTGACAAGATCGCCGATGTCATTTTCTGGAGTGGAACCCCTTACCGCTCAGGCTTCGGAAACAGCAAGCGAATGTCCTTCCGCGCGAAGGGAATCGACGGGCACGAATACTCGGGCACCTACTACGTGTCCTCCGGCAACTATTGCCGGATGAAGCGGATCAAGGAGGCGCAATGAGCCTCGGCAGACGGAAGCAACACCTCAGTCAGCACCAGCTCGCCGAAGCTGAACAGGAAGCGGCCCAGCGGATTCGTGACATCGTGGAAAACATCGAAGACAGCCAACGGAACGTGCGGATCTTTAAGCAGCGGCAGCAGCTCAAGCGAGAGTCTCTGGATAGCTCGGGGCTGTAGTTGTAACAGGAAAACTCCTTCTCAGACTCCACAGCCGCGCCTTGACAATCAACTGCTAACGGAGTACCTTCTAACCATGCCCAAGACCTACCCACCTGCCAAGGCTCGGAAGCTAATTCTCAAGCGCTACGGCACCCTCGACGAAGTTACCGTCTACAACGAGGCATCGAGCCTCAGAGTGGGCAGCGGTCACGAAGAGACTCCCATCGACGGGGAATCGTACTGCGGCAAGTGCGGGCACATAGAACAAGGTGAGGCAGATCCCGAGTTCCATCCCGAAGCCTACGTCTCCGATCCTGACCCTCGGTTGCGATAATCCGCCTTGACAATCAACTGCCAATCGGCTAAGGTGTGTCTATGTCCAAGCTGACCTACCGGCTTCCCTGCTTCGGAATCAACGTCGAGTGTGACCCCAAAGCTGGGACGGGAACCATCCAATCGGATTTGCCCACAGGCGGAACCGTTGGCACCAAGGACGCAAACCCGACCCTCAACGCGGCCATGGGCGCCATCGAGAGCCTGATTCTCGCGCACGCGGTCGCAGGCGTGGATATCTGCTCTCCTGCTTACATCGAAGGCATCGAGACCGCTGTCGAGAAGGTCTCGAACTACTACGACTAACCGGAGGCTTCAAATGGCAAGGCACCTCTGCACCGTCAGTTTCGCAGTGGAATTCGACGACGAGAAGACCGATGCCGAGTCCATCGCCACCGCGCTCGGAACAGTCATGGAGACAGGGCTCTCCACTCCTGGCATCCTCGAAGAGTACGGTGAGGTCTCGGTGGCTGACCCGCTGGTCGCGGACGACGGGCTCGCGTCCGACATCGCGACTTGACAATCGGCTGCTTACGGGCTAGAGTAGCTAAATCCCGCAACCCCGGAGCCTCGCATGTCCGTCATCTTCTTCGACGCCAAAGAGCTGGGAAATATCGCACGGGTCATCGCGGATCGTGACGTGTACGAGGATCACGACAAGGCGCTGAAGACCCTGGCAGCCAGCCTCTTCTTCATCAGCAAGGCGAACGCCGCGTGCTACATGTACCGTTACAGCGAAGACACGCTCCCCGTAACACTGTCCGCCATCTACAAGGAGGCGAAGGCGCTGGTGAAGGGAGATCTCAACGCGGCAGTCCGTACCGTCGGGCTGATTCGCTACAACTGCGAGGAAGACAAGGACTACCTCGCCGAAGAGCCTGGCGCGCTGGACGCCTTCTCAATCATCTTGCAGTCCTTGCTGTCCGCACAAGAAACGGTGATGGAAGCGCAGACGAAGCTCCTCGCCAAGCAACGGGAGCAACTTGACGTGCTCCTTGGCTCCAATATTCCCCTTGACTGACGAGGGGTATGACGCGGACTAGCTACCCGCGCCTAGTCGTCAGCGCCGCTGGAACGCGAGAACCCCGAGAGTCGCAATGGGGTCTGGTGAGGGATAGTCCCTCCGCGTCTCCAGCGGCTCAAAGACGCAGAAGGAAAACTCCCTGTCACTCACAGCGACCATGTGGTCGCTAGGGCCGTTTCAGCCTCGCAGGCTGCGCGGTACTATCACCAGCGCGATTCCAGCATCAGCGATGCGGTTGAGGTTTTCCACCAGCTCCTCGTAGTTATCCCCAAGAACTTGAGGGCTGGCAACACGCAATTCGTCAACCTTTTTGTCCTTGCTCTCAGCGAGCATCCGATCAAACTCAGCGAACTTCACATCTCTCGATTCGTTACTCACGGCATCTCCTTGCAGTCGGCGCAGGGGACGGTGGGGATCAGCGTATAGCCGTTCCCGCTGTGACCGACCCACTGGTCATCACCCAAGAACTTCACGCGGTCTTCTTCGGAATCGAGTCCCTTGGCGGTGATGAGTACCCAATGCGCGAAAGCATCGACGACGATGAATTCCACCCCGTCGTCCCGCTTCATGATGTCGCCGGCTTTCATGGCGCCTCCAGATTCGTGATGATCCTACGGTACTCCTCGACGATTTCTTCGCCGTGGAACATATCGGCGGACACGCCCTTCGGCACTCCCCGCTTCCGCCAGTAGCCGCCGCTCAGGTACACGAAACCAAGATCCACCTGAGCCGCAGCACGAAGCGCCGCCTTGAACCCAGCAGCATAGGTAGCCTTCTCAGCCTCTGTGCCCATCAACCGTTACTCCTTAGACCGCTTGAACCGCAGGCAGCGGCTCACGGAGCGCCAACTGTAGTGAAGCTGTCCCGTATAGCCGCAGCGCATACAGAGCCCCCGATACGTCTGGGAACCTACTCCGCGAATGAACCACCACAGCCGTTGGAGAGCGGGCTTTACCTTCTGGATCTTTGCCCACAGAAAGCCGAGCATCGGCAGGGCAGCCAGGAAGGCGAACAACTCGTCAGTGCAGAAGTGGAACGGCATCACGGTTCCTTCCCGACACAGCCGTTGTCGCAGATGTGCGCAGGACTCCGCCCCTCATGCTTCGAAGGGTCGTAGGGCTCCTTCACCCAGGCATAAATGGCAACGCGGGACTCTTCCACCGCAGGAAAGTCCCTGTCCTCTTCGTCGCTCTTGCGGAAGACCCGAACGACAGTCTCCCATTTCGTGTTCCCGAAGACTTGGGCGGGAGCCGCCGAGAGCAAGCCTTCGCACTCCAAGGACTCAGCAAAGTCCTGCGCCCGTGCCTGTGCGTACTCCTCTTTGAAGCCCTCGCTCAGCGCTTCGAGCTTCTCGAAGAACAGGCGCGCGGCTGATCCAGCGTTCGTCTTGGGACGAAGCGGCCTTGTCGGCTCAATGGACTCCAGCAGCTTGAGACTCGCCCAGGAGGCGTCACTGACCAACCCCAGGGTCTCTTCGAGCCGGATCTCGGGCGTTTTGTTCTCAGGCATGACCACACTCTAGCCTGCAAATGCCCGATTGTCAAGACAGAACCGACCTTGACAATCGCAGTCGGATCTAATAGTATCCCTCTATGTTCGACCCCGAGCACGAGAGCATCGAAGGTTTCGTCGAATACCTGCTCGACGAAGATCGCTCGGAATTCACCCACGAGGATTTGCAGCAGCTCGCACACGCGCTCAAGCGCAGCACTCAAGGCATTCGCAAGGAATTGGAGAGCTGGGGTTTGAAGCTGACTCTGCGCCAGCACGAACAACACGTTCGCGGAATAAACACATCAAGCAACGACAGGTTTTGGGGGCCAGGATCATCGAAAATGCACGGAGGCTCAGGATGGGAGCAGGTACTCGGCTTCGCCGGACAGAAGGGCTGACTTGACAATCGCAGTCTAACGGGGTAGGATTCAAGCCATGGACTCGAAGGACGCACGCAAAAGGAGGTTGGTGGATCTGGCGATGCACGGAGTAATTCTCACTCCTGTCGCCGCTGAAGACCTCAAAGGTGTGTGGACGCGGTTCCAAGCCATTCCTGGCGACTCCACGGAGCCCTGGGACGAAATTTTCATTCAGGCGCCCACAGTCGAGGCGATGAGGATTTTCAGCAACATCTTCAACCACTCCTGGGTCGCTGGTGGATATGCGAGCTTCGAGCTGGAAAACCCGCGTGATTACGCCGCGCAGGTGGTTCGAGGGGTTTCGTTGTTCATCAAGGACTCAGACATCCTTCCCGAATGGCGTCAGAAAAAGGAGAGTTGACATGGCACGCCGCAAGCTGACACTGGTGACTGCCGCAGTGGAACCCGTGCAACCCGTTCGGTTGGGAGTGCCCTTGGACATCCTGGTGCTCATCATCATTTACGGCGTCATTCTCGCCGTTGCCTTGCTCGGTGGGCATCAGCGGAGCTAGATCCGCGCTTGACAATTGACTGTCAACCGCGTAGTATGCGGTTATTCCCCCAACGGAGGTTCCCGTGGCGAGCAAGCGCAAGTTCTACGTTAACCGATACCTCGTGACCTTGCTCTCCGAAGAACCGCTGCCGGATGCGATGAGTCTTAGCAGCATCGCTTACGAAATGAACGAAGGGGATTGCGTTGGCGAGGTGGAACAGCTCCGCTGTAAGAAGGTGTCGTCCAAGCAAATCGTCAAGCAGCTCGAAGAGGTGGGCTCCGACCCAGCCTTTTTCCAGCTCGATGAGGAAGGGAACGACCTCGATGAGTGACACCAAGGAAGTGCGACAGCTCAAGGCACGCATCCGCAAGCTTGAGAAGGCGCTCACACCCTTCGCTGAAGCGGCACGCATCTACGCCCTCTACGAGGGTTCGCCCTGCTATAACAAGCCGTGGAGCGACGACAGGGAGATGCTCACCGCGTCGCACGGCGAGGACTTCTTGGAGCTACGAATTGGTCACTTCCGTGCTGCCCTGGCGGTGCGGGGCACCCCGAAGCCGAACAAGGGGAAGTGCCCCAACTGCGAGGGGGAAGTGAACCTGGAAGGGCGCTGTAAGAAGTTCGTGTGCGACTACGCCCTACCGCTCAGGAAGGCGCGATAGCTGATCGCGACCACGTGGTCGCTGATCGCGGTGGAAGATCGCTTTTTAGCCCTTTGCGACTAGGAAGGAGTCGCAAAGGTATCACATCGCGGTTCAGTTGTCAATTTCGCCCTTCCACTTGCTTTAAGTGCCGGTTGCGGACTTTCGCCACTGGTTCGTGACGATGCAACGCACCCACGTCTTGCTCACGTTGAATCGCACCCGAAGCTCCTCCCGCCGGACACCAGCGGCGTGCAAGGCGCGCAACTCCAGTACCTGAGCATCCGTCAACTTACAGCGCCCGTGAGACTCCCCGATCGCCCCTCTTTGGCGCCCACGCGCTACCATTTCCGCCATGTTCTGTCGGTGGCTCCCCACGTGTAAATGGGCCACGTTTACACACGACGGGTTATCGCAGGAGTGGAGAACGCGCTTGCCCTTGGCAATCGTGCCGTGCTCCAACATCCAAGCAAAACGATGCGCAAGGACTAGCTTTTTGTTGACCCCAAATCGACCGTAGCCCTCTTTGTTGCGATAGCCTACCCACTCGATGCAGCCCTTGGTAGTAGGAACCCAATCCACGTGAGCAGCGAAACGCTCTCGGGGAGTCATTAAGGCGTAGTGTCTTGGGGCTAGTAGCTCGGAGTTTTCCAACTCGGGATCCAAAAAGCGGGTAGGGGATTGCCCCTACCCGCTTGGTTACTACTACGTGCCGGTCATCCTAGCCAGTCTCCCGGTACGCTCCAAGTACCAATCCGCGCCTTCCTTGGTGAGCTGCACATCCGCCGTAGCAGCCACCCCCGAAAGAAAGGCTTTGAGATGACGACAGGGAGGCTTGTGCCCGTCCGCGCCGTTCGCCTTGTGGAAGCGCCACCCCGGACACGAGCAGCTCACCTGCTCCACCCCGTCCTTGAGGTTCCGCTTGGCGACGATGTACCAGAGCGCCGGATTGCTCTGGCTACGGAACTCTGCCAACCGCACGAAACCGTTTGCGCTGACCTTGGAGACCGCCATCGTGGCTTCCTTTCATGCGCGGGATTGCGCGAAGACAAGATCCACTCTACGCCGTTGGATTGCGATTGTCAAGCAGCCTTGGAACGAAGCAGCTCCACGGTGGTCGAGAAAGATCCACCGAACCCACGCTGGCGCCGCGCGTAACCCTTCACCACGACGAAACCAGGAACCGGCTGGTTCCTCCGCAACGCCTTCGCGCGCTCAGTAGCGCAGGCGAAACAGTCGCAAGAGGCGGCGTGGTTGTTGAAACCTAGGGAGAAGGGCTTCGGTGCGCTCATCGGGTCTGTCCTTTGTGGGGGTTGTGCTGCGGATCTTCAAGTATGTACTACATTAAACTTCGATTGTCAATAACTCGGATGCCTTGACAATCGACTGCCAAATGCGTATTGTGGGTCTATGAAAACGACCCCGAAGAAAGCCAAGAAATTCCTCGTCGCCTCCGGCTTCATGGGCGAGTGCTGTACCAAAGTCCACACCACCGTGACGATCATCAGCGCCAAGACCCCCGAAGAGGCACAAGAGAAGCTGCGCTCCCGAATGGAGCGCAAGGGCTTCGACTGCGATGAGACCCCCGTCGTGGTTCCGGCTTCCTACCTCAAGAGGCTCGCGTAATGGACACCAAGGAATTCGAGTTGACCGCCGCCCAGATGGCTCAGTGCGCGGAATTCGACGAGAACGCGCGCTTCACCCTGCGGTACGGCATCAAGTTCAAGCGCCCGAGCTACTACATCGCCTTCATCGGCGGAACCTACGGCTTCGGCACCCGCTAACCCCAAAAACACAACCCGAACTGGAGGCACTTGTGAAATTGGTGGATCTGCTCAAGAAGGCGAATAGCGGCTACCCGGACGGATTCCTCTCGCAGTATTTCGACGCGAAGACCGGCGAGCCCAAGGAGGGCAGCGGTGACACCCTGGCGAGATTCATCGTCGCCGAGATCCGCGAGACCTACGACAAGGACGCCAACGAGGAAGACCAGCTCGACAACATCGTCGGCAACCTCGAAAAGGCGGTGGAAGACATCCAGTCCGTCATCGCCGAGTTATACCGCCACAGCAGAAAGAAGTAGCACCAACCAGGAGGCCACCGCGCCTCCTTAGTTGGGCGTAAAAAGAAAACTCCCACAAGATCCACCGCCTTGACAATCGCGAAGCTGCCGGCTAAGATCCTCCCATGCCCCGCCCCTACAAAGCCCGAGTGGAACGCCCTGAGTTCATCGAGGCTATTAAGACCGTGGGAATCGACTACCAAGCAGAGCTAGATGGGTCGATCTGCGTCCGCCAGTGGGTGCTCGACGCAATCGGCTGCTTCGTAGCCGCCAACAAGATGGCTAACCCCGAGCAGCTCCCTAAGTATCTCCAGCTTCGCCAGCAGGAGTGGATCAAGAAGAACACGATACCGCCCAAGAAACCGCCCAAGAAGCGTTCTTGACAATCGGCTGCTAATTGCGTATTGTTCTTTTAGTCCGCTCAAGGGGAACCGCCCATGCACCTTCTGATGAAGACCCACAGCACCAATCCCGATGCCGAAGTTGGATGCCGCGTGGGCTGCGTGCAGCTCACTCCCAAGCTGGCGAGGCTCATCCTCAAGCACATCAAGGCTTTCAAGGCAGCCAAGGAAGCCGACAGCACGCTGTACGAGATGCACTTCTGGGATGGCTCGGTAGACTACCTGAGTGAAGCGGGGGTGGCGAAAATCCCCGAGAAGGTTCAGGACGTACTCGACACGGGCGAGGGCTACTCGAAAATCAAGGACAGCTTCCGCAACGTGGATCTGACCGAAGAGGATTTCGAGCGTACCGAGTGTGACATCATGATGGTGCGCGCTGATGGCGTCTCCTGGACGTGCATCCCCAAGCATTCCGACATCTACATTTCCACCGAGAGCCTGCCGATTCCGATCATCAAGTCCTGCCTGCGGAAGTAGATCCGTGCTTGACAATCGACTGGCAATTAGGTACAAATAAGAAACTCGCCACAAGGAGCCGCAGATGTCCAAATTCGTCGTCCCCATCCACTACTCCGGCGTCTCCAATTTCATCGTCGAGGCAAAGACCAAGCAGGGCGCCATCGACGCTGCGAAGGAGCGCTACCTTAACGGTGAGACTCCCGAGGCGCTGAGCAACGAGTCCGAGGACATCACCAGCATCGGCGACATCGAGAAGCTGCCGGTGGTGAAGGCGAAGCGCTACAAGACCGGCTGCAAGTTCTGTGGAAAGGGTAGCTGCTACGCGCACTGCTCGTGCTCCAAAGAGGGCGAGCACGAGCCCGCCATGAGCACCCTTCGTCCTGCCGATGGCGCCGAAGGGATTGTCGATGTGAACTGCCGGCTCTGCGGGCTCTCCGGCTCGTGCCGCATCAATCCCAAGGACATCGTGTTCGAGTAGCTCCAACCCTAGGAGGGAGCATGTCGAGATACGTGGCAAACGACGCCGAAGAGAAGAAGGTCAAGGAAGTGTTTCATTCGGAGGCTGCCATCGAGATTGGCGGTATCGAACCCTGCCGCGAAATGAAGGGCATGGGCTGGCGCGTCATCCTGGTGGAAAAGCAGCTCTATGCCTGCGGCATTGACGGTGGCGACGGCTTTTGTTTCGCCACAGCCATCGAACCGGCGGAACTTGACGGCTACGTCGATGAGGAAGAAGCCGCGCACAAGAAGCTGACTGCGGCTCTGTAAATCGCGGGTGCGGGGAGAGCCTTGCGGCTACTCCCTGCTACCGCTTCCCGTTCAGCGCATCGGTTGGATAATTGCCACTCGCCTCGTAGGCGACTCCGCGCACTTCCAGGGAGGGTTCTTATACGCAGATTGATGCGCAGCGTCAAGCCAGAGAAAACTCCCAGCGACCACATGGTCGCGAACAAAAAGGGCAGGAGCCACTTGGCCCCTGCCCGTTTCCACCAACCCGCCGGAGCTACTCCCCCTGAAGCCGCTTGATCTCAGCAACCGCATCGTCGGGGTTCATCCCGAGCTGGAACTCGGCGATGGTTGCCCCTGCCTCGCCGTGGCGCGCCTTCTGGACGAGCACCGAACCGTTCTGCTTCACGGTGTAGAGGAACTCGATGTCCCCGTGAAGCTCGGCACTCACCCCGTAGCCGGTGAAGTCCGGCCCCCTGTCGGTGTGTGGGCTGCCGAGGGTCTTCTGAAACTCAGCCCTCTGCTTGTCGGCGAGGTTCGTCATGTGCTGGATCAAGCGCGCCGCCAGGTACTCCGGGTCGTTTCCACGCGACTTGAAGAAGGTCGCCACGAAAGGCATCACGTCCGGCAACACCGCCTCGGGATAGCCATCGGAGTGCTGGTAGATAATCGCCGTGTTACCCTCGATCTGGATCTGGCAACGAGTGCTCATGGTGCTCCTTTTGGTACAACGGGTTTCAAAGGACTGCCGCGAAGTCGTCGAACAGCTTCTTGCGCTCGTTGTCCACCTCATCGCGGAGCAAGCACAGCAACTTGAATCTGTTCTCGCGATTCTCGCGGTCAAGGTAGTTGCCCAACTCGGAAATGAAACGAGCACGCAGCTCTAAGGCTTCGAACTGCGCTACCGCCTTCTGAAACCGCCGCTCCACTTGGGGCTCGATCATGTCCCCACTATACGCAATTAGCACTAGATTGTCAAGGCATCTCGAACCTCTTGACAATCGCAGCTCAACCAGTTAAGGTTGCTGACATGGCTAGCAAGACCCTCGAAGCTAGAACGGAAAGAGCAGCGGAGTTCCTCCACATCGCCGGCAAGTCGTTGGACAAGAACGCATCTCAGATCTCCGGCGTCTTCGTCGATCGGCACCCCAACTGGGTGTTGCTCCTGGAGGGGGCCGTCAAGGAAGCCAGAGAGAACCTGGTGCGAGCCTCCCAAGCGCTCGCCGAACTCGAAGATCTGGCAAAAAAGCTGAAGACGAAGGCGGCTTCCACCTCTACTCGGAGCGAGTGACATGGCAGACAACAACCCCAAGGTGCTGAAGATCGCGAAGACCCTCGTCGCCGACATCAAGCCGATGATGGACAAGGCGCTCGCTGCACTGGGCGTAGACCTCAAGAAGGATGAGAAGGAGTACTACAAGACCTCCAGAGACCTCCTGCGTGCCGTAGTGGCGTGCGCCGCCCAGAAGATGATGGAAGACGGCGCCAACCGCAGCTTGGTGTCCCAGACCATCAGGGAGCACGCGACGGGCATCTCCGAGGACGCCTGGGCGTTGTACCTGGAGTCCCATCCCGAGGTGATGGAGAAAATCAAGGCAGAGAAGGCGAAGGCTACTGAAGCCGAGGCAAAGACTGCCGCCAATTTCAAGAAAGCCAACCCCCTGAAGGTAGTCCAGGGTGGGTTGAACACCCCTGCCGAGGAGGCGGAAGATTCGGATGAAGGGGGTGGTGATGACGACGAAGAGCCCTGTGACTGTGGAGAGTGCGAAGAGTGTGATCCCAGCGCAGACGGTGTTTAGGTAGCCTCGACGGGTAGCGGCGGCGTAGGGCGGTACGGACTGGGGCGGGGAAATGAGGTGGCGGCTCTCCCATCGAGCCTCCACCTCATTTTCTTTGTCTGACGAAACCATCGAAG
>Ga0334722_10001603_pt1 | contig 27805 bp, 23 predicted proteins | sample C3_bottom_MG_FD_207210 | JGI IMG/M metagenome (GOLD analysis project Ga0334722, IMG submission 207210) | Sediment microbial communities from Yellowstone Lake, YNP, Wyoming, USA - C3_bottom | ecosystem: Environmental > Aquatic > Freshwater > Lake > Sediment | place: USA: Wyoming | collected... | reverse complement strand
TGTTCCCGAAAAGGGGGTGGCTAAAATCCCCGCAGCCCTCATAATGGTGAGGTAAATTCCCACCAGGGCAGGTGAATACTTGAGGTCATAGACCAGGTAGATTGGGAGAAACGTGAACAGCCCTTGCGATGTCATGGAACGTATTCCGGCCATCGTACAGAGCAGCAGGATGTTCCGGTTCTGAACCATTGTTTTTACAGCCAGCCAATATTCCTTGAGGGAAATGGTTTTTCCTTGCGATTCAGCTTTTACGGTCCCCGCCTTGGCCAGGAGGACCCACAAGAGCAAGCCCATCATGACTCCCGGGAGAAAGTTAAGGATCAAGACCTTCCTCCAGGTCAAGAAGGTGAGCGCCACGCCAATAGCCAATGGCGCGAGCGTATTGCCCAGATTGCCGCCCATGACATGCACGGCCATGGCATACCCCTTGCGTTCCGGATAGCGTTTGGCAAGAAAAGACAGAGCTGCTGGGTGCCAAAGGTTGGTGCCGATCCCTACGAAGGTAACCACAAGCATGGCCATCCCATAGCTGGCACTGAACCCGAGGAAAAAGTAAGGGAGGCCCGTTAAGGCGAGGGCCAGTCCCAAAAGTAAACGGGTTTTCCCCACCGTGTCCACAATGAAGCCACCGGGCAGGTTCACGAAAAAGCTGGAGAATGAGTTCCATCCCATCAGAATCCCTACCTGACTGTAAGTGAGCCCCAGATCCTTCGCTATGTAGGGAAGGACAATGTATAAGGTGCCGGTATACCAATCGGTAATGGCATGGCCTAGACTTAAGCCCACGAGCAAGGAATCAATTTTTTTGATTTTTCCCCAAGAAAACCAGGCGAATATTCTATGCAACAGTTTCTCCTTCAAGAAGATTAATGGCCTATGTAACAAAACATTCACCGCGATGCAATGCTTTCCGGCTGATACTATTCAAATTTCTCATACCCCCAAAATTGCCTTGAAATCTGCTTCAGCTAGGAGTATCAGTTAACCATTGGATAAGCTTCAAAATCTTAAATTATAATCTGTTTTTCAAGACTAGGTACGATATCGTCTTGATTGACAGCTTTACTTGTCAGGATGATGACAAACGTGGATGGAGGGAGGCGTTGGAAGAAAAAAAACCGGTGGTGGGCGTTACGGTGGGCGACCCGGCGGGCGTGGGTCCGGAGGTTGTGGTAAAAGCGCTTGCCGACCCGACTCTGTATGAGGGCGTACGGCCGATTGTCTATGCCGATGGGTGCGTTCTGGAAGCGGCCCTGAAAGCAACCGGTTCGGCGCTCAGGATACGCAGAGTGCATTCTCCCGGGCAGGCAACATTCGAACCAGGAACGATCGACTACATGGACGCAGGCGTCCTGACCAAACCGGTTCCCTGTGGCAAGATCTCGGCAGAAGCTGGCCGGGCAGGGTTTACGTACCTGGACCGGGCGATCGATGACGCCCTTGCGGGAAGCGTGGATGGTATTGCGACGGCACCGCTGAATAAGGAAGCACTGCAAGCCGCAGCCGTGCCTTTCATCGATCACACAGCCGCCCTCAATGCCCGCGCTGCGCTTAGTGTGCCGATGACGCTTTTTCTGGCACAGAATCTGAAGATCTTCTTCCTGACCCGCCATATCCCCTTTCGACAGATAGCCGCATCAATAACACAGGATATGATCATCGAGGCCATACCACTTTGTGCAACCTATCTTCGTCAACTGGGAGTGGTGAATCCGCTGATAGCCGTCGCGGCCTTGAACCCCCACGGCGGCGAGCAGGGTCTTTTCGGGACCGAAGAAATAAACGTAATCGGACCGGCCGTTACAAGAAGCCAAGAACGGGGTTATCGGGTTGCAGGGCCGGTGCCTGCTGACTCGGTTTTTCACCGGGCCCGGGAGGGATGCTATGATGGGGTGCTTTCCTTATACCACGACCAGGGGCACATCGCCGCTAAAACCCTTGATTTTTATGGGACCGTGAGCCTGACGATGGGGCTGAAATTCTTGCGCACGTCCGTTGACCACGGAACGGCGTTCGATATTGCAGGCCAAGGCATCGCTGATGCGCGCGGCATGATCGCAGCCATCAATGCCTCCGGCCGCTACACCCTCGCCGTAAAAGCCAGTCTGCACCAAAAACAGTAATACATGGGGGTGAACATTTAAGGACGGCATCAAGCCCCATGCTTTCGAACTACATGAAATCATCGTCCATACTACAAGGTTAAGGCGTGCAGGAGAAATCATACTTTTGTATAATCAGTAATTCCGTATTGTTACCATCATCTTTTCAAGCCACATCAAAAATACTGTAGGGAAACTACGACAAATTAGCACAAGATCTATAGCCTGATAAAATAATAATTCATTATATCAATGCATTACCTGCACACACAAGCCTGGCAAGCTATTTGCAGTACCACCCACCAGAGCAAACACAACAGAGAGGGAGAAAAATGATTTTTTTTGTTATGAATAACAAGGGTTTTACATTACTAAAATTGATGATCATCACTTCCATCCTGAGCGTTGCGTCTGTAATAACCATCCCTCATTTGGTTGCCTACCAGAAGAGAGCTCATAGCAGCATGGTTTTTTCCGACGCCAAAAATTTCGGGAAAGCCGGCGTCAACTCTGCCGTTTCCATGGAAGGGTTGGTTCGGTAAATACCAGAAATTTGCCTCCCCGACTTGTTAATTCGAAACCAATATACGGCTGATCGCCATCTTTGAGCAAGCGGGACAAGATATCTTGTGCAGTGATTCCTTTTTAATCAATAGATTCTGTACCTCTTGGTCTTCAACACCCCAATATCCCTCTCGATAGAGTAAAACACTGAGGGGAATATCACCGGCAGAGATTTAAGTCGGAGCAGTTGACTTATGAGTCGGGTTTTTGTTATGAGTACGGACAGAAATCAAGGCACCTTCAGTTGCTAGAGAAAATCATGGGGAACCCAAATGGTAGACCGGATAGAGATAGGGGTTAAAGCAGGCATCAGGGACGCCCTGGGTGAAAAGATCAGGCGCCGGATTATCGAACATCTGGGAATTCATGTGGACGCAGTGCAAACCATTGAAGTCTACACCATCGATACAAGTCTGACCGGCGAAGCGGCGCCGACTGACAATGAACTGTGCGCCGCGGCCGGCGGCCCCCTTTCCGACCCCATTATTCAGGAATTTTCCATCAACCGCCCCCTGGCTGGTCATTTTGACTGGCTGATTGAAGTCGGCTTCCGTCCCGGCGTGACCGATAATGTGGGAAAAACCGCTCGAGAAGCCTTGGGCCTGCTGTGGGGAAGAACACCGGCTACGGCGCCTCCCGTCTATACCTCCCGGCAATACCTAGTCACAGGCCCCATCGTCAAAAGAGAAGCGGAAATAATCGCCACGAGCCTGTTGGCCAATGAGCTCATTGAACATTATCAAATCATCGATGGGCGCAACTGGAACAGAGAGCAGGGTATTCCCCCCTACGTACCACGCGTCACCGGCATCGATCATTGCCGCACGGAAGAGATAGCTCTCGAAGTTGATGACGCGACGCTCATGGGAATCAGCAACGAGCGCGTACTGGCTCTCAATTTGACGGAATTGAAGATCATCCGCGCCCACCTGCGGAAAGAGGACGTACGTCAGGCCAGGGCCAAGGTCGGCCTGGGCAGTAACATTACCGATGCCGAATTGGAATGTCTGGCCCAGACCTGGTCTGAACACTGCAAACACAAGATATTTAATAGTTCGATCACCTACCAGGATGACAACGGCCAGGTGCAGTTGATCGACTCGCTCTTTGCGAGCTGCATCAAGCGCTCTACACAGGAAATCAGGGCCCGCCGGGGCAAAGATGATTGGTGTCTTTCCGTTTTCAGCGATAATGCGGGTATCATAAAATTTGACGAAGATTACAACCTGGTATTCAAAGTGGAAACTCACAATTCTCCTTCGGCCCTAGATCCCTATGGCGGCGCTTTGACCGGCATTGTCGGTGTCAACCGGGACCCCTTCGGCACGGGCCTGGGGGCCAAGCTTATTTTTAATACCGATGTTTTCTGCTTTGCTCCGCCCGATTATGCTCAAGTGCTGCCGCCGCGGCTTCTCCACCCCCGACGGATCTATGAGGGAGTGCGCGAGGGAGTCGAGCATGGAGGCAATAAAAGCGGCATCCCCACGGTAAATGGCTGTATCGTCTTTGACGAGCGCTACCTGGCCAAGCCCCTGGTGTATTGCGGCACGGGAGGCATTATGCCAGCGCAACTCCATGGGGAGCCGACGCACGGCAAACAAATCCTGCCCGGCGACCTGATCGTCATGACGGGCGGACGCATCGGAAAGGACGGCATCCACGGCGCCACCTTCTCGTCGGAAGAGCTGCATGCCGGATCGCCCGTAACGGCCGTCCAGATCGGCGACCCCATCACCCAGAAGAAGATGACCGATTTCCTGCTTATGGCCAGAGACCGCGGGCTTTATCGAGGCCTGACCGATAACGGCGCGGGCGGTCTGTCATCATCGATAGGAGAGACGGCACTGCTGGCCGGCGGCTGCGTGATCGACCTGAAAAAAGCCCCCCTGAAATATCCCGGTTTGGCTCCCTGGGAGATCCTCATCTCTGAGTCCCAGGAGCGGATGACCATAGCCGTTGACCCGCTCCGGGCAGAGGAATTTCTCGCCCTGGCGGAAAAGATGGACGTGGAAGCGACGGTGCTTGGCACATATACCGATTCGGGCATGTTTCATGTGCGCTACGGCGAGGAGACAGTGGCCTATCTGGCGATGGATTTCCTCCATGAAGGGCTGCCCCAGCTGGAATTGCAGGCCCACTGGTCGCCGCCGTATCACGAGGAACCGTCTTTCCCGGTCACCAAAGACCTGGGCAAAGCTTTAAAGCAAATGCTGGCACGGTTGAATATTTGCAGCAAAGAGGCGGTGATCAGGCAGTACGATCATGAAGTACAAGGCGGGAGCGTGATCAAGCCGCTCGTAGGCGCCGCCAATGACGGCCCCTCGGACGCCGCCGTGATCCGGCCGCTCCTTGATTCCTTCGCCGGGGTCGTGATCGCCAACGGTATCTGCCCCCGCTACGGCGATATTGATACCTATCATATGGCTGCCTGCGCCATCGATGAGGCCGTAAGAAACGCCGTTGCCGTCGGCTGTCCCCCGGATCGGATCGCCGGCCTGGACAACTTTTGCTGGTGCGACCCGGTACAGTCGGAAAAAACACCCGACGGCCATTATAAGCTGGCTCAACTGGTTCGCGCCAACAAAGCTCTCTACGACGTCACGACGGCCTATGATGTGCCCTGCATCTCCGGCAAGGACAGCATGAAAAACGATTATCAGATCGGGGACAGAAAAATTTCCATTCCCCCTACCCTCCTCTTTTCTGTCATCGGCAAGATGGAGGATGTGCGGCAGGCGGTTACCATGGATGTCAAGGAGGCAGGTCACCTCATTTATGTCCTAGGCGAAACCGCCGCCGAGCTGGGCGCTTCGGAATGGTATGCCCTCCATGGCTTCACGGGCCAAAATGTACCGCTGGTAAACGTAACAACGGCGCGACTGCTTTACGAGGCCCTGCACCGGGCCATTATGGGCGGCTATGTGGCCTCCTGTCATGACTGTTCGGACGGAGGCCTGGGCGTGGCGCTGGCCGAGGCTGCCTTTGCCGGTGGACTAGGAATGATGATCGACCTGGCCAGCGTACCGGCCGTGGGGATCGACCGGGATGATACGCTGCTATTTTCCGAATCCCAGAGTCGTTTCGTAGTCACCATTGCCCCGGAGAACCGGGAATATTTCGAATCAATTTTGTCCGGCTGTGTTGCGGCCCAGGTTGGTACGGTGCTTGCCGAGGGCCAGCTCCTGATCAATGGCCTCCAAGGCGACCGGATCATTACCGCAGAATTAGACGAACTGAAGGCGGCCTGGCAGAAACCGCTGAACTTCTAACTTACTAAAGGTAAAAAAGAATGTCAAAGAAGGTCAAGGCCATCGTCATGACGGGCAACGGAACTAACTGCGAGACGGAGATGGCGCATGCCTGCCGCTTGGCTGGCGCCGATGTCGTGGATATCGTCCACCTGAGCGCCCTGCTGTATGGGGAAAAAAACCTGGACGCTTACCATCTCCTCAATCTGCCTGGCGGTTTTCTGGATGGGGACGACCTCGGGTCCGCCAAAGCGGGGGCCAATCGGATTCAACATGCCGGTATTCATGACCGGCAAGAAAAGCTCTACGAGCAATTCGCCGCATTTATCCGGCAGGGCAAGCTGATTCTCGGCGTCTGCAACGGGTTCCAGCTCCTGGTGAAACTGGGGATGTTGCCCGCCATTGGGAGAAAGTACGACGAGCAGCAGGTGACACTAACAGTAAATGATTCCGGCCGCTTTGAAGACCGCTGGGTCTATCTACGCATCAATGCGGCTTCACCCTGCATCTTTACGCAGGGCCTCTCGGGCATCTATTTGCCGGTACGTCACGGAGAGGGAAAACTTATTCCCCGCAACGAACAAACGCTTCAGACAATTTCACAAAAAGGATTGATCGCCCTGCAGTATAGCCACGGCGATTATGAAGAGGCTACCATGGACTATCCGGCCAATCCCAATGGCTCGGTAGCCGGCATTGCCGGCCTTTGTGATGAAACGGGCCGGATTTTTGGTCTCATGCCACACCCGGAGGCGTACCTGCACTATACCAACCACCCCCGCTGGACCCGTGAAAAACTGCCTGTAGAAGGAATGGGGCTGGCCATTTTCAAAAATGCCGTTAAGTTTGTGAAGAGTGCTATTTTATAAGACCGTCAAGGAGGAGCTATGAATCTGCCGGCCAATAGTGACGAAATCCTTTCCGATGGGCGCTTGCAGGATGCCCTTTTCGAATTAATCAAAAAAACATCGAGTGAACTGCCGGCGGATGTAGAAAAGGCCCTGTTGCAAGCCCGTTTGGCGGAAGAGCAAGGTTCGACCGCCGATATTATCATTGGCATTTTTCTGGAAAATATCCAAGCCGCCCGGTCAGCACAGGCCCCTCTCTGCCAGGATACAGGGCTACCGACATTCTTTATTGACCATCCCCGGCAGTTCTCCACTGCCACCCTCACGAAGATTATTCGGGAGGCAGTTTGTCGGGCGACGCAGGAAGAAATCCTGCGGCACAATGCCGTTGATCCAGTAACGGGGGTCAACAGCGGCAACAACATGGGAGACGGTTTTCCAGCCATTTACTTTAGGGAAACCGAAAAACCGGTTCTTGAGGTTTCCCTTCTGCTCAAGGGAGGCGGTAGTGAAAATGTCAGCACACAGTACAGCCTTCCCTACACGGCCCTAAAAGCCGGTCGCGACTTAAAAGGTGTGCGGCTCGTAGTGCTGGAGGCAGTGGCCAAAGCCGCCGGCATGGGTTGCCCCCCCGGGGTGCTCGGCATCTGCATCGGCGGCGACCGCAGTGGCGGATATGGGGAAGCCAAACGCCAGCTGCTGCGTCCGCTGGACGATATCAATCCCGACCCTACCCTGGCGGAAATGGAAGACTCTCTCCTCGTGAAAGCAAATCTTCTGGGCATTGGTCCACTGGGTCTGGGGGGAAAGACAACCCTGCTGGGGGTCAAGATCGGCAAACTGCATCGCGTCCCGGCGAGTTTTTTTGTTACCATAAGCTACATGTGCTGGGAATGCCGCCGGAGAACCTTGAGCTGGCAGCAAGACGGCACTTACGTAATTTCGACGTGAGGAGGAAAAAATGAAAGAACTGAAAACTCCTATTTCCCAGGAAGAAATCCGGCAGCTACACGCAGGCGATGCGGTGCTGATTTCCGGTCTGGCCCTCACGGGAAGAGATAATGCCCTCAAATACATGGTGGAGACTCTAATCGAAGGCCCCAAGCCTCTGGCAACGGAAGATGAACAGATATTGCGGGAACTGAAAGAGGTGCTGGCAGGCGGGGCAATCTATCACAGCGGCCCTATCGTCAAAAAGCAAAACGGTCGTTGGTCTTTTGTCTCGGCCGGTCCCACCACCAGCGCCCGCGCCGAACTTTACCAGGACAAGGTCATAGCCGCCTTCGGTTTGCGCGTGGTCATCGGCAAGGGAGGGATGGGTCCGCGCACCCTGGAGGCCTGTCGGCAGCAGGGGGCCGTTTACCTGCATGCCATTGGTGGCGCCGGCGTATACAACGCAGCCCGGGTAACAGAGGTATTGGACGTCATCAAAGAAAAGGAATTCGGTCTGCCGGAAGCAATGTGGAAGATACGCCTGAACAAACTGATGGGTATCGTCACGATGGACGCCCACGGACGGAGCCTGCACCGGGAACTGGCAGCTGCATGGGATGACCGTTTGGCCGGCCTCACGGGCAATTGATAACATTCAGCAATCACAATAAATCGGACGCTACAGGTGCGATCATGGATACATGAAATTCGGTCATTCTCTGTATTGCAATCTTCACCAGAGCCTTATCGATCTTTACACATTATAAGTCAACTTGAGAGGGGGGGAACGAATATGAGTAAAATCAGTTTGAATGTCAATGGAAAGAACCATGCGGTTGACGTGGATCCCGAGACGCCCTTGCTTTACATCCTCCGCAACGATCTGCAACTGAACGGCGCAAAATTTGGTTGCGGCGTGGGTCAGTGCGGGTCTTGCACCGTCATTGTGGATGGGGAAGCGGTCCGGTCCTGTATCACACCGGTCGGCTCGATCCAGGGCCGCAAGATCACGACACTGGAAGGCTTGGGTACGGCAGAAAAGCCTCATCCCATTCAGCAGGCCTGGATCGAGGAGCAGGCAGTACAGTGCGGTTTTTGCATGAATGGCCACATGATGACTGCCAAGGTACTCCTGGATAGCAACCCGCAACCCACGGACGCGCAGATCCGGGAGGGATTATCGGACGTGCTCTGCCGATGTGGCACCTATTACCGGGTCATCCGGGCTGTAAAGCGGGCCGGAGTTTTGATGAAGCCGGCCGGAGCGGCAGGCAAGGAGGTGAGGAAGTCATGAAGCAGAACATAAAGAATCTACTCGGCAAAGAGGTAACCGGCCAGGGGGTCTCACGGAGGGATTTCATCAAAGGAACCGGAGTATTGATCGTAAGTTGCAGCATGACCGGTGTCGTCCAGATGATGACCCCGCAGAGTGCTGCTGCCGACTTCTCTTCCCTCGTTGATCCCAGCAAGATCGCCTCATGGCTCGCCATTGCCAAAGACGGCAGTGTGACGGTGTACCACGGCAAGGTTGACAACGGCCAGGGGGTTTCCACAGCCTTCCGGCAACTCGTTGCCGATGAGCTGGATGTATCTATCGATCGCGTTCGATGCGTCGTAGGCGACACGGCTCTGACGGTCGACCAGGTTGGCGCGAGCGGCTCTACGGGACTTAAGCGCGGCAGTCCACCGGTTCGTGTCGCCTGCGCCGAAGCCAAGATGACCCTGCTGGACATGGCGTCCAAAAAACTTGGAGCCCCGGTTGAGGAACTTACGGTGCGGGATGGCGTTATCAGCGTGGTCGGTGCCGAATCGAGAAAAGTTTCCTATGGCGAGCTCATCGGCGGTAAAAACTTCAGTGGCAGCTTGCAGTGGAACAAGGAGCTCGGTCATGCTCTTTCCGTGAAGGGCCGCGCAAAACTGAAGAGTCCTGATAAATTTACCATCGTCGGCAAGCCTATCGCACGTGAAGACATCCCGCCCATTGTATTTGGCCGGGATCATTATATAACGGATCTGAGGCTGCCCGGCATGGTGCACGCGCGCTCGATCAAACCACCCGTGGCCGGCGCCAGGCTGGTAAAGGTTGATGAGGGTTCGATAGGAAAGATACCGGGCGTCGTGAAGGTGATTACCAAGGGCGATTATGTCGGCGTGGTCTGCGAGCGTGAGGAAAATGCGGTTAAAGCGGCACGGCAGTTGAAGGTCACCTGGTCGGAACCTACAAAGCCCGCCTTTCCCACTGACTGGAAGGAGCTGCACAACTATCTCCGACAGGCACCAACCCGGTTTAACAAAAAGGCCAAGGATGAAGGCAATGTTGATGCAGCATTCAAAAGCGCCGCCCGTATAGTCGAGGCGACCTACGAAACACCCTTTCAATCGCACGCCTCCTTCGGACCGGCCTGTGCGGTGGCGCACTGGCTAAACGACGAGATGACCGTCTGGACGGGGACCCAAAAACCCTACCGGCAACGGGAAGGCTTGGCCCTCTTTCTCGGGCTGCCCCGGGATAAGGTGCGCGTCATCTGGAAGCCCGGCCCCGGTTCCTATGGCCGTAATGACGCCGGCGATGCGGCCTTCGAGGCAGCCTTCCTGGCCAAAGAAATTGGTCGGCCGGTGCGCTTGCAGTGGATGAGAAACGATGGAATCGCCTGGGATCCCAAGGCCCCGCCTTCCGTGGTACAAGTACGGGGCGCCTTTGATACCGCCGGTAGGGTAGTCGCCTACGACTGGGATAATCGGAGCCTGGATCATCAGGATGTAGCGCCGGGAGAGGAAACGCCCGGGGATACTCTTATTGGGCAGTTTCAAGGCTTCAAGGCAGATACGAAGCGCAACAGGATCGGCACACCCGACGAGTCCTACACCTTTCCGAACAAGCGCTGGAACCTCCACGCCGTTCAACCGCTTATGGCGATGGGATCGCCGCTGCGTACCGCTCATTTAAGGCTGCCGACCGGGTCTGTCGTGACCTTCGCTGCCGAATCTTTCATCGATGAATTGGCGGCGGCAGCCGGCGTTGACCCGGTCCAGTTCCGGCTGAGCTACCTCACGGACAAGCATCAAATCGGCCTGCTCAAGGCGGTGGCAGAAGCAGCGACTTGGGAAACCAGAACCTCACCCCGGCCGGACGCCCGCGCCCAAGGGAAAGGTACGGTGAAGGGCCGCGGCATCGCTTTGCGGACCGATGCGGCGGTGGTTGCGGAAGTGGAAGTAAATCTGGAGACGGGCAAGGTGCACGTAACGCGCTTTGTCTGCTCCCATACTTGTGGCCTAATTGTAAACCCTGATGGGCTCGCGAATGTAATCGAAGGTAATCTCCTGCACACCATGAGCCGGACGCTCTACGAAGAGGTAACTTTCGACCGTACCAAGGTAACCAGCACGAATTGGTCAAATTACCCGATTGCCACCATTATGGACACCCCCGCCAGAATCGACAAAGTTCTGATGAATGAACCCAATACGCCGCCCAGCGGCGCCGGCGAGGAGACGTCCGCTCAGGTGCAACCGGCAATCGCCAACGCGATATTTGACGCTACCGGTGTACGTATCCGCCGGTTCCCTTTTACACCGGAACGTGTCAAAGCAGCCTTACAGGCCCCTACAGATAACGTTAAGGGATAAAAATCACGCTCCGCTGCCCACACAATTTGTGCGGCGGGGCTTTATTACTGAAAGCTCAGGATTTCAACAACGAAACAGGGGGGTAACATGAAAGCGGTTATTGAAAAAAGGGTTGCGGCCATCACAGATGCCAGGGGACGCTGGATGTCAAAAGCCGCAGGAGGGCGCTGGGGAGGCGCCATAATACTGAAACTGAAGACCTGGCAAAGGTATCGGTTCGCTTGGTCTGTTGCTATTGCTGCGCTGGCGTTCGGCGCTGCTACGCAGGTTTCCGCCGATCCGATCCCATCTGGCTGGACGGTCTCCAACCTAGAAGTGGTGGGCTTCACGGGCCTTAACGACCGTCCTGGTGCTTTCAAAATCGTGCCCAAGCACGCGAAGAACGGGCACTGGTACCTCTATGCGGGACATACGTTCGACAAGGGCTGGAGTATCATCGACGTCACGGATCCGAAGAACCCCAAATATGTAAAATTCATCCCCTATCAGACGTCTGAGAAGGGCGTTATCACAGCTCAATTAACCTTGCATGATGATATCTTGATCACGGCCATCGACAAATCAAAAGCCGACCCGGCGATCCTGATCTGGGACATCAGCGATCCCGAAAACCCGAAGCAGATCAGCCAGTGGAAAGGGGCCGAAGGCGGCTCCCATCGCAACACCTACCCTGGCGGCAAATACGCCTACCTGTCGACGTTCGCATTGGGCTATCACGGCCGCGGGCACGAATTGGTGATCCTTGATATCAGCAATCCGGCGGCGCCGAAGCTGGCCGGTGTCTGGGCGCAACCGGGACAGAAAGAAGGCGAGAAGCTGCCAACTGCATGGCCGGGCTTTCACGGACCTGTAAACGTCAGCCCCGACGGCAAAATGGCAACGACAGGCTTCACGCCTGATGTTGTGAACCTGGATATCACCGATCCGGCCAATCCCAAGCTTATCGGCCGGCTCACGATGACGCCGCCGTTCATGTTTTCCGGCAACCAGTCGGTACACACGGTGCTGCCGCTCTGGGACCGCAAGATTCTCTACGCCAGCTCCGAGGCCAGCAAGTGGGGCTGCGATAAGGATGGGATGAACTGGGCGGGGTTCATCGACAACAAGGACCCGGCACATCCGCGCCTGATGTCGATTTTTCCGAACCCACGGCCGCCGAAGGATGCCCCCTACAAGGATTTCTGCGACAAGGTAGGACGGTTCGGGCCGCACAATACGGTGATGGAGCAGCACAACCCTGACGTCCATTCGACCGGAGACAGGATGTACATAACGTGGTTTAATGCGGGTCTGCGTGCGTTCGACATCAGCGATCCCTACTTGGTGACCGAGGTGGGTTGGTTCATGCCGCCGGAGCGTCAGGGAGGGAAGGAACACGGCGGCTCCCACGCAGCACCGACCAATTGGATGGAGGACATAACCCAGGATTCGCGCGGCTACATCTATGCTACCGACGACAAATGGGGCATCTGGATACTCCGTGATCCCAACCAGAAGTGAATTGTCGCGTTAAAAAAATAACCCCGGGCCGGATCGCCCCGGCCCGGGGTTATATGAATCAGTCAAACAGCAGCTTTTCCTAATAGAGGGATTGAGTATTTTCCCGTGCTCCGTCCAATACCTCCACCAGTTCGTCGCCAAAAAGATTGAGTTTTTCCCCCGGCAAAAAGCCGCTCTCCTTGAGCTCATTTACCGAACCGACTTCCAGAGCGGAAAGCTCAACCAGATCCTGATCCGATAAGATCATAAAGATTGCCCGGTTGATTTCCTTGGCCTTCCCATAGCGCCACCGGAAAAGGTGCTTTAAACGCTCTCGCTGAGCATCAGTTAAGGTATAGTAGCGGGCGATTTTTTTGTAGCCGTCTTTATCGAGATCCTTTTTATGCCACTTGATCTTGGTCATGTCCGCAAAGATTTTGGCTGCCTCATCCCCCAGCCCGGCCTGCTGTAGCTCCTCTTCCAGCCGGTGGTATAAATCAGGGAGATAGGCCGTATCCAAAGCGGCATAATGCAGCTGTTCTTCCGACAAAGGGCGTAAATCCCAACGGGAACGCTGCATTTTTTTCTTTTTCTCAAATTCAATGCCCAGATACTGACCCACGACATTGACCAGAGAAAGGTGGCTGGAACCCAAAAGCGAGGCCGCCCGGTAGGTATCGAAAATGTTTTTGAAATTAAAGCTGTAATCCCGTTTCAGGATACGGATGTCATTGTCTCCGGCATGCACTACCTTTAACAGGGAGGGGGAGGCAAAATGCTGGCCCAGAAAGGAAAGGTCGACATCGCCGAGCGGATCGAAGAGATAGGTTTTCCTATTCGCTCGTATCTGAATCAGGCATAGTTTTTCTCGAAAATAGCGGAGGGAGTCGTACTCCGTGTCCATACAGATCATGGTCGAGCTGCCGATATCCTGTCCCGCTTCCTCGGCTTCGGATTGCGTTCCCACGACAATCCATGGATGGTCCTGCATTGGTTATCCTCTTTTCTTATCCCTTCAAATCACAGCCGGGAAAAACCGTCAAGATATTTTATTCGCTTATCGGGGTGAACCGGGCAAACTGTTTTTAATGCTTACGGCAAGCTTTCTTACCCGAGCAATGACCTCTCTTTCATCAATGGTGACCAGGCGTCGGTTTTTCATCACCAGCCGGCCGTTGATCATGACCGTATCGACATCGGCACCGCCGGCGGCATAGACCAGGTGCGAATATTCATTGTATAACGGCGTCAGATGAGGTTTGTTCAAATCGATAATTATGAGGTCGGCTTTTTTCCCCGCCTCCAGCGTCCCTGTCACCCTCTCCAGCCCTAAGACCCTGGCTCCTGCACACGTGGCCATCCGCAGGACCGTTTTGGCATCCATGACCGTGGGATCCAGGCTGTTTACCTTATGGAGCTTGGCCGCCATACCCATTTCCCGGAACATATCGAGATCATTATTGCTGGCGCAGCCATCGGTGCCTAATCCCACCGTAATGCCTGCAGCCAGCATTGCCGGAACCGGGGCGACACCAGAAGCAAGTTTCATGTTACTTTCAGGGGTGTGAACTATTTTGCAGCCATGATCGGCAAAAAGTTCAATATCCTGTTGGTCCATGACAACACAGTGGTAAGCCAGCAAACGATCCGTCAAGTACCCTAAATTTTCCAGAAAGGCCAGTGCTTTTTGGCCGAACCTATGTTGCAGTTGCTCACTTTCCGCCTTATTTTCCAGAAGATGCAGGGCATAGGGCAAATGATATTCATCGGCAATTTTTTTGGCTGCTGCAAGTACCGGGGGTGAACAGGCATAGAGAGAGTGCGGATGCACAATGATGCTGATCAGCGGATCACTGTCCCACTTCTCGATCAGTTTCCTGGTACAGGCCAACCCGTCGGCCGTTGTTTCCGCATTGGGCGAAGGAAAATCCAACAACCCTTCGCCAAGCACACAGCGCATCCCGGCCTGCTTGACCGCCCGCGCCACTTCATCTTCGAAGATATACATGTCGCAGAACGTTGTCGTCCCCGACTTGATCATCTCGGCGACAGCCAGGAGACTTCCCCAGTAGATCATCTCCCGGTTGATATGTCTGGCCTCGAGAGGAAAAATGTAGTCATTAAGCCAGACCATGAGTTCCAGATCGTCGGCTACGCCCCTAAAACAGGTCATGGCTGCATGGGTATGGCAATTTACCAAACCGGGCATGACCAAACTATCTTCCGCCTTAATCAGCGTGCGGCTGATGAATCGGCTTTTGATAGCCGTCACGCTGCCGGTCTGCACGATTGTGTCACCGTCAATGGCCAGGGCGCCATCGACAATTATGGTATTCTGGTCATCGAGCGTCAGGATTGTACCGCCGGCGATGATTGTATCGACTTCTCTCATGGCAGGGGCCTTACCATCTTCGGCGATGAAGATCAACAGATTAATTAATAATTATCAATCAATATCAGATAGTTAATTGTAAAGATTGTTTATTGAAGTCAACCATAAATGAGAATCCATGGAAAGCCTACCTCTATCAATTAAGACTCTTACCCGGATCGCCCACAATGACAAAGGGGGCCCAAAATAACGGATGGGCATAGCTGGCCGCGACCTTGCCGGTGGCTTCATCGGTTAGGTTCTCCTTGTCGATCAGGTTCAACATCGATTTTTGTAAAGCCTGGGCGCGGGACAACGCTCTGTTTTCTTCCTGCACATGGAAAATACCTGTGATGAGTTTTCGCGCCGAGGTCGTTTCCACAGACCACAAACTGAGCAACAGTGCTCTGGTACCTGCGTAAAAGAAGGCCTTCCCGAGGCCGGAAACCGCTTCAGCCCCTTTCCCATCCGAGGCGCCGGTATTGCACGCCGATAGAAGAACCCAGTCCGCATTGAGCTTCAACTTCAGGATTTCATCCAACGTCAGGAGACCACCGTCTTTCTCTCCCGTTACTGCCGGTGAAGAGAGAGCGAGCGCAGGCTGATCCAGACCATCGAGATCTCCGGAGACGAGCGCATGGGTTGCAAAGGCGATCACCTTCCTGTCCGAGAGATTCATCATTTTGAGGCGATAGTGCGAAAAATCTTTCCCCAGAAATACATTGCCGCCTCCATCCGCATCAAGTACCTTGGCAATGCTTCTGATCTCCTCCGCGGTGTCGGGAAGACGGTCCAATTGGTCGAGTTGAGTCGATATCGTCTTCTCATCGTCCAGATTGCCCTTACCAGTAATACGCACACCCCGGACCTGAAGTTTTGTCCCGCGGGCGGCAAGCTTGATATTTTCCGGGCTGGCTTCCTGATTGATCGGCACGGTTGGCTTTGAATTGCCCTCCATAGCCAATTGTTCCAGGCTGAAGACCGGATCGCCAAAGCCGATAAAGGCCTTTCTCTTCGGATCGCCCTCGGGCAATAAGCGCAGCGTAATAAGGGTGTTCGCTGAGGGAATCATGGTTACGGAGGCTTTCCGAATCAGCCAGGGGACATCCCGGTAATTGGCAAACAGTTCTTCTTTATTGCTGCTGAGTTCCACCGACTCCGTAGGCAGGAGAGAAAGCGGCAACTGGTCCAGCGGACCGCTAATGGTCATGAGAAGATCTTTTGCCTCCTTCCAGGCCGATTCGACTGGCTTCAAGAGCATGCGATAGAGATGATGAGCCTGGACCACATCGAAGGGGGGAATATCACCCAGGGTATGGGGGTTGGGATCCAAGGCCTTGCGCAGGTACGTGACCATCTGGGTGAGGGTTCTCCTGCCGAGCGGTGCAGTGGAGAAGCGGTATTCTCCGTCCTTAGGTACGGCCCAGATATAGCTCTTCCCAGCCGTCGTAAAAATCGAAATCAATGCCTCATTTGGATGGAGGCTCCCTCTAACTTGCTCCATGGTCGCGGGCTGAGGGTTCGTGAAGCCGGCATACTTCGGGAAACGTTTGTTGATCTCGACGAGGATGGCGTTTCTTGCCTTGCCCATGCCATCCATCGTGGTTTTCAGCGTATTCAACGCCTTGGCGTCCTGTTGCCCTGGCGGTGCCATCAGGGCATCGGACAGATCTTCCTGGAGCGCCTGAATCTGCTTGTGCATATCCTGCTCCTGTCGGACAAGCGCAGATAATGATGTATCGTAGGCCGCCGCTGCCCGGGCGCTGCTTTCACCGAAGGCTTCCTGGATCGACTGACCGCCTAAATAACCGGCAATCCGAAAAGCCTCATCCGCTGCGTGCACGCCAAATTCTTTTTCCAGGGCTGTACCGTAAATCCGCCCCATGAATTCAATATACGTCTCCAGTATGGCGCGATACAGTCGATTGGGAGTGTTCCTACCGTCCTCGGCCATCAGCACGGGCAGGGCGGAAGAGAAATCCTTGAAGGCCTGCCGGTCGTTGCTCGTCAGAGCGTGGGCCATGCCGCGCAATCCCAATGACCTGAGGGTTTCCGGATGTGTGTCTCCGATATTTTTTCGATTCCATTCATACACGTTGGAAATGATCCGCATGGCCTCATCAAAACGGTCCGTTTTTAAAAGGGCGAGTACCAGATCGCTGTTCCGGGTGAACCTCGTTTCATAGAGATCGAGGTTCTCTTTCATTCCCTCACGGACAAGGTCGAACTGTTTCATCGCCTCGGGGAAATCCCCTTTCCGAGTCAGAATATTTCCCAGGAACATGCGGGTTATGCACATTTCATCCGAATCAGCGGGGAAGCCGGATAAGTCCAGTATACGTAGCGCAGTGCGGGCAAGCTGGTCGGCGTCATCGAGACGTCGCTGAGCAAACATTACACCAGCCAAACGGCGAACGGCCCTGACAGTCAAGTCCGATTCCCTGCCCCCAAATCCCAGGGTTTCCTTTACCGCCTGCCGCGCCTCAATCTCCGCTTCCAGGAGACGATGCTGGGCGCTGAGATTCTGGGAGAGTTGTATCCGGGTATTGATCGTATTGCGCGATTTTCTTTCCTTCACCGACTGAGATTGGCTGAAGTCAAGTATCTTGCGAAGATGCTGCTCCGCTTCCTCATATTTGCCCTGCGCCTCCAGAACGGAATACCTGATCCGACTCATATTCACTTCCCTAACCCGGGCGTTCAGAAGACTTTTTTCTTTTTGTTTTTTTCTGGTTTTTTGCGTTGTTTTTTGAACATACAAGTCATAGCCTTCATGGCTGAGTTGTTCTGCTGCCTCCAGATCTCCCATTTTAATATAGGCATCGGTCAAATGAACATACGTCATCATTGCCTCTTTGAGCTCCAGGGATCTCTCCAACAACTCAACGGCTTTTTGAAAGTTGCCGGCGGATTTTTCGACTGCGCCAAGAGTGGATAATAATTCCGCATCATCTTCGCCCGTTCTTTCGGAATACATCAGCGCCTTGCGGAGATCATCAAGGGCCTGTTTCATATAACCGAGTTGTCTTGCCGCATCTCCTCGTTCCTGATAAAAATCGGCCATGGCCTTATCGTTGGCTTGGTGGGGAGGTAATGCCGATACCTGGGACGTTAATCGTTTGGCAGCGCTGACGTCGAATTGTCCCGCTTGATCAAGCACGCTCAGGATATCATTGATGTGGCGAGGGGGCTTGATAAAAGGCTTTTCATCCATTGCCAGTGAGACTTTTTTGGCCTCTTCCAGGGACATATTCGGGGTGGCGCATCCGAAAATTATTACAAGCATGAGAATCAAGATGCAAGGAAGGCTAAAGACTTTTATCATCTTTTTGGTTATCTCCCCGTATTCACAACTGCCTTTTCTTCAAAAAACTCTGCCGCTGTATTTGACTTGTTGTTACCTGTCTGCGAAACTTTCACTCCCCTGGTATTGATGCCGATATCTTTGATTTCTGTTTTGACCTGATAGATCTCACCTTTGTTTTCCAGCCGGAGATCGCCGAGCTGAAGGGTGCTGGTATAGAGGATAATATCTTCCTGACCGAAGGGTGGGCTCACTTCAAGATCGAATTTGTCATTGCCTGAGGGTAATTCATAGATAACACCACCATTGAAATAGTTTTCTTTCCGGAAGGGATTGGGCAATAATTGAACTAAATTACCACCGGCATCCTTATAAAGCAGACGTGCATAAAAGGGTTTATTGCCCTTGAGATATACCTTGATCTTTTCACCCTGCTGATAGTGTTTTTTGCCGGTCCAAACCTGAACATGCAAAGGTGCGGCGGGGTCATCAACCACGGTTGTCCCTGCCGTGATCTTTTGCATGGCCTTTTCATCAGGCGTGACCTCGGCCTTGATTTTCATCCGGTAACAATCCCCTGATGATGGGTCCTTGTACCATGCCTTATCCAGTTCCTGGATAATCGAAATGGTAGCGTTGGCATAGGCCCCGATAACGTCCTTCTCCAGTTGCAGATCTTTTACCTGGGTTTCGCTTTTAAAATAGCTCAGGGTCTTTTCTACGGCAGTTCTCTTTGCTTCAGCCAATGCCTGTTGTTCCGTCTGCCTTCTTGATTTGTCGGAACCCATGCAGGAATAACCTTCGGCATCGGTAATAGTGGATTGGGCGGCATAGATGGATAGCGGTTGGTCAATAGTGAAAAAAGACAGCAGGCAAAGAAAGACGAAGCAACGTCGGACAAACAGCATAGATAATCCCTCCTTTTTTGATAGCGAACTATAAAAAAACGGTTGTGTCAAGGGGAATGTTTACGATATGGCTTATGATAACAAGCAGTTCCGAGTGAAAATATCGGATAGATGAGCGAATTCATATTTTAACACTTTCAGATGAAATGTAGCATCCTGGTAGGTTCTTTCCTCCAATTATCGTTGCTAATTGTGTCTTTCTGTAATCAGGCATCCACCTGCTTTTCATTGAACTGCTTTCTTTTAACTTGTAATGGTGACATTATAGAAAACGTAACGGGCGGTTCAATCGGCTTTTCAGTCCTGTAATCATTGGGTGAGAAAAGGAAATCAGTAAACGCAGGACAGGACCACCAGATAAAACCGAATTGCGACGAAGGGCGGAAGGTGGACATGTGGACCAGTAAACCTCACGGAATGAAAAGGGTATTCTTCGTTACGTTGATTCTTCTTAGTATCTGGATACTTGTGCATATGTACATTACGGGAAGGGCATCACGCGACCAAGATCGTTTTGTCGCGGGATCTGGCTCTTGCGTGGTTAGCCAGAGGCTGGTGAAAATTCCCGTCTTCGCGTTTTTTCCCACAAGGTTTCTCAATAGAGAGGTAATGTCAATCTCGCGAGAACTCAACGCCAGTGTACTGAAGAGTGTATTTGAGGTTTTTAACCCGTCACTGAGATCCTTTCTGACATCGGTGCCAATAGTTTTGGATCCCTCGGCAGATACTGCGAAGGCGTACCGCACAAAAGGCTACATCGGAGTCAGCCCAGACTGGGACAATACTGCTCTTCAATCACAATACCGGACAATTTATGAGCAGAGGGGGATGAAACAAGGGGACCCTGTATTCATGGATCGCTTCAAAACAGATCTGTTGATACACGAATTTTTGCATATACTTCAAGTCCACCAGGGAATTGATGGCCCTTTGTTTTACGAAACGGTTGCGCGATGGTATATCGACCCACGGTACGGCATACCGTCTCCCAGTGGCATGATCCATACCGACGTGAGAAAAGATAGAAGGCCTCATATACTCGCGACCAATAGGATGAAATATATTGTGTGGTATCAGTTGTACAATTATCGAAGGTTAAGCGATGTGCCGCCGGATGAAAGTTGGAAGAATATGCAATATGGAGAAAGGTACCGGTCTGCTGAAAAGGGAGTGGAGGAGTTTGCCTACATCGGGGAAGAAATACTCTCGAGCGGAAGTAGTTCTGAAAACTATCTTAAGACAGGCCAGTGGTCCGACAAGGACTGGGAGAGTAAGAAACGGAGGATGTCGGAGATATCTCCAGAAGTTATGGCAGTGTTTAAAGATGTGTTCAATCCTCTATTGGCACAATAGTAAAAGCCTGAATAACGGTTCGATGGGTAAAATACATAGATGGAAGACCAGTGCACTATTTTAACTTGAAATCTAACCGATAGGTCCAATCTATCAAGCAATCAACATTAAAGTTTTCTGGGAGGATACCGATAATGACTCTCAGCAGGGCAAAAATGCCCTGCTGGCATAGTTGCTTCCGTTAGGGGAGGGTCAAAGACATGGCAGTCGAGCAAAATGTAAAGAACGAGAATAGCACAAGAGAAAACACCGGGGGAGATGATCCTCTCATGGTTGACAAGCGAGAGTATCAAGCGTCCGTATCCTCATACAATGATGTCTTTAAATTCTTGGAAAAGTCGGCATTTTCGCGAACCTCCGCGTCGGCGTGATCCTCGAGATTTCAGACTTAACCATACTGGACATTGACTGCTGCGGAAACGAATGGTGAGATTCGGCAAGAGCCGTTTGTACGAAATTATAGAGCGCTGAGCAATTCTCATCAGGTTGGTCAAAAAGAATTTCAATAAGAAATAAACTTCTGTAAGGAAAATATCTGCAGATCGTATAAAGAAATTTTCTTATTCATCGAGTGGGTTTCAATCAATGAACCGAGAATTACAGAAATGATTAAAATTGGGCGAATGATTCCTAACGGATAAGTAACAACAAGGCCTGGAGACAGAAACCCGAGAGTCATAAAGGTAAGTGTATAGATCATAAGCAGTCCTGCAAATATGAGCAAGCCAATAATAGACCCAATAATGACAGCCCCAATTATGAATCCCAAAATAATTACAAGCACAACTAAAAATAAAAGTTCTTTGACGGATTGGACAAATGTTATATCAGCCATTGTCAGGTTCGCAGGATGTTATGTTCTCAAAAGAAGAAGCAACTATTCTTATTTCTCCAGCAAAATTATCTCCCCTGGAGTCATCCCCAAGCATGAGGGGATCCAAGCCAACCAAATAGATCTTACCGAAATGGATAAATACGTTAGCTAAGAATTACTATCACGAATATACCCCTATAGATACAAAATCATCTGGATTTTATCAACAGATGACCAATAAACAAAATACTGACCTGATGGATCAATGGCACTGTAAGCAGAACCAGGGAAAACCTTAATGGTGCCTTTCGTTGGGTACACCTGATATGGCCAAGGTTTCGTGGTTATGGTTAGTAAGTTCGAAATCACATTCTTTTTTGGCACATAATATAATTTCGTTAACTTGCTTGTCCCGCTGAGCGGGATTCGGGAAAGAAAAGCTGCTCTTATTGACCACTTAAAGTTAACTGCCTCGTTATGTCAAGCTGTTTTTGCTGGCCGATCCCGCGTAAGAGTGGGGAATAGATTAGACTTGTTCGTTACATTTCTTCAGATAGCGCATCGTTCGGGAATGAACAAAATTACTGTTTCGGCACCGTTCCCGGAGGTCCTGGAGGTCGGCGATGGTATCGATGTCCCCCCAGGGGGGCAGAACAAAGACATCAACGTTAGCTTGCCGGAAAACTTCCAGGGTGCGGGCATAAACGTCTCCCGTACTCCAAGGCATTCCGGAAAAAATGGCCGGGAGAAAGGCCTGCGATTGCAAGCCCAATAGATAATAACCGCCATCCAATGCCGGCCCGATCGCGGCGGAGTGGCTGTTCAAACAACTTAATCCCTCAGTAATAACGGCACCGGACAGGTCTGGGGTATCGCTCCCGAGCAGTATCACCCGACGGTATCCGTCGGCAAAGCAGGTTTGAAAGGCCTTTTGCATCCGCTCTCCCAGATCATTTCCCTGCTGGGGAAGAAGGCTATAGGAACTGCCCAGCCAGGTCCGAATTTCCATCCCGGCCCCTGGAGGATAAAAGCATACCTTGAGGTCATGTTGGCCCCCGACGGCGATATCAGTCAGAGTATCCAACATATCCCAGACGAAATTACGATAAAGTTCGCACGCTTTCTCGGCACCGACTGTCTCTGCCAGGCGTGATTTAACCGCGGTCTGCTCTGGTGCCTTAACAAAGAAAAGGATGCAATCCTTATTTATTTTCATTTATCGGGGTCCGGGGTAATAGCGGGCCAGCTTTTCCGGAGATCTACCGAGCAAGTAGGCCGAAAGCAGCAGCCAGTTGCGCAGGGTTACGTAGAGCACGCCCTCTTTCTCCCAGCGACGGGAGGATGTGATGACGGGATAGGGGATAATGGTGATTTTACCGCCCCTTTTCTTGATCTGACGCATCAGGGCGACATCTTCCATAATCGGGATGACCGGATATCCCCCCAGTATCAAGAAGTCGGCACGGTTCATGAAAATGGCCTGATCACCGTAAGGGATTCGGGTAAGGCGGGAACGCCAGGAAGCAGTCCGGGCAATGAACCGGTAAATCCATTTACGAGAACTGCTACCCAGGTTGAAGGCGCCTCCCCAATAGGCGGAATCGGTCATCGCACGGCTGATCAGAGGCAGGGCATTGGCGGGTAATCGGGTATCGGCATGGAGAAAGATGAGAACATCGCCCGACGCCGCAGCGGCTCCGGCATTCATCTGTCTGGCTCGCCCGGGAAGGGAGGAAAGGCAGATGACATTGCTGGATTTAATAAACGCCAGAGTGTCCTGATCGGCACTGCCGTCAACGACAAGGATCTCGCACTGCCCGGCGGTGTCCAGCCGGCGCAGGTGATCCAGCAGATCATTGATTTCCGCAGCCTCATGGAGGACAGGAATGATCACGGAGAAGCGATTGTTCATGGAATCATTGATGATTTACGGCTACCAGCGTTCGTACCGGACCAGTTCCGACAAGGGTTTCCGCTTTTTTTCCTTTGGCTGATCGGCGGCATAGCCGATGGGTGTCAAGGCGATCGGCTCCACTCCCTCCGGGAGTTTCAGCGCTGCCCGCAGCTCCTGGGGGTTAAAGGCGGCGATCCAGCAGGTTCCGAGCCCCAGATCGGTTGCTGCCATAATCAGGTGATCCATGGCAATCGTGACATCTACTTCGGCATAGTTCTTCTTGTCCATCCGCAGCCAGGCCCCTTCATAAACAGCGCAGGCAATAACAACCAGTGGGGCCTGACTGAGCCAATCCCTCGCATAAATCCGCTTCAGTTCTTCCTCCCGGCCGGCAGTACGCAGAACAACGAACTTAAAAGGCTGAAAATTATGCGCCGTGGGAGCCAACCTGGCGACCTCGAGCACCTTTTGCAGCAACTCCTCGGGCACCGGATCAGACTTATAGGAACGCACACTATATCTCTTTCCGACCAATTCTTGAAAACCCATAACAATCCTCCTTCATCAAATTTTACTCTCCGATAATTTTTACAAGCACCCGTTTCCGGCGTTGTCCGTCGAACTCACCGTAAAATATCTGTTCCCAGGGACCGAAGTCGAGCCGGCCGGCCGTAACCGCCACCACTACCTCCCGGCCCATGATCTGGCGCTTCAGATGGGCATCTCCATTATCTTCCCCTGTCCGGTTGTGACGATAGCGAGCCACGGGCTCGTGGGGAGCCAGCTGCTCCAACCACTGTTCATAGTCCTGATGCAGCCCCGATTCGTCATCGTTGATAAAGACCGAGGCGGTGATATGCATGGCATTGATGAGGCTTAACCCCTCTTTGATGCCGCTTTCAAAAAGACAGCCTTCAACTTGCGGTGTGATATTGAGAAAGGCCCTTCTTTGGGGAATGTCAAACCAAAGTTCCTTGCGGTAAGATTTCATAGATGCTCTCCGTACAGATTAATCGTATCATAATAATTTTATTATTTGAAACTTAAAATTAGATGGTGGATGGCTCTAGTTGCATGGCGTAAATACTTCACTCTCTGTTGAATATACCGGCTGGCGGCAGGCAGATTGACTCTTGGCTGCTGTTGCTTCAAACACGGTTATTTGCGTGAACACGATATTGTTTGGCCAAAGTCTGACCCTCTCATGGGAAAGGGAAAGCGGCCTGAAAAATCCGGAGGTTTTGTTCCAGCGGTCTTTGGCCAGGCGAGGCCACCCAGGCACAATCCAAGAGAGCTGGAACAAACAGAGTACCTCTCTTTCCCTTCGCAGGAGACGATGTAGGTTTCCCCTAGATCAAGATTCGGCTGTTGGGATTTTAGATCGATTTTTTCTAATACTTCGCACTGCAGGCGTTGCTCCACCGAAGGATTAGCGTTCGCCTTGAACAGGACCCGGAATTTATTCCCCGTCGCCAATGGGAAAATATTACCCTCCGCATTCATGATACTCGTGACGAAATATCCCCGCGAATCCTTCAGATTCATAAGTCCCCCGAGTATCGAAAGAGCACTGTAATTATACTCAGCGGTATCGAAGGTCTTTTCCTTCCAATAGGTCTCCTGGATGACGCCAGCTGGACCGGAAGCATAGTCATCCGCTCCTTTACGTGACGGGTGCAAGAGATAATGCTTCTCTGTCTTGTCACAATGCACGGGAATCGAGTCCGGAAGGGAGGTGAACAACGGATTCGAAAGCAACGTATCCTCAACTTGTCGAGGAATTTCCGGGGGAAGAACAAAGCGCTTTGTGGCACGTCGCACCCGCAGGTCTTGTTCCCGCTGCTCCGCCTTGACTCTGGAATCTGCCTCGGCCTGCAATGCTGCAGCGTAACGCGTCACCGCGGCACCGTCCTTTTCGGACTCTACCACCAAGGCCACGATCTCTTTACGCCGTCTGTCGTCGACCGGTACCACCTTCAGCCAGCTCTTCAAGTCGGCAAGGGCCATGTCAGGCTTCCCGCTCAGAAAGGCAGCCCGGGCGTGGGAGATTGTGAGTTGAGGCCACTCGCCGAGCTTCCTGCGGGCCCTGTCGAGCTCCGAGAGCTTCTGTACTGCATTTTCCGCCGTGATGGCCTGCTCCTCGAACGCCTTGGAGCGCGTGGCCTTCCAGACGATGTCGAGCAGTTCGCGGTAGGGTCCGTAGCGCTTGATGTACTCGACCGCCCGCTCTCCCGTCTCCGAGGGAGACTGGACCGACTGGACAGCCGGCAGGTCGACCCAGTCGCGTAACCTGATGCCGTTATCGAGCTGGATGGTGTCCAGTGACTGGGCAGCCCGGGCAGGGGAAAACAGGCCAACCCCCAGGGATAGTGCCAACATCCCGATCCGGAATACTTTCACCAGGGAACTAGTGCACACCTTTGCCTCCTTCAATTGCAGTTGTAGTCTCTCGTCTTTTGCTGGGTCCGGGACGGGGGTTCAGCAGCTGATCGTATGGTTCCGAAAATAGAAATTTAGAACCCAGAATCGTTATGGGGCGGACAGGACAGGCGAAGCCCACTGGTCCCAGATTCAAGGCGAAAACTTTCTTAATGCCGTTTCGAGTTTTGAAAGAGCTTCTTTTTCTGAATCTACTATTCCCGACGCTTCAGAATCCATTATCCTGTCCTTTCGCCACTCGGAGATTCCCTCGAAAATTGCAATCTTTTCTGCCTGTGCATTCAATAAGAATAATTGTAAAGAGGTCTTGTATGCAGGCCCCCAGGTCGTCTCGCGATCCCAGTCAAGCACCGCACAGTAGTCGAGTTTCATGCTGTTGCACTCGTTCAGATCGTGGACAACGGCCAGCGTGTTAAAATTTCTGCGAAGCATGCTGGTCGTGCTGCTGACTCCGGAGGTGAAATTCACATTATCCCGGCCTTTTTGGTCTTTCATATTTTTACCCCAGTCCTGATAACTCCTGATCCGTTGTTCCACATTGTCGGAGAGGATAATCCCCAAGGATGACTGACTGAATTGTTTAGTTTTTCCTTTATATGCAGGCAATTTATCCCAGATCCCAATGCCCGTGAGCGGGTCGGTCGGAATCGGTCGTGCTGGGAAGCACGCAGTCAAGAAGAGCATTCCGATCAGCAGCAAAGATATTCGCCATTGTTTCATGACAAGGCCTCCAACTAAATTCTTTGTTCTTTTGATTTCATTATGATTCGTAACCTGAAGGCCGCGGGTCGCTTGTCCACTTCGCGGACTGTCGACATCGGAGGCTCAATACTGCCAATTATTTTATGATCAATGCGTCCAATTTCCTGGCCAGCTCACCGGACGCCTGTTCGGCTGCGTTGCGGAAGCGGAATGTGTCGGCCGGCCAAGGTATTGTGGCTGATCCTCCTGCGGAAATCTTCGACACCGGTTTAAAGTTTTCATCGAAGAATAACAGGCCGATCTCAACCCGTGTCTTGGAGCCACTCCCAAAGCCCAATTGAACCTGGATATCGATGACGGCAACGGATTTTTTCCGTTTTTGCAGCGCTTCGTTCAAATCGTTGACGAGTTCGATGTCCCCGTACCGCGACTTCAGCTGGTTAACCACCAGATCAGCCAGAAACCTCGGATTTCCCTCGCGGACGGCCTCTGTATTGCTCAACACACCGTAGGACATTAAAGTTGCGTTGCTCCGGTTGATATAGTCAACAAAGCGTTCAACGTTGTCGCTCAAGATAAAACCAAAAGGTTCCGCCTTCTTTACCGGAGCATCAGCAATGAATGCTCCGGAATTTGCATTAACGATGTTGGCCAGTGGATCGCTGTAGATAGGCCTGGCCGGGCCGCACGCCCCCAGAGAGGTTGTGAGGAAAGTCAGGAAAGCTAAACGCACGAATGTAGCACCCATCCCCATACTCCGAATTTTCATATCAGCTCCCTTCTTTATTTTTGCATTGGGCTGCCATCAGTGTTTCGATGGTTCGCTGGAAGCGAGCCACGTGAGGCATGTCATCTTGCATGAATGCGGCGCGCGCCGAGTCAATGCTCGTTTGAGTTGCCGTAAGAGCATCACCAACCTTTATCCCCTCGAGCACCCGCCGGGGGCTGGAGAAATCGAACCCGCACCCGCTGATGGGGGTTTTACTGTTGCTCGCGGACTGAATGTCATTGCGGAACAGCGACTCCGCCAGCCCGGAAGTTCTTTGGCGATGGAGGCCGGCCGTTACATTCGTGCTCCCGCAGGAGGGGAACGACAGTCTTGGAATTCCGGAGGGAACATCGTTCTGCCATTGGACAGTGACCTCTAACTTAGCCGGTCTTCCCATCGAGCAGAGTTCATACCGATAGGTGACGTCCTTTTTGTCCTTCGCCTTCGTTA
>Ga0334722_10001602_pt1 | contig 27812 bp, 30 predicted proteins | sample C3_bottom_MG_FD_207210 | JGI IMG/M metagenome (GOLD analysis project Ga0334722, IMG submission 207210) | Sediment microbial communities from Yellowstone Lake, YNP, Wyoming, USA - C3_bottom | ecosystem: Environmental > Aquatic > Freshwater > Lake > Sediment | place: USA: Wyoming | collected... | reverse complement strand
CCTGGCGAAGGTTTTCCCGGGCAATGCGTGTATCCCATGCAACGCTTTTGAGATAAGGGTTGTGGGATTTGGCCTTTTCCAGGCACTCCTGCAGGGTGAGCGGCTCGCACCAGGCAGTCGTACCCACGGTGAAAATGCTTATGGCAATCAGGCTAACACGCAGGAAAATCATAAATCCTCCGATCTCCACGTACTACCTCCAGCATACGTATCAGTTCCGCCACTTCTGCGGGCAGCAGTCCCGCGGTAAGCGTTTCAAGCGCCCTGGCGGCGCATCCCGACAACGGGCTCTCCATTTCTTTACCGCGTTCAGTAAGGTGTATCTTGTAGGCACGCCGGTCCTGGGGGTGTTGGCGACGTTCCACCAAACCGGCCTTTTCCAGACGGTCTACCAGACCGCCGATGGTGGTGCGGTCAATCTGGGCCTGCTCCGACAGCTCTGCCTGGGTCAGGCCGTCCTGGCGCCAGAGGAAAGCCAGAAGGCCGAACTGCGGCGGAGTCAGTTCATGGGGCTCCAATTGGTCGCGCATGATGGCCCAAGCCCGCTGATAGGCCTTGGATAACAGAAATCCGAGACTTCGTTCAATGTCGTACATGATGGTTGACCTCGTGAGGTAATTTAATCATTGTACGTATAATCAGTATGCTGTCAAACTGTTTGTTGCAACGCGCTTTACCATTCCCCGTGCGAAACAGTTGAGAAAATGCTCTGAATCGTGTAACAAACAACGGTATGATTATCGAAATCGACCCCACCTATCCGCAGCCGCATCAAATTGCCCGTGTGGCGGACTGTCTGAAGAAAGGCGGCATCATCGCCTATCCCACGGATACGACCTATGGGATCGGTTGCTCCATTTTCAACAAGAAAGGGATCGAAAAAATCTACCTGATGAAGCAGCGTGAGCGGCGCAAACCGTTCTCTTTCATCTGTTCCAGCCTGTCGGAGGTTTCACGGTACTGCCGGGTCGACAATGCTGCGTTCAAGTTGCTCAAACGCTTTCTCCCCGGTCCCTATACCTTTGTGCTGGAGGCAACCCGCGATGTGCCCGACCTGCTCCTGACTCGTCAGAAGACCGTCGGCATCCGCATCCCGGACAACCGCATCTGCCAGGAGCTGGTCACGGCCCTCGGCAATCCCCTGATCACTACGAGCGCCAATCTATCCTCCGAGGAACCTGTGGGAGACCCGCGCGTCATCAGGGATACCTTTGGCGAGCAGCTCGATTACATCATCGACGGTGGCCTTCTGGCAACGGATGTGAGTTCGGTCATCTCGTTGACAGGTGCGCAGCCCGAGGTACTGAGGGTCGGCATCGGCGATGTGTCGTGGTGCGGCTGATGGCGCGGAACAGGATGACAGCACATGCGTAGGCGTACGGTCAGAAATGGTCTGCGCCTGGTCGCTGCGGCGCTCATGCTCATTATTGTGGTAAGCTATTACCACGGTCTTGTTGCGGATCTGTTCTCGCTAGCCCCGGACGGCGAGCAGCGTGTGTACCAACTCGGTATTTTTTGGGCCGCCGCCCTTGGCGGATATGGCGTGGTTCAAGCGGTGTTCGGATTTCTCATGGCTTCCGGCTCCAGGGATCATGGCATTCGCATCATGCCGACGCTGTTGCTGATTGCGGGGATGGTTCTGCTGTTTTTTCTGCTATTGGCCGGGTCGCTCGGTGCCCCCCGGAATTTTGACCGGCTTCGGCCCGGCGAAACCATAACGATCTGATCCGGTTCGCAGCACCGGCACTGACAGGTAGGCTGTCTGCGTGCCGGCTGCCGATATGATGACGAACGAGCACAGGGAGGGGAAACCGTGGAGCAGTGTGACAACGAACTGTTGCTCAGGCAGTTGGAGCGCCGCAATGATGAGTTGGCCTCGATGGTGGAGATCGGCAAGGCGCTGACCAAAAGCCTGGATCTGCGTGAGGTGCTCCAGGCGATCATGAACCAGGTGAGCCGGTTGCTCAAGCCGAGTGCCTGGTCTCTCTTGCTCGTCGATCAGGCACAGGGCGACCTGACCTTTGAAATCGCGGTATCGCCGGTATCTTGCCAGCTCTTGAACATGCGGCTCAAGGTGGGAGAGGGGATCGCCGGCTGGGTTGCTCAGCATGGCCAGCCGCTTTTGATTCCTGATGTTGCCAAGGACGAGCGTTTTGCCGCACACATAGCTGGCAAGCTGGATTATGCGACCCGCTCGGTGGTCTGTGTGCCGCTGAACATCCGCGACACGACCATCGGCGTCATCGAGCTTATCAACAGTTACGAGCAGTTGATGTTCAACGATTCGGACCTGGCGCTGCTTTCGACCATTGCTGACTTTGCCGCCATTGCCATTGAAAATGCCCGCAACTATGTGCGCGTCAACGAACTGGTCATAACGGACGACCTGACCGGCCTGTTCAACTCCCGCCATTTCGGCCAACTGCTCGACTACGAGACCGGCCGCGCCCTGCGTTACAACAGCTGTGCGTCGCTGGTGTTTCTCGATCTTGACCATCTCAAGCTAATCAACGACAGCCACGGGCATCTCGTGGGGAGTCGCATGTTGAGCGAGTTTGGCCGTCTGATCAAGGCCAATATCCGCTCCAGCGATCTTGCCGCCCGGTATGGCGGCGACGAGTTTGTGGTTATTCTGCCCCAGGCGCCCAAACAAGCGGCCGTAGCGTTGGCACACAAGCTGCTGCACATTATGCGCGAAAGCGAGTTTTTCGCCGATGACGGGCAGCGGATTCACCTGACTGCCAGTTTCGGAGTGGCGACCTTCCCGGACGACGCCAAGGACCGGCTGGGCCTGGTCAAGGCGGCCGACGAAGCGATGTATCGGGCCAAGAAGGCGGGCCGCAACACCGTCATGGAGTTTTGAAGTTTACTGTTATCGTCGGGAAGCTGGCAAAACAACTTGACTTGATTGAGTGCCAAAGGTAAGGTTTCCGCCACAAAAATTCAGCGCAACGAGGTGAGTTATGGAAACAAAAGCACATTCGCTGGAAACGATGGTGTTGCATGCCGGTCAATCGCCCGACCCAAGCAGTCTTGCCCGTGCGGTACCCATTTATCAGACAACCTCCTACGTGTTCAAGAGCTCCGAGCATGCCGCCAATCTTTTTGGGCTCAAGGAGTTCGGCAATATCTACACCCGCATCATGAACCCCACCACCGACGTGCTCGAGCAGCGTCTGGCCGCCATGGACGGCGGCGTTGGTGCGCTGGCGGTCGCCTCCGGCCAGGCAGCCATCACCTATGCCGTGCTGAACATCGCCCAGGCAGGGCAGAATATCGTTTCCACAAATTACCTGTATGGCGGGACTTATAACCTGTTTCACTACACGCTGCCGAAATTGGGTATCCAGGTGAAGTTCGTGGACACCTCGAACCCTGAGAACGTGCGTGCGGCCATCGATGAGAACACCCGACTCGTCTATAGCGAATCGGTCGGCAACCCCAAGAACAATGTGGACGATTTCGAGGCCATCGCCGCCATTGCCCATGCGGCCGGCATTCCGTTTGTCGTTGACAACACCGTGACCACCCCCTGTCTGTTCAAGCCGCTTGATCATGGTGCCGACATTGTGGTCTACTCGCTGACCAAGTTCATCGGCGGCCATGGCACCAGCATTGGTGGCGCCGTTGTGGACGGTGGAAAATTTCCCTGGAACAACGGCAAATTTCCCGAACTCACCGAGCCGGATCCCTCCTATCATGGGCTGAATTTCTGGGAGGCGCTCGGCAATCTTTCCTATATCATCAAGATGCGCGTGACGCTCCTGCGGGACATGGGCGCCTGCCTGTCGCCGTTCAACGCCTTCCAGTTCCTGCAGGGGCTGGAAACGCTGCATGTCCGCATGCCCCGCCATGTGGAGAATGCGCGGGCCGTGGCCGCCTGGCTGGAAAAGAGCCCGTATGTCACCTGGGTGAACTATCCCGGCCTGGCCAGCCACAAGGACAACGCCCGGGCCCGGAAGTATCTCCCCAAGGGCGAAGGGGCCATCATCGGCTTCGGCATCAAGGGGGGGCTACAGGCGGGCAAAAAATTCATCGACAATGTCAAGCTGTTGTCGCACCTGGCCAATATCGGTGATGCCAAGTCGCTGGTCATCCATCCGGCATCCACTACCCATCAGCAGCTCTCCGAAGAGGAACAGCTGGCAACGGGCGTAACGGCCGACTTCATCCGCTTGTCCATCGGGCTGGAACATATCGACGACATCATCGCCGACATCCAACAGGCGCTGGAGGCCTCGCAGCGTTGAACTAATTCTTGCAGCAGCATCTTCAGGGCAGCCCTCTTGTGGTTGCCCTTTTTTTTGTGTACTATAGCAATTTTAAGAATATCGCTGCCCACCCAACTACAGGAGCATCTCATGTACAGACTCACGATTCGCACCAGCTTCGCCGCGGCCCATAACCTGATCAACTATCAGGGTGATTGCGAAAACCTGCATGGCCACAACTGGAAGGTCGAAGTGGCGGTCACCACCACGGAGCTGGACAAGGCTGGCCTGGGCATTGACTTCAAGGTTCTCAAGCGCGAAGCGGGCGTGGTCATTGCAGAACTCGACCACAAATACCTCAATGAAAACCCGGCGTTCACCGATGTTTCCCCTTCTTCCGAACATATCGCCCGGTTCCTGTATCAGCGCCTGTCGGAGCGCCTCAACAACGGCACCGTCAAGGTGGATGCCATAACCGTCTGGGAGTCGGACAACGCTTCTGCCAGCTACTATGAGTAATCAGGCGTACCTCGGCGAAATATTTTCCTCGATCCAGGGGGAGGGCTACCTGGCCGGTCGCCGCCAAATCTTCATCCGCATGACGGACTGCAACCTGGAATGCCGTTACTGCGACACCGATTACCAAAAAAGTGATCATTGTCGCGTGGAAACCCGCCCCGGCAGCGGCGTGTTCTCGTCTCTGCCGCAGCCAATCTCTCTGGATACTATCAGCACCATTGTCAGCGAGTGGAATTCGCTGCTGCCGGGTGCGCATCATTCGATCAGCTTTACCGGCGGCGAGCCGCTTCTGAGCAGCGATGTGCTTATGTCCTGGCTGCCGGCGTTGCGGCGCATGCTTCCCATCCACCTGGAAACCAACGGCACCATGCATCTGGCTCTCGAAACTCTGTTGCCGCATCTGGATTACATCAGCATGGACATCAAGCTTCCTTCCACCTCGGGCTGCACCGAGCATCTGTGGGACCTGCACAAGAGTTTCCTGGCTGCCGCCCGCGGCAAAAACATCTCGGTCAAGATTGTAGTCGGTGAAGATACGCCACAGGAAGAGATTCGTGGCGTGTGTGACATCATCACCGACGTAGACCGTGCCACGCCGCTGTTTTTGCAGCCGGTGACCCAGCCATCGGGTGAAGTCCACATCAGCGCCGCCTGTCTGTTTCGGCTGCAGGAGACAGCTTCTTCCCTGCTCCCCGATGTTCGGGTGATTCCGCAGATGCACAGAATGTTGGGGGCGTTGTGATCGTTGAAGCCATGACCATGACCGAGTTCGAGGCCGGACTTAATCGGACGCGCACGGTGTTGATACCCTTCGGGTCGGTGGAGGAGCATGGTTCCCATCTGCCGCTCTCCACGGATACGTATGAGGCGTACGAGGTGTGCAAAAAGGCCGCTGAACTGCATCCCGCCTTTGTCGTTCCGCCGGTTCATTACGGCAACTGCCGGTCCACGTCTTGCCATCCGGGCACCATTTCCATTTCGACCGGGACGCTCAAAGCCCTGTTCAAGGATATCGTCACATCCTTGCGCAGCCACGGTCTGCGGACATTCGTCGCATTGACCGGGCATGCCGGAGGTGCTCACCGGATGGCGCTTCAGGATGCGGGCGAAGAGTTGTTGACATGCTTCGACGATATTTTCCTCGCCGTGGTGACCGAGTTCGAACTGGCGCGTGACGCCGGTCGGCCTCTGATCGAAACCCCCGGTGACTGCCACGCCGGAGAGATTGAAACCTCCCGCATCCTGCATTCCCATCCCCAACTCGTCAAGGGGCGGGCTCCGCTTGAATATCCGGCGTTTCCTCCCGGCATCCTGGTACGGGACAAACGACGCTACTGGCCCGGCGGGGTGTGGGGCGATCCGGGCAAGGCCTCGGCGGAAAAGGGAGCCAAGCTGGAGGCGCTCGTGGTGGATAAACTGATCGAACTGGTCAGGATGCTGGAGCATGAAGCCGATGGAAACTGAAAAAATCCTGATGACATGTCTCTTGGGCGATGGCCTTCAAGCGGTCGTGCGCGACGATACTGCTCACTACTTTGGCGGCTACTATCACGTCCGGATCGAGGTCCGTGCCGATGTCCCGGTGTGCCCTGCCTGCTTCGACAGCGAAGAGGACCATCGGACGGCACGCACTCGTCTCGGTGACTCGGTTCGTTTCAGCAGAAGGCTGGAAAAAATGGCGGTGCTTGGCAGCGAGGTCGATTCGGTCCGCTGTGAATTGCTCGCCTCGTTTGAGGCCAACCTGCTCCCTTATCTGCAGCGGCCGGATTTCCCCCGGCGGTTCGTGCAGACGGAATACAGCAGATCCCTTGCCGCACCCGGCATCCGGCGGTGGTAGGGTGGGAATAGCGACACAGATTATCGATAAACTGGCATTTGGCGGTAGCGGCGTCTGTCGGATGGACGGCAAGGTCTGTTTTGTCCCGTTCAGCTGCCCCGGTGATGAGGTCAGGCTCAAAGTTGTCACGGAGAAGCGCTCCTATCTGACCGCAGAGCTCGCGGATTTGGCGGTCCCATCTCCCTGGCGTGTCGAGCCCTGCTGTCCGCTTTTTGGCCGTTGTGGCGGTTGCAACTGGCAGCATATCGCTTATGAAAAACAGTGTGCCGAAAAGCTACAGATCCATCGCGAAGCGCTCTGGCGGGGCGCCCGCGTCGAACCTGCGGTGGTTGGCGAAATTATGCCGTCACCCCAGTCGTATCACTACCGCAGCCGGGTGCAGTTGAAGCTCCATGCGGCTCGGGAGGGACTGCATATCGGTTTTTACCGTTCCGGCAGCCATTTTGTCGTAGACGCCCCCCTGGGATGTCCAATAGCAGCGCCGCTGATCAACGAGGTGCTGCTTCGTCTGCGCCAGGTGCTCGCGACATTCCCCGAGCCCGCAGCATTGCCCCAGATAGATATCGATTGCGGTGACAACGGCGCAGTGGCGGTCGTCCATTACATCGGCAACGCCCCTGACAGTGCCGCGACATTTTTTCGCTTGGCCTTTGCCGAACTCGCACCGCTATCGGGAATTTTGCTGCAAACCGGCAGGAAGTCCACCCTGCGACCGATTTGTGGCACCCGCGTAATACGCTACGGTATGCCAACCGGCAGCGGCGCTGTTGACTTGGAGTGCGCGCCGGGGGGGTTCTCGCAGGTCAACCGACCCCAGAACCATACGCTGCTTAGTCTCGTTCGTCAGATGGGCGCTTTTTCCGGCAGGGAGCGGCTGCTCGATTTGTATTGCGGCAACGGGAATTTTTCGATCCCGTTGGCCCATGATGTCGCATCTGTGGTGGGCATTGAAGGGTATGAGGAATCTATCAATGCCGCCCGAGAAAACTGTCGAAAGAATGCGGTGAATAATGCTGAATTCCGGTGTGACGACGTGGCGCGCGGGATAGGGCGTCTGCTAACGGAGAAACGACCATTCGACTGCGTATTGCTCGACCCCCCCAGGGCAGGTGCTGCCGAGGCCATCGACGCGCTGGCGGTACTCGCCCCTGAACGGATCATCTACGTGTCGTGTGACTCCAGTACGCTGTCACGTGATTGCGGCCTCTTGGCCGGTCAGGGATATCGGGTGGAGCGCAGCGTGCCAGTGGACATGTTCCCCCAGACCTATCACCTGGAAAGCGTGACATTGCTGGCTAAATATTCCCGGGAGGAACAATCGTGAATTTCATTTCCAGGCTGCTGAAGAAACGCCCCGAAGACTTTCTTGAGCGAGGGGACCGCCTTTTCGTCGATGGGTGTTACTTCGAGGCCAGAACCGCCTTTGAAGATGGGTTGCGGCTCGTAGATGGCCGCAGTGACGCAGGTGAGCAGCAGACGGTGTTTCGGTCGAAGATCGAAAAGGCCAATCATGCTCTTGCAGAGCTGAACCTGACGGAGGCGGAGGATGCGCAGAGGCGAGGTGATTCGGGCAGGGCCCTCGAACACCTTGAACTGGCAAAAACACTGACTGCCGACACACAGTTACGGGAAAAGGCGGATAAGCTGCTGCTGCTTTTCGCTGAAAATTCCAATGAAACAAGCAAATTAGAATCGCCAAAGTCGTGCTCGGGTTGTTCGGGCGCTTCGGAATCCGAAGCCGTTCACAGCGATGACCTCAGTGCGGACACGCCGCTCTCCGAGTATTTCGATCTGCTTATACAGCACCTGCCTCCGGCAATGTATGCCCGATATGCTGGTTTGGGAGAGAAATTTGCATGCATGTATGTGGCGTCGTGTAACAACAATTATGACGAGGCCTTGAGGTTGCTCGAAGAGTGGTCGCCTGGAGCAGACAGCGACATTTTCTTTTATGAAAAGGGGATGATCCTGTTTCGGCTTGGAAAAACCGCTGAGTCGGAAGTGTTATTGCGCAGGGCGATGATGGAGAACGCCGGCAACTCGCTGGCGCAAATGGGGCTTTCCCTGCTGATGATCGAGGCCGGGCGTATTGGCGAGGCAGCCGTTCAGCTGGACGGGATGATTTCCGGCGGCATCCTGGCCGAGCAGGCAAGCATGCTCAGGGCTGCAGTATACCGGGCTTCCGGCGACTTTGATCGGGCCATTGACCTTTACAGCGGGCTGTTGGCGACGCCTCTTGCCAAGCAGGCAGCTGAAGGGTTGCATGATGTGCTGGTGGAGTGCGGCAGGCCCAGCGACGCGGAATTCGTGTACAAAAAATACCTGAAGGGCTGTTGCCACTGAAGGCGTCTACAGATTTGACAATGTTGCATTTGATTTCTTGCTTCATAATGGACTATACTCGGGAGAATGTAATGAACAAATCGGAACTGATTGAATTGCTGGCAATCAAGAAAGATGTTTCAAACAAACGGGCCGAGGAAATCGTCAACATCATCTTCAACTCCATGGCAGAAGCCATGGTTGTTGGCGAGCGCATTGAAATTCGCGGTCTCGGTAGTTTTGTGATCAAGGAGTATGGCAGTTATACCGGTCGCAATCCGAAAACCGGGGAACAGATCACCGTCAGACCCAAAAAACTTCCATTTTTCAAAGTCGGTAAAGAACTCAAGGAGCGGGTGCTGGTTTAACTCCCGTTGAGTACCGTCAGCGTCGTCGCTTGCAGTAGGACAACGTCCCAGGAGCGGATAGCATCTCCATTGCTGCGGAGTTGGCAGCCGCGAGAATAACCATGCCGCACGAAAGGCATAATCTGTTCGTTTCGCTCATGAAAAAGGCTGTTGCACTTGCAATAGCCATTATTATGTTTCCGGTATGTGCGGCGTTTGCGAATCCCACGCAAGGCGGTTCGAGCGGACTTATTGCCGTGCCGAGCGCAGAAACACTGGATGCGGGAAACATTTGTATCGGGGCATGGACCGATTACAGCGAAAATAAACACCTGGACCAGAAATCCGCCCTGATCGTGCCGATTACGATCACCCTCGGCATCGGCACTTTTTGGGAGGTTTTCGGTGCCTATCCCAATATCCTTTTCAACTCCGAGGAGGAATTTTCCGGCCGTGGCACGATCGACCTCGGTACGAAGCTGCGGTTTCTGGGAGACCGAAACTCGTTTTTCAAAATGGCCGGCGAATTCGTCGCCCAACGCCATTTGTCGGAGAACAACAGTCTCGATGGCATAACGGACCTCTCCGGAAAGCTGATTACCTCGTTTTCACGCGAAAATTACGGCGCTCACCTCTATGGAGGCTATCTCTTCCCAGGCAAGACGCCGGGAGTGGCATTGGAAAACAGGCTGATTTACGGGGCCGGCATCGAATACATGCCTATCCCGCGCCTGAAACTGATGGCAGAGTTGACGGGGCAGGCATCCAGCGGCATGGACGACAACACCATGGAGGCATCGGGAGGGGTGCAGTACTACATTAATCCCCATTTGACCGCGAGCCTCTCTGTTGGTACTGGTTTCGGAGTCAATGCCGCGGATATGCGTGTGGTAGCCGGTTTGAGCTCCTGCCAGGGGGTAGGCACCTACGTCAAGCCAATTCCCTCCATAGGCAAAAAGCCCGTTGACATCAAGCCGAAAGAGGTGTTGAAGCCCCTTAAAATCATTCCCATATCCACCTTGCTGCTCAAGGCGTCGGCTCCTCAGGTTTCCCCGGCAAGCAAACTCGAGGTGGAAGTTGAATCAGACCGGGAAGAGGTCATTATCAAGCCATACGGCCAAGTGACGATCGCTCCCCAGCAAGCGTCATCGAACTTGACTTCACCGGTTATCCCGGTGGAAATACCGTTGAAGAACCGCGACGAGGATATTTCCATTCAGCCTCAGAAGACCTTGGACCGTGAAGCGAGTGCCATCGACTATACGTTGAATCGCATTCGAGGCATCACCCCCCTGTATGGGGTGGACGTCAAAGGAACTCAGGCCGCCATACCCCAGCCGGCGGTTTTGCCTGAGCGCATGGCTGTGTATCGAAAATTCCGCTTTCCGGACGTGACGTTTGATTTCGACCAGTGGACTTTGTCGGCTGAAGGCAAGAAAATGCTCTCCGAGGTTGCCGACCAGATCCGCAAAGACAAAAAATGGTTGTATATAAAGATTGACGGCCATACCGACAGCATCGGTTCATTGGGGTATAATATGGACTTGTCGCTCAAACGGGCCATTGCGGCGGCAACGTATCTGATCAGTCGGGAAGGGGTGGATCCGACCAAGATTTTCATCAAGGGATTCGGCAAATCCACACCCATTGCCGATAATAGTTCAGCCGAGGGAAGAAGAAAAAACCGCCGCACCGAGATTCTTTTTCTCGTGGGCAAGGATGTGCAATGAGCATGAATCGAATCTACTCATTGGCGGTAAATGGTCTTGTTGCGATGGTGGCTCTCGCGGCGGTGCCGCTGTGCCATGCCGACGACAAGGTGACCACCGACGGGGCACGCATACTTGGTGTCGTATCCCTGCAGGGCGCCAGCGTCACTCCGGTTGTGTATCGCAGCATTGACCGCCTGGTGCCTGATTTGAAGAAGTTGGCAAAGGACAAGATCGTCAAGTTGGAATGCCATTACAACGGCAAGAGCGACCGGGAACAGGATGTGCTCAACGCCTATATGCTGGCGGCCCGTGTTGACAAATATCTGCGTGAGCGGCACAAACTGGAACTGGATCTGTGGATAGCGACGCACATCGGCACCCAGGCCCGGGGAAAGCAGGCCGCTCTGACGTTTGCGGTATTTGCGGACGAGATCGGAAAGCTTGACAGACTGCCGGTCGACCCAGCCAAGCCAAAGGCCGAATAGAAGAGCGACGCAATGGGGAGAGTCCTATGAAGATACTGAATGCTGCTGCCTTAGTCTTGCTGCTGGCCGTTATGTTCGGGTGCGCATCGGTGAAGGTCGTTCCTGAGATGGTCGAGCATGGTTCGATCAACGCCGCGGACAACTCCCTGTCCATTGACCGCAATAATGTCTCGGTCAAAGTTTCAGTCGATGAAGTCGGCATCAATGCCTATAACCTGGAAAATACGGTGGCGTCATTCCGGGTGACCGTAAAAAACAGTTCTGCGCAAGAGGTTGCATTTTCGGCCGATTCGTTTGTGCTGGTCGATGATCGCGGCATGCAATATTCCGTACTGACCCCTGAAAAAATGCGCGACCTTCTGAAAAAGGATTCCTACTATCTGATGCCGTATCCGTATGTCGGTTTCTACTATCTCGAGGATTTCCAGAAGACTACGTTCTATAACCGTTTCAATTCGTCCCTGCCGTATTATTACGAAATGTATCCCCAGGACCTGTTTACGAAGTCTTTGCCCATGTCAACGATTATTCCCGGCATGAGCATCGAAGGCCTGCTGTATTTCAAGATTGACATGACAGCCCACCAAGCGGTCAAGCTCTATGTCTACCGTAAAGGCGCTTCCAAATCCGCTCAGCCGGAGTATGTTTTTCCTTTCAAAATCGTCAAATAATAGTATGGAGTTGTATTTTTGATGCCTCTCAGTCTGGTAGAGGGCGCTCTGGGCGGTATCGGCCTGTTTCTGCTGGGAATGCGGCTTATGTCCGATGGCATTCGCACGGTTGCAGACAGCCGAATACGAATTGTTTTTGCCGCGCTGACGTCTAACCGCTTTACATCTTTTCTGTTTGGTGCCGTTCTGGCACTGGCTGTCAACTCAGGTAGCGCCGCAGTCATCATCACGTTCGGTTTGGTCAACGGCGGTGTGTTGAACGCTTTTCAGGCCATGAGCGTTCTGGGGGGTGTTTTTTTTGGGGCGTCCCTCAGCCTGCATCTTAATTTCATTCCCTACAGTCTGATTTCCACCCCGCTGATCTTTACCGGTGTACTGCTTAAGTTTTTTGCCAGACGCCGCAGACTTGCGAATTCAGGGGACCTCCTTTTGGGTGTCGGACTGCTCTTTCTGGGGTTGACGCTCCTCGAAGGGAGTTACCGCCCGTTCGACCAGCATCCGTTCTACGCCCTGCTCGGGACGTATTTTTATCACAACGGCGTACTCGCCGCTTTTTTTGGCGCTCTGGTATCCTTTCTGGTGCAATCTGCCAATTCCACCATTTCAGTGGTTAATGCCCTGTATCAGGGGGGGCACGTGTCGCTGGAAATTGCCTCAAACATGGTTACCGGGGGGTTGGTGGGCATAACAGCCATGGGCTGCATGGCCGCAATCGGCGGGACTACAGTGACCAGGCGTGTGGCGCTAGCGCTTATGTGTATGACCGTTGCGGTTGTCCTGCTTCTGGCGCCTGCCGTTGCCTGGTTAGTTGATGCGGCCGCCTGGTTGGGAGATTCAACGCGTTTAGGCGGGTATTGCGTTACAGATCAACTCATATCCTGTCAGATCATCTGGGTACATTCGATTGCAAGCATGCTGCTGGCACTGATGGCGTCACTGCTCAGCGGTGTTGTGTCCCGACTCGTTCTGCAAGGCGTCACTTTCAGGGACGGCACCGGCAGTTCGCCGCAGCCGTGTGCCGGGTACCTTGACACGCGCATCCTCAGCACCCCGTTGCTGGCAATCGAGCAAGTCCGCAAAGAAATTCTGCGTATGACGTCGGTTACGGTTTTCATGTATGCCGATGTCAGGGATATCCTCAGTGATTTCGACTCTCGCCGGGCGGAGACAATTCGACAGCACGAACAGGTGCTGGATTCGCTCAACCATGAGATAACGGTATTCATGGCAGCCCTGGCGCGCACGGCTACCAGCGCCGAAATCAGCTTTGAGATACCGGGTTTATTCCAAGTGGTCACTGACCTGGAGCACATCGGGGACCGCTGTGAAGGCATCCTGAATACTATCGTGGCCAAAAAGGAGGCAGGCATCGTCTTTTCCGACGAAGCGATGGATGACCTGAAGAACGTGGCTATTGTTGTCGGTACGGTGATGGCTGCCACTGAGGAATCGATACGCACCGGTGTGGCACCGGAGGTTGGTGAACTGCGCACGGCGAAGCTTCAGGTGCGGACCACCTTTGATGAGGTGAAGCAAGCGCATTTCGACCGGATTTGCCGTGGCGTTTGCCCGCCTCGTGCGGCCATGCTGTACAACGAAATCACGTCATCGTTTATGGCAATTGCAGAATTGAGCTGGAATATACTTGGGTTGCAGGGGAGAAAGGGATGACTTCCTCCCGGCTTGCATCAATAGATTTCGGCACCAATACGGCACGTCTGCTGATCGCTGAGCGGCGGAGCGAGGGCATTGCACCACTTCTGATCGAGCGGATTATTGTCAGGATGGGCGGAGGCTTCAGTGCGGAGAACGGCCTGTCAGCGGAAGCCTGGGCACGGGGTATGGCGTGTTTGAGGACTTTTGCCGATATCGTTGCCGCTCACGAGGTATCACGGGTTCGGGCGGTTGCCACCAGCGCGGTGAGGGACGCTGTCAACGGCACGGCATTTGTGGAAGCAGTAGCACGGGAAACCGGCCTTCGGCTGTCGGTCATTGACGGCACCGAAGAGGGGAGGCTGACCTTTGCGGGCGTGACGGCCGGATTGGCCCGCCGTGAATCAGAGCTGCTGGTTTTCGATGTCGGTGGCGGCAGTACGGAATATACGTATATGCGTCAGGGGGCGCCGCTCTTTATCCGCAGTCTCCCCATCGGCGTCGTGCGGCTTACCGAAGGGAAGGGGGAACCGGCGGCCATGACGGAAAAGATCAGCAGAGAGCTCATCAGTCTGCGCGCGGACATGGAGTCGAGTAATGCCGTGCCGGCCCCGGGAATCCAGCTGGTCGGGACGGCGGGTACGGCAACCACCCTGGCTGCCATAAGCATGGAGATGACCGACTACGACTATCGCCGCGTCAATAATGCCCTGCTCGGTCGCGACCAGATCGAGTCGATCTATCAACGCCTATTGCCCATGTCATGCGCTGAACGGCTACAGGTGCCGGGCCTTGAAAAGGGTCGCGAGGATCTTATCATCGCTGGCATGCTGATTACCCTTGAAACCATGAAACAGTTCGGTTGCAGCCAGATGACGGTCAGTGACTATGGTTTGCTGGAAGGGCTGGTGGTGGATGGCGAAGAGGCTGGGCTGATGGTCTGATCCGGGCCGGTGCGGCGCAGGCGGTCTGCGGTAGTGAGCAACTCCCGAGCACGCTCGCTGTTGCCGAGGCGCTGGTAAATACCGGCCATGGTTTCGAGATTGCCGGCCGCTTGGACAAAGCGGCGCCCGTTGTTGTTGACTTCGTAAGCTCTATGCAGATAGACGAGCCGTTTCTCGTTGTCGCCACTCTTTTCGGCAGTGCTGGCGAGCTCTTCCAGATCCATGGCAACTTTGGTGCTTCTGCCCGTCACCTTGTCCAGTTGCAGGGCGGCAAGCAGCATTTTCTCCGACTCGCCCCAGTTCCCGTTTAGTCTCCAGATAACGCCCATCATCCGTAGCGAGTTGCCCTCTTCCTCCGTATCCTCGTTCTTCCTGTTGGCCGACAGCGCTTTGTCGATTGTGTCCGCGGCGCGTGCAATATCCTGTGACAACAGCTGAATCCGGGCCACCAGGTTAAGGCGTCTGCCCAGTTGGTCGCCGCGTTCTGCGGCAACGGCCTTGGTCGCATAATCCAGAGCTGAGTTGCGGTTTCCGGCGCCCAGTTCGATCATCGCCTTTTCCTGAAGACATTCCGCATGGATATCGAAAGTGTGGTCAGCCACATGCAGTGCCGCGTCAATAGCGGAAGTGGCTGCAGGAATTTCGTTCTGCAGCCGTTTCAGTCGGGCCAGATTGAGCAGCGCGGTGGCACGCAGTTCGCGGTCTTCTATGGAGGCGCTCAGGCGGGCCGCTTCGTTGAGCAGTTGCGCCGCCGCGTCCGGGTCCCCTTTGCGTTCCGCGGCGACCCCCCGAGCCAGCAGTCCCTCGGTATGCAGCCGCACCTCGTTCTTGATGGTCTGCGAACCGCCGGAGCAGCCGAAGAGGCATGCAAATGCGGACAGGTGGATGAGGCAGAGGCAAACAGCCTTATTCATAACTGTCACCCCGGATGAGCGTCGTCCCGCGAGTATTCGGGGCGTTGTCCCTGAACAGCCAGGTGTTGTTGATGGATTTAAGGAGCCGGTCGGTGCTCATCAACACGTCTTCGGTCTGGGAGATCAGGCCGGGAACACGGGGGAGCGTCTTCTCGGAAAGCTTGCGGGTTTCTTTTGAAATTGCGTCTATATTCCCGAATGTTGTATCAATTTTATCAAGCATTGGTGGCAGTTTTGCGTCAATGGTGTCGAGAGAATGATTCACCTTGGCGAGGGTGGGGCCCAGATCGATGGCATCGATTTTCCGGTTGGTGTTTTCCAGAACTGTTGTGGTGCGGGATGAAATGCGTTCCAGATTGTTGGTAGCCGATACCAGCAGATGATCGGCATTGGCCCGGGTGCCGTCCAGATTGCGCGTCAGGACTTCCAGGTTGCGCACGCTCTTTTTCAGGTCCCCCTCCGGGTTGTTGATGTAGCTGATGATGTCCTTGACTTCGATCAGTACCGGTTTGACCTTCTCGGCAATATCGTCTGCCAGTTCGTCAAGCCCCTTGGTCTTGACGTACAGGATATTTTCATTGTCCTTGAGTTCCGGCTTGTCGAGAGTGCCGACCGATACATCGATGATCGTGTCTCCGACCAAGCCTTCCTTAACCAGTTTGGCAGTGGAATCATTGCGAATCCAGGAACGGTACTTGTTGTCGATTTCGATGGAGATATCAACCATGGCCTGCTCGTTGAGGGCTATGGAGGTGACGCGGCCGATGCGGAAGCCGGAGAGTTTCACCGGCATTCCCTTGACAAAGCCGGTACCGCGATCTGCGGTAAAGCGCAGTTGATATTTTTTGGTGAAGAAATCCTTTTGCATGCCGTACATAATCAACGCCGACAGCGCCCCTGCGCAGGCAATGGCGATAAAGATGCCGATCTTTCGCTCAAGATGTCTGAATCTCGGATCTTCCTCACGAATCATCGGTGCCGGTCCTTGTGTGGCATTAATGCAGCCTGAGCAAAGTGTCGTAGTGGATGTCCGCTGGAGGTTCCACACTGGAGCATAAATAGAGGGAGGCCCGCTCCGCATCGGCTTTGTGAAATTCAAATGCTGCCGTGGCGAGTGCCTTTCGGGCAAGCGCCGTCTGGGCATCAAAGCAGCCGGCATAAATCATAATGCGCGGGGTACAGAGCGCTGCCCGAATGAAGGCAACCATGCGTTTTTCGGCCAGGCTGAGATGGGCGGGCAGCGCCAGCAAGTTGCCTCCATAACCGAATTCACGCAGCAGTTCAAGGGCGCGGGCCTCCGAGTCCTCACTGATGCTGCCGCTGGTATAGAACAGGGGAAGCGTAATGTTCTCCCATAATTTCAGATTTGAGACCAATCCGCCATTGGGTGTAACCACCCCCAGATGCTGTCGCAGGTCGTGCAGTTGGCCGTTGGTAAGTTCACGCAGATTTTGGCCTTTGACGTAGATGGTGCCATGGTGCGGCTGCTCTCTGCCGACCAGCAGCCGTACCAGCAGCGCGTTTTCGTCTTCGCGCGCCGTCAGCAGCAGGGTGGATCGTCCGCATTCGGCGGTAAACGACAGTGTGTCTGCCAGGTCGGCGTGTCCGACATTGTCAAAAACAACCGCAGCGGTCATGGCCTTTATACTAACTTTTAATTTGTGGATGTCAACCGGGAACAACGGCGGATTGCTGGGCACTGCGGCGGTCACCGACGTGCAGTTGCGTGAGCGGTGCTTCCTTTGGTTTGCCATTCCGGCCAGGAATCCCATTGCCTCTCCCGTAAGTGCAAAGAAATTGCATTTTTGCCTCGTTTTTTGTATAGTGCACATCCTTTACGTAGTTATCATCTGACCCGTTTCAAGGAACCTGAAATGAAAGAAATTTTGTCCGGCAACGAAGCCATTGCCCGCGGCGCCTACGAGGCTGGTTGCCGGGTCGCCTGCGCCTATCCCGGCACTCCTTCCACGGAAATTCTGGAAAACACGGTGAATTACACGGAGATCAACTCCTCCTGGGCTCCCAACGAGAAAGTCGCACTCGAAGTTGCCATCGGGGCGTCGTTCGGCGGTGGCCGTGCCCTGTGCACCATGAAGCATGTGGGAGTCAATGTGGCCGCCGATCCGCTTTTTACCCTGTCCTACACCGGAGTTAACGGCGGCTTGGTGCTGGTGGCTGCCGATGACCCGGAAATGCACTCGTCCCAGAACGAGCAGGACAGCCGCAATTACGCAAAGTTTGCCAAGGTGCCGATGCTGGAGCCCGCCGATTCCCAGGAGTGCAAGGAGTTCACCCGCCTGGCCTTCGAGCTGTCTGAAAAGTACGACACGCCGGTCATGCTGCGCACCTGCACCCGTATATCCCACAGTAAATCGGTAGTAGAGCTGGGTGAACGGGTTACCGGCCTGCCAGAGCCAAAGCTGGTGAAAAACGCCCCTAAACTGGTCATGTTGCCGGGCAATGCCCGGGTACGCCATCCACTGGTCGAGGAGCGCCTGCTGAAACTCTCGGCAGACGGTGCGACGCTTCCCTACAACCGGATGGAGTTGCGTGATACGGCCATCGGCATCATCACCGCCGGAGTTTGTTACAACTATGTCCGAGAGGTGTTGCCCCAGGCATCGACCCTCAAACTCGGCATGGTGCACCCGCTCCCCCGCGACATGATCCGCGAGTTCGCCGCCACGGTGGATAAGCTGTATATCGTCGAGGAGTTGGACCCCTTCATCGAGGAGCAGGTCAAGGCCATGGGAATTGCAGCAATTGGCAAGGAAATCCTGCCGATTTGCGGGGAGTTGACCCCGGGGCGTTTGCGTGCGGCATTCGGTCTGCCTGAAATTGCCTCGGCCACACCGGAGAAACTGCCCGGACGGCCCCCCAACATGTGCCCCGGTTGCCCCCACCGTGGGGTTTTTTACACGCTCAATCAGCTCAAGGCGTATGTCACCGGCGATATCGGCTGTTACACTCTCGGTTTCATGCCCCCTCTGTCGGCCATGGACACCTGCATCTGCATGGGTGCCTCCATCGGCATGGCCACCGGCGTCACCAAGGTCGTTTCGCCTGAGGAGCAGAAGCGGGTGGTGGCGGTTATCGGCGATTCCACCTTCCTGCATACCGGCATCAACGGCCTGATGGACATGGTCTACAACCAGTCGCCGGCCACGGTGATCATTCTCGATAACCGCATCACCGCCATGACCGGCCGTCAGGACAATCCGGCCTCCGGCTTTACCCTGATGGACGATCCCACGCACCGGATTGATTTCCCGCTGCTCTGCAAGGCGCTGGGTGTCAAGCACATCCGTGTGATCAACCCGTTCGATCTGGATGAAACCAGGCGGGTGCTGCAGGAGGAGATGAATCGCCCCGAGCCGTCGGTGATCATTACCGACCGCCCTTGTGTACTGGTCAAGCGCGAAGGGGTGTTTCAGAAGGGGGCGGTCTACGCTGTCAGTGCAGAGGCGTGCACCGGGTGCCGAGCCTGCCTCAAGATCGGGTGCCCTGCCATCGAATGGCGGCCGGCCGGTGACGGCAGCAAGAAAGGCAAGGCGTACATCGATCCGCTGCTCTGCACCGGCTGCGATGTCTGCCGTCAGCTGTGCAAATTCGGGGCAATCGGGGAGGCGAAGCAATGAGCGGCCAGATCACCAACATACTTTTGGTCGGTGTCGGCGGTCAGGGCATTCTGTTGGCCTCCGAGGTGCTGTCGGAAACCGTCATGCTGGCCGGCTATGACGTGAAAAAAAGTGAGATTCACGGCATGTCACAGCGCGGCGGCAGCGTCGTCTCCCATGTGCGCTATGGTAAAGAGGTGTTCTCGCCCATCGTGCCGGAAGGGGAGGGGGATATCCTGTTCGGCTTCGAACTGATGGAGACCTGCCGTTCTTTGTCGCTGCTCAAGCCGGGCGGCACGGTGATCGCCAACGATCTGCGCATCTCGCCCCCGTCGATTCTTATGGGGCAGGAAACCTATCCCGAAGGGCTGGCGGAACGGATCAAAGAACAGTTTCCCGATTTCCTGCTGGTTGACGGACAGCGGCTGGCCCTTGAAGCCGGCAACCCCCGCACTGCCAATACAGTGCTTCTGGGAGCGGTGTCCAAACGGCTCGACATCGATGAAGCCTACTGGCTGCAGGCCCTGGAGAAAATGGTGCCCGCCAAGGCCCTTAACGTAAACATGAAGGCGTTCCTGCTCGGCAGGTCGCTCTGAGGCTGTTCGGGGCAGTGACATCGAGTTGTGCTCTGCCGCGAGAATCCCATCCAGTTGTGTGAGGTCGTCCGCCATGTTTTTCAACGAAGAATTCGAGACACTTCCCCGCCCGGCGCTTGAAGCGCTGCAGCTCAAGCGGCTGCAGTCGGTGCTCGAGCGCGTGTATGCGCAGGTACCGTTCTACCGCAAAAGCTTCGATACCGCCGGCATCAAGCCGGGTAACGTCCGGCACCTGGACGATCTGCAGACACTTCCATTTACCACCAAGCAGGACATGCGCGATTCCTACCCCTACGGTCTCTTTGCCGCCCCTATGGAAGAGATTGTCCGCATTCATGCTTCGTCGGGTACGACCGGCAAGCCGACCGTGGTCGGCTATACCCAGAAAGACATCGAAAACTGGACCGAGTTGATGGCCCGCTCCTTCATGGCGGCTGGCGCCCACAAGGGTGACATCATCCACAACGCCTACGGTTATGGCCTGTTCACCGGCGGGCTGGGTGCGCACTACGGCGCCGAGCGGCTCGGGGCGTCGGTCATTCCGATTTCGGGCGGCAATACCAAGCGCCAGATCATGATCATGCAGGACTTCGGTTCCACGGTCCTTACCTGTACGCCTTCGTACTCTCTTTTCATGGCCGAGGAAGCCCGGGTTGAGGGGGTCGATTTCAAGAAGCTCAAGCTGCGGGTCGGCATCTTCGGCGCCGAGCCCTGGTCGGAGGCCATGCGGGGCGAGATCGAGGCGAAGCTCAACCTTTCGGCCATCGACATCTACGGCCTGTCCGAAATCATGGGGCCGGGGGTGGCCATCGAGTGCATCGAAGCCAAGAAGGGGCTCCATATCTGGGAGGATCATTTCATTGCGGAAATCATCGACCCTGATACCGGAAAACGACTTGGCGATGGCGAACGCGGCGAACTGGTCATTACCACCATCACCAAGCAGGGCATTCCCCTGATCCGCTACCGCACCCGCGACATTACCAGCATTACCCACGAGCCGTGCATCTGCGGTCGCACCCATGCCCGCATCACCCGCATGAGCGGGCGCTCCGACGACATGCTCATCATCCGCGGCGTCAATGTGTTTCCCTCGCAGATCGAATCGATCCTGGTGGGTATTGAGGGAGTCGAGCCCCATTATCTGCTGATTATCGACCGCAAGGACAATCTGGATACCCTGGAAGTCCAGGTGGAGGTTGACGAGCAGCTCTTTTCCGATGAGGTCAAGGTGCTGCAGAAACTGTCCAAGCGGATCGAGAAGGAAATCAAGGACATGCTGGGAGTCACCTGCAGCGCCAAGCTGGTGGAGCCGAAAACGATCCAGCGGAGCGAGGGCAAGGCCAAACGGGTTATCGACAACAGGCATCTTTAGGATCTAAGGAGGCGGACATGAAAGTCGAACAGATATCCATCTTCATCGAGAACAAATCGGGTCGGCTGGCCGAGATCACTCGCATTCTGGGCGAAGCGGACATCAACATTCGCGCCCTGTCATTGGCCGATACCACTGATTTCGGTATACTGCGCCTTATCGTCAATGACGGGGAAAAGGCCAAGCTGGTGCTGAAGGACAAGGGCTTCACCGTGAGCAAAACCGAGGTGGTCGCCGTGGAAGTGCCCGACCGGCCCGGCGGGCTGGCGGCCATCCTGCAGACCCTGGATGCGGTGCAGATCAACGTGGAGTACATGTATGCCTTTGTGGAGCGCTGCGGCGGGAATGCGGTAATCATCTTCCGTTTTGATGAGACCGACAAGGCGATCGATGTGCTGAAGAACAACAGTTTCAACGTGCTGGCAGGTGAACGGCTCTACTGTATGTAGAGAATTTTCTGGTATGGGGGACGTATGAACAAGATCATGGCAGTAATCGGCACAGTATGCCTGATGCTCCTGGCAACCACGTCGGCTTTCGCTTCGGGCACTATCAAGATCGGCGGGCTGTTCGCCGTTACCGGGCCGGCATCGTTTCTGGGAGAGCCGGAAAAGAAAACCCTCGAGATGCTGGTGAAGGAGGCCAACGCCAAGGGGGGCGTGGGCGGCATGAAACTGGAGGCGGTCATCTATGACACCACCGGCGATGCCACCAAAGCGGTCCAACTGGCTACCAAGCTGATAAAAGACGACAAGGTGTCGGTCATTGTCGGTCCGAGCACCACCGGTGAATCCATGGCGGTCATCCCGGTGGTCGAAAAGGAGAAGATTCCGCTGGTATCGTGCGCTGCCGGCATCAAAATCACCGACCCGGCAAAACACTGGGTGTTCAAGACCCCGGCCAACGATCATGTGGCTGCCGAAAAGATTCTCAACCATATGGCCAAGCAAAAGCAGAAAACCTTTGCACTGCTTACCGTCACCGATGGCTTCGGTGCGTCGGGGCGCGAGCAGATCAAGGCGCTGGCCAAACAGAAGGGGTTCACTATCGTTGCCGACGAGGTCTACGGTCCCAAGGACACCGACATGACGGCACAGCTCACCAAAATCCGGGGCATCAAGCCTGACGCCATCATCTGCTGGGGTACCAACCCCGGCCCGGCGGTGATTACCAAGAACGTCAAGCAGCTCGGCATCAAGATTCCGCTCTACATGAGCCATGGTGTTGCCTCGAAGAAGTATATCGAACTGGCGGGCGCTGACGCGGCTGAAGGGGTCATGCTGCCTGCCGGTAAACTGGCCATTTATGATGTGCTGTCGAAAAGTGACGCTCAGTACAAGCTGCTCAAGGAATACGATCAGGCCTACAGAAAGGCGTACGGTGCCGAAGCGTCCACGTTCGGCGGCTATGCCTATGATGCCTTCCTGCTGATCACCAACGCCATCAAGAAGGCCGGCGGGACCCCTGAGCAGATCAGAAACGGCATCGAGCAGACCCACAAGCTGGTGAGCGTGTCTGGCATCTTCAATATGACAGCCAAGGACCACAACGGCCTGGACCTGTCCGCCTTCGAAATGGTCAGGATCGTTAAAGGCGACTGGTCGCTGATCAAGTAATTTTCATCACTTCTACGTGCGGAGGATATTCATGCGTATTCGAATTATGTCATGTCTGGCGTTAGTCGCGACACTGATGTGTGCCACAACGGTTTTTGCGGCTGGTCCCATCAAAATCGGTGCCCTGTTTGCTGTGACAGGTCCGGCGGCTTTCCTGGGCGAACCTGAGCGCAACACCGCCAAGATGGTGGTGGACGAGATCAACAAGGCGGGCGGCGTCAAGGGGCGCAAGCTTGAACTGGTGACGTACGATACGACCGGCGATGCCACCAAGGCAGTGCAACTGGCCACCAAGCTGATCAAGGACGACAAAGTGGTTGCCATCATCGGCCCCAGCACCACCGGTGAAACCATGGCGGTCATCCCGGTGGTGGAAAAAGAGCAGATTCCGTTGATCTCCTGCTCTGCCGGCAGCAAAATCACCGACCCGGTCAAAAAATGGGTGTTCAAGACGGCCCAGAACGATGCCCTGGCCGTGGGAAAAATCTTCGAGTATCTGCAGAAGCATAAACAGACCAAGATCGCGATCCTGTCGGTGTCCGACGGCTTCGGGGCTTCAGGCCGGGAGCAGCTCAAGGCACAGGCCGCGAAATACGGCATTACGATCGTCTCGGACGACACCTATGGTCCCAAAGATACGGACATGACCGCCCAGCTCACTAAAATTCGCGTTTCCCCGGCACAGGCTCTCGTGGTCTGGGGCACCAATCCGGGGCCGGCCGTGATTGCCAAAAACGCCAAGCAGCTTGGCCTCAAGATGCCGCTCTACATGAGCCATGGCGTATCGTCCAAGAAGTTCATCGAACTGGCCGGCGATGCAGCCGAGGGCGTGCGCCTACCTTCGGGCAAGGTGCTGGTCTGCGACCTGTTGCCCAACAGCGAGTCCCAGAAAAAATCCCTCATGGCCTTTGTCAAGGACTACCAGAATCATTACAAGGCCGAGGGTGACCACTTTGGCGGCCATGCCTGGGATGCGGTCATGCTGCTGAAGAACGCCTTCGAGCATGGTGCCGACACACCGGCAGCCATTCGGGACCAACTGGAAAAGACCAAGAACTTCTGCGGCATCGGCGGTACCTTTACCTACAGCGCCCACGATCACGCAGGACTTGGCAAGGACGCTTTCATCCTGGTGGAAATCAAGAAACGCGACTGGGTTATCGTCAAGTAGTTCGATAAAATTACGACCACGGTAGGGGCGGGGCTTGCTCCGCCCCTACATGTATGAGGTTCAATGCAGCTTGATCAACTCTTACAATACGTGCTTTCCGGATTGTCGACCGGCGCCATCTACGCCCTGATCGGCATCGGCTTCTCCATCATCTATAATGCTACCGGGATCATCAATTTCGCTCAAGGCGAATTCGTCATGCTGGGCGGCATGCTGACCTTGCTGTTTCTCGAACTGCTCAAACTGCCGCTCTGGCTGGCCATACCCTGCGCCGTGGCCGCCTCGACGGTGGCAGGACTGGTTTTCGAGCGATTGGCTATCCGCCCGCTGCGCCAGCCGACCCCGATCAACCTGGTTATCATCACCATCGGCGGCAGCATCCTGATCCGCGGACTTGCCATGCTCGCCTGGGGCAAGGACACCCATGCCATCCCGCCGTTTTCCGGGGATGAGCCGATCGCGCTCGCCGGGGCCACCATCCTGCCCCAGCATCTCTGGATCCTCGGTATTACCCTGCTGATCATCGGCGTCAACAAATTTTTCTTCTATCACACCATCAGCGGCAAGGCCATGCGCGCCTGCGCCTATAACCGCCGGGCCGCCGGTCTGGTCGGCATCGATGTGCGCCGCATGGTGCTGCTCTCGTTTGTCATCAGTTCCGCCATGGGATCGGTGGCAGGCATCATCGTGGCCCCCTTGACCATGACCGCCTATGATGTAGGTATCATGCTCGGTCTGAAGGGCTTTTGTGCCGCCATCATCGGCGGCATGAGCAGCGGCATCGCCACTGTTGTCGGCGGGGTGATTCTGGGGGTGCTGGAATCCTTGGGAGCCGGCTTGATCTCTTCGGGCTACAAGGATGCCATCGCCTTCATCATCCTGCTGCTGATCCTGTTCATTCGTCCGCAAGGGCTGTTCGGCAAGGCCGATTCGGAAAGGGTGTAGCCTGTGTCGCGCGGACTGATTAAATTTATCCTGTTTGTCGTGGCCATCGCCTTGGCGCCCTTGGTATTCAAGGGCGGCTATTTGATGAATGTGCTGGTGTTCGTCGGCATCAATACCATGCTGGCCATTGCGCTCAATCTGCTTTTGGGTTATGCAGGGCAGATATCGCTCGGCCACGCCGGCTTTTTCGGTCTCGGGGCCTATTTGTCCGGCGTCATGACCGCCACGTACGGCTGGAACCCTTGGCTGGTCATGCCACTGGCGGCGCTGGCAGTAGGCTTTGTGGCGTTTGTGATCGGTTTCCCGATTCTCAAGCTCAAGGGTCACTATCTGGCCATGGCGACGTTGGGCCTGGGCATCATCATCTATATCGTGTTCAACGAGACCGTTGATCTGACCGGCGGCCCTTCCGGACTGTCGGGTATTCCCAATCTTGGCCTGATGGGCGTCACCTTCGATTCCGATGTGGAAAACTACTACCTGGTCTGGGGATTTACGCTGGTAACGGTGCTATTGGCGCTGAACCTGGCCGGGTCCCGGGTCGGGCGGGCCTTGCGGGCCGTTCACGATTCGGAGGTGGCGGCCCGTGTCATGGGGGTCAACGCCCGGCTGCTCAAGGTTCAGGTGTTTGCCCTGTCGGCGATCATTTCGTCGTTGGCCGGCAGCCTGTATGCCCACACCATGACCTTCATCTCTCCCGCCTCGTTCGGCTTCAACTTCTCGGTGGAGTTGCTGACCATGGTTGTCATCGGCGGCCTGGGCAGTGTCTACGGCTCCTTCCTCGGTGCGGCGCTCTTGACCCTGCTGCCTGAATTCCTGCGGGCGGCCCACGACTATGACATCATCATCTATGGCGGCCTGTTGATGGTGATGGTGATGTTCATGCCGGGCGGCCTTGTGCGCGGCATACCCGACCTGTTCCGGAAGCTGGGCAAAGCAAAGAAGGGCGGCAGTCATGCTTGAGATCAGCGGCATCACTCAGATTTTCGGCGGCGTTACAGCCCTGGAGGATGTCTCCTTTGCCATTGCCAAAGGGGACATCACCGGCGTTATCGGCCCCAACGGCGCTGGCAAGACCACCCTGTTCAACATCATCACCGGCATATATACCCAAACCGCCGGCACGGTCGCGCTGCAGGGCAAGGACGTGTCCGGCCTGCCGCCGGAACGGCTGGCCCGGCTCGGCCTGGTGCGCACCTTTCAAAACATCGAACTGTTTGGCCAGATGACCGTGCTGGAGAACGTCATGGTGGGGCTGCACACCAAGAGTACCAGCGGTATTGCCGCCTGCGCGTTGCAGATGCCCTGGGCGCGCAGGGAAGAGCGCCGCATTCGCGAGGGTGCCTTGAAGTGGCTGGAGTATACCGGTATTTCGGAGTTGGCCGAGGTCACGGCCGGAAATCTCCCCTTCGGCAAGGGACGTCTGCTGGAGATTGCCCGTGCCCTGGCGGTCGAGCCGGATATCATCCTGATGGACGAGCCGGCCGCTGGCCTCAACAGCCAGGAAACGCTCGGCCTGGCACACCTGATCCAGCGCATTCGCGACCTGGGCATTACGGTGGTGCTGGTGGAGCACGATATGGAACTGGTCATGGATATCTGCGACCGGATCGTGGTGCTCAACCTGGGCAGGAAGCTGGCCGAGGGGACACCGCGCGAGATCCAGGAGAACCCGGACGTGATCGCAGCGTACCTTGGAGGTGACGAGTAATGCTGCGCCTCAAGAATATCAATACCTATTACGGCAAGGTGCATGCCCTCAAGAATGTCTCCCTGCATCTGGCAGAAGGCGAGATCGTCACCCTGATCGGCGCCAACGGCGCCGGCAAGACCACGATCCTGAACACCATCTCCGGTGTGACCCCGGCCACGGGGGGCGATATCCTGTTCCGCAAGGAGCCGGTACAGACGCTGGCCCCTGATCGGGTCGTCAAGCTCGGCATTTCCCAGGTTCCGGAAGGGCGCCAGGTATTCAAGCCGCTGTCGGTCGAGGACAACCTGGAACTGGGCGCCTACCTGCGCTATCGCAACCGCGAGGGCAAGGCCGCCATTCATGAGGACATGGAGCGGGTATTTGCCCTGTTCCCGCGACTGGAGGAACGGCGCAAACAGTTGGCCGGCACCATGTCGGGCGGCGAGCAGCAGATGCTGGCCATCGGCCGGGCACTCATGGCCAAGCCGAATCTGCTGCTCTTGGATGAGCCCTCCATGGGGCTGGCACCGCTGGTGGTGCAGGAAATCTTCCGCGTGCTGGAGCAGTTGCGCCGTGACAACGGCACCACTATCCTGCTGGTGGAACAGAACGCCAAGGCGGCCCTGAAGCTGGCCGATCGCGGCTATGTGCTGGAAACCGGAAAGGTGATTCTGGAAGGGCCGGCAGCCGAGCTGATGGAAAACGCCGAAGTCAAGCGCGCCTACCTGGGCAAGGACAAGAAGGAAATCTGGGAACGCTAACCCATGCTGATTCTTGCCATTGAAACCTCCTGCGACGAGACCGCAGCCGCGGTCGTTGCCGACGGCCGCCGCATCCTCTCCTCCGTCGTCTCCTCCCAAATCGCCATACACGCCGCGTACGGCGGCGTGGTGCCGGAAATCGCCTCACGCAAGCACCTGGAGATGATCGCGCCGGTGATCTCGCAGGCGTTGGCAGATGCGGCCGTGACCCTGGACGACATCCAGGGCATTGCCGTTACCAGAGGGCCGGGTCTGGCCGGGGCGCTGCTGGTCGGGTTTTCGGCCGCCAAGGCGATCGCCAGCGCTCGCGCCATCCCCTATGTGGGCGTGCATCACATCGAGGGGCATATCTTTGCCACGTTTCTCGAGCAGCCGGTCGAGTTCCCTTTTCTGGCACTGGTGGTCTCGGGCGGGCACACCCAT
>Ga0334722_10001601_pt1 | contig 27820 bp, 24 predicted proteins | sample C3_bottom_MG_FD_207210 | JGI IMG/M metagenome (GOLD analysis project Ga0334722, IMG submission 207210) | Sediment microbial communities from Yellowstone Lake, YNP, Wyoming, USA - C3_bottom | ecosystem: Environmental > Aquatic > Freshwater > Lake > Sediment | place: USA: Wyoming | collected... | reverse complement strand
GGCTTCCTCCCCGCGGCGAAGGCGTTCATTCCCTGTGCGTCCATCACGTACACTTTCGGCATGGGCAGTCCCGCCGCGATCTTCATCTCCTCGACGACGTTCAGAAGCTGCTGATGTTCCTTGGGATCGGCTTCCCTGGCATCGTGGATCGAGAGGACGATCGAGGAACCGCTGAAGTAGGCGGTGGAGGCCAGGATGGCGTACAGGATCAGGGCGAGGGATAGCCCGAGTTCGAGGCTTCCGTAGGCTTTCCCGACGACCCCCCCGAGCCCGAAAAAGGCGACGAGCAGAAGAAAGAAAAGGAGCCTCGACATGCGCACGTTGCTCGCCGCGGCCTCGTTGAAGGGAAGCATCTGCACGGGGCGCAGGGACGAGATCCCCTTGTGCGCGAAAGGCTCCTGGCAGAGGTTGCAGTAAGCCGCATCCGCGGGGTTCGGCGTCCCGCATTTCGGGCAGGTGTGGCCCCCTCCCACGGACTTACCTTAAGTCGGCCTTCGGGACGGCCTTGTCTTCCTCTCCGGCGGCGAAATATTCCGAAGGACTGAAGTCGAACACCGAGGCGATCACGTTGGAGGGGATCGACTGGATCGTGTTGTTGTACGTCATCACGGAATCGTTGTAGTACTGCCGCGCGAAGGAGATCTTGTTCTCGGTGCCCGTCAGCTCCTCCTGCAGGGAAGCGACGTTCCGGTCGGCTTTGAGGTCCGGGTAGCTCTCCACGACGGCGAAGAGACTTTTCAGGGATTCCGAGAGAGCGTTCTCCGCCTTGGCCTGAGCGGCGGTCCCCGTGGCGGAGATGGCGGCGCCCCTCGCCTCGATCACCCGTTTGAGCGTCTCCTGCTCATAGGACATGTAGTCCTTGACGACCTCGACCAGATTGGGGATGAGGTCGTGCCGGCGTTTCAGCTGCACCTCGATCTGGTGCCAGGCGTTCCGGATCTGGTTGCGCAGCCGGACGAGCCGGTTGTACGTCCCGACGAACCAGGCTACGACGGCCACCGCGACGATTGCCGGAATCCAATGCATGGCGAGGTCTCCTGAAGCGCCTGTGGTTCTTTTCCCCGGCGGACGCTATTCCCCGGCCAGTCTATCGGATGTAAGATGAATGTCAACTTGAAGACCTCTTCCGAAAAAAACAGGGAGACAGCGCCTTCGGGCGGCCTGCCGTTTCCCGAGCTCCTGGCTCCCGCGGGCTCCGTGGAGGCGTACTTCGCCGCCGTATCGGCGGGGGCGGACGCCGTCTACCTCGGCCTCCAGAAGTTCAGCGCCCGCGAGCGGGCGGAGAACTTCACGCTGGAGGAGCTGTGCCGCGTCCTGCCGCATGCGCGGCGGCGCGGCGTGCGCGTTTACCTTGCGATGAACACCGTCCTCACGGAGGCCGACCTCCCCGAGGCGATTGCGCTGCTGCACCAGGCGGCGCCCCTTCTCCCCGACGCCGTCATCGTGCAGGACCTGGGCCTCCTGCGGATCGTGCGGGAGTTTTTCCCGGGGATCTCCCTCCACGTCAGCACGCAGGCCGGGTGCGCCTCGGCCGCGGCCGCGGGGGAATTCGCGCGCCTGGGGGCGCAACGGGTGATCCTGGAGCGCCACCTGCGGATCGAGGAGGTGCGGCAGATCGTCGCCCGGGCCCGGGTCGACGTCGAGATCTTCGTGCACGGTGCGATGTGCTACTCCTATTCGGGGAAGTGCTTCTTCTCCTCCTATCTCGGAGGCAAGTCCGGCAACCGCGGGGCGTGCGTGCAGCCGTGCCGGCGCCTCTACGGACATGAGGGGGGAGAAGAGGCGGTTTTCTCGACGCGCGACCTTTCCCTCCTCGATCTCCTCCCGGAGCTCGTCCCCATGGGGTTTACCGCGTTCAAGATCGAGGGGCGGATGCGAAGCGCGGAATACGTCGCCGGCGTGGTGTCCGCCTACCGGACCGCCCTGGACCTCATCCGCGCCGGAAAACCCGCGGAGGGTGTCGCCGGGGGAAGAAAGATCCTGTCCGAAGTGATCGGCCGGGAGGATACGAGGGGGCTGATCGGGGGGGCGTCCCCCGGGGAAGTCGTCGCGGGGGGAAGCACCGGGAACGTGGGGGAGCCGCTGGGGGCCATCCGCGAGGTCCGGGACGGGTGGGCGTTTCTCCCCGGGCTGGTGCCGGTTTCGCGGGGAGACCGGCTCCGGGTGCAGTTCCAGAGCGACGGCTCGGGGAAGGGATTCACGGCGCTCTCGATGCGGGCCGATCCGCGCGGTTTCTACGTGACGGTTCCCTTCCCTGTTTCACCGGGGGATCTCCTGTTCCGCGTGGGAGGGGGAGGACGCGCGGAGATCACCCGCCAGGCGAGGAAGGAGATGGACGCGATCCGGCCGGAAGGGGTGCGCTTCCGTGTCGTCGTCGGGGAGGCGGTCGTCGCCGTCGAAGCGGCGTACGGGAAGATGAAGCGATCGTTCTCCTTCCGCGTTTCCGGGGGGAGGGACTCCGCGGCGGGCAGGCTTCCGCCGGACGCCGAAGGAAGGCTTGCGGCCGCCTACCACTGCGATCTCCCGCTGGGGGAGATCCGCGTCGAGGGGCATGGCGCCGGGGTTTCCTGGCCCGACGTGGAGGCTTTGTTCGTCAAGGCCGCCCGGAAGTTCGACAAGGATTTCTACCTCTCGGGAAAGGAGCTTCGGCTTTCCATCCTCCCCGCGCTCCGGGTGGCGGGGAACCGCCAGGAGAAACTCCCGGCGGTTTTCTTTGCCGGCTGCCGTGCCGACCAGCTGGCGCACCTCCCCGGCGGCGAGGAAATCGCTCCCGTCGTGGAATTTTCCCGCGGGCTCGCGCGGGATCCTTCCCCGGCCGGCCGGGGAGCGTTCCGGAACCGGACCTACCTTCGGCTGCCGGCGCCCTTTCTGGAAGCCGACGCCGCGTTTCTCCGGCGGACCGTGAAGGAAGCGGTCCGGAAAGGGCATCGGCGATGGGTGGTTTCGGACGTCGGCCATTTCGCGCTCTTCACCGGGTTCGACCTGCGGCGGGAGGTGACCCTGGTCAGCGATCCCTACCTGTACGCCTTCAACATGGGTGCGCTGTCCGTCCTGTCCCGGATGGGAGCTTCGCGGATGGTCCTCCCCATCGAGGCGCCGCTTTCCGCCCTCCGGGCGGTGGGAAAATATCTGCACGGACTGGGAATCGCGGTTGCCTACGCGTCCCTCCCCCTCATGATTTCCCGGTTGGTCCCCGCCGGCGGGGTCCGGGGAGGGGAAGTCGTGAGTCCGCGGGCGGAACGGTTCACCGTCGAGGTGGACGACCGGGGTTCGACCCTCCGCCCCGTGCGGCCGTTTTCCGCCTCCGGGGCCCTGCACGAGATCCGCGCCGCGGGGATCCAGGATTTCTTCGTGGACGTGCGGGACGTTCCCCCGCAGGAGATCGGCGCGATCTTTACCGCGCTGCGGGAAGACCGGGAGATCCCCGACACGTCCTCCTTCAACCTCTTCCGGGGGAATTTCTAAGTTGGGACCGATCGAAAAGGTCCGCAACATCGGCATCATCGCCCACATCGACGCAGGGAAGACGACGTTCACGGAGCGCGTGCTGTTCTACGCGGGGGTCACCCACCGCATGGGGGAGGTCCACGAGGGGGACGCCCAGATGGACTACCTCCCGCAGGAGCGGGAGCGCGGGATCACGATCACGGCGGCGGTGACCCAGTTTTCCTGGCAGGGGGCGGAGGTCCACCTGATCGACACGCCGGGGCACGTCGACTTCACGATCGAGGTGGAGCGCTCGCTGCGGGTGCTGGACGGCGCCGTGGTGATCTTCGAGGGCGTGGCCGGCGTGGAGGCGCAGTCCGAGATGGTGTGGAGGCAGGCGGACCGGCACCGCATCCCCCGCCTGGCCTTCATCAACAAGCTCGACCGGCCGGGCGCGGACTTCGACCGGGTGATCGGAGAGATGAAGAAGAAGCTCGGCGCCCGGGGGGTGCCGGTGACGGTGCCGCTGTTCGAGGACGATGCGTTCCGCGCCGTGGCGGATCTCCTCACCATGGAGCGGCTGGAGTTTTCGGAAAACGGCCAGGGGTCGGAAGTCCGGCGGACGCCCCTCTCGGACGGAGAGAAAACGGGCGTCGCCGGCTATCGCGAGGCGTTGCTGGAGGCGGCGGCCGACGCCGACGACGCCGTCGCGGAAAAATTCCTTGCCGGCGAGGAGATCCCTCTCCCGCTGCTCCGGGGGGCGGTGCGCAAAGGCACGATCGCCGCCCGTTTCTTCCCCGCGTATGCAGGCGCCGCGTTGCGCAACAAGGGGATTCAGCCGGTGATGGACGGGATCGTCCACTTCCTGCCGTCCCCCGTGGAGATCCCCCCCGTGAGAGGGGACGATCCCCGCACGGGGGTCCCGGCGAGGAGGGAGTCCAGCCCTTCCGCCCCCTTCTCGGCGCTCGTGTTCAAGGTGCTGATCGAAGAGGGGCGCCGAACGGTCTACCTGCGGGTCTATTCCGGGAAGGTGGCCGAAGGGGACGTCGTGTACAACGCGACGACCGGCGGGGAAGAGAAGATCGCGCGCCTGTTCCGCATCCACGCGGCGAAGAAGGAGCGGATCGAGGAGGCGTGGGCGGGAGATATCGTCGGGGCCCGGGGGGTGAAGTCCGCACGCACGGGCGACACGCTCAGCGATCCGGAGGCCCCCATCGTCTACGAATCCATCGAGGTCCGGAAGCCGGTGGTGTCGATCGCCGTGGAGCCGAGGACGCTGCGCGACATGGACCGGCTGCGGGACACGTTGACCGACATCGTCGACGAGGACCCCACCCTTTCGTGCAGGGAGGACGCCGACACCGGCCAGATTCTCCTGTCGGGGATGGGGGAGCTCCACCTGGAAGTGCTGGTGGAGCGCCTGGCGCGGGACTTCGGGCTTGCCGTCCGCACGGGGAAGCCGCAGGTCGTCTGCCGGGAAACGGTCTCCGAGGCCGGAGAGTCGGAGACGGTCTTCGAGCGGGAGATCGCGGAGAGGCTGGTGAGCGTGAAGATCTCCCTTTCCGTCCGCCCGGGGCCCCGCGGCTCCGGCGTGAAGATCTCCGACCGGCTGCGGATGCTCTCCCTTCCCCGGGAGGTGGCCGACGCCGTGGAGCAGGGGATCCGCGAGGGGACGTTCACGGGCATCCTCGGATACCCGGTGGACGACGTGGCGGTGGAAGTCGCCCGCGTGGAGTTCCTCTCCGGGACCGCGTCGCCGCTTGCGGCCAAGGTGGCCACGGTCCGGACGTTTCTCTCCGCCTGCGAGAAAGGGAAACCGTACCTGCTGGAGCCGATCATGGAGGTGGAGATCCACGTGCCGGACGAGTTCCTCGGCGGGGTCATCGGCGACATCAACGCGCGGAGGGGCCGCGTGACCCTGGTGGACCGTCGGCAGGAGGCGAGCCTCCTCACCGCCCAGGTGCCCCTGAAGGAAATGTTCGGGTACGTGACGGCCCTCCGTTCCCTGTCGCAGGGGAGGGGGACCTACCGGATGAAATTCTCGCACTACGACCGTTCCTGAAGAAACGGGGGAGGCATGAAGGCGTTCGACGAGGAGTTCTACAAGCAGCGCGTGAACGCGTTCCCCTTCGTGAAGCTCATGGGGATGCGGCTACTGTCCTCGGGCGGCGGAAAGAGCGTGATGGAGTGCAGGATCCGGCCGATCCTGAAAAATTCAGGGGGGACGCTGCACGGAGGCGTGATGGGAGCGCTGGTCGACACGTCGGTGGCCACCGCGCTGCGAAGCGTGATGCCGCTCTCTTCGAAAATGACCACCGTGGAGTACAAGGTGAATTTTTTGAAACCCGTCACGGAGGGAACGATCACCGCGCACGGGAACATCCTCCGGCTCGGAAGGACGATCGCGGTGGGGGCCACGGAGATCCGGAACCGGGCGGGCGAGGTCGTCGCCTTCGGATCGGCGACCTACTATATCCTGAACGTCCGGTCCGCGGCGGAGACCCCTGCTATAATGGAGGGGAAAAAGGCGCGGGGGAGGAAGCCGAAATGACCAGGGAAGGGCTCATCAAGCCGGAGATGATGGTGGGGGATGTCCTCAAGGCGCATCCCGCCGTTCGGGGAAGGATCAGGGAGCTCTTCGGGGCGGAGTGCCTGCAGTGCCGCTCGAACCGGCTGGAGACGATCCTCTACACTTCCTGGCACAAGGGGCTGGACCCCGCGCAGGTCTGCCGGGAGCTGAACGCCCTCCTCAAGAAATAGCGACGTACCGTTCTTCCTCGCGGGCCGCTTCCCCCCTGGCGAGCATCCCCTCCAGGTGCTTGCTTGACAGCGCCCACTCGCCGTAGTCGAACCATGGGCCCGGTCGCCCTTCCCCGTAGACGATCCTCCGGTCGATGATCTCCCGCATGCTGCGCGGCTGCCGCAGAAAATCGCGCAGGGCCTCCTCCCGGCGGTCGATGCGGGAGAGGTACGCGGCCACCTTCGGACCGATGTTTCCGTGGTGAACGGGGATCTCGTGCGAGGCGACGTTGACCGCGGCGCCGATCTCCGCCAGCAGGTTCGCCGAGCGGCGGAACGCCTCGATGTTTCCGGGCCTGTCGCCGTACCAGGGGCCGAAATCGGTGAGGTCGTAGTCGGCGAGGAACAGGACTCCCTCGGAGGGAAACAGGAGGCAGAGGTGTCCCGGGGTGTGCCCGGGCGCGATCACGGCGATCGCCTCGGTGCGGCCGAACCGCAGGCGCTCCCCGTCGGCGATCCGACGGGCGATCCGGCGGGCGCGATACGAAAACTTTTCCGACAGCAGTTTCCGGAAGAAGGGGTCCCACTCCGACCCCACGACGCCATACCGGTCCAGCAGGACTTCGAAAGACTCCAGCGCGGGCGCATCCTCCTCCGACGCCCACACCTCCACGTCCGGCAGCGCGTGGAGAAAGAGGAAATGGTCCTCGTGATAATGGGTCATCACGACGACCCTCACTCCCTCTTCCTTCTTCAGGCGGAGGATGTCCTCAAGGTCCGATCCGCAGTCGAAGAGCACCCCGCCGCCGTCGCGCAGGTAGAGCGAATGGGCGTACGGGTACCGACCGCCCTTGCCGCCCTCGATCAGCCACATCCGATCGGTGAGCTTCCGGATCATGCGCCCTCGCCGGGAGGAAATCGCGATATGATGGAAAATATTCTAAACGGTGCCGGGGAAGTCCGTAAATGCGAAAAATCCTGCTGCTTCCTTTTTGCCTGGCCCGGCCGGCCCAGGAGGAGATCGAGCGGATGGCCGCCGAAGCCGGCTACACGGTCATCGTCGCCCGCTCGACCGCGAAGGCGCTGGCCGAAGTGCGGCGGCACGTGGGCCCCGTCAGCGGAGAGCCGGTCCGGATCGTGGGCGTGGTGTGCGACGGGAGGGCGAAGAAGGTCTGGGCGGGGCTCCTGCTCCTTTCGATCCGCCAGTGGGGGAAAAAAGCGCTGGGCCTCAAGGTCCGCAGGATCGAGCTGGCCCGCGTGGGGATCGTCGGGGGGACCAAGTCGCTCTTCGGGCGGAGGAGCTGCCGCGTGGGGTTCAACCTGGCCGACGAGGAGGGCTTGCGCCGCGCCCTGTCCGGCGGCGACACCTACATGCGCCTTTAATTAAACGGTTCCTTCTCCGCCGGGATCCCCGGGCGGATGGAAGACGTCGCGCCTCTCCTTGATCGACCTTGCCGTCCCGCTGCCCAGCAGGAGCGCGCAGAGGAAGAAGACCGCCGCGATGACCGCCCCGCCGGCGGCGAACCGAAGGGCCGCCCCCGGAAGCGTTTCCCAGGAAACCCACCGGGAGGAGATTCCCAGAGCGTACGATCCGGCGACCGCGGCGACCACCCCCGCCCCTGCCATCTTCGCGTACTCGAGGGCCTGCCCGAGCCCCTTTTTTCCCACCGTCTTCCCCATGAGGATGCCGTAGAGCACGGTTGCGTGGAGGAAGATTCCGATGCTGCTCGCCAGCGCCAGCCCGAAGACGCCGTATTTCTGCCGGAGGAGGTAGTAGGCGGGAAGGCTTAAAAGCCACGCGCCGGTTCCGACCAGCGTGGGGGTCCAGGTGTCCTTGAGGGCGAAAAACCCCCGCGCGGCGATCGCCTGCCCGCACCAGAACGGGATACCGATGGCGAAGGCGGCGAGGGCGGAGGCGGTCGAAATCGTGTCGTAGATGGTGTACGCGCCGCGCTTGAAGACGGCCAGCACGACCTCCTGCGAGAGGACGCCGATGATCGCGGCCGCCGCGCAGGAGACGAAGAAGACCCACCGCATCGTCGCCGACAGCGTGTCCCACATCGCTTCCCTTTCCCCGCGCGCGGCCTGCGCCGCGAGGAACGGGTAGGAGGCCACCCCGGACGCCTGGCCGAAGATGCCGATGGGCACCTGCATCAACCGGCGGGCGTTGTTGAGCCAGGTGATCGCCCCCGCCAGGAGGAACGACCCGAAGATCCGGGTCATCCACTCGTCGACGACCACCAGGGAGAACCCGAGCATGATCGGGATCGAGAGCCGGACGAACTCCCGGAACCCGGGGTCGGAAAAGTCGAGGCGGGGAAAGAACTTCAGGCCCGACCTGCGCGCCCCGTAGAGCTGGATGGCGAAGTTTCCCAGGAATGAGCCGATCAGGACCCCCCAGGCGAAGCCGGCCATCCCGAGGAAGGGGCCGAGGGCAAGCCCCCCCGCGATGATCCCGGCGTTGTAGATCAACGGAGCGGTGGCGGGGAGGAAGAACTGGTTCCGGGCGTACTGGACGGCCATCAGCAGGCCTCCCAGATAGAAGAAGATCTGCGCGGGGAGGACGATCCGCGTGAGCCGCGCCGCGATGGCGATCTGGTCCGGCGGGAACCCGGGGGCGATCAGGGGAATCAAACGCTCTGCGAGGAATTCTCCGAGGATCACGAAGAAGAGCATCGCGACGCCCATGATCGTGGCGATCGCCGAGAAGGAATGATACCCTTCGTCCTCCTTTCCTTCCGCGAGGTACCGCGCGAAGATCGGGATGAACGTGATCGAGAGGGAACCGCCCGCGAGGAGGTAGTTGAGGAAATCGGGGATCGTGAAGGCGGCGAAATAGGCGTCGGTCTCGGGGGTCGCCCCGTGCTGGTAGGCGATGATCGCGTCACGCGCGTACCCCAGGATGCGGCTCAAGAAAACGGACGCCATCATGAGAGCCGCCGCGCGGCCCATCTGTTTCCGGGCGGATGGGGACATCGATGTGACTATAATCGAAGCTTGGGAGGCGCTCCACAGGAAAAACGCCGCGCTTGATGCGGGTCAAGGAAGGGGAAGCCCCCAAGGCAATAACGTGGGATCAACAGAGAGCGAGGAGAAACGGCATGGGACTTATCGGAAAAAAAGAACCGATGGAGGGGAGGCGCCCCGTCCCCGGCGTGCGGAACATCCTCGCGGTCGCTTCGGGCAAGGGCGGGGTCGGCAAGTCCACGATGAGCGTGAACATCGCGGTGGCGCTGCGGAAGGCGGGTGCCCGCGTGGGACTTCTCGACGCCGACATCTACGGTCCCTCGATCCCCACGCTCCTGTCTTTGAAGGGCTATCAGCTGACGGGAGAGGACGGGATGATTATCCCGGCGGAGCGCGACGGGATCAAGGTGCTCTCCATCGGGTTCATGCTCGAGGACGACAGCCCCGTCATCTGGCGGGGCCCGATGCTGATCAAGGCCCTGGAGCAGTTCCTCCACGGCACGAAGTGGGGGGAGCTGGACTACCTCGTCATCGACCTTCCCCCCGGCACGGGGGACGTGCAGCTCTCCCTCGTCCAGATGACTCCGGTTGCGGGGGCCATCGTCGTGACGACGCCGCAGGACCTGGCGCTGATCGACGTGAAGAAGGCGGTCCGGATGTTCGAGAAGGTCGGCGTCCCGATCCTGGGCGTGATCGAGAACATGAGCTACTTCCTGTGCCCCCACTGCGCGGGCAGGAGCGAGATCTTCGGCCACGGCGGGGCGGAAGAGACGTGCCGGCGGATGGGGCTCCAGTTTCTCGGCGAGGTGCCCCTGCAGATGGAGCTGCGGGAAGCCTCGGACGAGGGGCTCCCCCTCGTCTCCCGGAACCCGGACGCCCCTGCCGCGCGCGCCATCGGGAAGGCGGCCTCCGGGGCGGCGGCCGCCCTCTCGGTCCTGGAATCCATTTACTAAACCGCGGGGACGTTCTTAAACTTTTTTACCCCTCCATCTCCCGGGTGGGATAGGAAAAGTACTCGTGGGTCTGGATGTTCGCCCAGAACTCCTCGAGGTCCTTGGTCAGGATCAGCAGATCGTGCCGGACGCCGATCTGGTCGCGTACATGCCCGCGGAGCACGGCCTCCTGCTTGAACCCCAGCTTCTCGAAGACCTTCTTTGCCCCCTGCTGGGTCTCCATCATCTCCGCCACGATCTTCTCCAGGCCGGACTTGAGGGCGTGGAGGAACAACTCGTTCGCGAGAATGGCCCCAAGCCCCTTGCGCTGGAAATTCGCCGCGACGACGATCCGGATGGTGCCGACGTGCTTCATCCAGCCGCCGAGGTTCTTGTGGACCGTGGCGTCCGCGACCACCTCGGTTCCCTTCCACGCGAGGAGCGGAAAGACCTTTTCGTAGTTCAGCTCGGAGGCCCAGCGCTCGACGATGGCGGGGTCCGTGACGGTGTCCTTGAGGAACAGCCGGTCGGACTCTGGAAGCAGCTGGAAAAAGGCGAAGAGGGCGTCCTTGTCCTTCTTCTCGAAGGGACGCAGTACCACCGTGCTTCCATCCTTGACCTTGACCTCTTTCGGGTATTCCTTTGCCATCGCGGGGGCCTCCTTTCCAGCGGATGCTTGGCAGCCTGCCACTATCATATTGTGAATCTCCCCGCTTTTCCTTATAAAAAGACGAATGCTTCATTATCGAGGGCGGGAGGGGCCATGGGAGGAAAGGTCATTGTAACCAGGGACGGAAAGGTGGCGACCGTCACGATCTCGAACCCGGCGAAAAAGAATGCGTTGAATCTGAGGATCCTGGGCGAACTCTGCCGGGCGTTCGGGGAACTATCCACTGCGGAGGTCCGGTGCGTCGTCCTCCGGGGGGAGGGCAGGGAGGCGTTCTGCGCGGGATACGACATCACGGCGATCCCTGCGGGAGGGTCCGGCGAGGCGCAGGTGCTGCTCTCCTCGAACCCCTTCGACGACATGATCCGGACGGTCGAGTCGTTTCCCGCTCCCGTCATCGGGATGCTGAACGGCTTCGCCTTCGGCGGCGGTCTGGAGATGGCGGTCGCCTGCGACATCCGGATTGCCTCGGACCAGGCGGTCTTCGGGATGACCCCGGCCCGCCTCGGGATCATCTACCGGCCGGCAGGGCTCATGCGGTTTATCAACGTGATCGGCCTGCCCGCGACGAAAGAGCTCTTTTATACCGCGCGCAAGGTGAGCGCCCGCCGCGCCGTGGATTTGCGGCTCGTCAACCGGGTCTGCCCCCCCGAGGAGCTGGAGCAGGTGACGTACGAGATGGCGCGGGAGATCGTGGACAACGCGCCGCTCTCCATCCGCGGCACCAAGCGGATCCTCTCGATGTGCCTGGAGTTCCGCGGCCTGCCGCCGGCAGAGGCCGAGGAGGCGGAGGAGCTTATCCGGCAGTGCATGGAGAGCAAGGACCTCACCGAGGGGAAGAAGGCGTTCCTGGAAAAGCGGAAGCCGAAGTTCGGCGGGAGGTAGCTGCGGCCCGCGGCCCGGACCAGACCGCCGCAAAGCCGGAAAAAGAAAGGCCCCGGGGGGATCCGGGGCCTTTCGGTTCATGGAGACCGCGGGGCCGGAACGAACGGCCCCGGTCGCGTCGTTATTGCAACGAGTCGTACGCTCCACCGCTCTGCGGGTTGTAGTTCGTCGCGTCGCGGATTCCCGACGGCCGGTTGGCGGTAAGCGCCGCCGGGGTCGGAAGCCCCAGCCCGCTCGCGCCCGACGTGTTGTTGTACAGGTTCTCGTAGGAATCCATCAGGAGCTGGATGATGTACCGGTAGTTGTGGACCGCCGCAGTCCGGTTCGGCTGCCCGATCTGGGAGGGACCGGAAGGAAGTCCCTTGATGACGTACTGGAGGTTGAACGCCGCTTTGAGCTTAGGCCGCGTCCAGGCCGTAAAGGAGGAGGATGTCCCCTTGATGAAGAAGTAGGGGTACGATGCGTCGTTGTAGGTGATCCCGTTGTTGTCGAGCAGGCTGATCAGATGGTTCTCCAACCCCGTGATCTCCTGGGCGATCCCTTCCACCGTCCCGTCCCCGTCGTAGTCCTTGATGGTCGCCACGACGTTGTCATAGAAGGAATCCATCTGTCCGGCCGAATTGGTGGTCGGAACCCTGCCGTTGTGGCAGGAAACCGCGTTGCAGGTGGTGCTGTTTACCGCGGAGTCGTCGTCCGAGACGATTTTCCACGTGTGGCCGCCGAGGCCGGAGGTCGTGCTCGATGCCATGTGGCAGCCGTTGCAGTTGGTCTCCTGGTGCTCGGATACATATCCGTACTGCTTCGGGACCGGGGTCCCGGTGCTGTTGTCCGTGTACTCGTACCCGTTGCGGGCCCACAGCATCGCGCCCGTTCCGAGGTAATGGGGGTTGAGGAAGCTCCCCGTCACGGTCGTTCCGGTGGCGATCCTCCTCTTGAACAGGGTGAAGCCCGACTCGCGCCCCTGGTGGCAGAAGACGCAGATCGTCGCGTTGCCCGTCGCGCTCGGCACGGCGGTGTTGTCGAAGAAGACGTTGCCCTGGAACGTGGTCTGCGTCGAGGAGTACTTGCTCATCACGAGCGGCTTCCGGGTGTTCTTCGTGTTTCCCGTGACGTCGGTGTGGGGGTCGTGGCAGGTGATGCAGGTCACCGTCGCGTCGCCGAAGAGGACCGGCGCGGCCGCGGTTCCCTCCACGTTGTCCTGGTAGGCGAGGGAACCGAGTCCATGATGACACTTGAAGCAGGCGTAGTTGCTCTGACCGGCGTTCTTCGCCGTTGTGGCCGGACCGGTTACGTTCGTGGTGGTCAAGGCCATGTCGAAGGGATAGCTGGACTGGTGATCCCCGAGGCCATACGGGAGGCCGGTGTTGGGGTTTGTGTATGCCGTGGGATTCGCGGAGAATTCGGCGAAGGCGGGGGCGTCCCGTTCGCCGTGACCGGATTCCTTCCACTCGGTGTAGATATCCTTCTGGTGCGTCGCCCCTCCGCTGTTCTTGTAGAGCCCCTTGGTGTGGCAGGAGGCGCAGAGACGCTCGACGTTCAGCTCGTTGTTCGTCCCGACGACCGACGTATTGTCCAGCGTACCGGTCGACTTTACCGCTCCGTTCGCCTGGAAAATGGAGGCCCGGACCGAAGAGCCCGAAGCGCTCTGCTCCCCGGTGGCGTTCACGATGAACGGCCGGAACCTGGGGAAGTAGACCTTCGCGTTCGCCCTCTGCGGGACGGTTGTGGTGTTGTCCGCCACCTGGTGCCCGTCGTGGCAGGAGCCGCAGGTCACGGCAGGGTTCGGCAGATCGTCCGGGTTCGGTTTCAGCAGGTTGTCCGAGCTGTCGAAGGCGAACCGCTGGTTGGGGCTGTGGCAGACGGAGCATTCCTCGATGTGCCTCCCCGTTGCCGCCGAGGTCGAGATCTGGGAGAAGCTTCCGTCGGGAGTCTGGTTGCCGTTGGCGTGCGCCGTGTCGCTGAACCCGACGAACGTCGGGTTCGTCAGCCCGTGGCAGGCGGCGCTGGCGCAGGACGCCGCGGACGGGTTGGAGTACGGGATCGGCCCAACGCCCCAGTGGTTCCCTCCGCCGCCGTGGCAGTCCTCGCACTGCACCCCGAAATCCCCGGTGTGGGTGGTGCTCGTCCACGTGGCGGCGATCGCCTCGCCGAGGATGTCCGTTGTGGCGGCGTGGCAGGTGTTGGTGCATTGCGCCGAGCCGACCTTCGCCGGGGTGGGGGCGACCGCAACGTCCAGCGAGGTGTCCTTCGATGATCCCCAGCAGCCGGCGAGCAGCGCCCCGGCCGCCAGGGCCAGCAGAACGAAAAGTACTCCTTGCCGTTTCATATCGTGATGCCTCCTTTCCTTAATGGCATTTTACGCAGGTGCGTTTCCCTGCCGCCCGGTTGAGATTTCCCTTGATCGACCCCCAGTTGTCCGGGTGGGGGTTAACCCGCAGACCCGTCTTTGCGCTGTGGCACTTCAGGCAGATGTCCCCGTCGGCGTGGCATGCCTGGCAGGTGGGGAGGTTTCGCCGGGCCTCCTGCGCATGCGCGCCGGACCACTGGTGCTTGGGGAGCACCGAGTTCGGGTGGCAGGTCTGGCACGAGTCGGGCGGGAAGGTGGAATGCTTCGGCCCCCCGGTCGTGGCGGACAGGTCCGACCACCCCTTCCGGTGGGACTGGAACATGAGGTCCTCGGGCCGGAACCGCTTGTGGCATTCCGAGCAGAAGGAGGCCTCGTGGCACCGCGTGCAGGTGTTGGGGTTGTCGAACGCGAAAATCGGGTGGACTTCCTGGAAGGACGTCCGGTGGCTCCTGGGCTTGTAGTTCGCCCCCCGGTCGTTCGACGCGTGGAGGCCGGCGTCGATCCCCCCGCCGTAATGGCAGTCCTGGCAGAACGACTGCTCGTGGCACATGGCGCAGTTGGCGTCGGCCTTGACCGCGACCAGGCGGTGGTCCGCGTTCCAGCCGGCCCGATGGTTCGGGGAGACGTTGGCGTCCCGGTGACATTCGGTGCAGTCGGAGATCTTCATGTCCCTGTACGGCCGGTGGTCTTCCGCGGCGTAGAGCGCCGTCCCCCCGGCGGCAAGGGAAGCGACGAAAAGGAGGAGCAGGATTCTTTTCACGTCGTTCCCTCCGTTAGAAGTCGACGTTCAGGGCCAACCTCGCCCTGAGGTCCTTGTTGAACTGCTGGCTGTGAGTATCCTCGATCCGGGCCTGGGCGGAGATGTTTTTCCGCAGTTTCGCCTCTCCCCCGATCCAGAAACGGGTGGCCGAGTCGTAGCTGTTCGTCAGCTCCCGCCGGAAATCGTCGTGCTGCACTCCGGCGGCCAGGATGTAATTCTTCCGGATCACCGTGTCCCCGGAGAGCTCGAACCCGACGAGGCTCCCCCCCGTGCCGGACCGCCAGATTCCCGCGCCGAAGAAGGACATGCCGTCCCTGGGGCGGTAGCGGAGTCCCAGCTCGGCGACATTGGCGGCGTCCCCTCCGCCGAAGTTCTCGTTCCGGTACTCGCCGCTCAGGCTGATCTTCGGGTCCATGTCGTACTGGGCCCGCAGCAGGACCTCCTGGAAGCGGTCCACCGCGAACACGGCGAAGATGGAGGTGGCCTCGAAGACCGGGATCGTCCGGAAGAATTCGGCGTTGAAGGTGAACTTCGGGAGGATGGCCGTGCGGGCCCCCACCTGGATCTCGTTCCATACCTTGGAGATCACGTCGTACCGCAGCTGGGTGTACAGCTCCCCGTACTTCGCGAACCGCTTGGTGGCCGCCAGCCCGACGATCTCCTTGGCCAGGTCGTTCTCGTCGTATGAAACGAAATAGGACAGGTCCGCGGTGCCCTCGGGGATGTTGGTGAGGCTCACCTGGACCGCCGCCGCGAGGTCCCCCTGCCTTGTCGCCTCTCCGGTCGTGCTGAAGAGGACGTGGCGGCCGCCGACCGCCGTGATGGCCAGCGGGCCGTACGGCCGGGTGTCCACCCGGGCGCCGTCCACGATCGCCGACCCCGCGCTGACGAAGAAGAACTGCCGGCCCACCCGGACATCGGTCTGTTTCACCAGCTCCTTCTTGTCCAGATACAGGTAGTACAGGCGGCCATCCACCCCGCCTCCCCCTTGCACGTCCCCGGAGGCCCGGCCGTAGCCGCTGACGGACACCGTATTGCCGGGGTCGATCTGCCGGGCGCTGAACCGGGCATACTGGGCAAGGTCGAAATGGTCTGTCCCGAACTCATCCGCGAACCAGAGCGCCTGCGTCGAGGCTCTTCCGCTCAGGGAGACGGCCTGTGCGGGGAGGCCTCCGGCGCCGAGGATGAGCAGTGCCACCAGCAAAACGCGTGTGCACCTTTTCATTGCTCGGACCCCCTTGTTCTGGCGTGACTCACGGCGCAACTCCAGATCAGCAGCTTTCCATCCGGAGAAAAGGAGTTTGAAAACGCTTCCTTCCGGTTCATCGGTATGCATGGGAGCGAACTTTAGCAAAAAACGACGAGCCTGCAAGGAAGGAGGACGGACGAGGGTAGAATTGTATACTGCATCCAGACCTTTATGACAACAAATGAAAATTCTGTCAAGAACTTCCATCGAGCCGTCAAAAAAAATCCGTCGAGGAGACCCCAAGGAGACCTCAAGGAAATGGAATTCGGAAAAAACCGCATTTTCCCGCCCGGCTTCCCTTCCCGGTCGAAAAGGTTTCCGGACGGTTGATTTCGACGCCCGGTTTGCGTATCATGATCCCGCTTTCGCAGGGATACTGCCGACAGAATCCGCACCGCAATAACCGATAGAACACTCAACCCGGGGAGGAGGACGCACGTGGGAAGGAACATCGTTCAGAAGATCATCGATGCGCACTATGTGGCGGGCGAAAAGAAGCCCGGCAAGGAGGTCGCCATCCGGATCGACCAGACCCTCACCCAGGACGCCACGGGAACGATGGCGTACCTGCAGTTCGAGGCGATGGGCGTGCCGAGGGTGAAGACGGAAGTGTCGGTCTCCTACGTCGACCACAACACGCTCCAGGAAGGGTTCGAGAACGCCGACGACCATCTCTATCTCCAGACGGTGGCCGCCAGGCACGGGATCCACTACTCCCGCGCCGGAAACGGCATCTGCCACCAGGTCCACCTGGAGCGGTTCGGCGCTCCCGGCAAGACGCTGCTCGGCTCCGACTCCCACACCCCGACCGGCGGCGGGATCGGGATGATGGCGATCGGCGCGGGCGGCCTGGACGTCGCGGTGGCGATGGCGGGCGGCCCGTTCTACATGACCTGCCCGAAGGTGATCAAGGTCAACCTCACGGGGCAGCTCCAGCCCTGGGTGGCGGCCAAGGACGTGATCCTCAAGCTCCTGGAGATCCTCACCACCAAGGGAAACGTCGGGCACATCGTCGAGTACGGCGGCGAAGGGGTCATGACCCTCTCGGTCCCCGAGCGAGCCACCATCACCAACATGGGCGCGGAGCTGGGGGTGACCACCTCGATCTTCCCCTCCGACAAGGTGACGAAGGCGTTTCTCAAGGCGCAAGGGCGGGAGGACAAGTGGGTGAAGCTGGTCGCCGACCCGTCCGCCAAATACGAAAAGGTTGTCGACATCAACCTGTCCGGACTGGAGCCGATGGTGGCCCAGCCGCACAGCCCGGATAACGTTGCCCGCATCCGGGACCTCAAGGGGAAGAAGGTCCACCAGGTGCTCGTCGGCTCCTGCACGAACGCTTCCTATAAGGACATCACCACCCTGGCGAAGATTCTCGGCGGCAAGGTGATCAGCCCGAACGTCTCCTTCGGCGTCGCCCCCGGTTCCCGCCAGGTGCTCCAGATGGCGGCGAAGGAGAGCAGCATCGCCGCCCTCGTCGGCTCGGGGGCAAGGATCCTGGAGACCGCGTGCGGGTTCTGCATCGGCGCCGGGCAGGCCCCCCCCTCGGGCGGGGTCTCCGTGCGCACGAACAACCGGAACTTCGAGGGACGGTCGGGGACCAAGGACGCCGGGATCTTCCTGGTCTCCACCGAGACGGCGGCGGCATGCGCGCTGAAAGGCGAGATCGCGGACCCCCGCGACGTGGCGGCCGAGCTCGGCATCGAGTACCCGGACGTAAAAGTCCCGAAGAAGTTCCTCATCGACGACTCGATGGTCCTTCCCCCCGCGGAGAACGGCTCCGGGGTGGAAGTGCGCCGCGGGCCGAACATCGGGAAGCCGCCGGAGAGCGTTCCCCTGCCGGAGACGATCCGGGGCGAGGTTTCCCTGAGGGTGGGCGACAAGATCACGACCGACCACATCATGCCGGCCGGGGCGCGCCTGAAGTACCGCTCCAACATCGGCAAGTACGCCGATTTCGTCTTCGAAGGGGTGGACGCCTCGTTCAGCAAGCGGGCGCTGGAGAACAAGGCGAAAGGGGTGCACAACATCGTTGTGGGCGGACTCTCCTACGGACAGGGCTCCTCGCGGGAGCACGCGGCGATCTGCCCGAGCCACCTGGGCGTACGGGCGGTCATCACCAAGTCGTTCGAGCGGATCCACTCCGCCAACCTCATCAACTTCGGGATCGTGCCGCTCCTGTTCGCCAACGATTCGGACTACGACCGGATCGCGCAGGGCGACCAGGTGGAGATCCCGAACGTCCGGGAGGCGATCCGGAAAGGGACCGCGCTTACGGCCAGGAACGTGACCAAGGGGTTCGACTTCGAGGTCAAGCACACGCTCACCGGGCGCCAGATCGAAATCATCCTGGCCGGCGGGCGGCTGGCCTACACCAAGGAGAAGGGATCCTTCTGATTGGCGCGCGACGACTGGAAGTATTACGACGAGGACATGGAAGAAGGGGGGGAGGAAAAGAAGGACCTCCCCCCCGAAAAACAGTGTAAACACTGCCTCCACTGGGTTCCACGGGAGGCGCCGTCCTGTTCCTGGTGCGGGAAGCCGTTCGAAGAATAGGGACGGTCCTGAAGAAGGACCTGGCAGGACCACCAAGGGATCGCAGTCATACAGCCGAGGTGGATGGGCCGAAAGAGGACGCCAGGACCGTCCCGGTTTTTACGGTCCTGAAGAAGGACTTGGCAGGACCGTCCCTGTTTTTCAATCGATCAGCGCGTACCGGGGCAGGATGCCGGAGGGGATTTCCTCCACGAACCGGGACGGTTTCGATAATACCGTCCCCGATGCGCGTTCGTAGATGTTGATCGGATACGTCATCACCAGCAGGTCCTTCGCCCGCGTGGCGGCCACGTACAGGAGCCGCCGCTCTTCCTCCATCTCTTCCTCGTCCTCCGCCGCCCGGGAAAGCGGCAACTTCCCGTCCAGCACCCACAGGATGAAGACCGCCTTCCATTCCAGCCCCTTGGCGGAGTGGATGGTGGAGAGCGTCAACGTTTCCTCTTCTCCCTCCGGCGCGGCGATGTCCCCCACCGACGCCTGGGGCGGCTCGAGCGTGATCTCGGAGAGAAACTCCGAGAGCGTCCGGTAGCGGGCGCACAGCGATTCCAGGTGGTCGAGGTCCTTGAGCCGCCGCGGGTAGTCGTCGAACCGCGCTTCCATCAGGGGCCGGTAGTAGGCGATCACCCGGGCCACCGTTTCCGCCACGGGAAGGCTCCCCGCCCCGGCATCGGCCCGCGGGGCGGCAAGCTCCATGAGCAGGCTCGCCAGCCGTCCCGCCTCCTCGGATCGTTTCCGCGCCTTCAAGGTGGAGAGGACGGGAAGGAGGGACGCTTCTTCATACGCCTTCCGGGAAAGGTCGGCGCCCGCCTTCCTCCCGATGCCCGGCACGAGCAGGAGCGCCCGCGAAAGGCTCAAGGTGTCCCTCGGATTCTCGATCAGCCGCAGGTGGGCGATTACATCCTTGACGTGGGCCGTCTCGAGGAACTTGAACCCCCCGAACTTCCGGTACGGGATGTGCCGTTTGGCGAGCTCCAGCTCGAGGTCGAACGACAGGTAGGCGGCGCGGAACAGAACGGCGATCTCGCTTAAAGGAATGCCGTCCTCCTCGTGCAGCTCGAGAATCCGGTCGGCGACGTAAGCGGACTGGATCCGCTCGCCGGGGGCGGACAGCAGGGCGGCCTTCTCCCCTCCGGCGCGGGAGGTGAACAGGCGCTTGGGGAATTTCTCCCTCGCCCTCTCGATGATCTCGTTGGTGACGTCCAGGATCGGCTGCCGGCTGCGGTAGTTCTCCTCCAGGAACACCACCTTGGCGCCGGGGAAGTCGGACGGGAAATCCATGATGTTCCGGAAGTTCGCGCCGCGGAACGAGTAGATGCTCTGGGAGTCGTCCCCCACCGCCATCACGTTGTCGTGGACCGCGGCAAGGAGGCGCAGGATCTCCGCCTGGATCCGGTTGGTGTCCTGGTATTCGTCCACCAGGACGTGCCGGTAGGTCCCGGAGACGGCGCGGCGGATCGCCTCGTTCTCCCTCAGCAGGGCCGCCAGGCGGAGCAGCAGGTCGTCGTAGTCCATCAGGTTCCTTTCCCGCTTCGTTTCCCCGTACAGGCGGGAGATCTCGAGGATGTCGTCCAGGCAGTAAAGGAAGTGGGGCGCCTCTTTCTCCACGGCCGCGGCGATGTCCTCTTCGCGGTTCGCCGCCCGGCTGAACAGGTCCGCCAGCGTCTCCTTCCTGGGGAAGCGGACGGCCTTGTGCCCCGCGTGGACCTCCTGGCGTAACAACCCGATGAGATCCGCCGAGTCGGCGCGGTCCAGGATGGTGAAGTTTTCGCCGTACCCCGCCGCGCTCGCGTGGCGCCGCAGAAGGGTGTTGGCGAAGGCGTGAAACGTCCCCCCGGAGACTTTCTCGCATCGCCGGTCCAGGAGCAGCGCGGCTCTCCGGAGCATCTCCTCGGAAGCCCTTCGGGTGAAGGTCAGCAGCAGGATGGAGGCAGGGGAGTGGCCAAGCTCCACCAGCCTGGCGACCCGGTAGATGAGCGTGCGCGTTTTCCCCGTTCCCGCCCCCGCGATGACCAGGAGCGGTCCGTCACCGTGGAGGACCGCCTCCGCCTGCCGCGGGTTCAGGGCCTTCCCGTAGTCGATCGTTCCCCCGCCGTCGGGGATCTCCCGGATGAAATATTTTTTCGGCATGCGGGTTATTTTATCCCGAGCGGCCTCCGGACAACCAGGTTTCCGAAAGGGATCGGCGCCGGGGATTTTCGGCCTTGACAGTGTGTGAGAGCCGTTGCTAAATTTCCCGATGTTGCGAACGATGGGGGGTTTTTCCCCGGGTTCGGCAGCAGTAATTCAAAGGAGGTAAGGGAACGTGGCTCAAGGCACCGTGAAGTGGTTCAACGACGCGAAGGGGTACGGTTTCATCGCACAGGAAGGCGGTCCGGACGTTTTCGTGCACTTCAGCGCCATCAAGGCCGAAGGATTCCGGTCGCTGAAGGAAGGCGAACGTGTCGAGTTCGAGATCACCGAAGGCCCCAAGGGTCCGCAGGCAGCCAACGTCGTCAAAGCGTGACGGCCGGATCCCGAGGGGAACAACACCAAAGACCCGTAAAACCCCCGGCGGTCCCCGCCGGGGGTTTTTTTTGGGACGGTCCTGGTGATGGCCCCGGCAGAACGGTAAAGGGGCCACAATTTCAACGGGGGACGATGAACGAGGAAGGAAGCTCCAGGACCGTCCCGGTTTTACTTGCCCGCCGGCGCGGCGGGCGCAGGAGGCGGGACGGCGGGAGCCGGACCGGCGCCGCCCGGGCCCGGGGGCATCCCGGGGGGAGGCCCTTGCGGTGACGCGGGGCCGGGCATTGCCGGGACCGGCGCCCCGCCCTTCATCAGCGTGGGCGAGGACCGGCCGCCCGCGAAGTAGGCGAGGAAAAGGGAAGTCAGCATGAACACGATCGCCGCCCCCGCCGTCAACTTGCCCAGGAAACTGGTGGGGCCGCTCGACCCGAACAGCGTCTGGGACGACCCCCCGCCGAACACGGCGCCGATGTCGGTCCCTTTCCCCGTCTGCAGCAGGATGATCAGGATGAGGGCCACGGATACGATCACATGAAGGATGATGACCAGGGTATACATCGCGTTTTCTCGGGTTCCTCCGTTAGTTGAACTTGACGATGCCGGCGAACGCGTTCGCTTTGAGACTTGCCCCGCCGACGAGCGCGCCGTCGATGTCCGCCTTCGCCATCAGGTCGGCGATGTTTTCCGGCTTGACGGACCCTCCGTAGAGAATCCGGACGGCATCGCCGCCGCTTCCCCACAATTCCCTCAGGATCCCGCGCAGGAAGGCGTGCACCTCCTGCGCCTGTTCGGGAGTGGCCGTCTTTCCCGTCCCGATCGCCCAGACCGGCTCGTAGGCGACCACGACGTTCCTGCCTTCCGCCCCGGCGATCCCCTCGAGCCCCGCGCGCAGCTGCCGTCGGGCAACGTCGAACGTTTTCCCCGCTTCCCGTTCCTCGAGCGTCTCCCCCAGGCACAGGATGGGGACGAGTCCGGCGGCGAGGACCGCCTTGACCTTCCGGTTCACGGAATCGTCGGTCTCGGCGAAATACTGCCTCCGCTCCGAGTGGCCGATGATCGCGTATCGGGCGCCGGCGTCCTTCACCATCGCGGGGGAGACCTCCCCCGTGTAGGCGCCTTCCGGCGCGAAGTGGACGTTCTGGGACGCCACCCCGACGTTCGTCCCCGCGGTCAGCCTCGCCACCACGCCCAATGACGGGAAGGGAGGCGCCAGGACGATCTCGACCCTCGTGACGCCTGCGACCAGGGGAAGAAACTCCTTCACGAAGGCCGCGGACTCCACCGCCGTCTTGTACATCTTCCAGTTGCCGGCGATGAGGGGAGTTCGCATTCCCTTACTTCACCCCTCCGACGAACTTGGCGAGGTCGGCCAGTCGGCACGAGTACCCCCACTCGTTGTCGTACCACGCCAGGACCTTCGCCATTTTTCCCTCGATCACCTTGGTCGAGAGCGCGTCGAACTCCGCGGAGTAGGAAGTGTGGTTGAAATCGACGGACACCAGCGGCAGGTCGACGTACTGGAGGATCCCTTTGAGGGGGCCTTCCGCGGCCTTCTTGATCGCCGCGTTGATCTCCTCCGCCGTCGCCGCCTTCGACAGCTCCACCGTCAGGTCGACCACCGAGACGTTCGACGTGGGGACGCGGATGGCCATGCCGTCCAGCTTCCCCTTCAGCGCGGGGATGACCAGGGCGACCGCCTTGGCGGCTCCGGTCGTGGTCGGGATCATGGACAACCCGGCGGCGCGCGCCCTCCGCAGGTCCTTGTGCGGCAGGTCGAGGATCTTCTGGTCGTTGGTGTAGGCGTGGATCGTGGTCATCAGCCCCCGCTCGATCCCGAAGGTGTCCAGGAGCACCTTGGCGACCGGCGCCAGGCAGTTCGTCGTGCAGGAGGCGTTGGAGAGGATGAAATGCTTCGCCGGGTCGAAGGTCTTTTCGTTGACGCCCATCACGAAGGTGGCGTCGGGGTTCTTCGCGGGCGCCGAGATGATCACCCGCCTGGCCCCCGCTTTCAGGTGCTTCTCGGCCCCTTCCCGCTCGGTGAACATGCCCGTGGACTCGATGACGATTTCGACTCCGAGCTTCCCCCAGGGCAGCTCGGAAGGGTCCTTGACGGCCAGGACCTGGACCGTCTTGCCGGCGACGACGAGCGCGCTGTCCCTGACGCCCACCTCCTCCTCGAACCGCCCGTGGACGGAGTCGTATTTGAGGAGGTGCGCCAGCGTCTTTGCGTCGGTGATGTCGTTCACGGCGACGATCTCCAGCGCGGGGTCCTTGTACGCCGCGCGGAAGAAGTTCCGCCCGATCCGCCCGAACCCGTTGATCCCGACTTTCACGGCCATGTCGCGGTCCTCCTGCTGGGAATGGTCGATTCCGGGAAATTGAAAGACGTAAATTATACTCCCTTACGGCTGCCTGTCAAATCGTCCTGCGGCGGCGATCTCCGCCAGCCAGGCGGCGGCGCGTTCGTCGGAAAGGCCGGGTTCCGCGGCGGATGGATCCTCGGGGCGGAAAAGGGTCACGGCCTTGAACCCCCGCGACATCGCGACCCGTCCGCCGGAGGTCAGTCGCAGCGTCGGCATTCGGGCAAAATGGATGCCGCAGACCTCCCCCGCGGCGCGCACGCGGGAGAAGAGGGCGGGGTCGACCCGGTAAGGGAGAACCGACCCTTCCCGCACGCTCACCGCCGGGGGGCCGACGGAGCCTTCGGCGAATTCGAAGAAGATTCCCTGCCCGCGGAAGACCGGCCGGCGGTACTTCGCGAGGAAGAATTTCACCTCCGCCGCGTCGCCCGAGTAGACGAGGATAAATGGGCGCGCCTCCGGCCCGCGCGATGGGATCGATCGCTCGACCCACCCCGCGGCCAGGTTGCGTGCCGGGACCGCGGGCTTCCCTCGCACCCATTCCCCCGCGGCAAGAAGGCCCATCGCCGTCCCCGCAAGCACTCCCGTCATCGGGAGAGGAGGAAGGTAACGGAGCGTGGCCGCTCCCGCGAGGACGGACAACGCGAGGGAAAGAAAGAAGCCGAAGGCGCCCGCGGCTCGCCGGAGAGCCGCCTCCCGTGAGAAATACCCCGAAGAGGTGAGCCGGCAGAAGAGGGGGATGGCGAGGAAAAGGGCCTTTCGCTTCTCCTCCGACGGCGTTCCGGGAACGACCAGCACGGATCGCCTTTCCTTGGGGCCCAGCCAGTCGAGGGGGGAAAATCCGCAGGTGGAAAGGACGAGCAGCAGGGCGCCCGGGATCCCGACTAGGAACGAGGCGGCCGGGCGTTCCGCCGCGAGGAGAAAGGCGCCCGCCGCGCAGAGCAGGAATCCGGCGCAGGGGGAGATCTGCGGAAAAGCGGGAATGCGGAACCGCTCCCGGACGCAAACGACCCCCCGTTGCGCGAGTTTCCTCTCCAGGTCGCCGATCGGGTCGTTTTTGCCCGCCCGTGTCATCACCTGTATAATGAAAAGGCTTTTTCCACCCCGCGCAAGCGTTATTTCGGAAGGAGAAGAACGTGAGCGCATCGCTCCCGAAGGTGGTGGTGACCAGACGGCTGCCGGGGGTTTCCCTGTCCCGCCTCGCCTCGCAGACCGCTGTCGCCTCGCCTCCGCCGGATTCCCCCATGCCCCGGGAGGAGCTGCTCCGGCAGGTTCCGGGAGCCGCAGGGATCCTCTGCACCCTTGCGGACCGGATCGATGCTCCCCTCATGGACGCGGCGGGCCCGGGACTCAAGGTCGTTTCCAACTATGCGGTCGGCGTCAACAATGTCGACGTCGCGGAGGCCGGCCGGCGCGGCATCCGCGTGTGCAACACGCCGGACGTCCTCACGCAGGCGACCGCCGACCTCGGGTTCGCGCTGCTGCTGGCGGCCGCCAGGAAGTTTTCGGAGGCGGAAGGAGCCCTGCGGTCGGGGAAGTTCACCGGCTGGGATCCGTGGGGATTTCTGGGAGTCCCCGTCTACGGCGGAACGATCGGGATCGTCGGGATGGGAAAGATCGGCAGCGCGATCGCGGTGCGCGCTGCAGGCTTCGGGATGCGCATCCTCTACCACAACCGTTTGCCCCTTGCCCCGGAACGGGAGAGGACCCTTCGCGCCGAATACCGCGGACTCGACGATCTGCTCGCCGAGAGCGATTTCGTCGTCCTGTGCGTCCCCCTCACGTCGGAAACGCGGGGGCTCATCCGCCGGGAACGGCTGGAGAAGATGAAATCGACGGCGGTCCTGGTGAACGTCTCCCGCGGAGAGGTGGTGGACGAGGGCGCCCTGGCGAAAGCGCTTGCGGAGGGGAGGATTTTTGCCGCGGGCCTCGACGTCTACGAGAAGGAGCCGGTCGTGCATCCGGACCTGCTGGCAGCGCCCTCGGCGGTGCTCCTTCCCCACGTGGGGAGCGCCACGATGGAAACCCGGGAGCGGATGGGGCGGCTGGCCATGGAAAACCTGCTCGCGGTCCTCTCGGGGACGGCGCCCCCCTCCGCCGTCAATTGAACCCGATCCCCTTTCTCTTCAGGAGATCGACCGGGTCGATGGAGCCGGCCTTGGAGAAGGGGATGTGGACGACCCCGACGACCGGCGCGTGCACGCCCACGGAGCCGTTCAACTCGTAGTCCAGGTGCCGGACCTGCAGCACCTTGCGCATCGCCTCCTGGAAGGCTTCCGGGCGAAGCTTGAGCGGGACCCTGACCGTCGTCACCTGGGAAGCTTCGATCCGGATGTCCGATCGGTAATCCCCCTCGGCGACCGTCTCCCGCCCGAGGACCGCCGCGTAGGCGACATGGGCGACGTCCAACGGATAGCCGTTGGGGTTGTTCACCTCGAGGGTCAGGATGAACTCCCACGGCCCCTTCGGATCGTTGAGAGGGTTCGAGGCGAGCGACACGTCCGCCACGCGGACCTTCGGGGACTTGAACGCTTCCTTGAGGAGCGGCCTGCAGGAGGCCGCGAGGAGGGAGAAGGCGAGCAGGACAAGGAAAGGGAGAAAGCGATTGGCGATCCGCATTACCGACATCCGCGTCGCGCTGGATTTCCCGGAAGAAGATCTCCTTTCGCGGGTCCTTGCCATTATAGGGGTTTCCGGGGAGGAGGTGGAGCATTTTTCCGTCGTCCGGCGGGGCATTGACGCCCGTCGCAGGGGGGGAGTCCTCCGTGTCTACTCCGTGGAATGTTCCCTGCGCCCGGCCGGCCTGGAAGACGCGGTCTGCTCCCGCGTGGGCTCCGCGCGGCCCGTTTCGCCGGCGTTCGACCCGTTCCCGGCAAGAAAGGTCCGCAAGCCCCCGGTGCGGCCGGTGGTCGTGGGGGCGGGGCCCGCGGGGCTGTTCGCCGCCCTGACGCTTGCCCGTTTCGGCGCCCCCCCGCTTCTTCTTGAGCGCGGCCGCCCCGTCGAGGAGCGATCGCGCCACGTGGCGGTATTCTGGAAGACGGGGGCGCTGGATCCCGAGAGCAACGTCCAGTTCGGCGAAGGGGGCGCGGGGACGTTCTCCGACGGGAAGCTCACGACACGCATCGGCGACCCGCTGGTTTCCCACGTGATCGGCGTCTTCGAGGAGTTCGCGGGGCTTCCCGGCCTGCGGGCGGAAGCCAGGCCTCACGTCGGGACCGACCGCCTGAAGGGATTCTGCCGCCGGATGCGGGAGGAGCTGGTTTCCCTGGGGGCCGAAGTCCGGTTCGGGGCGCGGGTTGCGGAGGTGGCGGCCGAGGGGGGACGGATGCGGTCCCTCCGCCTTGCGGACGGAGAGGAAATCCCGTGCTCGGACCTTGTCCTTGCCATCGGGCATTCGGCGAGGGATACGCTGAAGATGCTGTTTTCCCGCGGGGTGAGAATGTCCGCCAAGGCGTTCGCGGTCGGCTTCCGGGTGGAGCACCCGCAGGGGATGATCGACCGGATCCAGTACGGCGGGGCTGCGGGGAGGGCCGGCCTTCCCCCCGCCGATTACCGGCTGGCGGCGCGCGCCCCCTCGGGCCGGGGGATCTACTCCTTCTGCATGTGTCCCGGGGGAGAGGTACTGGCCGCGGCTTCCGGGCCGGGCGGGATTCCCGTCAACGGGATGAGCGCGCACGGGCGTACTTCCGGGTTCGCCAACAGCGGGATCGTGGCCACGGTGTCCGAAGAGGACTACGGAGGGGGCGACGTCTTCGCCGGCGTCCAGCTCCAGGAGCTGCTCGAAACGCGCGCCTTTCGAAAGGGAGGAGGGAATTTCGGGGTCCCCGCGATGAACCTGATGGGGTTCCTCGAAGGGAGGAACCTGAACCTGTCCCGTGGAAGGGTGCTGGCCCCCCGGGTGGCCCGGGCGAATCTCTCCGGGATCCTGCCGAGGAAAGTGGAAGAGGATCTCCGGTTCGGCCTGCAGTCGTTCGGGAAGACGCTGCGCGGGTTCCTCACCCAGGAGGGGACGCTCTATGCCGTGGAGTCCCGGACCTCCTCCCCCGTCCGGATGGAGCGGGAGAATTATGAGTCGGTCACCCTGAAAGGGCTGTATCCTGTGGGAGAGGGGGCGGGGCACGCCGGCGGAATCGTATCCTCCGCCGTGGACGGAATCCGGGGTGCCCTCCGCGTCCTCGAGAAATTCTCCGCATAAGGACGGTGCGTCGATGGGAAAGACGAAGTTCGTCAAGGACATCAAGGAAGGGGAGCAGATCCGGGACCTGTTCCTGGTGGGCAGCAAGACGCAGCTCGTGAGCAACGCGGGGAAGCCGTACCTGAACCTTTCCCTGCGCGACCGGACGGGGCAGTTCGAGGGCCGCGTCTGGGACCGCGCGGAGGAGATCGGGAAGCGGTTCGACCGGGACGACATCGTGGAGATCAGCGGGACG
>Ga0334722_10001599_pt1 | contig 27856 bp, 20 predicted proteins | sample C3_bottom_MG_FD_207210 | JGI IMG/M metagenome (GOLD analysis project Ga0334722, IMG submission 207210) | Sediment microbial communities from Yellowstone Lake, YNP, Wyoming, USA - C3_bottom | ecosystem: Environmental > Aquatic > Freshwater > Lake > Sediment | place: USA: Wyoming | collected... | reverse complement strand
CCTTGAACCCAGCCGTGTGGTTCCTTCTCGGTCTCTTTGTCATGTCACCGCTCCTTTTTGAGAATGCCTCAGTTTAGAGCAGCTTTACCACTTATGCAACTGTACAGTTTTTCCAGACCAGCTCTGATTTCAAAAGGACTCGCGGACAGCCGTGAGTCCTTTTTTGTCCAATTCCCTTTGCAGTTGATAAATAAAAAAGGGGGAGGGATTTCTCCCTCCCCCGATGGCGTTGGACTTATGCTTTACGGCTGCGTGGTGCCGGAAACAGGGCCGGAATACGCAGTGACGCCTGCCGCATTGTACGCCTGCACGCGGTACCAGTAGGTCGTGTTGGCGGTTAACGCGGTATTCGTATACCCGGTAGTCGAGGGGGCCGCGTTCGCATTGGCGGCTACCGTGGCTATGCGGGCCCAGGGGCCGGTGCCGGCCGCGCTTCTCTCGACGTAGAAGCCGGTCTCGTTGTCGGCGTTGTCGGTCCATGAGATATTGACAGTGCTGTTGCTCGAACTTATTACCTGCAGGCCTGTCGGGGCCGCCGGTAGCAGGCCCGCCGACTTTACGGTTGCGTAAATGGAGTAGGGAGAGTTGCCTATCCCGTTGTATGCGAGCACCCTGTAGTAATATGTGGTGGCGGCCGCAACCGATGTGTCGGTGTAGGTCTTCGTGGTGCCCGGCACGTCGAACGTGGTCGCGTTTGCCGTGAAGGTGGCGTTGGTCGCCCTCTGCACGGTGAACCCGGTTTCCGTGCTGTAATTGAACGTCCACGTCAATGTAACCGTGGGCGGGTTGGTGCTGGGCGCGGACGCAACGGCAACCAGACCCGTCGGCGCAACCGGGGCAGCCAGCTTCGCGGCCACGTAGGTGGTGTACGGCGAGTTGCCGACCGCGTTGTACGCGAGCACCCTGTAGTAGTACTGGGTGTTTAACGCCGCCGTGCTGTCGGTGTACGTGAGCACATCGGCCGCGACCGGGAAGGTCACCGGGTTCAGGGTGAACGTGGCGTTATCCGCCCTTTGCACGGTGAAGCCGGTCTCCGTGTTGAGGCTGAAGTTCCAGTTCAGCGTCACAGACGCCGGGTTGAGCGTAGCGACCAGACCCGTAGGCGCTACCGGTGCCACCAGCTTCGCTGTCACGTAGGTGGTGTACGGCGAGTTGCCGACCGCGTTGAATGCGAGCACCCTGTAGTAGTACGTGGTGTTGAGTGCCGCCGTGCTGTCGGTGTACGTGAGTACGTTTGCAGCAACCGGGAAGGTAACCGCGTTTGTGGTGAACGTGGCGTTATCCGCCCTCTGCACGGTGAACCCGGTCTCTGTGTTGTAAGGGAACGTCCAGCTCAGTGTCACCGATGCCGCGTTCAATGTGGCTTTAAGGAGTGTCGGAGCCACCGGTGCAACCAACTTCGCGGTAACGTATGTGGTGTACGGCGAGTTGCCGACCGCGTTGAATGCGAGTACCCTGTAGTAGTACGTGGTGTTGAGTGCCGCCGTGCTGTCGGTGTACGTGAGTACGTTTGCAGCAACCGGGAAGGTAACCGCGTTTGTGGTGAATGTGGCGTTATCCGCCCTCTGCACGGTGAACCCTGTCTCCATGTTGCTGGTGTAGGTCCAGTCAAGAGTCACCGACGCCGAATTAAGCGTTACCTTAAGGCCGGTCGGCGCCGGGGGCGCGACCAGCTTCGCGGACACGTAGGCGGTGTACGGCGAGTTGCCTGCATTGTTGAACGCGAGCACCCTGTAGTAGTACGTGGTGTTTAGCGCCGCCGTTGTGTCTTCATACGTGAGCGTATTGGCCGCTACCGGGAATGTAACCGGGTTTGTGGTGAATGTGGCGTTATCCGCCCTCTGCACGGTAAACCCGGTCTCCGTGCTGTAAGGGAACGTCCAGTTCAATGTCACCGACGCCACGTTCAATGTGGCCCTAAGGAGTGTCGGCGCCACTGGAGGGGCGACCTTCGTGGTCACGTAGGTGGTGTACGCCGAGTTACCGGCCAGGTTGGATGCGCGTACCTTGTAGTAGTAAGTGGTGTTGGCCACTACAGTGTTGTCGGTGTACGTGGTCGTGTTGGCCGCAACCGGGGTGTTAACCACATTTGTAGTGAATGTGGCGTTATCCGCCCTCTGTACGTTGAACCCGGACTCTGTAGTGGACTTGTCGAGCCAGTTCAATGTCACGGTTACAGGGCTGGCTGTGCCGTCAGGCGTGGCAGTCAGGCCCGCAGGCGCGACAGGAGGGCTCACTATGGTGTTGACAGCGGCGGAGTATGCGGAGGTGCCTGCCGCGTTGAACGAGAGCACCCTGTAGTAGTACCTCGTGTTGGTCAGTACCGTGGTGTCCGCGTATGTGGTCACGCCGGGCCCCACCCAGAAGGGCGTCAGGCCGGTCGTGAAGGTGGAGTTGGTCGCCCTCTGGATAGTGAAGCCGGCCTCGTTGGTCGAGTTGTCTACCCAGGTCATGGTTATTGTCGCCGGGGCGACGAGTGACGACGGGACGACGCCGGCGCCCGAAGGCGCGACAGGCGGAGAGAGTATCGGTGTCGTGACCGTCGCTGTATTGGAAGCAGCCGAGTCTATCGCGGCGTTAGAAGCGATTACCTGGTAGTTGTAGGTTGTGGACGGCATGACCGTGGTGTCTATATATGTCACGGCGTTCGCCGCCGCAAGACCTATCTGCGTGTAGGTCCCGGTATTGGTGTCCCGCATTATGCGGAAGGCCGTCTCGTTGCTCGAGTTGTCAGTCCAGCCAAGGTTCACCTGGTTGGATGATATCGCCGTGGCGGTCAGGACGGACGGCGGCCTCTGCGGAGTCGTCACCGTCAAGGTGTTGGTAGGCAGCGAGTCGCCGTAAAGGTTGAAGGCAAACACACGGTAACTGTACTGCGTGCCGGCCGCCGCAGTGGTGTCGCTGAACGCCGATGTGGCTGCTGGCAAGGCGAGGCCCGCCGGAAGCGCCGCGAACGTCCCGGTCCCATCAGCACGTTCGACCCTGAAGCCGGTCTCGTTGTTCGAGGTGACCGTCCAGGTAAGGTCTACCTGCTGGAATAATACCTGCGCTGCTGCCAGTCCCGTAGGCGCTGTGGGCACTATGGGTGTAGTCACCGCCGCTATGTTCGAAGGAGCAGAGTCGATGGCGGGGTTGTATGCTATCACGTCGTAGCTGTAGGTTGTGTTTGGCAGCACGGTGGTGTCGCTGTAAGCGACGGCGTTTGCAGCGACCGTAGCGATTGCCGCAAACACGCCGACCCCGGCACCGGAACCGTCTGCCCGCATGATACGGAAGCCGGTCTGGTTGACCGAATTAACCGTCCAGGTGAGGTTCACCTGGGTGGGCAATACAGCATTGGCGTTCAGGGCGGATGGAGCGGCCAGCGGTGTAGTGACCGTCGCTGTATTAGTAGGCGCGGAGTCGCCGAACGCATTATAGGCGAACACCCTGTAGTTGTAGACCGTCCCGTCAGCCGCCGTGGTGTCGCTGTATGCCGCGGTTGCTACCGGGAGGCCTGTTACGAGCGTGGCGAATGCGCCAAGCCCGGCAGCCCGTTCGACCCTGAAGCCGGTCTCGTTGGTCGAATTGACCGTCCATGTGAGGTCCACATGGAGCGGCGGCCCCGCTACTATGTTGGCGCCAAGTACTGTAGGCGCAATGGGCACCTGCGGTGTTGTGGCCGTGGCGATGTTCGATACCGGTGAGTTGCCGCTCGCATTGAAGGCGACTACCTGGTAGTTGTATGTCGTGGAAGGCAGTGCCGTCAAGTCGCTGTAAGTGGTTGTGTTGGCAATGACAAACCCTATAGTCGTCATGGCGCCGGCGCCGACCGCACGCTGTATCCAGAACCCGGTCTCATTGGTGGCGTTGTCCACCCATCCGAGGTTTATCTGCTGGGGCGATACTACCGTGGCGGTAAGGAGCGTAGGCATCGCCGGAGCGCCCAGTGCCGGTGTAGTCGCTACTGCCGTGTTGGACGGCATGGAGTCTATGGCGCCGTTTACGGCTATTATCTGGTAGCCATAGGTAGTGGAAGGCAGGGCGGTGGTATCGTTGAACGCCGTCACGTTAGCCAGCACCGAGCCGACCGTCGTGAAGCCGTTGCCCGCGTTCCTCTCTATGCGAAAGCCGGTCTCGTTTATAGAGTTGTCCGTCCAGGCGAGGTTCACCTGGCTGGAACTGATGACTGTGGCACCCAGAAGCGAAGGCGCATTGGGGGTGAGGCCCGGTATTGTTACGGTTGCCGTAGTCGCGGCCGTCAGTGCGTCGCCTGCGGCGTTGGTAGCGAAGACCTGGTAGTTGTAAGAAGATCCGATAGCCACCGTGGTGTCGCTGTATGTCGTGACGTTTGCGGCTACTGTCGTGAGCGGGGCGAAGGCCCCTGCCACTCCGCCTACCACGTCTGCCCGCTCTATGCGGAAGCCTGATTCGTTGCTCGAGTTGTCTACCCAGTTGAGGTCCACCTGCGTGGGGCCTGTCACGGCGGCTATCAGGTTAGATGCAGCCGCGGGGACGACTGAACTGAGCGCGGTGGCCACGGTCGCCAGGGGCGTCGGCGCGGCGGAGTCTCCCCTCGCGTTGAAGGCGAATACCTGGTAGTCGTACGTCATATCGGCAGCCAGGTTCGTGTCTGTAAAGATAGTCACGTCGTCGTTGACTGTCCCAACGATTGTCCAGGTGCCGGATCCGGTCGGAGAGCGCTCGATCCTGAAGCCGCTCGCCTTACCTATTACCGGCGTAACGCCGGTAGTGTTGACAGAGTTGTCAGTCCATGCGAGGTTTATGCCCGACCCTGCCAATGTGGCGCTCAAGAGCGTCGGGTCGGCAGGCACGACTGTAGGTTTAAAGAACGGGACCGGGCGCATCATGTCGTTTTCTTCATGGCCCAGAAGGTGGCAGTGCCACACGTACTCCCATCCGAAGTTGTACAGTGCGTTAACGACAGGCGGCGCGGGTATCAAGGCAGACGCTACCGGGGTGCCTGCGGGAGAAGTCGGGTCAATGAGCCTGACGCTCTCCGGGACCGTGAACGGAAGCCCCGTTGGGATGGCCGGGCGTATGGCGACTACAATGTCTTCCAGCGGGTTCATCCTGACGGTCTCTTTCCAACCCAGCTCGTTTGCATCCGGCGGTTTTACTGTCCCGTCCCAGCCGACGCGGTTGATCACCTGCACGTCTACCAGGTGGAAGTGGATGGCATGGGTGTCAACGCCGTTGTGCGTTATTTTCCAGAGACGGGGCTGACCTTCATTATAAACATCTGTCACCGGCTCCACGTAAAGCATGGGGATAGTGGTCTGGTTGAGTGAGTTGGTGAACGGCACCTCGATGCCCAGCGTGGCGTTCATACGGCCATACATGTTGTCGAACAGCTCCTGGATGGTCTTGTTCTGGAACATGACCCTCTGGGGTACCCCGTTGACGTCGGTAAAGCTGAAGTACGGGGCGGCCGCCGAGCCGTCGAATATGGTCGCATATTTGGGCGGGAAGGTCGTGCCGAATGCGGGGCCGTATTCGGGTTCCGGTATGACAGGCGGGTCCTGGGCCGCCGCATATGCTGTCGGCAGGGCAGTCTGCAGGTTCGCCAGGTTTAATCCGGGGCCGGCAGTACCCGATACGCGGAACTGCATGATGGTGCGGGTATTGGGGCCGTAACCCGCGATGGTCGTCTTCGCGCCGCCGGATGCGGACTGGTCGGGGTTGCCCGTGTAGTAGTCGTTTCTTGTGTCGAACGCGGGGACCGGCGCGGGTGCGTCGTTGTACAGTATAAGTTTGGAACCCGCCGGGACCGCGGAGAAGTCTATTATGACGTCGGCCCGCTCGGCCGGCCCCATGAAGAGCGCGTGGTCCTGGACGTTCAGCACCGTGATGCTCCTGCGGAAGTATTCGTAGCCGACAGGCTGGCTTGGAATTACCACAGGCGCAGGCAGCAGGCCGCCCTCATTGCCTATCTGTATAATGTCCGGGCCGACGAGTGCCGGGTCAGGCACGCCTCCCGCCCTTCCGTCGGTCGGCCAGGTCGCAGGGAAGGCCGGGTTGGGCAGTGCAGGGAGCATCTTGACTTCCGTGCCGTTGGGGTCCGCCGGGTCCACATAATAAAGCTGGAGGTTCAGGAACCTGTCGTTGCATGCGTTCAGTATGCGGAAGCGGTATGCCTTCCTGTCCACCGGCAGAAATGGGTATGCAGTGCCGTTTATCACGGGCGTGTCCATGAACCCTTCAGGCACGCAGGAGACTTCAGGCAGAGGGTTCGGCGCGGGGAATATGGGCCAGAACCACGGGCCGTAATCCCACCTGCCGAACGGGTTAGTGCCGTCCGCCGAGGCAGGGTTCTGGTTCGTCTCATAGACGTGGGGGAACCACAGGTCGCCGGGCTGCCCCCATTTGGTGAGGTCCCATTTTGCGTCCTGGACTGCTACGTCGGACGGCACGAAGGTCTTGTCCTGGATTATAAGGGGTATGCCGTTATGGTAGACGCCGCCGAGGTCGGGGATGAACCCTCCGGTTATAAGGCCTTCTTCTACCGGGTCTGTCAGTAGGTAACCCGCCGCCATGCCCGCGTATACGTTGAGGCGTGTGATGCCGTAGGCGTGGTCGTGGTAGAACATCAGCCTGCTGCTCTGGTCGTTGGTATAATAGAGTGTCTGTGACCCGTTGCCCGGGTCAGCCATGTCCGGGACATTGTGAAAACTTGCACCCTTCTGGTAGTCGGGCAGCGCTGTTTCTCCTGCCGGGGTGAACCACTGGTGCGGCGTACCGTCACTTATCCAGGGGGTGAAGCCGCCGTGCAGGTGGACTGCGGTGCGGTTCTGGGAGTAGCTGTTGATGCCGTCTGGGCCCATGCCTGCGCCCATGAGCGTGGTGTCAACCGGTATGAATAGGTTGCCGCCGCTGGCCGTAGTGGCGAGCTGGTTGGTGACCTTGACGCGGACAGGCGTGCCCTTGGTGGCGATAATCAACGGCCCCAGATAATGGGGCGCGGGCGGCAGGCCCGTGCCGAGGTCCACATAGCCGCGCAGCTTTGTAGGCTTCCGCAGGTCGCTGTGCATCTTCTCGGAGTATTCGACTATCCCTATCTCGTAATAGTCGGCGCCGCCGCCCGTGGGGTCGGGCAGCTTGGTCGCGACGGGGATGTACTGCCCGAGGTTGTTCTGGTTCGCGGAGCCTATGCCGGGCAGGTCGTTCACGAACTTCCGGAGCGCCTTCCCGGAGGTGCTGCTCATAGGTGTGAACGCGTTACCGGCGGGGCTGTTGGCGTAATAAGTGCCGCCTCCGGGGCCCGCGACGGCCTGGTTAGCCGCGAATGGAAGGACTGCGGTCAGCAAAGCTGTTGCCAGGACAAGGGTGAATCTCCTCAGGATACTCATTGAAACCTCCTTATTCGATAGGAACACGATTTGAGCCTTTAATATGCGGATTTATTAAAATAACCACCAAAGCCTCAGGGAAAAAACTGCCCCGGGGCATAACTGACGGATATAATTATTAACAAGTTGAACGGATACGGTTCGTTTGTTCTGGGGGGATTAAAACTACCTTGATTAAAGGTTATCAACCGATCAGGTTTCTGTCAAGTCGCCGGGGGATTTTTAACGAACAAGATGCTAACGGTTTTCATTATTAATAGCACGTTATGCCTGACTTGTCAAAACAAGAATCGGGTAAGGACATATTTTAATAAAAGACCGTTGTCTACGGCTATAAGAGGCCTCCCGGGATGCCGGAGCGTTATTTCCTTTCTCTGCCCCATATCTGTTCGAGGAAACGTTCACGCACGGAGATGGATTTCATGATGTTGAACCTCGTCCTCTTGGAGTTTACCTTGTCGAGGTCCTGGTATGGGCCGCCGGCGTCGTAAAATTTGGAGGCCTTCACTATCTCGGTAACTATGGGCTTGTCGAACCTGCCGGATGCGCCCAGCTTTTCCCTGGAGCTCTCGGCCAGGGCCTTCTGTTCGTTGTCCATGTAGAATATTATGGACCTGTACTGCGGGCCGCGCTCGGAGAACTGGCCTTCGGCGTCGGTGGGGTCTATGTTCTTCCAGAACACGTCAAGTAGCTGCGCATACGAGACCCTGGACGGGTTGTATATTACCCTGACGGCCTCGACGTGGTCGGACTTGCCGGACGAGACGTCATGGAAGGTCGGGTTTTTATCCTTGCCGCCGGTGTAGCCGGAAGTCACCTCTATTACGCCGGGCACGTCCTTGAAAGGAGGCGCCATGGCCCAGAAAAGCCCGCCCGCGAATATGGCCGTCTCATATTTTGTTTTATCATCCTGCTTGTCGGCGGCCGGGGCGGCGTTCGGGTTGACGAAGGCCAGAAGCAGAAAAAATACGGTAGTGAGCGCTGTCTTAAGCATTACGAAAACCTCCGGTTAGAGTTTACTATGAAAGCTGTTTTTTAATTATAGCATATTTTAAAAAAGCGGCTGCGGATTTGCCGTATCATCTTGAAATCAAATAAAAAAGGGGCCGCGGTTTCCCGCGGCCCCTTGCACCTATTACGAGGTATTAAGTACCGGCTACAGCAAGCTGGGTACCACTATATATGGCGTGCTCATCAGGAGCACCGGGGCGTCGGTGTTGCCGGGCGCCGCGTTCTTTATCCATACATAAACGTAGTTGATACCTTCCTGCCCGGCCACCGGCGTCCATACCCAGGTCTTGGTCGTCCCGGACGTCTGCCAGTCCTGCTCGACCGCGGCGGCGTAGCCGTTGTCCGGGCCGGAGCGCTGGAACTGGTACTCGTAGCTGTTCCCTATGCAGCCTGCCGCCGTGGCGGTCCAGGTGACCACCGTCGCCGGTGCGCCGGTCTGCGCCATCGGCGCGCTGGGCCTGAGCGAAACTGCGGTCAGCTTTGCAATGACGGTGAACGGGGCCGAATCCAGGCTTGCAGGCTCCGTGTCGTCGGTGTTCTTCACCTCGACCGTAATGACGTTGTCGCCGGCCATGTTCACGTCCGGCTTCCATGCGTACGTGGCCAGCGTGGACCAGTTCTGCACTACCACGTCGCCGGCCGTGTCCGGCCCGTTGCGGATGAAACGGTACTTGTACGTCCCGTTGCCGCCGGTTGCGGCCGCCGTCCACGTCACGGTGCCGCCCGCGTTCACCGGGCTCGACACGCTCGGGGTGAGCTTGCTTACCGTGAGCGGAAGCGTCAGCTTGAACGTCTGGCTCTTGGTGGCCGGAGTGCCGGTGCCGTCCGCGTTTGCCACCCTGACCCTTATGGTGTTCGAGCCTGCCATCGAAGGCAGTACGGGTTTCCAGTCATGGTTGGCGGTAAGGCTCCACGACTGAAGCACAACGTACGCGCCTCCGGTGTCCGGGCCACTGCGTTCGAACTGGTAGGAGTAGCTTTCGCTACCGCCGGCCGCGGCCGCCGTCCATGTGATGGTATCGCCTACAGGAGCGTGTCCGGTAGCCAACCCCTTGATGGCGTTCGCTGTCAGGGCGGACACCGTCAGTGCTGTCGGCGGCTTCACCGTGTAGCTGATGTCCTTGTGCTGTGTCGTGCCGGGGTATGTGCCGTCCGCGTTCATCACCTCAACCGTGACTATGTTGGGGTTATAGTCGGTCGCGGCATTGTCCGGAGTCCACTTCCATATCTTGGAACTGCTGAATGCCTGCTGCTCTACGCCGTTCAGCAGGAACCTGAACTGGTATGCGTTCCCGGCCACCAGCACGCCGCTTCCGCCCGTGGCCGCGGCGGTGAAGGTTATCACCGTGCCCGCAGTGCCGGGCGAGACCGGGCTGGGTGTTAGTGTCGGCACTATCAGCGCGTCCACCTTGTAGCTGACCGACTTGCTGCCGACCGGTGTGGTGGTGCCGTTGTTCCTCACCTCCACTTTCACAGTGTGCGCGGCGGCGGTCATGGCACCTGTGTTCATCGTATAGGTGGCCAAGTCACTCCAGGTCTGCTTCACTACGGCGTCCACCGAGAACTGGTAGTCGTACGCGCCGCCGTTCCCGCCGAAGGCATCGGCGGTCCATATCACAGTGCCGCCCTTTTCTATGTGGCCCGTAACGTCGGGCACAAGGTCGGGGGTCGGGGTCGGGGGGTTTTGTATGGTATAGCTCATGTTCTTGGACTGCGTGGTGCCGGTCCCGTCCGCGTTCTTCACCTCCACAGTCACGGTGTTGGGGCTTAGGTCTATGAAGGTAACGTCCGTCGTCCACTTATACGTCTTGGTGGCGCTGAAGGCCTGTACCTCGCTGCCGTTCAGCAGGAACCTGTACTGGTACGCGGTGCCGCCCACGAGCGTGCCGGTGCCGCCGGTCGCCGCCGCCGTGAATGTAATAGCCGTACCCGCCTTCTGCGGGCTCACCAGGCTGGCCGTCAGGGTCGGCACTATGAGCGGGTCCACCTTGTAGCTCTCTGTCTTGCTGGACTGGATTTTGGTGTCGGCGTCACCTAAATAATGTATATCGACCTTGACGCTTCGTGTACCCGCCGTTACGGCGGTCGTGTCCATCGGCCACGTGTTGGTGGCGCTCCAGTCCTGCTTCTTCACGCCGTCGAGCCAGAACCGGTAATAGATCTCGCCGTTATTGCCATACGGCGTAGCGGTCCAGGTGACCATGCCGCCCTTCTCCGTGCGGATAGTGGGGCTCGGTATGAGCGTCGCCACCGGCGTGGTCGAGCCCACGTTGAATGCCGGAGTGGACAGCGCGGTCGCAAGTTCGGTGTTGTCGGAGTTTTTCACGTTGACCATTATAAAGTTGGAGCCGTACGACTGCGCCGCGGGCGTCCATGAGAACGTGTTGAGCGTGTCCCAGTCCCTCGCCATAGTGAAGGAGCCGCTTGTGTCCGGGCCCTGGCGCAGGAACTGGAACTTGTAGCTCCCTGTCCCGCCCGTGGCTACGGCCTTCCATGTGACGGCCGCGCCGACCGCCCCTTGCGTCGTGGAAGGTGTGGGGGCGCCTACATTAAGCGGCGCGTTGACCTTGTACGTCGCTATGCTCGCCGTCGTCGTCGGCTTCGTGGCGGCGGGGTTGTTGGAATCGGTGACCACAACCTTGACCGCATACGTACCGGCGGTAACCGGTATCCACGTGCATGAGCTTGCCGGGCCGCTTGATACTGTGGCTACGGGGACCACCGGGGCCGTGCCTGTCACGGTGAACACGTAGTTATATGCTCCGTAACCGCCCTTGGGTGTGGCGGATATGGTGGTATTTGTGCCCTGCAGGCAGTGGTCGGCCGGGCTGACTGCAATCAATGTCCCAAGCGCAGCCGTGTTGACCGTGAACAGCGCGGATGTCTTGGAAACCCATTTTTCAGGGTGGTCTATGTCTCCCGTGTTGCGCACGGTCACCCTGTAGTAGTTGGGGCCGACCGTCGTGACCGGGTTGGGCGCGGTGTACTGATAGGACGAACTCCAGTCCTGTACCAGCGTGGGGAAGGTGGTCCCGTTAATGCCGTACTCGAACATGTACTCGAGGTCGCCGGTGCCGCCCTTTGCGGTAGCCGTCCATGTGACAGGCGTGCCCCACGGCGCCGGGCTGATGGGCGACGGCGTAAGCGAGCTTACGGTCAACACCGCGCCTACGGCATACGGGGACGACTCGACGAATGCGTAGTCGGTGTCGTCGGTGTTACGCACCTCTACCATGACGGTGCTGTTGCCCACGTCGGCCCCGGCCGTAGTCCATGTCCATGAGTTCAGCGTGCCCCAGGCCTGCATCACCTTGTAGTCCGGCAGTCCCGTGCCCGGGCCCTTGAGTGAGAACTGGTATTCGTATGTGCCGGAGCCGCCCGAGGCCGTGGCGGTCCATTTGACGGCCGTGCCGGAGTTTACCGGGCCGTAGTTTTCAAGGCTGGTCACGGTCGGCGTAAGGCTGCCAATGGTGACAGGGCCTATCCATGTGAAGTTGGCGGTGGCGTTGATATTGTTGTTTACCGTCACGGTCAGCGGGTTGGTGACAGGCGTCGTGGTAGTCCCGTTGACTATAGTCCAGCTTGTGAACTTGTAGCCCGGCGCGGGCACGGCGGTAAGCGTGACCGACGTGGCCTTCTTGTACACGTTGCCCGGCGCGGGCGGGTTCGCGACGACCCAGCCGCCGCCAATGGGGTTAGCGCTTGTTGTCACCCTCGGCAGGTCGGTGTAAAGCGGGTTATTCCCGTAATATACGCTGTTGTTACCCATCCAGTCGCCTACCGTAGCACCAAGGGTTGCCCCGTCGGAGCTGATGCCGCCTGCCCAGAACATGCCGCCGTTGCCGGGTACCCACACCTCGTTTCCTGTGAGGTTGTCCTTGACGTAGACATCAGTGAACATGTTGAACGCTACAAACCTGCCGTCGTCGCTCACGTTCTTCTGTGCCGGGTCTATCATGGATGCATAGCCGTCGAGCAGGTCGGTGGTGTTCAGCAGGATGTTGCGTTTGTAGTAGGTTGTAGTCCCTGTTACAGAGTCCACGGTACTGAACAGCGCGTAGCCGCCGTCCGGGCTGATTGCGCCGGCATAGGAATCGACGGCAAACTGGCTGCCGTCATTGGCCAGGCTGACCATGGTGGTCGTGTCGGTTTGCAGGTCGTACACGAATACGTCGGCCACCCCGTTAGTATCGGTTGCCACCAGGTTGGTGGCGGCCGAAGTGTACAGTACGTACCTGCCGTTCGCGCTTATGAAGGCGTTAAATGGGAGCATCGAGGTTGCGGGGTCGCACATCCCGCTGTTGCCGTCCGACTCCAGTGGCCCGTCGACATTCTTACCCATTGAGATGCGCTTGACGGTCTTCGTGGGTATGCCGTTTATCGTGCCCGCCGAACGGTTGAAGACGAATATGTCGGAGAAACCGTTGGTGTCAACACCGGGCGACAAGAGGTTCGTGGCATTGGAGGCGAAGACCACGAGGTTCCCGTAGTCGCACGTATCTCCCATAAAGCTGTCGCCGTCGGGGTCCGTCGTCCCGTCGTAACTCATGGTGATGCGCTCGGTCTTGTTGCCCACGGTGTCACGCACGAACACGTTGATGAACCCGCCGTTGGTGCACGCCAGGTCCGTCGAGTTAGAATTAAACGGGATGAACCCGTTTCTGCTTATGGCCCAGCCACCGAAGTTATTGCCGGCGACCCCGTTTGCCGGCGTCGGGAGGGCGAGGTTTCTCACGCTCGCGCACTTCTTCGTGAACACTGTGGTGGGCATCCAGCCAGCGGCACCGCCGCTGGCCCCGGCCTCGACATGCAGGGAAGTGTACAGCGAGCCCGGAGGTGCGGGGTTCATTACGCCTACCAGTATATATATCGTCTTGCCCGCTTCGACATATACGCTTGTCGGGCTGTTATTGCCCTCGCCGTAGCCCATTTGCCACCGGTTAACAGGGTCGCAGGCGTTGCTGCCGTCGAAGACCATTATTACCGGAGTGTAGGTCCACCCGTCGGAGCTGCCGGCCGTCATATTCAACTGGCCGGTCGCGACCGGTGTGTATTTGTACCAGACCGCACGGTACACATTCGCATCCGGGTCGAAGTTGTTGTTTGTAACATCGAACATGCCGTTGTACGGCAGGGCCGATATGAGCTTCGGGGTGGCGCAGGTGTCGTAGGATGTGCCGCCAACCGGTGTAACCACCGCGCCGGTCGAGTAGAAGTGCGCGGGATAGAGGTAAGTGTGCTGTGTTCCGCCCGGGTGCGTGTATGTATTTGGATTAACGGTGGCCGTGACCGTTATCTTGCACGTCCCGGCGACGGTAGGCGTCCATGCATTGCCGTAGTAGCCGTCGTTGGCCGCCCCGTCGCCGTGTGCGCCGTCATCGTACAGCGTTACAGAGCCGCCGGTGGAGAACGTAGCTACCACCGTGGCGCCCGATGTTACATGTCCCCAGTCCGCCCCGTCGGTGTTGTCTTTCAGCTCGAATACAAGCTGCTGCGCCTGGCCTGTCTTTACTAAGAACCCGTTATCGCCGAGGTCGCACGAGCCGTTAAGCTGCAGACCGTTGCCGTCCAGTATGCCGCCCATGGTGGGGTCCGGGAACTCGTTGGCGTGCGTCCTGTTGTTAGTCACCGGGTCGAGGTCGGTGGGCAGGACCGAACGTATGTCTATCGGTTTGTTCGGGTCGAAGGCCTTGGAGAAGTTCACGTGCCTGTCGCTGCCGCCCGAATTGCCCGGTGCAATCATGTAAGTAGGCGTGCCGTTGATAGAGGGCTTGATGACGTTAGTCATCATGTCCCTCATCTGCGCCTCTTGAGAGGCCATCTCCGGGTCGAGCATTATCATATGGCGCATGTAGCTTGCGGTGCGGGCGCGTATGGCGGTGGAGGCCAACATGTAGGTGTCCATGGACGCCAGCAGGTCGGTCTTTGCGCTCGTCAGGTAGATGCCCCTGCCCGGGATGGGCTTCAGGAAGCTTGCATACACGGGGTCGTCGAGTACGTCGTTTTTCTGGCTCGTGTAATACCCGCCATCCGGGTTTCCTATGTATCTGGTGACTTTTTTGGTGTACAGGTCGTACGGGTCGAGGTTCATGTCGTATACGTAATCGAACTCTATGGTCGCCTTCACGAGCTGGAGGACGGACTTGACAAGCACCAGGTCCGCCTTGTCCACTACGACGTAATCGGTCGTACCCGTCTCCGCGGGAGTGAGCACTACCGTGAACGTGGCCGGTAGCTTGTCTATGTTGGCTATGGAGTCGTTGATCTTGGGGAGTATATGGTTGAAGGCGTAGTCCTGTAAGTCCTTGCCCTTGGTCGTAGTCGCTTGCGTACCCGTATTAAGCGTGCTGTGCCCGTATACGTCCTTGGTAGGCGTGAGGCCTGTGCCCACCTTGCCGACCATGTCGGAGATGCTCAGTGTCCCGGTAATGCCCAGGCCTCCAATCAGGTCCCCGAGGGTGTCCATGGCGCCGCCGTCGGCGGGCTCCTGCGATACTGCAACAAGCCGGGTGATGGACCTGAAGAAATTGGCGTTCTGGTTGGCCGGGTCCAGCTTGAGGGCCTTCGCAAAGTAGTTGTCCGCCGCCACTATGTCGTGGGCCGCCATTGCGTCGCGCCCCATCTGTATGCACTGCGCTGCAGTGCCCGGGGGCGGGGCGATGGTCGCGTGGCAGTCCGTTACGCCCATTACGGCGAGCAGGGCTGTAAATACTACCGGGAACATTATGAACCTTGCGAATCTGTGCAACATGATGGACACCTCCTTAAGGCATACGAATGGCGGTTTTTAGAAAAGTTTATCGTTCAATTTATTTAGACGCAAATCCGCGGAAAACCTTTCACCCTTTTTTTCATGGCCGCCCTTCTTCAGGGTGTAGCCGTCTTTTAGCTCCAGCCGGCCCTTTGCGTACTTCCACTGGACGGTATCGGAGCTGAGCTCTGAGCCGTCCGGGGCCTTTATGACGCAGCCGCCCGTGAAAAACACCTCTTTTTTCGCCGGGTCAACTATTGCGCTCGTGCTCGTGATGCTTGTCGTGCCGCCTTTTTCGTCCGCTATGACGAAAGACGGCGCGTCCATTTCCACCACGTTGCCTATCGCCAGACGGTAGAACCTGTGTATCCGCCGGGTCGTTAGCGCGGCCCGCCTGGCCGTCACGGTCATCCGCGTCTTGTCGAACTCCTGGTCTATGAGCTTGAAGCCCTCTATGGACACGGAGGAGTTCGGGTCTATGTGAGGCGCGGCATCGGTTGTGGGCTTCTCGGTCGGCCCCACCGCCGTCTCAGGCTCAACGCCTATATAATAGAGCCCGGCACCCAGTATTATAACAGGTATCAGCAGAAGCGCTATTTTTAGAATATTTTTTTTCATTATAATAGCTTTTTTCAACTTGCCGTATAACGAAATCAGGTATCAAAGCTGATAAACCTATTATATTAGCGGAGCAAATACTATATATAAGCAATTATTGTGCCTTAATAATATTGGGTAGTCAATAAGCAATTATGTCAATAATACAATGCATTAATGGAAGCCGGACGGACAGGGGCCGCCGGGCATGAGCAGACATGCGCAAAAAATTGAGGGAAATCGCTCTTTTGCGCGTTTAACGGGCGGAAGAAATAGGGCCGGCCTGGAGGCCGGCCCTGCGGAGAAAATGAGTGGCGGAACGGTCAACGCCTATGCCGTCCGGTTCAGCATGCACTGATGTCTCAGTCGTATGCCGCCCCGGCGCAACAGGACTATGTTGCTCGGAAGTCCGAACGCAGGCAGATGGCAGTCCCGGCTGCCCCGAGGGACGATGCGGACAAGGCGGCTGAACCCGCTGCCAGTCCCCTTGGGGGCCGCGCAAAGGCGATAGGCCGTAACAGGCGGGTTGCTATTGATGAGAGGCAGGAGCTCAGGCTCCGCGGAGCCGATGCTGTGATACTCGACAAGGGCAAAATCGAGGGGCTTTTCAAAGACCTCAAACTGGATGCGATAGAGTTCCCGTTGATGGACATTAAAAAAATTGTGGTGCGGTGGTCGGGAGCCCCTATACCCAAAGCACAGCCGGAAAAGCCTGGAGCTGTACGGAAAGGCCCGTCATATGCCGACATAAGCCTTGGGGATGGAGGCGTACTGACTATAATTGTCCAGCAGGGCGTAGTGGACCGGGGCACAAGAATACCGGTTGGATGCTAAGAGCCCTGCTGTTTGGCCATGCCGCAGAGGTTTTTGCCTATCTCAAGCTCCTTCTTCTTCGCTTCGTCCGCTTCTGCGCTGCCCAGGTTTACCTGCCTTATCTCCTGGTAGCTTTCCGGGTTTTTCGGCAGGGTAGACATTACGTGGGATATGAACGGCTTAAGCTCTCTTATCCGGTACAGCTCTATGCCGCGCCGGGCCTCTCCGAGGGTCGCCTTTATGATTGAACTGTCGTCTTGCTCCCTGATTGACGATGCGTGCGAGGGCAGCACCACGGTTTCGTCGGGTAGTGCGGCGATCCTGGTAAAGAGCGTCTCGTGCAGCATAGCCGCCCACTGCTCGGCCATCCCGCCCAGGTCCGGCCTCCCTATGCCCTCCTTCATTATGGTGTCGCCCGTGAAAAGGAACTTCCCGTCGAGCAGAAAAGACGTGCTGCCCGGCGTATGGCCGGGAGAGTGTATTACCATTAAGCCGCCTTTGCCGATGTTTATTTCCTGCCCGTCGGTAAGCGCCAGATAGCCGAAGGCCGCGCCTTCCACGTCGGCCGGGTTTATGTGGTAGGCGGCCCCGGCAATCTCGGCGAGTTCCCTGCCTCCTGAAATATGGTCCGCGTGCAGGTGAGTGTCGAGCACGTGTGTTACCTTCACGCCGAGCGATGCGGCCAAATCCATAATGGGCTTCAGGTGCCGTGCGGCGTCTATGACGGCCGCATTGCCGCCCGACGATATCAGGTAGGATATGCAGCCCCTTGCCGTCCTGAATATCTGGTATATCTCAGGATGTACGCTTATCTTCGCGGTTTCGTAAAACCCGCTCCACGCGTCCATGCCGCCTTCCAGACTGACTGCGTCGAAGCCGTGTCCCTGGAGCTCGGCGGCGGAATACCGCGACGCGTCGCCGTGTGCGCAGACGACCGTTATCTGCCTGTCCCTGGGGAATGCTTCAAGGTACTTCTCCACCTCTCCCACAAAGCGGAACTGGGGGATGTTGATGGTCTCTATCGGGCCTTTTCCCTCGATACGCCAAGAGCTGAAGTCCTCCTCGTTCCGCAGGTCGAAGATGAACCGTACACTGCCTTCGTCGAGGCGTTTCTTGAAGTCAGCGGCGGAAACCGACACGTCATGTTCCATTTGTCCTCCCGGTTTTCGAGGGTTCTTTTGCCGTTACTCCAATTATATCAACTTTTCAGTGAATTCGGGCACCCGGAGATTTTTTTCATAAATCTTGCAAAATCCCGTAAATTACGTTATATTCAGCAGGTCATTTCGAAAAACCGCATCCCTTTGGTTACGTAATCCCGTTTTAAAGCAAAGCAAGTCAGGCAGTCCTGGTACTTATGTAATTTATTGCATTGGGGAGGGTATCATGAAGAAACTGCTTTTTGTAGTGCTGGCCCTTTTGGTATGCACCGGCGTGGCGTTTGCCCAGGCCGGCGTCAAGAAGAAGAGGCCGCTTCCGTACGAGTACGGCAGGGTCGTGATAAACAACTACTCCGAGGGCGCGGGCCTTGCGCCCGTGGTATTCGACCACTGGCTCCACAGGGGGCTGTACACATGCCGGTTGTGCCACGTGGACATAGGCTTCGCCATGAAGGCGGGCGGGACAAGCATCAAGGCGGCCGACAACATCGCCGGGTATTACTGCGGCGCATGCCACAACGGCAAGATGGTCTTCGCAGGAAAGCCGGTCTTCGCGTCGTGTGCACCCAAGAAGTTCACCGGTGACGAGGCCACCCGGTGCGAGCGCTGCCACTCGCTCGGGCTTAACCCTCCGCGCGACTACGACTTCGCCAGGTTCACGGACGGCTTCCCGAGGGGCAGGTTCGGCAACAATGTGGACTGGGAGAAGGCGGAGGAGGACGGGCTTATAAAGCTCACCGACTACATCGAGGGCATATCCATAAAGAGGCCGACGCTGACCATACAGAATGACTTCAACCTAAGCCCCAAGGTGGAGGGGATGCCGGACATCATATTCTCGCACAAGAAGCACACCATATGGAACGGCTGCGAGGTCTGCCACCCGGAGATATTCATAGGTATAAAGAAGGGCAACACGAAATACACCATGCAGGATATATTCGATGGCAGGTACTGCGGCGTATGCCACGGCGTGGTGGCCTTCCCGCTGCTCGACTGCCAGAGGTGCCATTCGAGGCCGGTACAGTGAGAGGGGTGGTGTGCATATGAGGACAAAACTTAAGCCTTTGATATTTGTGGCGGTGGCGCTGATTGCATTCTCCGCGCCGACTTTCCTGCCCGTGGCCGCATGCGCGGCACAGGCCGTCGAGGCAGCACCGCAGTCCGACTGGCAGGCCGAGTTCGACGATATATGCTCGAAGACCCAGGACGCGATGGCCATGGGCGTGGACGAGCTCAAGGCCGTCCTGGATAGGTGCGACAAGCTCAAGGTGAAGATAGAGGCGCTCGAAGGGACGCAGCGCAAAGTTTACCTGCGCAGGCTCGAGATGTGCAGGGGCGTATTCGCCTTTGCGCTCGAATCAAAGGAGAAGAAGTAAAATTGAAGAGTTTTATGCTTATGCTGTCTGCGGCAATCTTTGCCTCATGTGTTGGGGCCGCTTATGCCGACCCCGCGTCCGATTACGGCCGCGTGGTCATCAACAACTTCTCCGAGCGGGCCGGCATGCCGGCCGTGGTCTTCGACCACTGGCTCCACAGGGGGCTTTACACCTGCCGCCTCTGCCACGTGGACGTGGGCTTTGCGATGGAGCAGGGGGCGACGAATATCAACAAGGCGGGCAACTTCAACGGGTACTACTGCGGAGCCTGCCACAACGGACGCACCCGCTTCGGCGACAAGGCCATCTTCCCCGCGTGCTCGGACGTCAGCGCCCTTGGCGAGAAGAAGAGGTGCTACCGCTGCCACAGCCGGGGGGTTGACGACGTGCAAATGGAGTACGACTTCGCCGCGTTCACCAAGGCACTACCCAAGAAGGGTTCCGGCAATGGGATAGACTGGGAGCAGGCCGAGGCCACGGGGCTCGTAAAGCCCATAGACTACATCGAGGGTGTCTCCATCAAGAGGCCCGCCATAAAGCCGCAGGAGGACTTCGCGATACACTCCAAGAGCACCTGGATGACCGACGTGATATTCTCGCACAAGAAGCACGCGGTATGGAACGGGTGCGAGGTATGCCACCCGGAGATATTCCCGATGGGCGACAAGGGCTCGGTGCAGTTCAATATGCTACAGATTTACGACGGGGAGTACTGCGGGGTATGCCACGACAAGGTGGCGTTCCCCTTGCGTGACTGCGAGCGCTGCCACAGCAAGCCGGTGCAGTAGAGTGTAGGGTTGGCACGGCCCACCGTTCTTTGTAGGGGCCGACCAGAGCCTGTCCTGAGCGACGTCGAAGGATGTCGGCCCGGCAGTTAAAAGCAGGTCCCTCCACTTCGGTCGGGACGACAATAAATATAATGCGGTTAAAATGAAAGTAGTGGTGGGCCGTGCCCACCCTACGGCTATCCTGAGGAGGCACCATGAAGAAGCTCTTGGTCTTAATGGCACTCGCTATATTATTGGCGTCCGGTTGCGCCCATAAGAACGTCGTTATGTCTCACAACCACGACTTCAAGACCTACAAGACGGCTTACATAGAAATACTGCCGCAGGATGAATTTAACCTTGGAACACATATAATTCAGGAAATGTCCGACCTCGGCTTTGAGGCAAGGATAAGCTCGGCCCCGTCAGCTCCTACGCCTACCGACCTGCTCGTAAAATACAGCTATGACGATGGATGGGACTTTGGAAAGTACCTTAAGAGCTACCAGGTGTTTTTCTTCGACGCACGGACGACTTCGCTTGTGGCGAGTATTTCATATCACCTTGACAATGCAACCATAGTAGGGACGGAAGCGAGAATCGCGGGCGGGTTCGACGATTTCAGGAAGGAAGCGGGCCTGCCGCCGCACCCCAAAAGGCCGCACCACGTCGAGAAGGCTTACGATCCGTCGCCGTCAAGTCCCACGCACTAAACTATGGCCCCGTCACGCACCAACCAGCAATGGATGGGCCGCACCCACCAAACGACTACGCGCTCTTCCTATATCCCTTCCTCTTCTCCAGGTTAATGAACAGCCCCTTATGAAATACACGCGCGAGCTTCTCCAGCGTCTTGAGCGTGGGGTTGCATTTGTTCGGGTTCTCAAGCTTCTGGTAGGCCTGATAGCTTATCTTGAGACGCCTGGCCACCTCTTCCTGTGAAAGCCCTTCCTCTTTTCTGGCCGTGCGCAGTATGATGGGTATCTGTACGGACGAATCGGGCTCTATGAGATAAACGTCCTTGCCCTTGACCTTTGAAGGTTCCGGGAGCTTCAGGCCTCTTTCAAATATGGATGTAAGGTAACCGGACAACGCCTCGCGCGCCATCTCAAGCGCATCCTCAAGGGATTCTCCGTACGTGTGGCAGCCCGGAAGGTCCGGGAAACTTACCAAATAAGCATTATCATCCGCGTCGAATTTTATCTTCGCCGGGTAGTTTATCATCACTTCAACCCTCCATCCTTCAGTATATTCTTGACCGTGCCTTTAGGCAGGTCCTTGTTGCCGTGGACGGGCACTACCAGCGTCCTGTCGTCCTTCTTCATGATGAAATGGCTGCCTCTTATCCTGTCCAGCTTCCAGCCTTTTTCGATAAGCAACTTGATGAGGGCTTTGCCGTTCATGGTGGCACTATACAACCTACAGGTTGCTTTGTCAAGGGCATAAAAAAGCCCGCCCCGGAATCGGGACGGGCTTTTGAATTAATCCGCAGTCAGCGGCAATCTACCAGGTCTTCCCCTCCTCGGGGTCAACAGGTGCCTCCGGGTGCGAGTCGTTGTGCATCTTCACCACGAGCCGCCAGTTGTCGTCCACGTACTCCTGGAACTTCACGAGCATCCACTCGTTCTCAGGCTTGAAGAGGTGCTTGAACCGGCCCTGGGGCTTCAGCCACTCCACAATCGGACGCCTGTTCTTCTTCGGCACGTAGTTCAGCGTGGCCTTGCCGTATTCCACTTCGTAAAGCGGCCAGAAGCAGGTGTTGACCGCGAGCTTACTGAGCTGTATCGCGTCGTTGGTCTGGGTCCTCCAGCCGCGGTTGCACGGGGCTATTATGTTCATGAACTTCGCGCCCTCTATGGACATAGCCTTCTGCACCTTGCCCATCAGGTCCTTCCAGTTGTGCGGGGAGGCCTGCGCCACGTACGGCACGTTGTGGGCTATAGCTATCCTGGTCAGGTCCTTCCTGTTCTGGGCCTTGCCCTGCTGGACCTTGCCGGCCGGGCTGGTCGTGGTGTCAGCTCCGAACGGCGTGGAGCTGGAGCGCTGTATGCCGGTGTTCATGTACGCGCCGTTGTCATAACATACGTACATGAAGTCGTGTCCGCGCTCGAGTGCGCCGGAGAGCGACTGGAGGCCTATGTCGTAGGTGCCGCCGTCGCCGCCGAAGGCGATGAACTTGACCTTCTTGTCCTTGGGGTACTTGCCCTGCTTCTTTAGCGACTGGTACATCGCCTCTACGCCGGAGATGGTGGCCGCGGCGTTTTCGAACGCGCTGTGTATCCATGGCACACGCCAGGCCGAGAACGGGTATATGGTCGTGGCGACCTCCAGGCAGCCCGTGGCGTTGGCTATGACAACCGGGTCGTCAATGGCCAGCAGTATCTGGCGGACGACTATCGGCGCGCCGCAGCCGGCGCACATCCTGTGACCGCCGGAGAGCAGCTCCTGCTTTTCCGAAAGTTCCTTTAGTTTCAAGACAGCCATTGTCGTCTCCTATTGTCTGACGGTTATATATTCGTAGAGTTTGGTAACCTTGCCGGACTCGGCCAGCTTTATAAGCTCGGCGTACACTTTCCGGATGTCGTCGAGGCCGAGGTCGCGTCCACCCAGGCCGTATATCTTGTTTATCATGACCGGCCTCTTGGGCACGTCGTACAGCGCGCTCCTGAACTCGGAGAACAGCGGCCCGCCCGCGGCGCCGAAGCTGTCGCAGCGGTCCATCACGCATATTGCAGAGCAGCCCTTGAGCGCGTTGGCGACTTCGATGTACGGGAACGGCCTGAAGAGCCTGGGCTTGAGCAGCCCGGCCTTGATACCCTTTTTGCGAAGCTCGTCCACTATGACCTTGGTAGTGCCGGCGGCCGAGTTCAGCACCACGAGCGCCACGTCCGCGTCTTTGAGCTTGTACTCCTCGAACAGCCCGTAGGTGCGGCCAGAGAGCTTGCCGTACTCCTTGCCCACTTCGAGGACCACCTTCTTGGCGTTCTTGATGGCCTCGTGCTGCTGCTTCTTGTGCTCCATGTAGTAGTCCTGGAGGTCGAGCGGGCCGAACGTCACCGGGTTGTCCGTGTCGAGCAGGACCGGGGTCGTGGACTTGTACGGCCCGACGAACTTCTTCGCCTGGTCGTCGTCCAGGAGCTCCAGGTTCTCTATCGAGTGGGATATGATGAACCCGTCCATGCAGGACATCACCGGGAGCCGGACGTCCGCGTGCTCTGCTATCCTCGGGGCCTGCAGGGTGTTGTCGTAGGCCTCCTGCGCGTTCTCGGCGTATATCTGTATCCAGCCTGAGTCGCGCGCCCCCATGGAGTCTGAGTGGTCGCCGTGTATGTTGATCGGCGCGGACAGCGCGCGGTTGACGCACGAGAGTATTATCGGGAGCCTGTTGCCGGACGCTATGTATAGCATCTCCCACATAAGCGCCAGGCCGTTGGCCGACGTCGCGTTCATGACCCTGCCGCCCGCCGCGCAGGCGCCTATGCAGGCGCTCATCGCCGAGTGCTCGGACTCTACCGTCACCAGGTTGGTGTCCACCGCCCCGTTCGCCACGAAGGTCGAGAACTGCTGCATTATCTCGGTGGAGGGCGTGATGGGGTAGGCGGCGCACACGTCAGGGTTTATCTGGCGCATGGCGTTGGCCACGGCCACGTTTCCTGTCATTGCTACCTTCTTGGGCATCTTATTTCTCCTCCTTTTCCTTCGAGGCGGCCTTCTCCTGTGCCATCTTCTTGGCTATGGCCTTCGCCTTCTCGAGTATATTGGGCTCCGAGCCTTCCGCCTCGGTCACCATCACTATCGCCTTCTCCTTGGCCGGGCACTCCATCGCGCATACCCCGCAGCCCTTGCAGTGGCCGTAATCGAACTCGCCCCTCTTCCCGTCCTTGACCGTGACGGATGAATCCGGGCAGAATATCCAGCAGAAGAGGCACTGTATGCAGTTTTCCTCGATCCAGATCGGCCGGTCGCTCCGCCACGCGCCGGTGTTGTACTTGACGGCGTTGCCCGGCTCCACTATCATCCCGCCTATGGGCAGGTCTTTCCATCCCTTTGGCTTGCTCATTACGATTTCACCTCCTCGTAGGCGCGGCTCGCGGCGTCCATGTTGTTCTGGATTATCTTGTCCGAGAACTTTTTGCCGAAGCTCGCCTTTATATCCTTAAGCAGGGTGTCCAGCTTTATGACCCCGGTGGCCTTCACGACCGCGCCAAGCATCGGGGTGTTGGGCATCACGCGCCCTATCGTGTCTATGCTTATCTTTGTCGCGTCCACGCAGAAAAGCTTCTGCTTCTTGCCGAGCTTCATCTTCGTGCGGAGCGCGCCGGGCTCCATCTGCGTGTTGACCACGAAGACCGCGTCGGGCGTGGTGCCCTCGGTCACGTCCACCGTCTCCAAGAGCGTGGGGTCCACCACGGCCACAACGGCCGGGTTCGTCACCTGGCAGTGTATGGTCATTGGCTTTACGCTTACGCGGTTATAGGCCCGAAGCGGGGCCCCCATCCTCTCCGGCCCGTATTCCGGGAAGGCCTGGACGTTCTTGCCCTCGGCCATCGCGGCCTCGGCCAGGACCTTGGCCGCCGTGACGGTGCCTTGCCCGCCCCGTCCGTGCCACCGTATTTCCAGTATCTCGGCCATAAAGCTACCTCCTGTTGGTATTTAATGATGGCAAGTTATCTTGTCATCCGGTAATTGGTTCTTACTCTACAACCCGCCGTCCCTCAAGCGCCTTTATCAGCGTCCCGGAGTCCGAGTACTCCAGCACCCCGCCCATCGGCACGCCGTAGGCGATGCGTGTTATCCGTACGCCCGCGTTCTTCAGGAGCCTGGTTATATAGAGCGCGGTCGCCTCGCCCTTCAGGTTGGGGTTGGTGGCGAGTATCACTTCGTCCACGCCGCCGTTGCTCACCCGCTCCACCAGACCTGAGACCGTAGTGTCTTCCGGCCCCACCCCGTCTATCGGGGATATCGCGCCCATAAGGACGTGGTACAAACCCTGGTACTCACCGGTGGCCTCGACGGCCAGCAGGTCGGAAATCTCCTCGACCACCAGTATCCGGCCCTGCTCGCGCTTGGGGCTCATACATATGCCGCAGAGCTCGCCCTCGGTTACGTTGTTGCAGACCCGGCAAGGCCGGACACGCTCTTTCAGGTCCACGAGCGCGGATGCGAGCGCCTTTACCTCGCCTTCGTCCGCCTTCAAAAAATGCAGCGAAAGCCGCTGCGCGGTCTTACGGCCTACGCCGGGCAGCTTCGCCAGCTCGTCAACCAGCCTTTTCAGGGTATCGGACATCTTAGAACAACCCGCCTAAGCCGCCTCCACCCATGCCGGGCAGGCCGAGGCCGCCTGTTATACTGCCCATCTCCTCGGCCATCATGTCCTGGGCCTTCTTGAGCGCCTCGTTGACGGCCGCGGTGACCAGGTCCTGCAGCATATCGATGTCGTCCGGGTTGACTACGTCCTTCTCTATCTTTATGGAGAGGACCTCCATCTTGCCGTTCACGGTGACGGATACCATGCCGCCGCCAGCCGATGCCTCGACGGTCTTTAGCGCGGCCTCTTCCTGGACCTTCGCCATCTTCTCCTGCATCATCTGGGCCTGCTTCATCAGGTTGCCTAAGAGCTTCTTTGACATATCAGCCTCATTCCTCCGTGACTTCCACTATCTCCGCGCCGAAGAGGTCTACCGCGGACTTTACCAGCGGGTGGACCAGGGCGTCCTGTTTCATTTTTTCCTTGCGGGTCTTCTCACCCTCTTTTTTCATCTCGGCCGGGGTCTGTTTTTTCTCCCCGTTGTCTTCCTGAGTCCGTACGGCGAAGCCTTCGCCGAACAGCCCGGCGGCGACCTTGCTTATGAGGGCAAGCTCGTCGGACTTCAGCGGGCGTATTTTGCTTTCAATTACGGTCAGTACGTTGCCTTTAAGCTCCCTGGGCGCCGTAATGTCCATCTTTGAGGCAAGGGGCGCCTTGCCCATCCTCTGCACCTCTTCCGTGATCCGTTCCCACGCCTCGGAGGCATTGGCCGCGGTCACCGGCCCACCCGGAGAGGCCGGGCTCTCGTATGACGATACGGGCTCCTCACGCACGGAGCTGGTTCTCACGGCGGCAGAATGCGTACGCGCCGCAGCCACGGACGGCCCAGCGTTTTTGAGCCCCTTTAAGCCCGCCAGTATGTCGTCCACGGTGTTTATGGGCCTCGATGCGGCCTTCACCAGCGCAAGCTCTACGGATATCCTCGGGTTAGTCGTCCACCGGAGTTCCTCGCCCAGCTTGGTCAGCAGGTTCATCACCCTTATTATCTCGTCGGGCGAGACCCCTGACGCGGTTGACTTCAGCCATTCTATTTCAGCAGCCGGGACTACCGCAGTCCTGGGAGCAACTTTGTAGAGCAGCACGTCCCTGTACAGCTCGAGCAGGGTTGATGCGAACCGCCGGAGGTCGTGCCCCTTGTCCACCAGCTCGTCGACCACCTTGAGTGCGGCGGCCGCGTCCTGCGCGGTAATGGCGCGTACGGCCTCCTTGACTACCTCACGGCCGACCAGGCCGAGTATGTCGTCTATGTCGGTTTCCTTGAGGCCTTCCTCGCCGCAGTAGGATACTACCTGGTCGAGCAGGCTGAGGCCGTCACGGACGCTGCCCTCAGCCATTATGGCCAGGCGTGAGAGCGCGGCATCCTCGGCCTTTATCCCCTCCCGTTCGCACAGGTCCTTCATGTGGGCCTCTATCTGCGCCTTGGGCACACGCCTGAAGTCGTAGTGCTGGCAGCGGGACAGTATGGTGGCCGGGACCTTGTGCGGGTCAGTAGTGGCGAATATGAACACGACGTGCTCGGGCGGCTCCTCCAGGGTCTTCAACAGTGCGTTGAAGGCCGCGGTGGATAGCATATGCACCTCGTCTATTATATATACCTTGTACCTGCCACGGGCAGGAGCGTATTTCACGTTTTCGCGCAGCTCGCGCACGTTGTCCACGCCGGTGTTGGACGCGCCGTCTATCTCTATCACGTCCACCGAGTGGCCCTGCGTTATCTCACGGCATGAGTCGCACTCCCCGCATGGCACGGCGGTCGGCTTGTCGCCGCAGTTGAGCGCCTTGGCGAGTATCCTCGCCGTGGTCGTCTTGCCCACCCCGCGCGTGCCGGAGAACAGGTAGGCGTGCGCCAGCCTGCCCATGTTTATGGCGTTGGTGAGGCTCCGGCTGACGTGCGTCTGGCCGACCACGTCCTCGAACTTCTGGGGACGGTATTTCCGGGCCAGTACGGTGTAGGTCATGTCGAGCTCCGGTAAAACATAAGGGCTGCGCCGGGCAGGGTTGGCTCGTCCGGGGACAGCCCGCGTGAGTATTCCCTCGGGGGGTATTTGGGGTCGAAAAAGGTTGTCAAACTAACTTCAGGCATCTTAAGGACCGCCGGGCCAGGCCGACCTGCGGCGCCCAGGAAGGTCCGCTTACCGCTGCTTCCTTCCGGACCTGACGGGGTTCACGGTTTCCTGCCGCGCAGAACCCGGCCCGACGGCCCATAGGGTGTCTGAAGAACTGGCGGAGAGGGTGGGAGTCGAACCCACGGTACACTTTTGGCATACACGCGATTTCCAGTCGCGCACCTTCGGCCACTCGGTCACCTCTCCGTAGCCGCAAAAACACAGGTATTTCGTCACAAACGGTAAAACTGGCGGAGAGAGAGGGATTTGAACCCCCGGTGAGGTCACCCCCACAGTTGATTTCGAGTCAACCGCCTTCAGCCGCTCGGCCATCTCTCCACACCGGGAACCATTTTTATAATATAACTGGGGCCTAAAGTCAACAGCTAAATGGGTAAAAGCAATAGGAAAAATTAATGGAAGTATAAGGCGGGGGGCCTTTAAGTCCATGTGTTAGTGACAAATGCTATTTTAACAGAACCGGGGAGTACAGACAAGAATTATTATTAACAAGAGGGGCGGGTTACCGGTTATGGCAGGGGCCAATGGTGGTACTTGCCGTTATTGTTGTTTATGGTTGGCCGCCCACATTAGAGTCAATCCCAATCTTCGTTGA
>Ga0334722_10001598_pt1 | contig 27861 bp, 28 predicted proteins | sample C3_bottom_MG_FD_207210 | JGI IMG/M metagenome (GOLD analysis project Ga0334722, IMG submission 207210) | Sediment microbial communities from Yellowstone Lake, YNP, Wyoming, USA - C3_bottom | ecosystem: Environmental > Aquatic > Freshwater > Lake > Sediment | place: USA: Wyoming | collected... | reverse complement strand
AACGAGGCCTGGCTGATCCAGTTGATGCAGGCGGCGGCGTAGTCATCGCCCTGACGGGCGGTGACGACGAAGAGGCCATAGGGGATCATGCGCAGGGCGGTCTTCTTCGCGGCTTCGTCCATGGCGGTCCCTCCTAAGTTCGGTTCGCGGGCAGTCAGTTCACCTCAGGGTGGAGGCCGGCGGTGAGGGTGTCCAGCTCGGCGAGAACGTGGTTCAACCGTTCGAGCAGTCCCATGGTCTCGGCGCGGTCGGCGCCGCCGGTGGCCTCGGCGAAGGCTGCGTCATCGAGGTGTTTGATCTCGTTGAGGTAGCCCTGGAGGTCGCGCATGCCCTGGGAGTCGCGGCGCATGGCGGCCCAGAGCTCCTCGCGGGTGGGGTCGGTCTTCTTGCGCCGGACCATACGCGGACTCCGGGGCTGCTACTGGCGCGCCGGACCGCGTCCGGCTAGTCGCGCGGAAGGCCGAGGCCGCGCTGCGCCATGATGTTGCGCTGGATCTCGCTGGTGCCGCCCGCGATGGTGCTCGATACGGCGGCGACGTAGCCGAAGCCGTAGCGGCCGGCGGCGGAGTACCTGGGATCGCCGCCGGTGATCATGGCGTAGGGGCCGGCGACCTTCATGCCGAGCGCGGCGATGCGCTGGCCCATCTCCGACGTGAAGAGCTTGCACATGGAAGCCTCGTGGTTCGGGATGAGGCCGGCGTTCTGCATGCTGACGACGCGGTACGACATCATCTTCGCGACGAGCGCTTCGATCCAGCGATCGGCAAGAGCCATCTGTGTCTCGTGGCGGTGGGCGCCGACGGCGAGGTCAGGGTGTTCCTTGACGAAGCGGACGATGCCTTCGAGCTGCTTGCGGATGCCGACGGCGGAGCCGATGGAGGAGCGCTCGAAGTCGAGGGTCGTGGTGCCGATGTACCAGCCGCGGTTCTCTTCACCGAGGCGGTTGCGGGCGGGCACGCGGACGTTCTCGAAGAAGACTTCGGTGAAGGTGGCGCTGCCGGCCATGGTGGTGAGAGGGCGGACGGTGACGCCGGGCGCGTGCATGTCGAGCATGAAGTAGCTGATGCCGCGGTGCTTCGGCGCATCCGGGTCGGTGCGGGCGAGCATGTACATCATGTCGGCGAACTGGGCGCCGGTGGTCCAGATCTTCTGGCCGTTGATGACGTAGTCGTCGCCGTCACGGACGGCGCGCGTCTGGACGGAGGCGACGTCGGAGCCGGCGTTGGGCTCGGACCAGCCCTGGCACCACTGGACCGAGCCATCGAGGATGCCCTTCAGGTGTTCCTTCTTCTGCTCCTCGGTGCCGTGGACGATGAGGGTGGGGCCGAACATCATGACGCCGAATCCACCGACGTTCATGGCGCCGGCCTCGGCGAACTCCTCGTTCATGATGAACTGCTTCTTGGTGTCGAGGCCGGCGCCGCCGTACTCCTTCGGCCACGCGGGGGCCACCCAGCCGCGCGAGGCGAGGGCGGTGCGCCAGTTCTGCATCGGGCCGCCGCTGTTGGCGGCGCGGCTGCGGAAGAGGCCCTCGACCTCGCTGGGTTCGCCGTCGGCGGTGGCGGCCGCGGCGCGTCCGCGCGGTGCGGCACCCCGCATCTGGGCAGGGTACTCGGTCTTGAGGAAGTCGCGGACTTCGTTTCGCCACGCGGCTTCGTCGGGGGTGTCGTGGAACTCCATGCGGATGACCTCCGGCCTGCGTGTCTTTTGGCTCAGGCGAATTAAATCATACGGGCAGGGGGGCCTAGAAGCTAGAAGCGGGCAGCGGGCGGGGATGTGAGAGGCGGGGCGCCGGATGTGGAAGGAGGAAGAAGAGGGAGGCGGGGGGCGGGAAGAGGGAGGCGGGGGGCGGGAAGAGGGAGGCGAGAGAGGGAGGAGCGAGGAGCAAGGGCGGAGGCGGGAGAGGGCGTCAGGCGAAGGCGGCGAAGATCTCCTCGAAGGCCTTCATCTGGCCGCCGGCAGTGCTGGAGGGGACGAGGATCGGCGTGCGGACGCCGGCGGCGTGCCAGGCTTCGACGCCATCGCGGACGGCGGAGGCAGTGCCGTAGAGCGTGACATCGCCGAGCCACCTGTCGGACATGAGCGAGGGGATCTTCGCGAAGTCGCCGGCCTGCTGCGCCTGCTCGATGGCGCGCATCTCGTCTTCGTAGCCGGCCTCGATCCAGTAGTTGCGGTAGTTGGGGAGGACGACGTAGCCGGCGAGCGTGCGGCGCATGACGGCGGCGGCCGCGTCGACGTCGTCGGAGATGCAGGTAGGGATCATGTCGCCGACGAAGAAGGCGGGGTCATCGCGCTTCGCGGCGGGCAGGAGCGAAAGCGATGCCGGCATATGCGAGCGGGCGCCGTTGGCCCAGACGCAGCCTTCGGCGATCTCGGCGGAGAGCTGGACCATGCGGCGGCGGAGCGTAGCCAGCACGATGGGCGGGAGCTCGCCGGCGCCCTGGCCGGACGTCTTGCGTACGCGCTCGACGAAACGGCGGATGTCGGAGAGGGGCTTACCAGGGGTGACGCCGAGGCGCTGCTGGACGGGGCCGTGGGTGACGCCGATGCCGAAGCGAAAGCGGCCACCGCTCAGCTCGTGGATGAGGGAGGCCTGCGCGGCGAAGTCCGAGGGTTGGCGCAGGTAGATGGGCTGCACGGAGGTGCCGAAGGGGATGGTCTGCGTTTCGAGGGCGAGGGCGACGGCGAGGCCCATGGCGTCGCCGAAGCTAGGGAGGTAGATGCCGGCGTAGCCGCGTCGCTCGATTTCCTTTGCGAGCTCGACGGTCGCCTTGCGGCGGCCGGGGACGGCGGCGAGGGAGAGCGCAGGCATCATGGTGGTGGGCTCCTGGTGGTGGCGGCTCGTGGCGGCTCTGGCTGAGAGCACCCCGCGGCGAGACGGTCGCGGGCAGGATGGGCGATTGGCGCGAGTGGCGCCAGCGCCCCGGGCCACGGCGATGCAATGCGTGCTGAGCGACGTCTTCGCCGATCAGAGCGCCGTCGTATGGTGCACGTGGGCCCGGCGTCGGGTTGGCATGTCGCAACGCTCGTACAATCAGCGGTATGACTCGAATGATCCGAGTTGAACTCGTGCGAGTCGTCCTGCTGGCAACGGTGGTGCTCGGCACGATGATGGCGGCGGGCTGTCGAACCCATCACGCGCCCACCGTCACACCGCAAGCCTTCGCGGGTTCGGTGGCCTCGGCAATGGCCGTAGCATCGAGCGGCGACGCACTCACTTCCGTGGCCTCTGCATCCCCGGAGCCGAAAGGCGTCGCCTTCGACTCGATCGGCGCGCTCGACGCGGTGTCAGACGGCACGGTGTGGATCGCCGTTGGCGCCACGCTCATGGTGAGCCGCGACGAAGGTCACACTTGGGAACGTTTGCCGGATCCACCGAGCGCTGTTTCGAGTTTGGATTTTGTCGATCCGGTCCATGGCTTTGCGATCGATGAGGAGGGCCTGATTAAGACGCTGGATGGGGGGCGAACCTGGCGTCAGTGGAATCGCGGTCTGCGGGGGGACGTGCAGTTTGTCGACCAGCAGGACGGATGGGTGAGCGACGGCGACTTGCTCAGGACGACGGACGGAGGGGTCACCTGGAACGCCGGGGCGAATCCATGCGGAACCCACGAGCGGGCTATCTACGGGTTTTACAGTGTGAGCGGCGGTTGGGCGGCGTGCGGCGGACAATTCGCCACGATCATGCAGACGTCCCAATGGTTCTTCAGGAGCGACGACGGCGGGGTGTCGTGGAAGCGGATCGGCGGCTTCTCGATTGTAGGGACGCCGGTCGCGGGTGTGCCGGCGCTTCATGTCGGTGCCATCGTCGACGTATTCGCTATCGACGAGAGTTGCGCGTGGTTCGGATCGATACGACTGCCGGCCACCACGCTGGGATGCCGGCCAGAACGGTCGGTAGGTGAAACGGACCTCGGAGAGATCAGGCTCTTCGTATTCCCTTCGGGCGAACGAGGGTATGCGCTTCTGCGGGGACAGGAACTCATCGCCACGACGGATGGTGGCGCTTCATGGTGCGTCCGGTACACACACGAACCGTATCGCCACGATTTTCCGAAGTGCTAGCACGGACGCGGGCATCGACATTTGCGCGACGGAGGACGCGCGACCGCGTCAGGCGAAAAGCCACGATGGCACCCGTGCTAGAATCGGCCGCCACGGCAGAGCCCGAATCCACCGCTGTCTGTACGGGAGGCCTGATGGAACAAGAACTGCGACCGCGCGGGACCTCCGAACGATCGCGCGGATGGCTGCGATACCTGCACCGCAAGGCGCACACTCCTGACAATTGGAACAAGGGTGGGCAGCCGCTCGAATGGTGGGACGATCGCAGTACGCCGCCGATGCTCAACTTCTGCCGCTTCGACCTGCTCGATTCGACATACGCCATCGCGTTGATGGCGGACCAGACGCCGGCGTGGCGGGAGGTGTATTCGAGCGTGCTCGACCAGCTCGTGATGCGTCACACGACGTATCACTCCGCCATCGACTGGCTGACGTACCTCGGGCATGATCCGAAGCGCGCGAACTACCCGGAGGCGTATCGCGGGCTCATTCCCGCCGAACATTGGGGCAACTACGACGCGCCCGGCTGGACCGCGAACGGCGTCGAGCCGTGGGGACTGCAGATGGACCCGATCGGCGCCGATGGCAACCTCTTCTACAAGGGCTTCTTCCTGCTCATCCTGGGGCTGCACCGCTACGTCTCCGGTGATGACAAGTGGAACGCGCCGTTCGACATGGTGCGTGACGGGGAGGACACCTTCACGTGGAGCCACAGTCGCGTCGCCGATCACCTGGCGGATCAATGGCGCCGTCGTCCAGAGGGGTGCCACTGCGAGAACACGAAGATCTGGCCGTACTGCCTCTCAGGCGCGGGGCTCGCGCTCTTGCTGCACGACCGGCTCTTCGGCACGCAGCACCACGCGGTGTTCGACACCTGGTGGGAGTACGCGCTCGAGCACTACATGAAGTTCACGCCCGCAGGCGATCCGGAGTGGGTGGCGCTGTACTACGACCCGATCATCGACCACGTGCAGAGCGGCGGACCGATGGGCGGGTTCATCACGTCGCTCTATCTCGCACCGCAGCGGCGCGAGTACGCGCACAAGTTCTACGACTTTGCCGCGAGGCTGATGGGGATGCGCGACCCGGCGAGAGAGATACCGATGCTGCCGGACTCGCGATTCACGGCGCTTGCGTTCGCGCTGGCGACGGAGTTCGGTGATGACGCGGCGCGCGATCGGCTCGCCGCGTTTGCGGACAAGAACCTCGAACCCACGTGGGATGGAGCCGAATTCACGTGGGGGTTCGGGCTCAAGGAGCCGCATCCGCGAGGCCAGATGAACGCGACGATCATGGTCGGCGAGGCGGGCAGCGAGGGCGCGTGGTCGCGCATCTTCAACGCGCCCAACCTCAAGAAGTTCGAGCAGCCGACCGTCGTCGGCGTCGAGTTTCCAGGGGTTGGGATGAGCGAGGCGGCGTACGACGAGTCGACCGGGACGCTTCGAGTGACGACGGACGTTGGCGACGCCAGCGCGGCGGGCCAACCGACGGCGTTCCGGGTCGAGAAGCTCGGGGATGCGCAACGCGCGCGCGTGGTGTGCGACGGCTCGGAGTTCTCGAACTGCTGGTCGCTGCCGAACGGAGATCTGCAGATCGTGACCGACGTCAACACGCACACGTTCGAAATACGGGTGAACCAGAGCTCATGACTGACTGATGGAAGGAACGCGCGGAAGGCCTGGCGGCGGTACCGGCCGTGGATGCCCCGCCGATCGCGGCGGCGGTCAGGCGGGGGCGCGGTCGAGGACGACGCAGATACGCTCGATCGCCTGGCTGACGTCGCGCCGGGCGCGCCAGCGGCGGTAGAGGTTGGAGCGGCGGTACCAGAGGACGCTCCACTGGTGAAGGCCGCCGAGGGTCGACCGGGCGGCGGTGCGCGGCGTGAAGGCGAACGTGAGCCTCGGGACGTCGTCGTCATAGAGCGGCCGGGGCGCGGCGCCAAGGCGGGCGTCGACGAGCGCCCCGGCGAGCGAGGCGACGACGGCGTCCTCTTCGCGCTCCTGGCGGGAGAGGGTCATGTGGGCGCCGGGGAACTCCATCTTGGCGTCCATGGGGGGATGGATCTCGGTGACGAGCAATCGTGCGACGATGCGGGCGTAGGCGCGGTGGCGGTCGTCGTCGTCGAGGCGGGCGGCGATCAGTGCTTCGGTGCCGCGGGCGGAGGTGAGGAGCACGGCGTCGACGTCCTGGAGAGCGGCGGTCTCGTCGCAGTGGACGCCCATCTCCTCGAGGATGGCGCGGAAGCGGCGGGCGCGGTCGCGCGGGTCGCCGCCGCCCGGGAGGGTGCGGACGCGGTCGCGCAACTGGCGGCGGGTGGCGTCAAGTTCCATGGTCACCATCGGCGGGCGTGCCCGGACGCGGGCCTGGGCTCGAGGCCGAGGAGGTGCCACAGCATGCGGCGGCGGAGCACCATCTGGTCGGGGCGGGAGAGCGCGCGGTAGCGTTTGAGAAGGTTGTCGAACTGGGCCATATCGCCGCGGGTCCAGGGCAGAGCGTAGCCGCCGAGCTCGAGGATTTCGCGCAGTTGTTCGGAGCTGAGAGCGTCGCAGCAGAGCGCCCAGCCTACGATGCGTTCGAGGGTGAGGGGCACTCCGCCCTGGCCCTGTTCGTAGCGGGAGACCATGCTTTGGCTGATGTGGAATCCCAGCTCGTCGAGCTCCCAGGCGAGTTGGGCCTGAGAGCGGCCGTGGCCGCGGATCGTGCGGAGGCCGCCGCCGATCCGGTCGCGGATGGCGTCCCAGCGGGCGATCTGGACTTCGTCGCGTTCAGGCATCCGAGGATATGGTAACACCGGGCGCGGGCGGGGCAATTCCGGGCGTGCATGGGGCCCGACGTGCGTGCGGCGGACGAGATGGCGCGGCGCCGATGCGGATCAGGGGTAGCCGTAGCGGGCGACAAACCACTGGTAGGCGCGGGAGGCGATCTCCTGGCCGATGGGGATGTCGTCGTACTTGCCGGGGACGTTCTCGGTGAAGAAGGAGATGGCGTAGCCGATGGAGGCGGGGCCGCGATCGTACCAGACGATGCCGATGTCGTTGTCGGCCCATCCTTCCTCGTAGAGGAAGCCGTTCTTGTGCGAGACCGTCGATCCGGCGCCGGCGCCGGCAGCGATGAGGTAGTTCAGGCCAGGTTTCACGAGCGTCATCTTGTAGAGCATGTAGCTGCGCCACCAGGGGTTGAAGACACGGTCACCCCACAAGGCGGCGAGGCCGCGGTTCGTGTCGCGCGCGGTGATGGCGTTGACGCCGGTCCCGAACAGCGATTCTTCAGGAAATGCCGGTGGGTGGTCCATGACGGTCGCGGACATGCCGAGGCCGCGCATGAAGTCGTTGACGCGGCGCATGCCGAGGGCGAGGTCGCCGGCGCCCAGCCAGTACCGGGTGAGGATCCGCGCCGTGACGGGGTCGGAGCGGTTGATCGTCTGGGCGATGAGCTCGCCGGGCTCCTCCTGGTCGTAGCGGCGGTCCTGTAAGTCGGCGGCGACGCGCATGAGGGCGAAGAGGTTGATCGTGCAACCGGGAAGCCGGGGCGCGTCGCCGTTGACCTCCACCGTCTCGCCAGTCTGAAGATCGGTGATGGCGACGGCGGTGTTGATCGTGGAGCCGTCGATGGCCGCGGCGATATCGGCGCGCAACTGGATCATGTCTGGCGCCGGGCGCGGCTGCGCGGCGCCGCCATCGCACACGGGGGTGTAGAACATGACGGTCTGGCTCGTCTTCCATCCGGCCGCGCTCAACGTGTTGACGCGGACGAAGTGCGTGGTGCCCTGCGCGAGGCCGTCCCAGACATAGCCCCAGCGCGAGGACTCCACGCCGCCGGCTGTGACGAACCGGCCGGGCGCGAAACCGTCGTTGAAGATGCTGAGGTCGAGCCACTGGGGGCCGGACCGCGACGGACCCCAGAGAAAGAAGGCGCGGACGGAGTTGGGTGTGCTGCCGCGGCACTCGGTGACCATGACGGCGAGGCCGGAGGCGGGAGCGGGCACGGAAGGCGGCGCCGGTGTCGGCGTCGGTGAGGGGGTACCGGGGCGGCGGGTGGGGGTGGGTGTCGGTGTTGGCGTCGCTCCGGAGGCGGTCCCGATGGCGTTTGTGGCGACCGCGGCGAGCACGGCGAGCACGGCGAGGAACGATATGGCGAGCGTGGCGGCGACGAGATGCCGTGGGCGCATGCTTCCTCTTCGTCCGGCCCCGCCGACGCAATTGTTGGGGACGCGCGCGCATTAGTCAAACCGGGCGATGACCGGATGGCGCGCCGCTGATACCCTGCGCCGGTGGAGACGATAGCGCTGCGAGTGATGAAACTGCGCGCGTCGGCGCGGATCCCGTCGCGGGGGACACCCGGCGCGACGGGGCTGGACCTGTACGCTTGCCTCGAGCGTCCGATGAGGTTGGGGCGGGCGCCAACCCTGGTGCCGTGCGGGATCCGTCTCGAGTTCCCGGAAGGGTACGACGTGCAGGTGCGCCCGCGGTCGGGGCTCTCGAGCAAGAGCGTCGGCGTGGCGTTCGGGACGATCGATGCGGACTACCGGGGGGAGGTGTTCGTGACGATGTGGACGTTCGGCGACCTGGATCGATACGAGATTCGGGACGGAGACCGGGTGGCGCAGCTGGCGGTGGGGCGGGTGACGCCGGTCGAGATCGTAGAGGTTGAGGAGTTGAGTGCGACGTCGCGCGCGGAGAGCGGCCACGGGTCGACGGGACGGTGATGGCGCTTGACCGGCTCGATCGGGGGTTGATAGACTTTCGCAGGTTCGATCGGCTTAGAGCTCTGCGGCCTGATCCGGCGCAGGGCGTTTTTTTCGCCGAGCGTCCTGTTCGCGTGGTGGGCGTGGCCTAGCGGTTAAGGCGCCAGGTTGTGGCCCTGGAGATCGAGGGTTCAAATCCCTCCGTCCACCCCATCTTCCATTCACCAACGAGTCTGCGCAGGAGCGAGAGATGGCCGAGCAGACGCCGCCTGGCGACCCGGCGGAGGGCGCGGGTTCGCGCCACATAACGGATTCGGGACAAGACGCCGCGGGGAGGACTCCGGGCGGCTACGCGTACACGGTGGTAAACGACGCGGAGGGCATCCCGGACGCGGCGCCGGTTGGCGATCGCGCGGGGATGCGCCGACCGGGGGCGCGACTGCCCGCCTTACTCGTGGCCGCGGCCATCGTGCCGGCGACGGTCGTGGGGATCGCGGTGTGGTTGCTGGCGTCATCGGGCGGCGGCGGATCGGGGCGGGTGAACGCGGACGTGAGCAACGTCATCAACGCGTTCAGCCAGGGGAGCAGCGGCGGCGGCACATCGACGCGATACGAGGGGAAGCTGCCGCCGGGCTATCCGACCGCCATCCCGAGCTATCCGGGCGGCCGGCTGGTGTCGTCGGTATCGCAGATCAGCGGGAACGACGCGGGATACCTGGCGATCTACGACACGACCGACGCGCGCCAGAAGGTCGCGGAGTATTTCGGCAAGAAGCTCGACGAGGACCCGTGGCAGGTGGAAGGATCGCAGGACGCCCGACAGACGGCGCTCCACCAGTTCAGCAGTATCGACGATGCGAACATCACCGGGCTGGTGCTGGCGGCGGAGTCGCAGGAGGACAGGCTGACGACGATCGTAGTGAGCGTGCAGGTGTCATCGGGGGCGGCGAAGGCGGAGAAGCCGGTATACACGCCGGTGGCATCGCGGGCGCTGCCGGAAGGGTTCCCGGACGACCGGGTGTCGCCGTACCCGGAAGCCACGCTGATCGAGTCGGCGTACCAGAAGGCGGCGGGCGGGCGGCAGTTCACGCTGTCGTTCATCACCAGGGACGACGTCGCGCAAGTCGTGTCGTATTACCGGGACCACCTGACAGGGAGCGGTCTGCAAGTGCAGGACGCCGATGCCGGCCAATCGGCGCTCGCGGACGCGCAGGCGGTGCAGTTCGTGGATGCGAGCAACGGCCTGGGCGGCGAGGTGACGGCGGGCAAGTTCGCGGAGGATGACAGCTACACGCGAATCGACGTGCGGGTCCAGGCGCCGAACTCGAACTGAGGTGACCGCCGCCCGCATGCGCGGCGAGGCTCCGCGCCAGCTTGCGAGCGTTAGCCCTCCCGTATACGCTCGGTTGAGCCTTCCAGGCTTGAGTCGCAGAGGTATCTTGCCGTCATTCACGCTTGTCCCGCACAGCGTTTCGGCGCGCTTCACGGACCCGCTGGTCGGGCCGCTGGCAGCGGCGGGGATCACACCAAACATGGTGTCGCTGGCCGGGTTCGCGGGGAACCTCGCGGCGGCTTGCCTGGCGGCGGGCGGGCACTTTCTGCCAGCCGGCGTGGTGATGCTGGCGGCGAGCGGGCTGGACCTGCTCGATGGCGCGCTGGCGCGCAAGACGGGCAGCGTGACGCGCTTCGGGGCGGTCTTCGACTCCGTGCTGGACCGCCTGTCCGAGGCGGCGGTGCTGGCGGGCGTGCTGTTTCACTACACGCAGGTGGGCGGCCACACGCAAGAAGTGCTGCTCTGCTACGCGGCCATCGTGGGCTCGATCATGGTGAGCTATGTGCGAGCGCGGGCGGAGGGGCTGGGCCTGACGCTGCGGGAGGGGCTGTTCACGCGCGCTGAACGGGTGATCCTGCTGGGCGCGGCGCTCATCATCTCGCATGGGGTGATGTTGTGGGCGCTGTGGGCGCTGGCCGTGCTGTCTCACCTGACGGCGGCGCAACGGGTGTTCACCGTGTGGGAACGGGCGAGGGAAGGCGGCGAGGGCAGGTGACAGGACCAGCGGTTGCGGTGTCAACGCCGCGTGGCGGCGTCACGAGGGCCAGCGCGCGGCGCCGCGGAAGCCGCCGCCGAACGCGGGCCATGCGCTGCCGGCGATGACGACGACGACGCTCGCGGAGGGCCAGCGGGATGCCGCCGGGGTGGATGCCGCCGGCGGCTACCGGCCGCCGCCGGCGGGCGGGATCGGGCGGGTGCTCAACTGGGACCTGACGCAACCGCTGTCGTTTGCGGCGCTGGCGATCGGCTACATCATCAGCAGGGCGCCGTTCATCAACATTGGCTACGGGACCGATCCGGACGCCTGGCGCGTGGCGCTGTCGGGATACTGGCTGTGGGACAACAGCGAGTTCTATCCGTCGCGACTTCCTGGTTACCCCGTGCCGGAATTCGCCAGCGCCGCGGTGATCAAGGGCGAGTGGCTCGCGACGAACGCGCTGACGGTGGCGATCTCGCTGGTCGGACTGTGGCTGCTCGCGCAGATCGTGAACAAGCTGGCGCTGCCGAACCGCGCGCTGGTCGTCGTGGGCTTCGCGTTCACGCCGCTGTTGTGGATCAACAGCATGACGACGATGGACTACATGTGGGCGCTGACATTCCTGCTGGGGTGCTACTACTTCCTGCTCAACCGGAACACGAGCATCGCCGGGGTGATGCTGGGACTGGCGACGGCGTCGCGGCCGACGTCGATCCTGATGTTGCTGCCGTTCGCGATCTACCTGATCCGGGATGGCAAGGGCGGCGAGATGCGGGACTTCGTGGTGTGGGCGGTGGGGATACCGGTGTTCGCGTACGTGCCGGTGGTGTGGCGGTACGGTCCGGGTTTCCTGAACTTCTACGACGCGAAGGTGTGGTACCTGAACGTCCTGCGCCTCCTGGGCAAGGATACGCTCGGGCTGATCGGTGCGATCGCGGTGCTCGCCTGCGCCGCGCTGAGCCTGCCGAGGCTTGTGCGCCTGCCGGTGGACGCGGTGCGCGACAAGAACGTGCAGGTCTGGGTGGTGGCAATCGTCGTGGGGGTGCTGGTGTTCCTGCGGCTGCCGCACGAGTCCGCGTACCTGATCCCGATCTATCCGTTCGGGTTCTTCGTGATGGCGAAGTATTTCGCGCGGGGGGTGCTGGTGGCGGCGATCGGGGCGATCGTGCTGGCGGGTTTCGTCGACCTGACGTCGCCGGGCGACGAGATCAACGCGCGCGCCTTCACGCACGCGCGGCTCGGCGAAGGGCTGGTGCTGTCGAACCGATCGACGATGAAGACGCAGCTCGACTTCACGCACGACCTCGAGCGGCTGGACGTGCAGCATCACTCGGTGGTGATGCTGGGGTTCTCGTACCCGCAGTTCGCGGTGCTGAACCGCGACCGGCTGCAACTGGGCATCCTCGACAAGGACAGGGGATCGATCAGCCAGCTTTCGGACAAGGGGCAGGCGGTGGACGCGACGCGCGACATCACGTACGTCTGGCTGCTGGAGTATGACCGGTTCAAGAAGTTCCTGGAGGGCGGGTACACGATCTACTTCACGCAGGACGCCGGCCGCAGCACGGAGGCGCTGTATGACTTCCGGCCGGGGCTGTACAACGACCCGGCGAAGAACAACGTGCGACTGATCGACATCGGCCGGGGGCCAGCGGGGAGCAGCGGCGCCGCGCGCACGGACCGGTAGGCGTCCGGCGAAGGACGAGGAACGATGCCGGATCTTCTTCGTGATGGAGTGCGGCTGCACTACGAGGACGCCGGCAGCGGCGACGCGATGGTGCTGGTTCACGGGTGGTGCTGCGACCTGCGGTTCATGGCGCCGCAGGCGAGCCACTTCGCGAAGGGCGGTCGCGTGATGTCGCTCGACCTGCGGGGGCACGGAGAGAGCGACAAACCCCGGCAGCGGTACAGCATCGAAGGACACGCGGACGATGTGGCGTGGCTCTGCGGGGAGCTCGGTCTCGCGCGACCGGTGGTGGTGGGCCACAGCATGGGCGGGGCGGTGGCGCTGGCCCTGGCCGCGGCGCGCCCGGAGCTGGCGCGCGCGATCGTGATGCTCGACGGGGCGATCCTGCCATCGGCAGAGCTGCTGGAGCGGGCAGACAGTCTCGCGAGGGCGTTTGGAGCGCCAGACTATTTGCAGGACCTGCGGGCGATGGTGGATCGTATGTTCATGGAGCCAGACGACGCCGAGCGGCGGGCCTGGATCACCGACGCGATGCTTGAGGCGCCACGGCATGTGGTGGCGGCGGAGTGGCGAGCGCTGTGGGCGTTCGATTCGATCTCGGCCGCGGCGAAGTGTGTGGTGCCGGCGATGTATGTGGGGTCGCAGTCGCCGGTCGCGGACATGGCGACGTTGCGCAGGCTGATGCCGGGGCTGATCGCGGCGCAGACGGCGGGCGCGGGGCACTTCCACCAGCTCGAGGTGCCGGAGCAGGTGAACGCGATGATCGAGCGGTTCCTGGCGATCGTGGCGTAAGCGCGGGCGCTACGCCATGGCCGGTTCGCCGATCTGGATGCCGGCGCGGCGAAGGACGTCGTCGCTGATGTCGCGGCGGTCGAGGACGCGCACCCAGTAGCTGATCTCGAGCTGCATGCCGTCAGGGTCGGTGAAGTAGATCGACTTGCAGAAGCCGTGGTCGATCATGGGCGTGACGGGCACGGACTGCGACTTGAGGTGATCGCGCCAGGCGAGCACTTCGGCCTCGCTATCGGCGGAGAACGCGAGGTGGTGCATGGCGCCGGAGGCGTTGACCTTCGTGAAGTCCTTGGGGTGCGCCTGGCCGACGACGGGCTCGGGCGCGTCGCGGAACCAGAAGAACGCGAGCTGGTTGCCGCCGCCCATGTTGTAGAAGAGGTGCATGGCCTCGTCCTCGGCGAAAGGCGGGACGGTGATGGCGCAGGTGAGCTCCATCTTCATGACGCGGGTGTAGAAGTCGTGCGTGGCCTTCATGTCCTTGCAGACCAGCGCGAGGTGGTGGACGCCGCCAACGTTGAGGTTCATGTTGTGTCCTCCTGCGGGACCCTACGTGTCGCGTATCATATCACGCGGCGCGCCCGCCGTGTCGTGCCGCGCCGGCCACCGACCACGAGTTTGAAGCGAAGGAGTCCTGATGCCGCCACGACGCCCGCCGAGACGCCGCGCGCGCGTCCATGCCCTACGAACGAACCGGTGCGCAGGCAACGCTCCGGGAATGGGCCGCTGATGGCGACGGGCGGACTGGAGGGGCGGGTGGCGATCGTGCTGGGCGTGGAGCAGCCGGAGGGGCGCCGGGCGGCGGTGGCGCTCGCGGAGGCGGGCGCGGACGTGGCGGTGGTGACGCTCTCAGAGGACACGGCGGCGGAGTTCGCGGCGAACAGTACGGCGAACGAGTTCTGGGCGATGGGCCGGAAGGGCATCGCGCTGACGTCGGACGGCGGGGACGCGGGCATCCGCCACGCGATCGCGGAGGCGGGCGTCCAGCTGGGGCCGGTGAGCATCGTCGTGTACGCGGGAGCGGCGCCGCCGGCGCGGGCGGCGCTGGCGGGGCTTCGCTCGGACCCGGCGATCATCGTGATCGCGGGCGACGGAGTAGCGTCGCGGGAGGCGCATGGACTGCTGGCGTGGACGCATGACCTGGCAGCGGGCGGCCTCCGGGCGAACGCCGTCGTAGGGTCGCGGCGCCTTGCCGAGAAGGCGGGCCCGGTATTGAAAGAGCACCATCCGCCCGAAACGATGGACGTGGGGCGCGCGACGGCGTATCTCGCGTCGGACGCGAGCGCGGCGATCGAGGGGGTGATGGTCGTGGCGGAGGAGTAGCGGCGGTCATGGACATCAGCATGGTGAGCGAGAGCCCGGTCAACGAACGGGGCGGCCAGAGCGCGTACATGCTGTTGGCGAAGGGGCAGTTCGGCACGACGAACCTCTCGGTGACGTGGGTGGAGTGCCCGCCCGGGAGCGAGCAGCCGCTGCACCAGCACGAGGCGCAGGAGCAGGTGTACGTGATCATCCGCGGCCGCGGCGTGCTGATCGTGGGGGACGAACAGCGTGAGGTCAGCGAGGGGACGTTGATCTCGGTGCCGAAGCGCACGCGGCACGCGATCCGGACCGCGAGCGAGGAGCGCATGGCATACGTGTCGGCGACCTCGCCGCCGTTCGCGGGCACGGAGCTGGGTGCGGCGTTCGCGTTCGAGAGGCGGTAGGTCAGGCGTTCGCCGCGACGCCTTCGAGTGCGCGCGGGAGGCCGGACTCGTAGGCGTCGCGCATTTCATCGAGTGTGACGTCGATGAACTCGACGCGCAGACGATCGCCGCCGGTGTCGCCGGAGATCACGAGCACGGTGCGATGTCGCCGGGCGAGCTCTTCGAGCGCGTCAAGTTCCCGCTCACGGCACGTTGTGATGACGAAGGATTGCAGTTCGCCGAACAGGTTTACGTCGTCGCGCTCCCCCTGGATCGTGAACAGACAGCCGACGTTGCCCGCAAGGCAGGACTCCGCGAGCGCTACGGCGATGCCGCCGGGGCCAACGTCGTGCGCACTCAGGATCAGCTTCCGTTCCGCCGCCGCGCGAATGAACTCCTGGAGATGCGCTTCGCTCTGCAGATCGATGCGCGGGCGGCCCCGTATCGTGTTCGACGTGTGAGCGATGTATTGCGATCCGGCCAGGGCGCGGGTATACGTCGCAGGCTCGTACTTGTCCGGCTTGCCGGCGAATACGGCGGCGATGAGTCCCTCTCCGGGAAAGCCCATGGGTAGCGCGTCGTCCGCGTCTTCGAGCAGGCCGACCATGCCGACGACGGGCGTGGGCCAGATGGGCTCGCCGTTCGTCTCGTTGTAGAGGCTGACGTTGCCGCTGATCACGGGGATGCCGAGGGCGCGGGCGGCGTCGGACATGCCGCGGATCGCTTCCTTGAGCTGATAGTAGACGTCCGGCTTCTCGGGGTTGCCGAAGTTGAGGCAGTTGGTCATGGCGATCGGCTTCGCGCCGGTGCAGGCGACGTTGCGCGCGGCCTCGGCGACGGCGATGGCGCCGCCGGCGTAGGGATCGAGGTACGTGTAGGCCGCGTTACCGTCGGTGCACACGGCGAGCGCCTTCTTCGTGCCCTTGATCCGCACGACGGCGGCGTCGCTTCCCGGCCCGACGACGGTGTTCGTGCCGACCTGGTGGTCGTACTGGCGCCAGACGATGCGCTTCGAGGCGATCTCGGGAGAGGCGAGCAGTTCGAGAAGCAGCTCCGATCGCGACGCGGAATATGGGTAGTCGGCAAATGGCCCGTCGGCAAACAGACGAGAGCGCGATTCGGCTGTGCTCGCGAGCTGCGGAAGATCGGGCAGGGCGCTGAAGTCGAACGCCTGCAGCTCGTCGAGCCACTTTGGCTTCACGGCCTCGCGCACGTAGGTGGGGGCGTCGGTCAGCAGCTTCGCGGGCACGCGCGCCACCTCGACGTCGACGTCGCGGATGCGCACGAGGCCGTCGTCCGTGACGACGCCGATCGTCTCGACGTGCAGCTCCCAGTGCTCGAAGAGGGCGCGCACGTCATCTTCGTGCTGCGGCCTGACGATGACGAGCATGCGCTCCTGCGACTCGCTGAGCATCACCTCGTACGGGGTCATGCCCTTCTCGCGTCGTGGCACCTTCGCCACGTCGATGATGATGCCGGTTCCGGCCTTCGCGGCGCACTCGACGGCGGCGCTGGTGAGGCCGGCGGCGCCGCAGTCCTGCAGGCCGGCGATCCAGTCGCCGTGCTCCTCGGTGAGCTGGAGGCAGGCCTCCATGAGCAGCTTCTCCAAGAAGGGGTTGCCGACCTGCACGGCGGGGCGGCGCTCCTCGGACGTCTCGTCGAGCTGGACGCTGGCGAAGGTGGCGCCGTGGATGCCGTCGCGGCCGGTGTCGGCGCCGACGAGCATGAGCAGGTTGCCGGGACCGTCGGCGCGGGCCTTCACGAGGCGGTCGATGCGGCCGACGCCGACGCACATGGCGTTGACCAGCGGGTTGCCGGAGTACGACGCCGAGAAGCTCACCTCGCCGCCGACGGTGGGGATGCCGATGCAGTTGCCGTAGCCGCCGATGCCGGCGACGACGCCGTTGAAGAGATGCCGGTTGTGGGCGGCGACCTCGAGGGTGGTCTCGGGCTCGAACGCCTCGTCCGGGAGGTCGACGGCGAGCTTTTCGCGCAGCTCGCTGAGCGGAGGGGTCGGCTGCAGGGGGCCGAAGCGGAGCGAGTCGAGCAGGGCGATGGGGCGCGCGCCCATGGCGAAGATGTCACGCACGATGCCGCCGACGCCGGTGGCGGCGCCCTCGTAGGGCTCGATGGCGGAAGGGTGGTTGTGGGATTCGATCTTGAAGGCGACGGCGAGGCCGTCGCCGATGTCGACGACGCCGGCGTTCTCCTCGCCGGCCTTCGTGAGCACGTGCTCGCCTTCGGTGGGGAACATCTTGAGCAGCGGGCGGCTGTTCTTGTAGCCGCAGTGCTCGGACCAGAGGGCGCCGAACATGCCGAGCTCGACCTCGTTCGGCTCGCGGTCGAGGAGGTCGATGATGCGGTCGTACTCTTCGCGGGAGAGGGAGAGCTGGTCGAGCGTGCGCTGGTCGGGGGGCATCGGGATCAGGGTAACGGAGGGAGGAGGGGGGAGGTAGGGGCGCGCGGATGTTGGATGTTCGATGTTGGATGTTGGTGGGTGGTGGCGGTGGACGATCGGGCGGTCAGGGCTGCGCGGGGAGCGTGATCAGGGTGAGGCTTGCGACGTCGTCCGGACCGAGGTAGTCGCTCACGAAGAGGAGTTCGATGCCGACCATCTTGCCGGCGGCGTCAAGGTCGACGATCAGGTTGTCGTCCAGTTCGCGCGTTGTCGCGACAGCCGCCTCTTTGAGCCGGATGTAGATCGCGTCTGCCTGGCGGTCGTATTCGACGTTCACGCTGCGTCCCTGGGAGGCTCCCGCGCCGGCCAAATCACTGTCACCACCACTATAGCATCAGCTTCGTCGACGACGACGATTCGCAACCAGCCGCCGTCGTGGTTGGCCCAAAGATTGATGCGATTCGCGCGCCGCGTACTTCGCGCGGGATCGCGCACCATTGCAACCATGTCGTCCTGTGACAGTGTCGTCCGTCTGAGCCGGTTCCGTGCATGTCGCGTCATGATGATCGGTTTGTCGTCGAACATCTCAGCGGAAGCGGAAGGTGATGCCGCCGCGGCCGGTGTAGTACTTGAGGGAGCACGGCGACTGGCCGTCGGGGAAGCGGAAGTAGATGTCGCCGGCCGTATTGCCGGAGCGCCAGAAGAGGCGGACCGTGAAGTCCGACTCGTCCGTCTCGAGCGCGTAGGAGTTGCCGAGACAGTCGCGCAGGCTGAACAGCACGGGCGTGTAGAGCGTGGGCCAGAAGCCGTCCTTCTCGGCGCGGACGCGGAAGGCGACGAGGTGGTAGCCGGCGGTGCGGCGGCCGTTGAGGGCGCGGGGAGTGCCCGCGCGGTCGTCGTAACTGAGCAGCGTGATGCGGAGGCTGTTGGCCTCGCCGGTGGGACGTTCGCGGGCGAGGGCGGGGGGCGACTGCAGCGTCGCGCGCTGGACGTCGACGGTCGTGGTGCCGCCGCCGAGGAACCCGGCGAAGGGAAGCAGGTTGAGGCTGACGTACGCGATGAACAGCGGGAACCCGACGATGGCGGAGAGGACCTCGTTGCCGGGGCGTGCGTCGGCGTTGATGGTGTACGGCGGGTATTCGTCTCGCAGCAGGTAGAGGTAGGAGGCCATGCGGACGTACCAGCGCATGACGCCGACGCTGAACTTGAAGAGGCCGCGCGGGTAGCGGCCAGTGATGAGAATGGCGAACCAGGACATGAACGTCGTGAAGAACCAGGCGATCTGGACGAACTGGAAGACGAACTGGTTGGGGATGATGGCGAACAGGCGGATGAACAGACGAAAGCGCGACTGGCGCTGCGCGAGGGGAAGGTCGAGCGTCAGCGGGTAGTCGCCGGGCTCCCAGGAGAACGGCGGGTATTCGTCGCGCAGGAGGGCGACGTAGGCGACGACGTTGGCCTGCCAGCGGACGACGCCGGACGTGAACTCGAAGAACGCTTTCGGGTAGCGGCCGGTGAACAGGATGGCGAACCAGGCGAGGAAGGTGAGGAGGAAGAGCGCGATCGAGAGCAGTTCGATGGCGATGAATTGGGGGACGGCGAGGATGAGCTTGAAGAAGATGCGGACGCGCGACAGGCGTTCGGGATAGGCGATATCGAACGCGACGGGATGGGGCGGGCGCGGGGCGGCTGCGGCGTAGGCGATGGGAGCGGCTCCCGGCTAGGGCTCCATGCTGAAGGGCGGGTATTCGTCGCGCATGAAGAGGACGTAGGCGTTGACCCGTTCACTCCAACGCTGGACGCCGACGACGAAGTTGAAGAGCGACGCGGGATACGTCGCTGTGAACAGGATGGCGAACCAGGCGATGATGACGACGACGAGCGCGGCGATGCCGAGGAACAGCAGCACGATGTAGTGCGGGATGGCGAGCAGCCACTTGTACAGCGTCGCCCAGCGGCTGAGCTCCGGCGGGTAGTCGACCTCGAACGTGACGGCGTACTGGCCGGCGTCCAGCGAGAAAGGCGGGTATTCGTCGCGTAGCAGCAACACGTACGCCTGCACGTTCGCCTGCCAACGGCGGATGTTGACGTTGAAGTCGAAGAGGCCACGCGGGTACTTCTTCGTGAACAGGATCGCGAAGAACGCGACCAGCGTGAGCGCCTGGAACACGGAGCTGAGAGCGTAGAGGATGATGAAGTGCGGGATGCCGAGCAGCCACTTGACGAAGATGAGCCAGCGGGACAGCGATTCAGGGTAGGCGACGTCGTAGCGGACGGGGTATCCGCTGGCAGCGGCCGGGGCGATGTCGGTAGTCGTCATGCAGACCTCCCTGTCTACGGTGCCAACGCGCGTACTCTGCCGCCTCGCGGCGGGCGTTGTCAATATGCGCGTTCGAGGTTGCGCTGCTAGATTGCGGGCGTGAGCGGCGATCGGCGCGGGCGGTCGGCAGACGTGGTGCTCGCCGTGGTGGCGCTGGCGCTGGGCCTGCTGGCGGCGGCGGGGTACGGGGCGTGGCGCGCGGTGAGCCGCGATGCGGGGCCAGCGGCGGACCGCTGGTCTTCGTTCGGGGAGGCGATGCTGTTTCCGGGGCTGCTGATCATCGTGACGATCGCGGCGATGGTGTGGTTGGGGTGGAAGGCGAATATCGACGATTAGCTGTCAGCGGTGAGCGGTGAGTGGTTAGCGATGAGCGGTTGGTGGTTAGCGGTAAGCGGGTAGTGGTCAGCGGTTCGTCGGGGGGCGGGAGCGGCGAGGGCGCGGGCTGGAGGGCAAGTATTTTGGCTGCGGCCAACTATTTCCCATCGGGCTAGGATGGGAGTATGCTCGTAGCCGGATGCGAGTAGCGCTGTCGCGATGAAAGTTGAGCGTTGAAGTGAAGCTGCATTTCTTCCACCTGATGCCGTGGCCCGACCTTCCGGACGACTTCCAGCAGAAGTACCGCAGCGTCTGGGTCGACGTGCCGAGCCACCTCTACGACCCGGCGCGCGGGCACGAGGTGTACAACGAGTATCTCGACGAACTGGAGTACGCGGCGTTGTGCGGGTTCGACGGGATCTGCGTGAACGAGCACCACTCGAACGCGTATGGGCTGATGCCATCGCCGAACATCATGGCGGCGGCGCTGGCGCGGCGGACGAAGGATGCGGCGCTGGTGGTGATGGGGAACAGCATCGCCCTGTACAACCCGCCGATCCGGGTGGCGGAGGAGTTCGCGATGCTCGACGTGATCTCAGGCGGGCGCCTCGTCGCGGGGTTCCCGGTGGGGTCGTCGATGGACACGAACTTCGCGTACGGGCAGACGCCGATCACGCTGCGGGAGAAGTACCAGGAGGCGCACGACCTGATCATCCGCGCGTGGACGGACCCGGAGGTGTTCGCGTGGAACGGGAAATACACGCAGCTCCGGTACGTGAACACGTGGCCGAAACCAATCCAGAAACCGCACCCGCCGATCTGGATCCCGGGCGGGGGAAGCGTCGAGACGTGGCAGTGGTGCACGGAGCGCGACTACATGTACTCGTACCTGAGTTACTTCGGGTACAAGCGGGCGGCCTCGGCGATGCAGGGATTCTGGAACGAGGTGGAGCGCCAGGGGCAGGAGCCGAACCCGTATCGTGCGGGGTTCCTGCAGTTCGTGGGTGTGTCGGAGACGGACGAGCAGGCGGAGCGTGACTACGCGGAGGCGGCGGACTACTTCTACAACCGCTGCCTGCACGTGGCGTTCGGTTTCGCCGACGCGCCGGGGTACCGGACGATGAAGACGGTGAAGGCGGGGCTGATGGCGCAGATCGGGCAGGCGGCGCAGGCGATGCGGCAGGGGCTGAAGTGGAAGGACTTCATCGAGCAGGGATACATCGTCGCGGGCAGCCCGGCGACGGTGCGGGAGAAGCTGACGGAGGTGGCAAAGGGGCTGAACGTGGGGCACATGATGACGCTGCTGCACTTCGGCAACATGCCGCGCGAGACGGTAATGAAGAACACGACGCTGTTCTCGCAGGAGGTGATGCCGCACCTGAAGGGACTCTTCCCTGAGTGGGAGGACCGCTGGTGGATCAACCCGCTGCCGGCCGGCGACCGCCGCGAGCCGCAGGTGCCGCGGCCGGACATGGTGGCGGTGACGTGATGCAGGAACGCACGATCACCATCCGCGACGGGATGTTCAGCGCGCAGGTGCGTGAATACGGCGCGGCGAGCGCCGAGCCGCTGCTCTTCCTGCACGGCTCGGGCGGGCCGATGCCGGACCGCTACCTGGACCTGTTGGCCGAGCGGTTCCACGTGCTGGCGCCGGAGCATCCGGGATACGGCGACTCCACCGGGCTGGAGCACCTCGACGATATCGTCGACTTCGCGCTGTACTACTACGACCTGATGGACGTCGCCGGGATCGAGAGCGCGCACGTGGTGGGCCACTCGCTGGGCGGCATGCTGGCGGCGGAGATCGCGGCGCTCGACCCACACCGGGTGCGCAAGCTGGTGCTGGCGAACCCGATCGGGCTGTGGCGGGACGATGCGCCGACGCTGGACTTCTTTTCGGCGGACCCGCAGACGCTGATGGAGGCGATCTGGTTCGACCCGGTGGGGGAGGTGGCGTCGGCGCGGCGGCCGCCGAACATGGACGACATGGAGAAGCTCATGGAGTACATGTACGCGTCGATGCAGTCGCTGTCGGCGGCGGCTAAGTTCCAGTGGCCGCTGCCGGACAAGGGGCTGTCGAAGCGGATCCACCGGATCAAGGCGCCGACGCTGATCCTGTGGGGAGAGAAGGATGGACTCGTGCCGCCCGTCTACGCGGAGGAGTTCCGGACGCGGATCCGCGACTCGCGGGTCGTGATCCTGAAGCAGGCGGCGCACATGACGATGCTCGAGCAGCCAGACGAATTCGCGTCGGTCATCCTGGAGTTCCTCGGCGGGTGATCCGCCAGCGCGGGATGCGGCCGACGGTGCGCAGCAGCGGGCGGAGCGCGCGCACGGGGAGCGGGGCGTCCTCGGCGGCTAGCCAGGCGACGGCGTAGGGCGGCAGCGAGACGATGCCGGCGTCGAAGCGCACGACGTCGCCAGCGCCGCCGTAGCGCCGATCTTCCGTCGAGAACAGCGGACGCCAGTCGAGCTTTGAGACCGCGGGCGGCAGCGAGAGCCTGCCGGGCGCCGCATCGACGGCGACGCCGAAGTTCGCGGCGATGAGCCTGTGGCGCCGGCCGCACCAGGAGTGAACGAAGAGGACATCGCCACTCGCGAAGGCATCCATCCGGGTGCGGTCCCGGCGTGTGAGCACGGCATCCGTGCGGCGGAGGGCGAGCAGGTCGCGGTGCATCCCGAACAGCTGCGCGCCGGTGCCGTGGGTTCGTTCTGCGAGCGGGAGCTTCGACTCCAGGAACGTGGCCTCGGCCTGGGGATCGGGGATCTGCTGGAGCTGCGCGGGCGTAAGGCCCGCAGCGCGGGCGAACTCGGCGCGGCGCCCCTTCGTCACGTCGCGCCCGAGGTCGGGGCGATGGTCGGTGAAGTAGCAGAAGCGCGATGAGGCGGCGAACTCCTGCCCCATGAAGAGCATGGGTGTGTATGGGAGCAGGGCGAGGAGCGCGGCCCATGGCCGGTACATCGCCGTGCCCACGAGGTGGGAGAAGCGCCGGCCGAACGCGTGGTTGCCGACCTGGTCGTGGTTCTGGATCGAGTAGATGAAGCTCCACGCCGGCAGACCATCGGCGGAGTTGCCGCGGGGCGCGCCAAAGTGCGTGGAGTACTCGCCCTGGAACAGCCAGCCGCCGCGGATCGTGCGCGCGACCTCATCGATGGTGCCGGTGTAGTCGGCGTAGTAGCCGCTGTGCTCGTGGCTGGCGTGAGCGTGCGCGGCGTGGTGGAAGTCATCAGCGCAGACGGCGTCGAGGCCGAAGCCCCCGCGAGCGGTCGGGCGCAGGTACCGGGCGTCGTTCTCGTGGGTCTCGGCGATGATCACGACGCGGCGACTGCCCGGGACGCTGGCGCGCGCGGTGGTCGCGATCTCCTCGATGATGTGACGGCGCGAGTCATCGTGAATGGCGAAGGTCGCGTCCAGGCGGAGGCCGTCGACGTGGTACTCGTTGAGCCAGTAGCAGGCGTTGTCCACGACGAAGCGGCGCACCATGTCGCTGCGGGGGCCATCGAAGTTCACGGCGTCGCCCCAGGGCGTAGTGTGCCGGGCGGTGAGGTAGTCCGGCGCGTACTGGAGCAGGTAGTTGCCGTCGGGGCCGAAGTGGTTGTAGACGACGTCGAGGATGATCGCGAGGCCGCGGGCGTGGGCCGCGTCGATCAGGCGCTTGAGCGCGTCGGGGCCGCCGTAGACGTGTGACGGAGCGAACAGGTCGACGCCGTCGTAGCCCCAATTGCGGGCGCCCGGGAACTCGGCGACCGGCATGAGCTCGATGGCGGTGACGCCAAGATCCTGCAGGGCGTCGAGTTCGCCGATGATCGCGTCGAAGGTGCCTTCGGGCGTGTAGGTGCCGACGTGAAGCTCGTAGATGACGAGGCCCGGCATGGCGATGCCGCGCCAGGCGCGGTCGGTCCAGCGGAATGAGGCCGGATCGACGACCTGCGACGCCTCGTGCGGGCCGTCTGGCTGGCTGCGAGAGCAGGGGTCGGGGAACGATGCCCCGCCGTCGATGCAGTAGCGATAGCGGGCGCCGGCGCCCATGCCGGGGAAGACGCCCGCCCAGACGCCTTCGCCGGCGTCCGCCAGCGGAGCGAGGGAGCCGCCTTCGACGTCGACGTCGACGCGGGCCGCGTGAGGCGCCCAGACGCGGAACTCGACGCCGCCGGCGACGATGCTCGCGCCGATGCGGAGGCGCCACGGCGTGATGCGGTCCTTCGAGAATCGCCCGGCGCGGCTGCGGGGCGCGGGGCGACGGGAGGGGTGCGTATCCTGCACGTCCCTACGGTACCGCATGGGCTACGCACCGGGCGCGAGTCAGGCAACGATGAGCGGCACGAGCATCTCGTCCGCGGTGAGGCCGCCGTGGTGTCCGAGCATGGGGGTCTCGGGGCGGTAGAGGATGGCATCCGCGCCACCGGGGATCGCGATGAAGTCTCCGATCCGGCGGCGCGACTCTCCCGACAACGGCCGGGGCCCGAAGAGGCGCAACTCGTCCGCCTCGTCGCTGGAGAGCAGCGCCCAGGCGTCGGTGAAACGGCGGTGGAACGTGTCGACGAAGCGGTCGCGAAGTCCTTCGCGAACGTGGAACATCGGCAGGCGGGCTTCGCCTGCGGGCGGAGCGAGGAGCGCATCGAGCAGCTCGTCGCCATCGTCGAGGAGGCACTGCCGGTCGGGCTCGATGAACGTGAGGCCGTGGTCGGCGGTGATAACGATGCGGGCGGCGGGGGGGAGCGACGCGTCGAGGCGGGCCATGGCGTGGTCGAAGTGCTGGAGCACGTTGCGGACGGCGTCGGATGCGGGCCCGTGCTCGTGCTCGGCGGCATCGACGTAGGGCACGTACAGGTAGGTGTACGTGGGGCGGCCGGCGCTCCGGATGCGCGCGGCGATGGCGGCGCAGGCGCCGTCGAGGTGCTGGTATCCGGCGACGGGCGCGCCACCGGAGAAGTACTGCGAGTAGGTGGAGCCGGCGATGTACTGCGGGAGGTAGGACATGACGTCACGCAGAAATGAGTTGAGCAGCGATGGGTGCGGGAAGACTTCGTCCGCGGTGAGGCCGAGTTGGGCGAGGGGCGCCTTCGTGTAGCGTTCGACGAACGGGAGCAGCACGGCGGTGAGCCGCCTGGCGGGGAAGTAGACGAACCACTCGACAGCGGCGTGTTGCGCGGGCCAGAGGCCGGTGGCGATCGAGGTGAGCGCGGGAGCGGTCGAGGGTGGGTAGACCGCCTGTAGCGTCATGACGGCGTGGTCGCGGAGGAAGGAGCCGCCGGGCTGCGCGTTGACGAGGTTCATGCCGAGGCCGTCGGCGAGCACGAAGACGTAGTGGTCCGCCACGCCGACGGCGTCGCCGATTGGCTGGCTTGCGGGATCCAGCGCGACGTCCGGCGCGCCGCAAGCGGCGGCAAGCCAACGGGCCAGCGCGACGGAGTTCGGCACGTCGGCGGATGGGCGGAGAAGGCGTCCTTCTTCAAACCAGCCGTGCAGCCGCGCGACGTCGGCGGTGGGCATCAGAGGGGGGCGCCGCGCAGGCCCATGAGCCCCCTGATGAACTGCACCTCGCCGAGGTGTTCGGAGGTGTGGCCGATGGCAAAGAAGGCGATGGTCTCGGCGCGAGACATCACGTCGAACCCGGGATAGACGCCGGTGAAGAACGGCAGGCTGACGTCGGCGGCGGCGTCATCATCGCTCATCGCTTCGAGGGCGGCGACGAAGCTCTCGCCGACGTCGTGCGCGTACTCGAGCAGGGCGGTGACGTCGAGCTTGATGCGACCGATTTGCTCGCGGGTCAGGCCGTTGCCGAACGGCGTGACGCCGGTTTCGCTGACGGGGAGTCTGCTGCTCCAGCCCTGGGCCGCATAGACGCTCGGGCGTTGCAGGGCGACGCCGTGGACCAGGTCGTCGGCGGCGCGGTACGTGTGCCAGAGGGCGAAGACGATCGACGTGTCGTGCCCGTCCGGCTGCCAGGCGAGCTGTTCAGGCGTGAGGTCGTTGACGAGGAGATGCGGATACCAGTGCCAGAAGCGGAGGTTCCTGCTGAGCGCGACGTTCGATGCCATGAGCGTGTTCCTTTCAGGGGCCGAGGGGTAGGACGCGGAAGCGTTACCTCATGCGCGGTCGTTCCAGCGCGCGCAAGCGACGCCGGTGACGAGAAAAACGCCGCCGAGCACGGTGAAGGCCAGCCCGTCGCGGATGGCGATCCAGGCGATCGCCTGTCCGATCTCGAGGAACTGCTTCTGGATGTACTCAGTGTCGCCGGTGGACACGATGCGCATATAGAAGCGGGCGCCGATGCCGGCGACGGCGAGGGGAATGGCTCCAAGCAATACGACGCCGCCGACGCCGGCGAGGCGGCCGAAGCCGCGACAGAGGGCGGCCAGCGTGACACCGAGCACGGCAGCGAGCGCAGCGAGCGAGAACGTGACGCCGGCGAGGATGTCGTGGTTGCGGCTGCGCAGGAAGCCGAGGCCATGGTCGGTGATACCGCCGATGGTGAAGAAGCCGACGTGCTGCCTGTCGCCGGTGGTGGCGCGAAGCGGCTCGGTGCCTTCGCGATACATGATGTCGGCAGAGCGATCGAGGAGGAGATCCCGCAGGGTCTGCTTCGAGGAGCCCAGCGCTTCGTCCCTGGTGAGCGGCACATCGATCGGGAAGTCGCGCATCTGCGTGGTCTGGCCGGACGGCAGGGCGCCGGCGCGTTGCTGGAGATCGGCGTAGTCGCGGTCGATCAGGGGGTCGATCTCGGTGAGGGCGGCGACGGCGCGACGGAGGGTCTGTTTCGCCGGTCCTTTCGACGTGACCTGGAAGAGGGGGAGCGCGACGAGGAGCGCGAGCATCGAAAGGAAGAAGAGCGCGCCGACCGTCCACTTGCCAGCGGCTCGCCAGAAGTACGGCGAGGGCGCAAGCTGCGGCGATGGTCGCGACGGCTCCGGTACGTGGCGGCCGCTGCCAGTGTCAGCGACGAGCGGGTAGCCGTCCGGCCCCGGAGGCATCAGGCGGCGGGGACGGCGACAGCGCCGACGATGCGATCATGGAGTGCGCGGTGCTGCGCGTCGAGAGCGGCCGAGACCAGGGCGACGATCGGCGCAAGCAGGCAGAGGGTGATGATGACGCCGAACACGACGATGGTGAAGCGGCTGAGGACGAGCGCGATGACGGCGGCGAGGGGCAGGCCCGTGACGAGCGCCATCGGCCAGCTGAACAGGAGGGGGTTGAAGCAGCACCACCAGAGCAGCGCGTCGCGGAGCGGGAGGGGCGCGCCCTCCTCGGTCTGCAGGCGGATCGCGGCGACGTACTGGCCCGCGGTCTGCGATCGGGTGAGGAGGACAAGGAGGCTCAACGCAGACCAGGCGATGGGGACGCCGAAGCCGATGATGGCCAGAAAGAGATAGATCTCGGCATCGCCGGGGTCCTGCTGGGCGCCGTCGGTCACGAGCAGCAGGATGGCGCCGGACAGCACGGTGATGAGCATGGCGATGGCGGCGAAGATCACCATATCGACGACGTAGCCGGCGGAGCGGGCGCGCAGGCTCGCGGCGCTGGTGCGGGTTGCGGCGGCGTGGGGAAGCGCGATGTTGTTGGTAGCGATGGCGCGGCCTCGGCGCGGGTGGTAACGGTGGCGATTATACCACCCGCTCAGGGACGGGCGACGCGCGGAGGAGCGGCGCGTACGTAGCCGGCCGGCGATCCCGGATGACGTCGGTGCCGGGCGCGCGGCGTTTGACATGCGACAGGAGCGGATTGACATCTGCGCTGACGGCGAGTTCGCGGTCCCGGAGCGCGATCGCGAGGGTGCGCCCGGACGGGTCAACGATGATCGATGCGCCGGCGGCCGGCGCGGCGGCGGCGGCGACGTAGACGCGGTTCTCATCGGCGCGGCAGCGGGCGATGAGCTCCGCGGAGGCG
>Ga0334722_10001597_pt1 | contig 27875 bp, 22 predicted proteins | sample C3_bottom_MG_FD_207210 | JGI IMG/M metagenome (GOLD analysis project Ga0334722, IMG submission 207210) | Sediment microbial communities from Yellowstone Lake, YNP, Wyoming, USA - C3_bottom | ecosystem: Environmental > Aquatic > Freshwater > Lake > Sediment | place: USA: Wyoming | collected... | reverse complement strand
GCGGTGACGGTCTTGCCGCAACCGCTTTCGCCCACCAGTCCGATGGTTTCACCACGCCCTATTTCGAGGGTGAGTCCATCCACGGCAGCGACCGGGCCGGTCTCCGACAGGAATGAGGTCTTCAGGTCCGTAATCTGCAAGAGTGCCTCGCGGCCCATTCTAGTGACCATCATCCTTCCGAATCGATGCAGCTTTCGATCGACACAGAAAGTCACCAGGCTCAACCCGTGTTAAATTTATGACCCCATTCTACAGTGTGGGCAAAATTCCTCCTGAAGGAATATCTCTTTACCTGGTGCGGACGGTTTCCTTGAAACGTTGGCCAAAAGGCCAGCCCGAATGGGCTGGCCAACCTGGCGCTCTTGGTCAGGCCGCTCGCCACCGGCCGCTCGCCACCGCCGCCTGGACCGGTCGTCGACCGTGGCGATCAGTTCACCCCCTCCAGGCCCAGGTCGCTCAGGACGGACAGGGGCAATTCGAAACGGGCCGTTTTCAGCGGGTCCACGACCTGGCAGATGGCTGCCGTGCCAACCGCGCTGCAGAGCAGGCCGGCCTCGTTCAGACTCAACCGGGCGCGTTGCATCAGGATCTCGACCATGCCCCGGGTGGCCGCCTTGACCGCCGCGTCCAGGGTCTTGGCCGAAGCCACCGTGGCCAGCGTCGAGTCGGTGACCACGATCGGGTTGGACAGTTTCAGGTCGGCCAGGTCGCGGCGGACCTCAACCTGCACGGTGACCTCCGCCGCCACCTCGACGCCGGTCCCCATGACCTCGCCGTCGCCCATCACCGCGTGCACGTCGCCCAGAGCCAGGAGGGCCCCGTCAACGGTTACGGGGAAGAGGACCGTGCACCCGGGGCCGATGATCCGGGTATCCAGGTTCCCGCCGTGGCTGCCGGGAGTGCCGCAAGGAACGGGTTCGCCGGCCGGAGCCACGCCGATGACCCCGACCATCGGCTTCACCGGGAACTCGAGGTGCTCGCCGAACCGGGCCCGGCCGTTGTCGATGGGGACAAACCTGACCTCGGTCCTGGAAACCCGCCCGCCGAACACGCCGATGTCCTCGATCGCCGCCATCAGGCCGCGAGGGGCCAGGGTGATGCCCCGGATGCGGACCGCCAGGACATCGCCGGGTCCGGCCCCCTCGATGCGGACCGGACCGGTCGCCGGGTTGATCCGATTCCAGTCGACCACCCCGAGGTTTGGATGGTCCGGGGTGACCCGGCCGTCGAAACAGTCCTCGGTCTCAAAGACGAGTTCGGCCGGCGGCCGGACGGCCAGGGCCGGGGGGTTGTCCTTGCTGAAGGAGTAGATGCGGTTGGATCGAGGGATCCTCCGGGTCATCGTCGTCACCTCACGATGATGGTTCTAGCGTGATGATGATTCTAGAACCAGGGGTTTCTCACCTCGACCCGGTTTTACCTGCCTGGCTGAGACCGGTCTCGGCTCACCTGATGACCCTCAACCGAAGGCTCCTCCACCCGGCCACGAGCAGGGCCACGAGGCAGGCCCCGAGGAGCAGGGTCAGGGAAATGAGGAGGAGGTTCAAGCCGAGCCCGATGGCCCGGTAGAACCCGCTGACCAGGCCTGCCGCTGGAGCGTAGGCGAGCCGGCTGAGGGCCGGTCGAGCCAGGATATCGATGGCCGGAGCCGCCGGGCCGATGAAGAGGACGGTGAAACCGGCGGCGAAGACGGCGTGGAGGAGGCGCGCGAGGATGTACGGCCCCATCCGGACGTCGGTCCCGGAGAGGACGCTCATCACCTGTCCGTGCACGGACAGGCCGCTCCAAGCGATGATCGCGCTGGCCATGGCCACCTTTTGGATGAACGGGGCCTGGGCCGTGCTGGCCGCGAGGGTGCCGACATCGATCTCGAAGAGGCCGGAGAGCATCGAGGTGATCAGGTTCGGGCTGAGCCCGGTCAGCCCCAGGAGGGGCGCCAGGAGCCGGCCGACCCAGGCCACCGCCCCGACCGCCGTGAGGACCCGGATCATCACTGAGAAGAGCATGATGAAGCCGCAGATCATCAGGAGGGTGCGAACGGACTCGTTGACGGCGTCACCGAGCATCTTTCCGAGGGAGCGGCCGTCCTCGACGCGGGCCCGGTAAAGGGCGCGGGCCGCCCGGACGAGCATGAAGCCGCGCTCTTCGGCCCCCGGGACGTAGCTCGGGACCTCGGAATCATCGGAGGCCGTCAGGAGCGCCCCCACGCGGGCTGCCGAGCTGCCGGCGAGCTGGCGGCGTTCGGCCCGCCGGCCGTAAAAACGAAAACACAAACCGACGGCGAGGGCGGACAGGTAATGGGCGGCGGCCATGGCGTAGCCCAATCGGGGAAGCCCGAACATGCCGACGGCCACAGCGCCGAAGATGAACAGCGGGTCGGCCGTGTTGGTGAAGGCCAGCAGCCGCTCGCCCTCGATGCGCGTGCAGAGCCTGTTCCGACGGAACCGGGCGGTGATCACGGCGTCCATCGGGTAACCGGCGGCCAGGCCCATGCTGAGGACGAAGGAACCAACGCCAGGAACGTTGAAGAGCGGGCGCATCAGGGGTTCGAAGATAACCCCCATGAAGTGGACGACGCCCATGCCGAGCATGATCTCGGAGAGGACAAAAAAGGGCAGGAGCGACGGGAAGACGACGTTGAGGAAGAGCTTCAGCCCGTCGGCCGCTGCATGGTAGCCCTCTTCGGCGAAGAAGACGAGGGTCAGGGTCAGCGTCAAGGTGGCCAGCCCGGCCGTGGTTGTCCACCAGACCTTGCTTTTCATCGGCGCCGCCTCCGTCACCGTGATTGATAATCTATATGGGGCCCGGCCTGCGGCTATGCCGGCCGGGCCGAACCGCATGGGACCCGGGCGGTGGGCATCGGAGGCGAAGAGAGAACACTTTGGTCTTCGGCAATAAATTATTGTCAAAGAAAACTTTTTGGGATATGATAGACAGCGTGACAAGAGACGGGTGATGACCGTGGACGCCAAACGCAAGAAGGCGAGCAGGGACATCGTGCAGCAGCTGAAGCGCCTGGCCGTGGCCCTGCAAGGGGCGGCGGCGCCCGAATGGCTGGGTCTGGACCTGACCATGGGTCAACTCAAGGGGCTGTTTGCCCTGGCCAGGTGCGGGGCCGCGACCATCGGTCGCCTGGCTGAGATGCTCGGCGTCGGCGAACCGGCCGCCAGCCTGCTGGTGGACCGCCTGGTCCGCCAGGGCCACGTGGTCAGGAGCGAGGACCCGGAGGACCGCCGCCGGACCATCGCCTCACTCAGTAAGGCGGGCCTCGAACTGGTGGCGAACATCCGCCACGGGGGCAAGGAATCCCTGGACCGCTGGCTGGCCGCCCTGGACGAGGGGGACCTTGAGGCCTTGCGACGGGGGCTGCGGGCGCTGGTCGCCGCCGCCGAGGATGACGCTCGCGGGCCCGCCGCAAGTGACCGTGATCGGAGGGAGAACCTTGGATTCCATGACTCTTGAAACGCGGGAACTGAACCAGCCCCAAGGGCTGCGCGCGCTCGGCCGTGGCCGGCTGATCCTGGTCGTCGTCGCCGCCATGCTCGGGATGCTCCTCTCGGCTCTCGACCAGACGGTGGTCGGCACGGCCATGCCGCGGATCATCGCGCAGCTCAACGGGCTTCAGCATTACGCCTGGGTCTTCACGGCCTACATGTTGACCTCGACGGCCACCGTCCCGCTCTATGGGCGGCTTTCGGACGTTTACGGCCGCCGGCCGTTCTTCGCCCTGGGCCTGTCCCTCTTCGTCATCGGCTCGCTCCTCTCCGGGCAAAGCCAAACGATGCTTCAACTGATCATCTTCCGCGGGTTCCAGGGTCTCGGCGCGGGGGCGATGATGCCCGTCGTCCAGTCGATCATCGGCGACGTCTTCCCGCCGGCTGAGCGCGGCAAGTGGCAGGGGCTGATGATGGCGGTCTTCGGGTTGGCCACCATCATCGGTCCGACGATGGGCGGATGGATCACCGACCATTGGGGCTGGCGCTGGGTCTTCTATGTCAACCTGCCGGTCGGCCTGATCGCCGTCGCCGTCGGCCTCATCGCCCTGCCGTCCGCAGTGGAACACCGGCGGCATGCCATTGATTACTCCGGCGCGGCCCTCCTTCTGGCCTCGGCGGTCCCGATGCTGCTCGCCTTCAGCTGGGCCGGGACCGAGTATGCCTGGGGGTCGGTCCAGGTCCTCGGCTTGTTCGCCTTCTCGGCGGTGATGTGGGTGATCTTCTTCCTCGTCGAGTCGCGGGTGGCCGAGCCGGTGATCAGCCCGAACCTGTTCAAAGAGAACATTTTCAGCGTTTCGGTCCTGGCCTCGTTCATTATCAGCGCCGGGATGTTCGGGGCCATCATGTACGTGCCCCTCTTTGTCCAGGGCGTGATCGGGACCACGGCGACCAACTCCGGCGTCATCACGACCCCGATGATGCTCGGCTTCATGGCCTCGAGCATCATCGGCGGCCAGCTCCTCTCGCGGACCGGCCGCTACAAGGCGATCTCCCTGGTCGGCTTCGTCATCGCGGCCTTCGGCATGTACCTGAACGCCAGGATGGATGTCCATGCCACCAACGCCCTGGTCGTCCGGAACATGATCATCACCGGGCTGGGTCTGGGGGTCCAGATGAGCCTGTTCACGATCGTCGTCCAGAACGCGTTCCCCTTCAAGCGGCTCGGCGAGGTCACCGCGAACCTGCAGTTCTTCCGCTCCATCGGCGGGACGATCGGGGTCGCCGTCCTCGGGACCCTGATGACCAACCGTTTCCACTCGGCAATGCAGGCCAACCTCCCGAGCGCGCTGGCCCACCTGGCCAAACCTGGGCAGCTGGCCCAGCTCGAGAACCCGCAGGCCCTCCTGGCTCCGGAAGCCACGGCCCAGATGCAGAAGATGTTCGCCCAGTTCGGGCCGGCCGGCATGGAGCTCTTCAAGCAGCTCATGGCGGCCATCCGCCAGAGCCTGGCGACCTCCATCACCGGCCTGTTCGCGGTCAGCGCCGTGGCCCTGGTCTTCGGGTTCCTGGTCACCCTCTTCATTCGGGAGATCCCCTTGCGTCGCTCCCATGCCACCGAAGAGGTTCCGGCCCCCGGTCCCGTCCCGTCGCAGGCCGAGTGACCGGCCTGAGAGACCGTCCCCCTGACAGACCGTCCCGTTGAGAGACCGTCCCGTTGATCATCTGACCCGCCAGCTTTCTGCCGGCGGGTTTTCCGTTAAGTCGGTTAAGATTGACTCATCCAATATTCACCAAGCGCCCGAATTCCCCAGGTTGACTTGGTCTTTGGTTGAGGTTATCATGATTAGGGCGTCATGGGATTGTTTCTTCTTGCTTATCTGTGTGACCTCTTTCACGTTTACGCCAAGGAGGCGGGCACCTTGATCGGATTCTCCAAGCTCCTCTGCGGGACGGTCACCCCGGGCGACACCCTGAGGTACAACCGGGAGACGGCCCGGCTTCCGGCGAACATGCTCCAGTTCGCCGTGGACAAGAGGCCCGTGGTCGTCTGGACGTCGACCCGGCGCTGCAACCTTCACTGCCTTCACTGCTACGCCGACTCAGAGAACCGCGAGTATCCCAATGAGCTGACCACCGAGGAGGCCCGTCGGTTCATCGACGACCTGGCCGAGTTCCGCGTGCCGGTCCTCCTCTTCTCGGGCGGCGAGCCGCTCATCCGTCCCGACCTGTTTGAACTCGGCGCCTACGCCAGGGAGGAGGGCATTCGGACGGTCATCTCCACCAATGGCACCCTTATCACCGCCGAGAAGGCCCGTCAGATCAAGGAAGCCGGCTTCTCCTACGTCGGCGTCAGCCTGGACGGCCTCGGCGAGCGCAATGACATGTTCCGCGGGCACAGGGGGGCCTTCGAGGCGGCCGTTGCCGGCATCCGCAACTGCTTGGCCATCAACCAGAAGGTCGGCCTGCGCTTCACCATCACCAGACACAACTACGAGGACATTCCGGCCATCTTCGACCTGATCGAGAAGGAAGGCATCCCGCGGGCCTGCTTCTATCATCTGGTGTACTCCGGCCGCGGGCAGGGCATCTCCAAGGATGACCTCGGCCACGAGGAGACCCGCAAGGTCGTCGATCAGATCATCGATTGGGTTCGCGACATGCACGCGCGCGGCCTCGAGAAGGACATCCTCACCGTCGACAATCATGCTGATGCCATCTACCTCTACATGCGGCTCCTCAAGGAGGACCCGGCGCGGGCCGCCGACGCCCTGACCCTCCTGCAGTTCAACGGGGGCAACAATACCGGCATTGCCATCGCCAACGTCGACAACCTCGGGTACGTCCACCCGGACCAGTTCACCACCGAGCATACCTTCGGCAACGTTCGCGAGCGCAAGTTCGGCGAGATCTGGACGGATCTATCGAATCCCATCCTCAGGGGCCTCAAGGACCGCCGGGGCCTGCTGAAGGGGCGCTGCGCCCGGTGCAAGTGGCTTGACCTCTGCAACGGCAACTTCCGGGCCCGGGCCGAGGCGGCCACCGGCGACTTCTGGGAGTCCGACCCGGCCTGTTACCTCACGGACGAAGAGATCGGCCTCGGTGAGACGGCAGCCGCCGCGGGGGCGAAGTGAGCGATGGCTGAACCCACCCACGGCCACCCCGGCCACCCGGGCTACCCCGGCTACGCTGAGATAAAGGAAGCCCGCGCCCGCGGGGAGGGCCCCGATGCGGACCAGGCGGCCGAGTTCCGCCGGAACCGGGCCAATCAGCTCCGGGTGATGTTCTGGGAGCTGACCGATGGCTGCAATTTGAAGTGCGTCCACTGCCGGGCGTCGGCCCAGGCCCAGCGCTCGCCGGACGAACTGACCACCGACGAGGCCTTCGCGCTGGTCGACCAGATCACCGAGTTCGCGAGCCCGATCCTGATCCTCACCGGCGGCGAGCCGCTGTATCGGCCCGACGTCTTCGAAATCGCCGAGTACGCCGACCGGAAGGGACTTCGCGTGGCCCTGGCCACCAACGGGACGCTGGTCGACGAAGCCGTCGCCGACCGCATCGCCGCCGCGGGCGTGAAGCGGGTCAGCATCAGCATCGACGGGTCCAACGCGGCGACCCATGATTCCTTCCGCGGCCTCCCCGGCAGCTTCGACGCCGCCCTGGCCGGCTTCGACCGGCTCAAGAAGCGTGGCCTGAGCCTGCAGTTCAACACGTCGATCGCCAGGCACAACGTCGATGAGCTCGAGGACATCCTCAGGCTTGCAGTGGACCACGGGGCCGATGCCCTGCACATCTTCATGCTCGTCCCGGTCGGCTGCGGCCTGGAGATCGCCGATCGCCAGATGCTTCCGGCCGACGATTACGAGCGCGTCCTGTCCTGGCTCTACGACGCCTCCCGCAGGGTCCCCATCGAGTTCAAGGCGACCTGCGCCCCGCACTACTTCCGGGTCATGCGGCAGCGGGCCAGGGCCGAGGGCGTGACCATCACCCCGCAGACCCACGGCCTGGCCGCGATGACCAAGGGCTGCCTGGCCGGCACCGGCGTCCTCTTCGTCTCCCACACGGGTCGCGTCCAACCCTGCGGCTACCTGCCCATTGAGGCGGGCCACGTGAAGCGGCAGAGCCTGAGGGAGATCTGGGCGACCTCCCCGGTCTTCCTGGACCTCCGCGACGTGACCAAGCTCAAGGGGAAGTGCGGGATCTGCGAGTACCGCAACGTCTGCGAAGGTTGCCGGGCGCGCGCCTACGGCGTCACCGGCGACCACCTGGCCGAGGAGCCGTTCTGTCGCTATCAGCCGGGGACGGACAGCCGGCGCGAAATCGCAAAGGAGGAATAGGGAAACCAACGGAGAAATCCCCCGTTTGGTCGATTGCCTTGCGGCGTCTCGACTCGGCCGGGCGTCTTCGTCCGGAAGGCATCACACCATCATTCCACCACGGGAGGCGGGAGCGTCATGCTCAAGTTCTGGGGGATCATGGCAGCAGTCGTGATAATCGTGCTTCTGGCGGCGATGTTCGGACCCAAGGAGAAGAAGTCCTGAGAGCCCTGAGTCTCGGGGATGCCGAGGGCAAAACGAGTGAAAGCGAGGCGAAGCGGGAGCCGGTGCTCCCGCTTCGCCTCGCTTCGGCCTCTGATTGGGCCGCTCAGGACGGTCGAGTCTCGGCCAGCCGGGCGATGGCCTCGACGGCCCGCTCGACTTCCTCTTCAGTGTTGTAGAAGTGGGTTGACAGTCGCACCGCCCCGAGCTCGCCGACCGGACGCCCGATCACCCCGTGGCCCTTGCTCAGGGCTTCATAAAGCCGATCCCCGGGCCAACCGTCGAGGGTGAAAGAGGTCAGGCCGGAGCTGCTGTCGGGGGAGGAGGGAGAGAGGATCTCGACCCCCTTGATGGTTGCCAACCGCGCCTTGAGCCGCGAGGCCAGGTCGCGGATGCGGGCTTCGATGACCGGCCAGCCGACCTCGTCGAGGTAGTCGAGGGCCCAGCCCCAGCCGAGGTACAGGTGCCACGGCCGGGTGGCGAACTCATACCTGGCGGCCGTGTCCGGGAACTCGAACCGGCCCAGCCGTGGGTAGTCGCAGAGGCTGGTCGAACCGCCGCCGACCCAGCTCGGCCGAACGCGGTCCTGCAGGTCGCGGCGGATGTAGACGGCCCCGGTGCCGACCGGCCCGAGCATCCACTTATGGCCGTTGAGGCTGTAAAAATCGGCTCCGGTGGCGGGGATATCCACCCGGAACTGACCGCAGGACTGGGCCCCGTCGTACATCACCAGAACCCCGCGGGCGTGGCAGAGCTGGGAGATCTCGGCGACCGGCAGGCGCAGTCCGGTCATCGAGCTGACGTGGCTGAAAGAGAGGAGCCGGGTCCGTTCGGTGATCGCCCGCTCGACCTGGTCCAGGGTGACCTCCGGGCGGTTGCTGACCTTCACGACCTTGGTCCGAATCCCGAGTCGCCTGCTCAGCCAGAGCCAGGGGACGAAGACGGCCGGATGTTCCTGATCGCTGATCAGGACCTCGTCGCCCTCGTGCCAGTCGAGGCCCCAGGCGACGAGGTTGACGCCGTCGGTGGCGTTGGCGGTGAAGGCCAGCTCCTCGGGGGTGACGCCGAGAAAGGCGGCGAGCCGCGCTCGGATCGGGCCAGTGGCCTCGTGCATGCGCCCGTAATTCTCCGGGTTTCCCGGACCGCCGTGCTGCCACTCGAGGTAGACCTCGAGGAGCCGCCGGTTAACCGGCTCGGGGCTGAGGCCCAAGGTGCCGGTGTTGAGGTAGACGCCGCGGGAGAGGGCCGGGAAGTCCCGACGGATGGTTTCGATGCTGGTCATCTGACCGGGTCTCCTTCGAGGTGGTTGATCTTCTTCAGCCTTGGTCTCACGCTTGGTCTCACGCCGGCATCCGGTTGGCTTCGGCCGGGGGTCTTCCGGCGGCCGTTGCGAAGGCCTCGATGGCCGGTCGGAACTTGACCGTCGTCCACAGGACGATGGGCAGCATGACCAGGGTGAAGAGGGCGTAATGGACGATGTCAAAGAAGCCCCCCAGGATGAACGAGAGGGCCGTGAAGACCACGGTCAGGACCCAGTTCAGGTTGGTAAACCAGATCAAGCGTGGGAGAAGGTTTTGCACCGTACCCGTGGACCGGGCCGCCTCCCTCAGGGCCAGGAAGTAGAGGGCAAAGGCCAGGTAATCGGCGGCCCCGAGGAGGTTCGAAAGTAGGCGCGGGGTGGTGAAACCGGCCCAGAGATTGACGACGCTGGGGACCCCGAGATAGCCCAGGGGCCAGAGAAAGTTGACCGCGCTGAACCAGACGAACATGTCGACCACGGCGTGGGTGACCATTCCCAGGCCGATCCCCCAGGCGAGCGGCCGTCCGGACCTGCCCCGGACCAGCAGGAGGACGGCCGTGAGGGCGGTGATGGTGATGAGGCTGTGACTGAAGGAGCGATGCAGGGTTACGGCCGCCCGCGGGGCGAAGAGATAGGCGAGGACCAGAAGGAAGAAGTCCGTGTCGGGTAGGATGTTGCCGAGAACGAAGCCGAAAGCGAAGTCTTTCTTGGCTCGCAGGGTTTCCGGCGCCGGTTCAGGGGCGGTTGCGGGGGCGGTTGCGGGGGGTGCCACCGGCCTGGTGACGGCCCTCCCGCCGTAAAGCCCGATGATCCCGTGGAGACCTAACTGGGCCATGCCTCCTCACTCCCATTCGCGGTTATCGTTCTCATTCATGACGTTTTGGGAATCCCGTCTTGAGATTCTCGCCCCCGTCCCGTTTCACCTGCCGGGGTGCCCCTGGGGACGTCGATCCACCCCGAATCGAGTCGCCGTTTGTCCCACGTCTCCCCCTTGTGGGGGGGACCGGGGCAGCTGTAAGATGGAGACGAGGCAGTTATTCGGACAACCGAACAATCTCGACCAGACCGGGCTTGACGGGGGAGGCGAGGAAGATGCTGGACCCTCACAGCCGGTTGCCGCTTTACGTTCAACTCCGTGATGCCCTGCGGGGAAAGATCGAGGGCGGCGAGTGGAAGGTCGGCTCGCAGCTGCCCACCGAAGCCGAGTTGATGGCTTCTTTCAAGGTGGGACGGGCGACCGTTCGGCAGGCCTTGCAGGAACTGGTGAACCAGGGATTGCTTTATCGCAAGCAGGGCAAGGGGACCTACGTTTCCCGACCACGTCAAGAGGATGACATTGAGACCCTGGTCAGCTTCACGGCTGAGATGATGGCCCGCGGGGTCACGCCGGGGGCGCGGGTCCTCGGCGTCTGGGTGATCATCCCGCCGGCCGAAGTCCGGGAGCAGCTTGACCTCAAGGACAACGAGAAGGTTGTTCGGCTGGAACGCCTGCGCTTCGGCGATGGCCTGCCCATCGCTCTGGAGCTGGCCCACCTCAACCACGGGATGGTTCCGGGGATTGAGAACGAGGACCTGACGGGCTCCCTCTATCACCGTTTGGTTCACGTCCACGGTTTGCGAATTGCCCGCGTCCAGCAGACCATCCAGCCTGCCCTGGCCACCGCCCGCGAGGCCGAGCTTCTGGGCATCCGCCGCGGCTCGCCGGTCCTCGTCATCGACCGTCTGAGCTTCGCCGATTCCGGTAAACCCATCGAGATCATGCACTTCGTCTATCGCGGCGACATCTATCAGGTCAAGGCCGAGCTGACCAGGCGTTGAGTCGGCCCTTGCAGACATCGAAAAGGTCGAGGCGATCGAATGAACCAGAATGAGCCGAATCTCGGTCGGATTCTTGAGGATTGGCTGGCCAGGGTTTCAGCTGATCCGCTTTACCTGGTCAGGACCCGTTCCTGGAGGCGGACCATCGAATGGAGGGTCGCCGGCGAGGTCTTCCGGTTCGCGGCCGGTCCGGAGGGAATCCGGCCTGAAGTCCGGTCGGCTCCGGATGACGCTGCGGATATCCAACTTGAATGCGATGCCGCGACCGTCCGCGAGATGGCCGCCGGCCGGTTGCACTTTTTCATCGCCTTATGGGGTCTCGGCAAGGTCAGGTTGCGCGGGTCGATGGGCGACGCCAACCGCCTTGGCTTCCTCCTTGGCCGCGACGCGCGGGCTCGACGGATCGCTTTCGTCGCCCACTGCTGGCTGAACCTCAACACCAGGTTTCCCGGAGGCGGGCCTTACCCAGGGGCTCAGCCCGAGGTGGTCAAGGCCCTGGTCGAGTCGGGTGTGGGAATCGTTCAGATGCCCTGTCCCGAGCAGCGGACCTTCGGCCTTGAGAAGCACACCTTCGGCGACCTCCCGGCGGAGGTCGTCAGGACCCGTTTTCAGGAGGTGGCCGAGGGCGTGGTGGCCGATCTCGCCGAGTACAGGGGGCTTGGCTTTGACGTCGTCGCCGTCATCGGCATGGACCCCAGCCCGTCCTGCGGGGTGACCATGGCCAAGGGTCGGCCGGCGATGCTCGGCCTTGGCGACGACACGTCCGAAATCCCCGGCGAGGGCCTGTTCATCGAGAGCCTCCGCCGCGTGGCCGAGGCGGCCAGGGTGACCCTGCCGCCGGTTGTCGCCCTCCGCCGGGTCCTCCGCCCCGAGGAGGGGGAGCCGAGGGGGATGGCCGACCTCCGCGCCGTCCTCGCCAAGCAGACACCGGTTTCCCAGGTCGGCCCGGGGAAGGGGAATTGAGGTGGAGACCCGCGAGCGGGACGTGATCGTCATCGGTGGCGGCCCGGCCGGGTTGGCCGCGGCCCTGGCTGCCCGGGAGGCCGGGGTTCCCAGGGTGACCATCGTCGAGCGCGATCGGGAGCTCGGCGGCATTTTACAGCAGTGCATCCATGACGGATTCGGCAACTTCCTCTTCCGCGAGCGCCTGACCGGGCCGGAGTATGCCTCGCGCTTTGTGAGCCGGGTCGATGGGGCCGGAATCGAGGCCGTCGTCGACGCGATGGCGATGGAGATCCGCCCCGGTTCGCCGGATGAAGTCGGGCCGCCGCACGAGGTCCTGGTCAGCGGGGCGGAGACGGGCCTCGTGGCCTACCGCGCGCCGGCGGTGGTCCTGGCCATGGGTTGCCGCGAGCGGACGCGGGGGCAGCTCCTCATCCCCGGGCACCGACCGGCCGGGGTCTTCACCGCCGGGACCGTCCAGCGCTACGTGAACATCGAGGGGCTCCTGCCGGGCAGGAAGGCCGTCATTCTGGGCTCCGGCGATATCGGCCTGATCATGGCCAGGCGCCTGACCCTCGAGGGGGTCGAGGTCGAAGGGGTTTATGAGATCATGCCGCACCCGGGCGGGCTATCGCGGAACATCGTCCAGTGCCTGGAGGACTACGGCATCCCCCTGCATCTGTCGACGACGATCAGCTTCATCCACGGGGCCGGGCGGGTCGAGGGGGTGACCGTGACCCGGGTCGATGCCGATCGACGGCCGATCCCCGGGACCGAACGCCGGGTGGCCTGCGACACGGTGGTCATCTCGGCCGGCCTCATCCCCGAGAACGAGCTGTCGCGCGGGGCCGGGGTGACCCTCGACCCCGTGACCCGGGGGCCGATCGTCGACGACCGTCTGGAGACCTCCGTCCCGGGCCTCTTCGCGTGCGGGAACGTCGTCCACGTCCATGACCTCGTGGACTATGTTTCGATGGGCGGGACCGTCGCCGGTCGCGGGGCCGCCGAATACCTGGCGGAACGGGGAGCGGACGGAACGGGGGCGGGAAACTTCGCCGGGGAGACGGTCTCCGATCGGTGGTGTCAGGTCAGGCCCGGCGACAACGTGACCTACGTTGTCCCGCAGCGGCTTGACTTGCGTCGGGCGGCCGGACGGGGGCAGGAGCGTCCGGTTCAGCTCTTCCTGAGGGTGCGCGAGCCCCGCCTGGCGGTCGATGTCGTCATCAGCGGCGAGACCCCAGCGGGCGACATGATCCTGGCTCACCGCCGGGAACGGGCCGTGCGGCCGGCAGAGATGGTGGCCATCAAGGTTCGCCCCGACGCCCTGGACCCGGCCATTTCGGCAATTCGGGCCGACGTGCGCCCGAGGGAGGGCTCAGACCTGCGGGCGAAGGAGAGCATCGACCTGAGGGCGAAGGGGGGCGGCGACGATGGCCGCTGATCGCCGACTCGTCTGCATCCTGTGTCCGGCCGGCTGTGACCTCGTGGTGGCCGGCGGGGTCGTGATCTCCGGGGGCCGTTGTCCAAAGGGCCGCGAATATGCGGTGAAGGAGATCCAAGCCCCGACGCGGACTCTGACGACCACCGTCCGCGTGGAGGGGGCGAGGATTGACCGACTGCCGGTGCGCACCCTGGGCGAGATTCCAAAGGGTGCCATGCGCCGCGCCGTCCGCGCCCTCGACGCCGTGACCGTCCGGGCCCCGGTGCGCCAGGGCCAGGTCATCGTCGAGAATCTCCTGGGCCTAGGGGTGCCGGTGGTCGCCGCGCGCGAGCTGCCGACGTTGACGCCGGCTCCGGTTGACCGGCGGGACCCACGGGCAGAATAAGCCCCGGGGGTGCCCGGGGTGACCACGGTCAACTGCACGGCAGACTGCGTCTTTCAAGAGGATGGACTCTGCACGCTCGACGAGATCCAGGTCGTCCAGGACGAGCAGAGGGCCGACTGTGCCTCGCGCGTTCCCGCCGATGATGAAGAGGAAACGACGATGGGCCCGGACCGCCGAAATGAGGGACCTTGACGGGGAGCCCCGGCCGAGGAGGAAAGCCCGGCCGGGGCTCGAATGTTACCAACATCACCCCACTCGTGAGGAAGTGTTGGCCCTGATCGGGACCATCGTCAACAGTATCGTCATCATCGTCGGAGGTCTTTTCGGGCTCGCCTTCCGCGGGGCCCTGCCGGGTCGGGTGAAACAAACGGTCATCGACGCTCTGGCCTTGGGGACCGTGGTCATCGGGCTGTCGATGGCCCTCAAGACCCAGAACATCCTGGTGGTTCTGATCAGTCTGGTGATCGGGGGCGTCATCGGCGAGACCTTGAACATCGAGGACGGCCTCCAGCGGTTGGGCGATTCCCTGCAGAAGAGGGTCGGCGGTGGAGACGGCCAATTCGCCCGCGGCTTTGTCGCCACCAGCCTCCTCTATTGCGTCGGCTCGATGGCTATCCTGGGGGCCATCGAAGACGGCCTGCGCGGCAATCACAGCATCCTGTTTGCCAAGTCTGTCCTGGACGGAATCTCGGCCGTCATCTTCGCCTCGGCCATGGGAGCGGGGGTCCTCTTTTCGGCGGCGAGCGTTTTCGTCTATCAGGGGGCCATCGCCATCCTCGCCAGATGGGCGACGCCGCTCCTACCAGCCCCCGTGGTGACGGAGATGTCGGCCACCGGCGGGGTCATCATCATCGCCATCGGCCTCGGCATCCTGGAGGTCAAGAGGATCCGCGTGGGAAACCTCCTGCCCGCCATCTTCGTCGCCGTGGGTCTGGCCTGGTTGTCCAGGTTGTTCTAGGTCACTCCCCCGTGACGTCGGATGATCCGCCCAGCCTCCTCGGCGAGGCCGGGCACCTTGATTTCCGGTCCCTCGATGACCACCGTCAGCACGTACCGGCTACCTGGAAAAGGGTCATGGCCGTCGGGATCGGCGAACGGGTCGGACTCGACGGCCATGCCGCTCACGGCGGTACTGGCGATGAGCCCCCGGCGCGCGACAATATCGCTTTCCCCGGTGAAAGTATCGGGATAACCGGCGTTGTCCTCGTTCCGCGACGGCATCCGAGGGTGCTGCGTGACGGGGTCGACCCGGACCGCCCTGAAACCGGCCCGGCCCAGTTCGTCGGCCGCCCTGCGGGCGGCCAGGGGATCATCAAAACCGGCAATGATGTCCCGCCGTGCCCGCGACGGGCCATGCCCGTGGTTGCCGCTGCTCATTCATCCACGCCCTCCTCGCTTGGGGTCATGTCGATGTCTGTCGTTAGCCCCCGAATTTGGTCGAACATTTCGCCGCTTGACCGGAAGGAGTATCGGTTGACGTCTCGAAGAGTTGGCAATGCGTCCCTCCGAAAGCGAAGCGGCTTGGCTGCGGCCCGTGATATGTGCACCTGTTGCGGCCCGCTGGACACCAAACTTGGGTTGTCAGAGGGGGGCATCAGGAGTGGCCGTCGGTTCCACGAATTGGACCCGGCTTGCGCCCGGCGACCACGTTGCCGCATTCTACCACGACGACGAGGAAAAGGCAGCCATCAACGAGGCTTTCGCCATAGCCCTGACGACGTCCGACGAATCAAGGTTCTCCATCGGTTGTGGTGGCCGCGAACTTGAGTCAGATGTCTACCTATCAGCTGGGGGTTCTCTTAGTCTTCCCCGGCTGAAGGAAGTGTTGCGTCGGCGAACCCGCGACCCTGACGGCGACCAGCGGCCGGTGTTTCTGGCCGCGGACGTGCTGCCATTGGCGGAGCGGCTGCAGGGGGGCTCGGACGACCTGGCCCTGGCGATCCGGGTTTGGGAGGAGGCGGCCGAAGAGCTGGCGGCCGAGTTCCCATTGACGATCCTGTGTCTTTACGATTGGCAGCGCATCGATGACGGGCTGGCGGTCCGTTTGACGCGCTGTCATTCCGTCTTCTATTGGCAGGGCCGGCTGCAGACCAATCCGGTCCCCTTGAGCATTCAGGCGGCGTTCGCCCCGGAGGGATCGGCAGCCGGGCGGAGGGCGGTCGGAGCCGACCGCTGGCGCCAGGAAAAAGGGGAGTGGCTGACGGCCCTTCGGGAAATCGCCGAGGCCAGGCCGACCCGTCCGCCCGAGGATCTCATTGACCTCATGCTCCAAACCATGATCGAGATCTTCGCCGCCGATGCCGGAGTTATCAGGATCGCCGACCCCGCCTCGACGGTCATGCCGATCGTCGCCCACCGCGGCCTTGGACCCGAGACGGCCGCGCGGACCAGCGAAATCGCGTTTGGGCGGAACCTCATCGCCGAGACCGAGGGATTCAGCTCGGTGATGAGCCTTCCGATCCGAGCGGGGGGACGGGTCCTCGGCGTCATCGATCTGGCCGTCCGAGGGGGTCGGCGGTACACCGTCGACCAGTTCGAGCGGGCCCGGTCAATCCTCGACACCATGAACCCGCTTGTCCTTCAGGCGATCTTCTGCGATGAGGCCGTGGGGTTGGCCCATCGGATGGAGGCCATGGCCCGCCTGACGGCCGCGGCCAGCGCTCGCCTGAACGTCGAGTCGGCCAGGACCATTGCCCGCGAAGCGGCTTTCGCCGCCCAGGCCGACGCCTGCGCCTTCTGGTTGCTCGATCCGCTGGCGGGCCCGGATGGCGGGCGGGATCCGAAGCTCGTGGCCGTCCACGGGCCGCGGGCCTGTCTCGGGCTTGACGAGGAAATGTGGGACGACGGCCGGGGTGCCTTCGGCCCCGCCTTCGCCAGGGCCTTTGCCCGAGCCCTTGAGGTCGGCCGGCCCATCTTCCAGGACGGGCGAGGAGGGCTGGGGCGGGTCATCACCGTCCCCCTCGCCCAGGACGGCCGGACCCTGGGGGCCCTGACCCTGGCCCGGGCGGCGGCGGCGCCGCCCTTCAACGCTGAGCATCTCGCCAGGGCCTCGCTGATCGGAACCAATCTGGCGATGGCCCTGTTCAACAGGTATCTGGCGGAGGTCAGGGCGCGCCAGATCGAGGACGTCCGGCAGGCCGGGGTCATCGGAAACCAAATCGTCTCCATCCTCGATATCGATCAGGCGCTGGCCGAAGCCTGCCGACTCACCTCCGAACTCATCGGCGGGGCCGCGGTGAGAATTTGGCTGCCCGGTTTGACCGGCGGGCTGGAGGTCAAGGCTGCCGCCGAACCCGACAAAGCGGTGGACGGGTTGCAATCAGAGTTTGGCGAAGCCGAGCGACGTCGTCTGGTCGAGGACGCCTATCGGCAATGTCGGACGGTCTCGACGGGTTGGGGAAACGGGGGCCAATCAACGGTGGACCTCGGCCGGCCTGGCCGGACCCATCTCTGTCTTCCGCTGAAGGGCGCCGAAGCAGCCATCGGCGTCCTGGAAGTCCAGACCAGGGACTCGATGCCGTTTGAGGCCGACCGCGTCCTCGCCCTGGAGTCCATCGCCGACCACATCGTGGCCGCCCTTCGCAATGCCGAGCTCTTTGAGGAAATGCGCCGGGCACGGCATGAGCTCGAGCTGCTCATGACGAACATGGGGGAGGCGCTGATGGTCATTGCCCCCGACCATACCGTGACCTTCATGAACGCGGCCGCCATCAGGCAGTATGGCAATCAGATCGGTCGTCGCTGTCACCAGTTTTTTCACGGCTCCGACGAACCGTGCCGCGATTGCCCGCTGCCGTTTGAGTCGTCCGACAATTGGACCTATCACTATGTGCGGGAGGCGGCGACGGGGCGGGTCTACGACGTCGTCGCCTCCGGGTTACAGACGTCGGACGGTCGGGTCGTGGTGGCCATCACCCGGGACATCACCGATGATCGACGGATGCACGCCTACCTGGCCCAGCATGAGCGGATGGTGGCCATGGGCGAGATGGCCACCGGCATCGCCCACAACTTCAATAACATCTTGACCAGCATCCTTGGAACCATCGACGATTTCAAGCGGAGCCCGACCGTGGATAAAATGCAACCGGCCCTGCGGATCATTGAGCGGGCGGCGGCCGACGGGGCCGACCTCATAAGACGGCTCCAAGCCTCGACCCGGATCAACGAGGAGCCGGGTCAGCGGATCGACCTGGCGACGGTGATTCAGGACGCCGCCCACGTCACCAGGCCGAAATGGAAAAGTCAGGCCGAGCGCGTCGGCCGGGCCATTGAGGTCGATTGCCGCGTGGCCGACGGGCTTTGGGTCCGCGGCCACCCGGCCGAGCTCCGTCAGGTTTTCATCAACCTGATCATGAATGCGATCGATGCCCTGCCGCAGGGGGGACGGATCATGATCAGCGCCGCCCGGCGGGGCTCGATGGCCGAGGTCAGGGTGACGGACAACGGCGTGGGGATGGCCCCCAATGTCCGGGCCCGCCTTTTCCAACCGTTCTTTTCCACCAAGGGGAAGATGGGCAGCGGCCTCGGCCTGTCTACGGCCTATAACATCATCAGTCAGCACGGTGGGAGTATCGGCGTGGAATCAGCCGAAGGCGTCGGGACGACCTTCACCGTTGTCATCCCCCTCGCCGAAGAGAATCGGGCCGAGGAGGTCGCGGCCGTGGCCGAGGGCAAGGCCGACCTCGGCCTGCCGCTCAAGGTCTTGGTCGTCGACGATGATCAGCTCGTCCTGGAGGTGCTGGCCTCCCTGGTGACCACCGGCGGGCACCGGGTGGTCACCGCCAGCCGGGGCGCCGAGGCCGTCCGCCTGCTCGGCGAAGAGAGCTTCGATGTGGTCCTAACGGACCTCGGGATGCCCAAGATGTCGGGTTGGGACGTGGCTCGGGAGGTGCGCCGCCGCAGCCCCGGGACGGGGATCATCCTGCTCACCGGTTGGGGGGCCGGCGTTGAGGAGGACGAGGCCAAGGCGGGCCTGGTCGACCTGGTCCTGGCCAAGCCGGTGCGGGTCAACGAATTGCTGTCTGGAATTGCCAGGATCCACCAGACGCGCCTGGCCGGACGGCCGAAGGCGGACGCGGAGAAGGTGTCCTGAGCCTTCAGGCCTGCCTTCAGGCCTGCCTTCAGGCCCGCCCGAAGTCGTCCTTGAGCCGGACGACGTCCTCCACTTCTGGCGTGGATACCTCATAGAACCTGAGGTCGGAGACGGCCGAGACGCGGTGAAGGGTGCCCGGGGCGATGGTCACCGAACGGCCGGGGCTGACCATCAGGACCTCATCGCCGAGTTGGAGCATCCCCTGGCCGTCGACGAAGAGCATCGTCTCCAGCTTCCGCTGGTGGTATTGGAGACTGAGGGCGGCTCCGGCGCGCACCTCGATGATCTTGCCGACGTAGCGGTCGGTCTGGGCCCACCAGATCTCGCGACCCCACGGCTTATCGACCACCCTGGGTGGGAGCGAGGCCGGTTGAGCGCCTGACCGAGGGGCCGCCGAGGGCCGGGCGACATCCATGGCCAGCGCGGCCGCTCCGAGGACGCCGGCCCGCGAGCCCAGTTGGGCGAACCGGATGGGGATCTCGCGGTTGCCCGGGACGAACGATGAGGCCAGGAATTTCCTGGCCTCCCCCAGATAGACGGCCAGCGCGGCCGGATCGGCGTCGGCCATTCCGCCGCCGACGATGATTGCCTGCGGGTCGAGAAGGGCCACTGCGGCGGACAGGCCGCGGCCGAGGGCCCGCCCGGCGGCCTCCAGTACCCGCGCGGCGGTGACGTCGCCGGTGGCGGCGGCCGCGAAAACGTCCTCAGCCCGTCCCGCCCCGGCGGCCCGGGCAATGCTCGGGCCCGAGGCGAAAGCCTCCACGCAGCCGCGGCGCCCGCACCCGCAGACGGGTCCGTCCGGGTCGATCTGAACGTGGCCGATCTCGCCAGCCCCGCCGGCGATCCCCCGCCGGAGCTCGCCGTCCATGAAGACCGCGCCGCCAATGCCCGTTCCGAGGGTGACGTAGAAGAAGTCGCTCAGGCCGGCCGCCGACCCGAAGCGGTGCTCCCCAACGGCGGCGGCGTTGGCGTCATTCTCGAGGACCACCGGGATGCCCAGGGTCTGCCGCAACTCGCGGGCCACGGGGAAACCCTGCCAGCCTGGGAGGTTGGGGGACTCCAGGAGGCGACCGCCGGCCACGTCGAGGGGGCCCGGCGCGGCAAGGCCGATGGCCGATGCCGTTTCGCCCGGGGAACCCGCCCCGCGCCTGACGGCCTCCTCGATGACCTCGCGGGCCAACCCAGCCATCGTCGCCAGACCGCGTTTGGCATCGTGCGGGTCGGTTGGACCCCAGCGTTCCGCCAGAAGCCTGCCGCCGTGATCCACGGCGGCTACCCGCGTCTTGGTCCCGCCCATGTCGATCCCGAGGACGAACCGCTCCATGCCCCAGCCTCCTCACCCGAGTCTCGGTGGGTCCGAGAAGCCCCACGGGTGGTCAGTTCGACGGGCCGGACCCGATGCCTTCCGGCAGGTGTCGATGAGGGCTCGGCGAAATCACCCATCGTCAACCTCGAGCCGAGGAGGGCCAGGCCATGCCGATGGGCGAGGGTGCCAGGAAACTCTTCATCGTCCCCCACAGCCACTGGGATCGTGAATGGTACCAGCCGTTTCAGCAGTTTCGGGCCCGCCTCGGGCGGATGGTCGATAAACTCCTGGCGATCATGGAGACCGACCCGGAGTTCAAGTTCTTCGTCCTCGATGGCCAGACCATCGTCCTCGAGGACTACCTGGAGATAAGGCCGGAGAACGAGGAGCGCCTGGGCCGCCTGATCCGCGGGGGACGGATCCTCATCGGTCCGTGGTACGTCCTACCCGACGAGTTCCTCGTCAGTGGCGAGTCCATCATCCGCAACCTCCTCCGCGGGGCGGCCATCGCCCGCCGGTGGGGGACCTCCCGGATGCCCGTCGGCTACCTGCCGGACCAGTTCGGCCACATCGCCCAGATGCCGCAGATCCTCAGTCGGTCGGGCCTGCTCACGGCCGTCCTCTGGCGCGGCGTCCCGCCGGAAATCACCGAGAGCGAGTTCCGCTGGGAGGCCCCCGACGGCAGCGGGGTTTTCTGCGTCTATCTGTCGGACAGCTACTCCAACGGGGCCACCCTCCCGCTCGCCGCGGCCGACCTGAGGGCGCGCCTTGAACGCATCGCGGAGGCCCTGGCGCCCTTTGACCGGACCGGGCTCCTCCTGGTCATGAACGGTTCGGACCACCTCGAACCGCAGGCCGGGCTGCCGGCGGCCCTGAGGGCGGCGGTGGGGACTGCTGCCGAGATGTCGAACCTCCCGATCTACGTCGAGCGGGAGGCGGCGGCGCGGTCGGCCGCGGGGGCGCCACCGCTGCAGGTCTGGCAGGGAGAGTTGCGGTCGCCGGCGCGGGCCCCGATGCTGGTCGGGGTGACCTCGACGCGGATCCACCAGAAGGTCAGGCACTTCAAGCTGGAGGCCACCCTCGAGCGCCAGGCCGAGCCGGCGGCGACGTTGGCCTGGGCCACGGGCGGGTCCTACCCGGCCGGGGGGTTGGCTGAGGCCTGGAAGCTGCTCCTTCAGAACGAGCCCCACGACAGCGTCTGCGGGTGCAGCATCGACCAGGTTCACCGGGAAATGGAAACGCGCTACGATTGGGCCGGGCAGATCGCCGCCGAAGTCCTGCAGTCATCGCTGGAGACCCTGGCGGCCAGGGTCGAGTCGGGCACGGCGGGCGCCGTTCCAGGTGCGGCCGCGTCGTCCGGCGACCGCCGGGAAGTCACCTGCGTGGCCTTCAACCTGGGCGGCCCGGCCGGGACGACCGTCGTCGAAGGCACGGTCGAGGCGCCTGCCGGAGATCTGGAGGCGGTCGCTCCCGATGGGTCGGCCGTGCCGGTACAGCGGGTGGAGTCACAGGAGATGGTCCTCCTCCGCGAGACCCTGACCCCGCTCAAGCTCAGGGCGATGCTGCCGCTGCTGGCCAGCCGCCAGGTGATGGGCTATTACATCAATGGTTACAGCCATTCGAGGGTATCTCCCGACGCCGTCGAGATAAGGCTGGTCGTCGGCCAGGCCCCGGTGGGCGAACTCGACGTCAGCGAGGTCCGCGCACTGGCGACGAGACTGCTCGAGGACCGTTCCATAAGGACCTTCCGGGTTCTGGCCACGAGCGGCCTGACCACGCGGGTCATCTTCGTCGCCCACGAGCTACCGGGGCTGGGGTGGAGGGCCTACCGGTTGCGGCCGGCGGGGCGCGAGGGCAGGCCGGGCCAGGCGACGGGCCGGGCCGCCGGCCAGGCGACGGGCCGAAAGCCGGCCGAGGGGCTCAGGGTCGGCCCGCAATCGCTGGCCAACGAGTTCTTCGAGCTAACGGTCAACCATGACGGGTCGCTGCGGCTGCTCGACCGGCGGTCCGGGGCCGTCTACCCGGCCCTGAGCCGCCTGGTCGACGGGGGAGACGCCGGGGACGAGTACAACTACTGCCCGCCCCCGGAGGATACCGTGGTGGCCGGGCCCTCCCCGGTACGGGCGGGCCTGAGCCGCTCGTCCGTACGGACGGCCGTCGTCGAGTCCGGCCCAGCCCGGGCGACCCTCGAAATCCGGCTGGTTTACCGCGTCCCGGCGGCCCTGTCGGCCGACAGGCGCAGCCGCGACCGGCGACGCCTGGTCGACCTGCCGGTGACCACCCGGGTTAGCCTGCATCCGGGCGTCGCGCGGGTCGATTTCGTGACGACCATCGACAACCGGGCCGTCGATCACCGGCTTCGGGCCCACTTCGAAGCTCCCTTCAAGGTCGCGGTTTCATCGGCCGAAGCTCAGTTCGCCGTGGTCGACCGACCGGTCGACGAGCCGGGCGACCCTGCGTGGGCCGAGCAGCCCGTCGGGACCAAGCCGCACAAGGGCTTTATCGACATCAGCGACGGCCGGCTCGGGTTGGCCGTGCTCAGCCGCGGCCTGCCCGAGTACGAGGTGGTGTCGGGCTCGGCCGTCGCCCTGACCCTCCTGCGGGCCGTGGGCTGGCTCTCCCGTGACGATCTGGCGATCCGCCGCGGCCACGCCGGGCCGGGCTACGCCACTCCCGAGGCCCAGTGTCTGGGGGTTCACACCGTCGAGTACGCCGTCATCCCGCACCCCGGCCGGTGGCATGAGGCCGGGCTGGCGACCGCCTCCTGGGCCTACACGACCCCGCCGTCGCTGGTCGCGGGGACTCCGGTGGGCGGGCCGACCTCGCCGGCGCCACACCCCTCGGCGTCCCTGCCGGCGGAGGGCAGCTTCCTACGCGTTGATCCGGGCTCCGTCAGGGTCAGCGCCATCAAGCGGTCCGAGGATGGCCGCGACCTCGTCGTCCGCCTCTTCAACTCCGGACCGTTCTCCCTGACGGCCAGGGTGGAGAGCCTGTTGCCGGTGGCCGCCTGGCGGCGAACGGGGCTCCTCGAGGAAGATCCGTCCCCGCTGGCCGGTCCCGTCGAGGCGGTGACCCTGCCGCTCGGGCCGTGGGAGATAGCCACGATCCGGGTGACCCTGAAGGAGGCCGCTGTGACTGAGCCAAGGGAGGCGCGCTGACTGAGCTGAAGGAGGCGCGCTGACCGGCGCCCGCGGGCGTCGACGCCAGTAGAGGGATATCTATAGTCATTTTCGCAAGGCCAGGCCGGAGACAAGGCCGGGGCCAGGGTAACCGCACCGTAGATAAGCATCAACAGTCATGTGCCATGCGGTTCGGTTCGGCCGAAGGGAGTTGGGAGAGATGGGGAAGAGTTTCCGTTTACCGGCCAAGGCGTGGTTCGGTGACGAGGAACGCGAGATCATCTTCCCGGATTCGTGGGCGGTCGAGTGGCACGGGTTGCCCGGCGACGCCAAGCCGGTCATCGGTGAGGCCGAGGTCCTGGCGGCTCTGCGCGATCCCATCGGGGCCCCGCCCGTCCGAGAGACGGCCGCCAGGGCCGGGCAGGTCGCCATCGTCTTCGATGACATCACCAGGCCCACCCCCACGGCCATCCTGGCCAGGGCGGTCCTGGCCGAGCTGGCCGCCGCCGGGGTGCCTGACGAGAGAATCCGCTTCGTCTGCGCTCTCGGGGCCCACGGCGCCCATACCCGCCTGGACTTCGAGAAAAAGCTGGGCCGGGAGGTCATCGAGCGATTCCCGGTCTACAATCACAACCCCTACGAGAACCTGGTCGAGGTGGGGAAGACCGAGAGCGGGGCGGTGGTCCTCATCAACGCCGAGGTCATGGCCTGCGACCTGCGCATCGGCCTGGGGGCCATCACCCCGCACCCCTTCGCCGGCTACGGCGGGGGCAACAAGCTCCTTCTCCCAGGCGTCGCCGGGATGGACACCATCACCCAGAACCACCTCATCGCGGCGATGGCCATCGGCGCCGCGGGCGGTAATCCGGTCTACGGTCTCGGCAACATCGACGGCAACGCCATGCGGCGTGACATCGACGAGGCCGTCCGAATGATCGGGGGGTTCTTCGCCGTCAACGTGCTGGTCAACTCGCGGCGCGGGATGACCGACGTCTTCGCCGGCGACCCCTTCGCCGCCCACGCGGCCGGGGTCGAGGCGGCCCGTCCTCACTACGTCACGCCATGGCCCGAGGACGCCGACGTCATCGTCGTCAACGCCAACGCCAAGGCCTCCGAGGCGGCCATCGCCCTTCTCTTCGGAGCCCAGGCGGTCAAGCCGGGCGGCGACGTGGTCCTCGTCGTCGACAGCCCCATCGGCCAGATGACCCACTACCTGCTTGGGAGCTTCGGCCGCGATCGGGGCGGGCGCTTCTATCGTCCACCGGCGCTGCCGGCCGGCCTCGACCGGGCGATCATCCTCACCGGCCATCGCGACTACGCCTCAGGCCATTGGTTCGGGCCTGAGGAGAGGCTCGTCTGGCGGGAAACCTGGGACGACGTCCTGGCCCTCTTGGTCCAGAAGTACCCGCGGGGCGGTCGCGCGGCCATCTTCGTCGACGGCACGATTATGAACTTCCCACCCCGGGATTGACCTGCATCAGGCCCGGACATGAACGGAGGTTAAAGGCGGATGGAGAACCCGGAGCCGAGATTGACCCTGGACGACGTCCTCGGGTTGAGGTATCTGGATCAGTGGGAATGGTCGCCCGACGGCAGGTTCATCGTCTTCATCTGGGATGACGGCCTGGCCCACGATTTGTGGCTGGCCGACCCGGGGAACGGTCCGCCGGGGGCCGTCCGCAGGGTCTCTTCGGCCAAGAGGGCAGTGACCGGCTTCTCGTGGCGGCCCGGTCGAAATCGGCCGTTGGAGCTGGCCTACGTTCAGGACGGTGAGGTCTGGCTGGCCGTGGAGGAAAGCCCGACGCCGGACGGGCCCCCGCCGGGTTTCGCCTCTCGGCCGCTCCTCTCGGCCAAGGCCAAACACAGCTCGCCGGCTTGGTCGCCGGACGGCCGTAGGCTGGGCTATGTCTATGACGAAGGCCTCTGGGTCCACGACCCGGACTCCGCCCGGACGCGCGAGCTCGCCGTGCCGGGCCGCCTGCGGATGGGCTTCGGCGGGGCCAGCGCCGCCTTCGCCTGGTCCCCGGAGGCCGGGACCTACATCGCCTTTGATTTCACCGACGAAAGTAAGACCACCCAGGCGGCCGTGGTCGACCCCGACGCCGGGGACAGCGGCAGGGTCGTCTGGCGCTCGGTCGGGAAGGACGGGGCCACGTTCATCCACTGGCTCGACCCGACGACCGCGGTCTACGCCGTACCCCGGGACGGACACCTCACTTCGAGCTCTTTGCCCTGACCCTGCCGGAAGGTCGCTCGACCCTCATCCGCCGGGTCACAGGCGATGGTCGCGGGCCGGTCTTCTCCCTCCGCGTCCTTCCCTCGCCCGACGGCCGGCGGGCCATCCTGACCCTCGAAGACGACGGCTACCTCCACCTCCATCTCTACACCCGAGCTGACGGCCAGATCCGCCAGCTGACCTTCGGCGCCTGCGAGGACATCGGCCACGACGGAGACCTGCCGGCCTGGTCCCCGGACGGCCGTCGGGTGGTCTTCGCCTCCAACCGCGGCGCGGCGGGGGAGAGGCACCTCTGGCTCCTCGACCCAGAGACCGGGCGCCAGGAACGCGTCGCCGGGCCATACCCCGACCTGCCGGCCACCGATGTTCAGCCCAAGTGGTCGCCGGACGGCTCGCGGTGCCTTCGTCCACTGTGACCCGTACCGGAACGTGGACCTGTGGGTGATGCCCGGGCCCGAACTCGCGCCGGCGCCCGCCGCGCGCTCCGCGGCCGCCCCAGCGGCCTCGCCGCGCCACTTGACCTTCTCGATGCCTCCGGCCTGGGCCGAGCCGGGAGCCATCGTCGCCCGCGAGGAGGTCACCTTCAAAGGTGCCCTCGACTGGGACATCCACGGCTCGGGCCCATCCGCCAGATGCGTCCGACCTTCAACCCGCTCCGATCCTATGCCCTCTTCGATGCCTTCCACCACTACCTGGTCCAACCAACAGTTGACTGGTTATGAAAAACCAACTGGAAGAGCATTACCCACTACGTAAAGCGGCCGAAATACTTGGGGTTCACCCCATTACCCTGCGCCGGTGGGAAAAGATAGGCAAAATCCGTTGTGTCCGCACTCCTTCGAGGCAGAGGCGCTTCCCCAGGAGCGAGATCCTGCGCCTTTTGGGGGAAAGCTTGCCTTCCGGCCGGAGGGCAGTCATTTACGCCCGTGTTTCTTCGGCCAAACAGGCGGGAGCAGGCAACCTGGAAGGCCAAAAGCAGCGCCTGGAGGAATACTGCCGCGCCAGGGGGCTTGAAATAGTCGCCGCCATAGCCGAGCAAGGCTCCGGACTGAATGAAAAACGCAAGGGCCTGGCTCGGCTTTTACGTCTGGCCCGTGAGGATAAAATGGATCTTGTGGCCTCTCGATATGCTGACCGTACTGGCGCGGCTTTACCCGGACAGCGAGGCGACGCAAGAGCTGGGCCTTTTCATGCGGCGTTTTCAGGCCGCCAAGCGCAGCGCCTACCAGGCCCTAAGGCGCGGAGAAAAACCGGGAGAGATCGTCAAAGACCTCTACGAAAAGTTCTTTCCCAACGCCCGCTGGTGCCAGTGGGTGGTGGAAGAGGCCAAGGCAACTATCGAAAGCCAAAAAGAGCAGGTAAAAATGCACGTTGCCGATCTGGAGGCCAAGATCAAAAAATCCCAGGAAAAGCTGGAGCGGACCAGGGACACATTACACCGCCGGGGGATCCTGGCCAGAATACAGAAACTCCGGACCAAACTGGCCTACTGGGAAGGCTTCTTGGAAAGGGACGAGGTACCGTCTGCCGTTTTCGGCGGCAGAAAAAACCTGCTTCTTTTGCAGAACGGAAAGCTGAATCTTGAAAAGTGGCGCCAGCTGCGCTCCAACGCCTTTTACTCAGTGGGCCAGGCCAACCAGAAGGGGTTGGAGGGTCAGCGGGGAAACGCCAATACGGAGATAGTCTAAGAAACTTCGACCAAGACCTTCCGGCTCAATGTCTACCTGCCGCCGGAACCGCCCAAGCCTGAAACTAAATCCGGAGGCAAAAGAAAACCAAAAAGAAAGAAAGAGAACTGGGTCACCGTGCCGCTGGAAGTTCTCTCCCGCTATCAGGATTTGCTCCACAGACATTTGGCCAAAGGCCAAGCCTACACGGTGCGGATGGTGCAGAAAGGCGGCAGGTTTGACTGCCTCATTACTTTCCCAATTGGTGATACTGTGCCGCTGGACAAAGCTTCTCCCCTGGCCGGGATAGACCTGAACCCGGAGGTGGTGGCCGTAACCGTAGTCTTACCCAACGGCAACTTCAAAGTTTCGCGGGCCTTCTTGGCTCAGGAACTGGTTCACGTTTCCCGGGCCAAACGGGAGTGAATTGCCGGCAACTTGGCTCAGGAGATAGCCGGCTGGTTGAAAGAGCAGGGCATCAAACAGGTGGCCTTAGAAGAGCTGTCTTTTGCCCAGGATCATGACACCAACCGGGTTTTCAACCGGATCACCCACAACTTTTGTAAAAAGCTCTTATTTAACCGATTGGTAGTA
>Ga0334722_10001596_pt1 | contig 27887 bp, 28 predicted proteins | sample C3_bottom_MG_FD_207210 | JGI IMG/M metagenome (GOLD analysis project Ga0334722, IMG submission 207210) | Sediment microbial communities from Yellowstone Lake, YNP, Wyoming, USA - C3_bottom | ecosystem: Environmental > Aquatic > Freshwater > Lake > Sediment | place: USA: Wyoming | collected... | reverse complement strand
CGATCGACAGGGAAATGGATAACGACAGCAGGAGGTCCAGTATGAACGCGGGGACCGGCAGCACCATTATTCCGAGGACGGAAACGACGCTGACGGCAACGATGATATCCCCTTTTTCCTGTATCTGACTGAGAACGGTCATTGGGCCACTCCTCTGAGTTTAAAGATATATGCCAGGATTTTGGCAACGGCCCGGTAGAGCTCCTCGGGAATTACGGCGTCGAGCTTTACGTTGACGAGTGCCCGCGCCAGTTGTCTGTCTTCAACGAGCGGTACGCCGTGTTTGCGCGCGAGCGCCTTGATCCGCTCCGCGACGAGTTCCTTGCCCTTCGCAACGACCCTGGGCGCGGAGGAGTCCTCCCGGTTGTAGCGGAGCGCAACAGCGATGTGCGTGGGGTTCGTAATGACGACGGTCGCCTTGGGGACCGCCTCCATCATCCGCCTGCGCGCCGTCTCCCTCTGGAGGCTCTTGATCCGGGCCTTGATGATCGGGTCGCCCTCGGATTCCCGGTATTCTTCCTTGATCTCCTCCTGGGACATCCGGATGGAGCGCTCGAAGCGCCATCGCTCGTAGAAGTAGTCGGCTAGCGCCAGGACAAAGAAGGTCGTAAACGAATAGGTCACCGCGCGGGAGGTGAGCGTGAAAGCCGTTGCCTGGATATCGGGGATGTCCATGGCGGCCGTTTGAGGAAGCGCGGTGATGATATTCTTGATGACGAAATAGAAAAGGAGGCACCCGATGATGAATTTGACAAAGCTTTTGAATATCCCGGGAAGGCTGCTTATGGAGAAGAGATTCTTCCAGCCGCTGAGCGGGTTCAGCCGCGAGGCTTCGAACGTCAGGGGTTTAAGCAAAAAGCCTCCCTGCGCCACATTGGAGAGGACCGCGAAGATGACAGCGGCGGCAAAAACGGGCGCGAGGAGCCATGTCATTTCAAGCGACGCGGACCGCATGACCGTGACGGCGTCAGTGCCGTAGCCGAGCCCGAGCAGCTTTCCTGTCAGAGCGGATATATTTCTCATAAAGATGGTCCCGGTAAAATACAGGATAAAGAGGATTCCACCCATGGTGGCCATGGAAACGAGCTCGCGGCTTTTGGCACCCTGGCCTTTTTCGCGGGCTTTTTGCCGTCTTCGCGGTGTTGCTTGTTCTGTCCGTTCTTCCTGTTCGGCCATAATTAATCAGCCCTTAAGCATAAGGATGACGCGCCCGAGCTCATCCCGTGATGACGAAAAATATCCTCCGATCAGCGATATGAACACCGGAAGGCTTAGGATCATGATCAAAAATCCGAGCGCGAAATAGATCGGCGTTGAAAGAAAGAATATGTTGATCTGCGGCGCGGCTTTGTAGACAAACCCGAGGACGATGTTCGCAATCAGCATGCTGATGACGATCGGGGAGCTGATTTTGAGCGCGATGACGAACATTTTTCCGATAAAGGAGAGGGCCATGGCGAGAAGACTTCCGCCGGGCATCGGCGATCCAAGAGGGAGCCACTCGTAGCTTTTCACGAAAATATAGATAATATCGTGATGAATGTCCATCGCGAGAAAGATGAGCATCGCGATGATCCCGAGGATGCGGGATATTTCCGCTGATTGGCCGATTTCGGGATTAAACGTGGTGGCAATGGACAGACCCGAGGCGCTGCTCATGATCTGGCCGGCCATATCGACGGCATAGAATACGAACCGCGCCGCGAACCCGAAGGCCATCCCGAACATGAGCTCCCGTATAACTATTAAAGCGATTTCCGAACGAACGACGTGGCAGGACACGACCGGCGTGAGGACGAGAGAGATGGCAACGGCCATGCCGGTCCTGAACATTGCCGGAAACATCGTGCTGCTGAAGAAGGGGACAAAGCTGAGGACGATCCCCGCCCGGAGGAGGATAAATAAAAAGTTAGGTACGTATTCGTTGTATATATCCATAGTGTTATGAACTTCCCGCATTGGCAAAGAATCATGAGACGGGGGAATGGAAGCATCGGGAATTTTGTCATCCCCGTATGTAAACCGGTATCTTATCGTAAAGGTTCCTGGTAAAGTTCATCAGGATCCCGGCATACCACGGAAACAGGAGAAACAACGTGAGGAAGACCGCTATGATCTTAGGCACGAACGTTATGGTGAACTCCTGGATCTGGGTAACCGCCTGAAACAGACTTATGACAAGACCCACGGCGAGGCTCACGAGGAGCACGGGACTAGACACGATCAGAACTGTTTTGAAGACCTCGCCCGAAAGTTCTTTTACCATGTCCACGGTCATTGGAAACTCCTCACGATTGAGCCGACCACCAGGTTCCATCCATCGACAAGCACAAAAAGCAGGAGCTTGAACGGGAGGGACACAAGGACCGGCGGAAGCATCATCATGCCCATGGAGAGCAGGACGCTCGCGACCACCATATCGATAATCAGGAACGGCAAATAGATGAGAAAGCTTATCTCGAACGCCGTCTTGAGTTCGCTGATAGCGAAGGCTGGAACGACGATTCGCATGGGCAGCTCGGCCGGGGACGCGGGCACCGCGGTTTTTGCAATGCCCAGGAACAGGGCGATGTCCTTCTGTCGCGTCTGCCTCAGCATGAAATCCTTGAGAGGCGGCTCCGCCACGCTGAAAGCCTCCTTCATGGTAATCTTCTTGTCAAGATAGGGACCCACGGCATTCTTCGAGACCAGGTCGATGGTCGGCGACATGACAAAGAAGGTCAAAAAAATCGCGAGGCCGATGATCACCGGGTTTGGAGGGACCTGCTGGCCCCCGATGGCCTGGCGCAGGAAGGAGAGCACCACGACGATCCTGGTAAACGACGTGAACATGACAAGCATCGCCGGCAAAAGCGATAAGAAGCTGATAAGCAGGAAAACTTCTATGACAGGATCATTTAATTGCATACAGAGAGTCCTTCATGTCCTTCAATCTTTTCAGCTTGTCGGTAATGTCGGCAACCGTTGCTTTAACCGGGGTCTTTCCCGGCGTCTGTTCTTCTTCGGAAGGGCCATCGTACGTTTTTAACAGTTTCACGTCAGTGGCGGTAACACCCACCACAAGGACTTCCTGTCCGATTCTGACCATTGCGATCCCTTTTTTCGGCCCCAGGGACTGGTATCCAAGGACCTTCATCAGACCGTCCTTGCCCTGTTTCTTTTTCATCACAAGGCCGAGAAATACGATAACCGCGGTCACCAGAATGAGTGCGACCACCATCTGCAGGTAGAGTTCCGTCATTTGAGTTTTTGTATCCTTTCTGTCGGACTGATGATATCGGTAAGCCGGACGCCGAATTTTTCGTTTACAACCACGACTTCCCCGCGCGCGATCAGCTTGTTGTTCACGAGGACCTCCATTGGTTCGCCCGCGAGCTTCTCCAGCTCCACCACCGACCCCTGCCCGAGCTGCAGCAGATCCTTGATCAGCATCCGCGTCCTTCCCAGTTCCACCGTGACTTCGAGGGGGACATCGAGGAGAAAGTCGATATCCCGCGGCGCTCCGGGCAGATTCTTTTCAGCAACCAGTTCCCCGAATTTTGCATCCTGCGCAGTTCCTGTCTTCGGCTTCTGGGGATTGTCCGCTTCTGCCGTTGGTTCCATGTCGCGCTCCTTTCACGGTTTCTCGAATCACATTACCTTGGTTATGCGTACGGCCTGGTTGCCCCTGCTGTTGCCGGGCCTGCCGCTGAACTTCGGGACGTTCTCCACCCTGACCTCTAGTTCATCGGTCGTGGATTTATTGAGTGTGAGCACATCGCCTTCCCGCAGTCCCATGAGATCGCTGAACGTCAGCACAAGCTTTCCCAGGTCCGCAGTGAGCTCGACAGGCGAGCTCATTAGGATATCCTTCAGCCGAGCAACCCAACGGTGATCCGTATCGGACCGCTCACTCTGGATTCCGGAATAGAGCTTTTCCTTGACAGCCTCAATCATGGAATAGGGGACGCAGAAGAACATTTTGCCGGTGAAGTCCTCCATCTCGATGTGGATCTCGACTTTGATGACGATCTCACTCGGCGTCACAATGGTCACGAACTGCGGGTTCATCTCCGATCCGACGTGTTCAGGCTGGATCTGCGCGATCCCTCTCCATGCGGTGGCCATGTCCTGGAGCGCCATAGCCACTACTTTTTTGATGACCCCCTGCTCTATGTTGGTGAAGGCCCTGCCTTCCGATTTCACGTTTCGGACGCTCGTGCCTCCGAAAAAAAACTCCACGAACGCAAAAACCAGCGGCGCTTCCATCACCAGCAGGGACAGGCCCTTCAGGGGCTCCATCTTGAAGATGTTGATGCTCGAGGGGAAGGGGATGGTCTTCATAAACTCGCCGAACTTCACGATACCCACGTTATGGATGCTGATGTCGACGAATTTCATCACGAGTCCGGAAACGGAGTTCCTGAAAAAGCGCGCGAACCGTTCATTCGCCATCTCGAGTCCCGGCATCCTGCCGCGCACGATCCGCTCCTGGCTCGTGAGGTCATACGCCCTGATGCCGGTCAGTATTTTATGCTTCGCTTCTTCAGCGCCGATCTCGCCCGATTGCACTCCCTTGAGCAGGGCATCGACTTCGTCTTGAGAGAGAATATCGCTCATTGCATTACAAACTCCGTAAAGTAGAGGTTTTTGAAAATGTCTTTTCCAGCAGCCTGGTTTGCCCTGAGGAGGATATCATCCTTAAGCTGGAATTTTCCTTCCGGACTTGATACCGATTCAGCGGATTTGCTGCTCACCAGGGTTATGATCGCATCCCGGACCTGGGGTGTTTTGTCCGTGACCATTTGCAGATTCGCCGCGTCCCCGAGCTCAAACTGCATGGTTACCTTGAGAAATCTTCCCTGTTCCGAAAGATTGACCACAAAGGAGTCAAGGGCCACAAGAGCGGTCTTCGTTTCCTTCTTCTCCTCTTTTTTCGAGTCCTGATGTTCTGCCCCCTTGTTGCTGAACAGGAAGACATAAGCCGCCCCCCCTCCGGCCAGCGCAAGCACCAGGATGCCGATGACAAGAAAAAGACTCTTGCTGCTTTTTCTCGGCGGCTTGTTTTTTGCCTCGTCCTCCGTAGATTGCAGTTCTTCACTCTCCTCTGCCATGTCATGCCCTCCTTTAAAACGTGCGGAGAATATTTATGATTCAGATATATACAAATACTGTGCCTGACACAACATGCTGAAAACACGGAGAATATATTTCTACGTGTGTCAAAGGAATGACTCTGTCGAATGCATATTTGAACAAAACAACAAGAATTCGCCAAGCAGCCGGTAATAATAATGAACGAAAACACACCCGTCAATCTGTTGACAGAGGGGGGTTTATCTGATATGTTAACATCATGCACAGAGCGTTGATAATCGAGGACGATGATACTGTTCGGGATGTTCTTGATGCGTTTCTCAAAGAAAAAGGTTTCGCAACGTTGCTCGCGGTGACCGGTGAGCAGGGTTTGGACCTTTTGAGATCAGAGGAGATCGACATTATTCTGACCGATCTTGTCATGCCCGGGGTGAGCGGCATGGATGTGCTCACGGAGGCAACAACGTCCCGGCTGAACGCCCCGGTCATTGTGATGACGGCCTTCGGCACCGTACAAACGGCGGTCGAGGCCATGAAAAACGGCGCCTTTGATTACATAACCAAACCCTTCAAACTTGATGAACTCATGATCGTCATCGAGAGAGCGCTTTCCGTCTCGAAGCTCAAAAAAGAAAATGTGATGCTCAAGAGACAACTCAAGAAAAAATATAATTTTAAAGGGCTCATCGGTGATTCTCCCCCCATGCAGGCGGTCTATGAGTTGATCGAAAAAATAGCAGATACGGACAGCACGGTAATGATCACCGGCGAGAGCGGAACCGGAAAGGAGCTTATCGCAAAGACGATCCATTATAACAACAGCGCACGGGCGCAGGGGCCGTTCATCCCCTTGAATTGCGCCGCTATCCCCAAGGACCTTCTGGAATCCGAGCTTTTCGGCCACGAGAAAGGCGCCTTTACCGGCGCCATCAATACGAGGATCGGCAGGTTTGAACTTGCGCAGAAAGGCACGCTTTTTCTGGATGAAGTGGGAGAGCTTGACCCGTCGCTCCAGGTGAAGCTCCTGCGGGTTTTACAGGAACGGGAGTTCGAGCGGGTCGGCGGCATGAAGACGATCAAAGTGGATGTACGGATTCTTGCGGCCACAAACAGGGACCTGGAACTGGCGACCAGGGAAGGAAATTTCCGGGAAGACCTTTTTTACCGCCTGAATGTGATACCGCTCCATCTCCCTCCTCTGCGAAGCCGGGCCGAGGACCTCCCGCTCTTATTGGCCCACTTTATTCGGGACTTTTCTCTGAAGCGCAAGCGGGAGCCCTTTACGTTTTCCCCCGCCGCGGTACAATGTCTTGTGAAATACCAGTGGCCGGGGAACGTGCGGGAACTGGAGAATCTGGTGGAACGGCTCAGCATTCTTGTGAGCAATGATATCGTGAATGTGACGGACTTGCCGGACAAGTTTCATCAGATGACTTTCGGAGATATGGAACTTGAGCAAGGAAGATCAGACGAAGCCTTGGATGTCGTTAAGGCGAAAGAGTTCCGTACCGAGCTTGGTTCTGTTGTCGAGCTTCCGGCCGAAGGGATCAATCTCAACCATGCGGTAAGTGTCATGGAACGCGATCTCATCCTGAAGGCCCTTGAAAGGACCGGCGGAGTGAGAAGCAGGGCCGCGCAGCTTCTGGGTCTTAATCGTACGACGCTGCTTGAGAAAATGAAGAAAATGGGCATCGAGATGCAGAAAAAGTAATAATCATCCGCCAATCAATCACCACACGTCATTTATCTGACAGATTTTTCCTATCAATAACCTTAAAAAACAAACCATTAGAATCAGGCATACTTGTTGCTATATTATGTGGACATGAGGACCATTCCGCGCGCCTTTATGCTGTCTTTGCTTTTTCTTTTCGCTCAAGAAGCTCTTGCCGTAGAAAGCAAGCATTCCACCATTGCGCTGGAAAGGGTCAATGAGCTGATAAAGTCAAATGAGCTTAAAGACGCGCTAACGATATTGTCGTCTTATCGCCCTTCACGCGAGGAGATATCCGCTTATCACTATGCGTACGCGCAGGCGCTTATGAAGTCGGAGAGACTGTACGATTCTGTCGAGCATCTCAGGCTTGCCTATCTCTACGCCGGTCCCGGGGATGAAAAAGAACGAATACTGCTCAAGCGTGCGGACGTCTATGCAACCCTGGGCAATTATTCCGAGGCCGTGGTCTGTCTTGAAATATTAATTAATAAATTTCCAAAATCAAACTTAGCCGAACAGGTTCAAATGGCCCTTGCAGAGTCCTGTTATCAACTCGGCAGATTCCGCGAAGCGCTGGCGCATTTTGAGAAGGCCGGCGCATCAAACCGCAAACTGTACGGCAAGGCCAATGCGCTCCAGGCTCTCGGCAGGACAACAGAGGCGCATGAAATATACAGCTCCCTGCTCAAGAAAGACAAGGAGGTCGTCAATGCTTATCCGGAAACATTATTGAACATGGGTGAGAACTATCGTCAGTCGGGTAAGCAGGCCGACGCGAAGATGTTTCTCAATTCCGTAAAGAATTCGCCCCAGAAAGAGAAGGCCCGGCTGGGCCTCGGCCTGATGGCCATGGGTGAGGGCGCCTTCGATGCCGCGGTGGCATATTTTGACGAGGCAGGGCGGTCTCCGGAGCGAAATGTGCGTCGCGAGGCCCTGCTTAACCGGGCTGATGCCCTGATACGGCAAGGCAAACACGATGACGCCCTGGCAGCGCTGCTGGAAATTAAAAACAAATATCCCTATGGACGAACCTATGATACGGCGTTGCTCATGCTCGCCAGGCTTTACCGCCTTCGGGGGCAATCCAATGAGGCGGTCGGCGTTCTCAAGGAGTTGATCTACCGGCGGACACCTTCCAGCGCGGCGCTCGATGAACTGGAATCCGTGATGCTCGAGGCAGCAGACAAAAATCACGATGATTTTGTGAAGCTATGGAATTCCTCGGGCCGCTGGCTCCTGGATCCATCCCGGTTTCCGTTTGTTATAAAGATTGCCAAAGCTCTGCGCTATTCGGGCAAACCCTTCTTCGACGTGTGCGCGTGGCTGATCAAATACGGGCCGGAAGATGTTAAAGCCGAGGGACGACTTTTGCTCGCGGATTTTTACGCGGGCGTGGGAGACAGCGCAAATGCGATGAGTTATCTTAGGAGGGCCAGAATAAAAAAGCCTGATGATAAGGTCTTCAGGATCAAGGCCAGGCTTTCCTATGCCGACCATGACTATCAAAGCGCCTTCGACATGATCAAAGCCATTCGACAAATCCAGGATGATGATGTCCTTCTTCTGCTTGCGGCCATGAGGCCCATGAAGGACATTCGGAAGGCAGCGGAGTTTTGTAAAGAACTGTTCCAAAAAATACCGGCGACAGCAACGGCCGGCGTCCGGCTTGCCGATATACTCTACGACGCGGGTAGGAAGGCGGAAGCATTGCAATACTACCGCGCTTCATTAGCGGGGAGGGCCGGGACCGGGGTGTCAGCCGGCAAGGCGGCCCAGGACGCCAGGGACCTCGAATGGGCGCACTACCGCATTGCCATGCTTTCTCAAGGCGAGGATTCGCTGCGTGCGCTGAAGACAATAGAAGCGGCCAAGGACTCCGCGGGCCGGTTTGCCGCGGCAGAGCTGAGAGGAAAGCTCCTGATGGAGAAAGGATATTAGGGAGAGACCATGGATGTCAACCGATTGAACGAGGCGTTCGATAATTTCACCATGGCGTCGAAAAGCCTGGAAACCTACTATGGGCTGCTCCAGGAGCGGATCTCCTACCTGACCATGGAGCTTGAAACGCGGAACCAGCAGCTTCGGGCCGCCCTCGCCGATGCCGACCGGAACAGGGATTATTTGACGGCGATTCTCTACAATCTTGAGGAGGCGATCATAGTTGTTGATCCTGAAGAACGAGTGACCATGATGAACCGGTCCGCCGAGGGGCTTCTGCTCGCCGCTCACGCGGACGCAATGGGAAAACCGTTCTCCGGGCTGAACATTTCGTTCCGGCAGGAAGGGGCCGAGACGCTGCTCGACGTCCAGGGAAAGCAATTTAACATCATTCTTTCACGTTCGGACATCATTGATTCCGATGGGCGCCTCCGGGGGCGCGTGATTCTCATCAAGGACATAACACGGCTCCGTGAGCTCGAGGTCCGGCATGAAAGAAACCAGCGTCTGATCGCCATGGGCGAGATGGCGGCGCGGATCGTCCACGAAATACGAAACCCCCTTTGCAGCATCGAACTTTATTCGAGCATGCTCGCGAAAGAACTGACGTCCACCCAGCACCGGGAACTCGCCACCGGCATATCGTCGGGCATCAGCAACCTCAATACGATCCTGACGAACATGTTGTTCTTTGCGCGGCCCCACAAGCCGGCGTTCAAAACGATACGGCTCGACCGCGTAATCGACGAGGCCCTGCGCATGCTGCAACCCCTGATGGATTCAAGGAAGGTGCGGCTCGTGAAGTCGCTCCGGGAGCAGGAACTGTACGGTGACGCCGAGCTCCTGAAGCAGGCTGTTCTGAATATTGCCATAAACGCGGTCCAGGCCATGCCCGACGGGGGGCGGGTCGAGGTCGCCATGATGCAGGATGCGAAGACGGCAGTGGTAACGATCAAGGACAGCGGCGCCGGAATCCCGCGCGAAGACCTCGAAAAAATATTCGACCCTTTCTTCACCACAAAGGACACCGGCACGGGCCTCGGTCTTGCCATTACGTCCAGCATCATGCAGGCTAACAACGGATACGTCAAGGTGAGCAGCGAGCCGGGCGCGGGAAGCGCGTTCAGTCTGATTTTCCCGGTTGCTGAAAAGAGGCCGCATGAAGATTCAGAAACGAACGACGGGCAATGGACAAAAGAAGGTATGACAGAGAATCAGGAGGCGGTTTCATATCGCGTTCCTTCTTCCGCGCCTGCCATTGTTTCCTGATATTTAACAAAAGGGGTGCGCCGTGAATGCAGTGCAGACAAAACCCATACTGGTGGTTGATGATGACGCGCAGATGAGGCTGGCCCTGAACGAGGCAATCCAGAGGCTTGGATACCGTGCGGTCCTTTGCGATAGCGGCGCTGACGCCATAGGCAAGCTGAACCAGGCGCCCTACGCTCTGATCGTGACGGACATGAAAATGCCGAAGATGGACGGGCTCTCGTTCCTCCGGGAAGTGCGCCGGCGTATCGGCAACCTGCCGGTGCTCGTGATCACGGGATTCGGCACGGTTGAGAACGCGGTGGAAACAATGAAGGAAGGCGCGACGGACTATCTCATGAAGCCCTTTTCCTTCGATACCCTGAGCAGGACCATAGAATCGATCATGGCGCGGTTGTCCTCGGACCGGGAACTGCGTACGGCGAATCCTGCGATGCAGAGGCTGGTGCAGCTGGCTGGCAATCTCGCCGCGAACGACATCACGGTACTGATCCAGGGAGAGAGCGGGACCGGCAAGGAACTCCTTGCCCGGCATATCCACCAGATGGGCAGAAGGAAGAATAAGCCATTCATAGCGGTTAACTGTGCGGCAATACCCGACAATCTTCTTGAATCAGAGCTCTTCGGCCATGAAAAGGGGGCTTTTACCGGCGCAATGGAGCGCAAAAAGGGAAAGCTTGAGCTTGCCGACAGCGGCACCATTCTGCTGGACGAGATCGGTGAAATGCCCCTCCTGCTCCAGGCAAAGCTCCTTCGCGTACTCCAGGAGCGGGAGATCGACCGCGTCGGCGGGAAAGAACCCGTGCCCGTTGATGTGCGGGTGATAGCCACCACAAACAGGGACCTTGGCGAAGAATGCGCCGGGGGCCGGTTCCGGGAAGACCTTTTCTACCGGCTGAATGTCTTTCCGCTCAAGGTGCCGCCGCTCCGGGAACGGCCTGAAGATGTAACATTGCTGGCTGAGGCTTTTATAAAGAGCTATTCCGCTCTCGCCGGCAAGAACATCAGGGGCTGCGCCGCGGAGGTGATAGAGCGCTTGCATATGAAACCGTGGCGCGGGAATGTCAGAGAACTGGAAAATGTCATGCAGCGGGCCGTGTTTCTCTGTAACAACGAGGTTATCGGCACGGCAGACCTCATGTTCGACAATGGCGTCGAGCCAGAGGAAAATCCGGGACAGAACGGCAGGATCCATGATATGGAAAAGGAGATGATCTTGAAGACGTTGAAAGAGGTAAACGGAAATAAAACAAAGGCGGCGAAAATATTAGGGGTAAGCGTCAGGACCGTCCGTAACAAGCTGAGCGAATACGGGCAAAAATTGCCGTTAGTGTGAAAAAAATGCCGTTTCGCGATTCGGAGCGCATGACGCAAAAAGCGAGAGGCGAAAGGATAAAACAGTTTATAACCAGATGGTTAACAAGGTGGAATTAACGGATATACTTTTCATTTTTGAATTTCGGGTGTTTAAAAAATATGGCATGTATATTGATATTAGATATACAAGGAGGTCCACATGTCTGACGGATTCAATACCTTAGAGCAATTATTACGGCTTACGTCGGCGCGGCATGGAGTTATCACTTCAAACATCGCAAATGTCGATACTCCGAATTATAAGGCCAGGGACGTCAGTTTCGGACAGATCCTCGGAACGGAAATGGCAATGAAGACTACCGACCCAAAACACCTGATTTCCGCGGAAACCGGCAACACCGGCGCCATCCGGATAGAGGAAACGCAGGCGTGGGCCGATGGCAATAATGTTGAGCTGGACATGGAAGTGGCAAAGATGACAGAGAACGCCATGTTATATGAAGCGGGAGCCACCGTGCTTACAAAAAAGATACAGATGTTTAAAAGCGCGCTACGGACGACATCATAAGAAAATGAACCGGAGAACGGGGATGACATGTTTATTATACTTGCACCGATTCGCCGGTCCGGCTGTACATGAGGTGAGCACATGGATTCTTTCGGTATATTCAAGGTAAGCGCATCGGCGCTCGCGGCCCAGAGGCAGCGGATGAACACGATTGCCTCGAACATGGCAAATGCCCAATCCACGAGTTCCACCGAGGGGGGGGCGTATCGCAGGCAGGACGTGGTGTTCACCACGGACAGCATCGAACCCGGCGAGGCGGGACTTCAAGGCGTCAAGGTCAGCGGCCTCGTGCGGGACCAGTCCCCCCTGAAGATGGTGTATGACCCGGGCCATCCCGACGCGGACCTGGACGGCTTCGTGGCCATGCCGAATGTGAACGTTATTGAGGAGATGGTGAATATGATGATGGCCTCGCGGGCCTACGAGGCCTCTGTGTCCGCCTTCAACATGTCAAAGACCATGTTCATGAAGGCGCTTGAGCTCGGCAGGGTATAAGGATATTTTCTTTCAGGGAGGTTTTCATGTCGGACTTAAAAATTAACGGCGTCAGCGCAGGTCAGGGCCTTCCGCAGATCAAGTCATCCGGCAAGGAGTCCGCCACCGGATTCGACGAGCTGATGCAGGAAGCGATCGGAAAGATATCACAGGTGCAGAATGACGCGGAAAAAGCAGTGAAGGAACTCGCCTCGGGCGGCGATCCCGCCCAGGCCATCATCGACATGGAAAAGGCGGACATGAATTTTCAACTTATGCTTGAGGTGCGGAACAAGCTGCTTTCCGCCTACCAGGAGATTATGAGGATGCAGGTATGATGCAGGTATAAGGTCAATGTGAGGGACTACGATGGCTGATTTATTTGAACAGATACGAACCATGCCGACGCAAAAGAAAGGCGTGCTTATTTCGGTGATCGCCCTGGTGATCACCGCCGGGGTCCTGCTGAGTTCGTGGCTCCAGAAGGCCGATTATCAGCTTTTATACGCCAACCTGAGCGAGGAGGATGCCGGGGCCATCATTCAGAAGCTGGCAGAGCTGAAAGTTCCGTATACGACCACGGGAGGCGGCATTATGGTGCCTGTGGACAAGGTGTATGAACTCAGGATCCAGCTGGCGGGGCAGGGTCTGCCGCAGGGCGGGGGCGTAGGGTTCGAGCTGTTTGACAAAACCGGTTTCACCATGACGGACTTCGTGCAGAAGCTGAATTACCGGCGCGCGCTCCAGGGAGAGCTGTCAAGGACGATACGGTCTCTCGCTGAAGTTGAACAGGCCAGGGTGCACCTGGTGGTGCCGGAGAAGTCCCTTTTCGTTCAAAAAGAAGACAAACCGAAAGCATCTGTTCTCCTGAAGCTTCGCGCCGGCAGGAAACTGTCTCAAGGCCAGATACAGGGGATCGTGCATCTTGTGGCGAGCAGCGTCGAGAGCCTGGATTCCAGGGACATTGCAGTGGTTGACAGCAATGGAGACATGCTTACCTCGGCGATCGATGAAGCCTTTGCGGCGTCGGGCGGCCAAATGGAACACCAGCGTAATTATGAGAAAGAGGTGGAGGGAAGGATCATCGGGATGCTTGAACCCGTTGTGGGCAAGGGCAAGGTGAAGGCGCGGGTCGCAGCCAGCTTCGACTTTACCAAAATGGAGAAAACGGAGGAAAAGTATGATCCCGACAGCCAGGTAGCTCGGAGCGAACAACGGAACGCGGAAAAATCAACAAGCGGAACAACGGGCGGCGTGCCCGGCGTTACCTCGAATCTGCCGCCGCGGGCGGGTCAGGCCGCACCGCAGTCAGCCGGTTCTCAGGCGCAGTCGGAAAAGAAAAACGAGACGGTCAACTATGAGATCAGCAAGGTCGTGAGCCATGTGATCAGCCCCTCGGGAGAGCTCAAACGCCTTTCAGTCGTGGTGTTGCTGGACGGAACCTATGTTGCGCAGCCGGGCGCCGCGGAAAAGAAGTACACGCCGCGCGGTGAAGAGGAGGTCCGCCAATTCGAAGATATGGTGAAGAAGGCGATAGGCTTCATTGGCGACCGGGGCGATGAAGTCAAGGTCGTGAACATGCCGTTCGAGATTATTCCTCAGGAGGAACTTGCCGAGGCGCCGAGGGGCCTTGCGTCAATGACTCCTGTGATAGCGATGGCGCTGAAATACCTCGTTCCTCTCGCGGGAATGGTCCTCTTGTTCCTTTTTGTCATCAAACCACTCATGAAAGTACTGGCCGCGCCGCTGCCTGTTCAGCGGGCGCTGGGGCAACCTCAGACCGTCGCGGAGATGGAGCTGGGCTCTGCGGCGCCGGCGGCAAGGGAAAAACCGATACAGGATCAGCTCGGAGATTGGGCCAAGAAGAACCCGAAGGAGGCGACGAATCTTATCAAGGGCTGGATCGAGGAGAAGTAAAAGAACAAAGTACATAGTACGGAGTACTCGGTAGTGCAAGGAGCATTAGATGCCTTTGAGCGGTTATGAAAAAGCGGCAATATTTCTCAGCACAATCGGCGAGGATGCGGCGGCGGAGGTGCTGAAGAGCCTCGACGCGAAAGATATCGGCAAAATCACGATGCATATGACCAGGCTCACGACCGTTACCCGCGTCACGATCGAAAACGTGCTTCGGGAGGCTTCGGACAGTATTTCCAAGGGAGACGTCCGTGTGGGCGGAGAGGACTTTGTCAAAAAGGTCCTGTCAAAGGGCCTGGGTGAGGAGGGCGCGACGAAGATGCTCGAAATGGCGTCAAAAGAAGGGCCGCTCGAATCTCTCCGCTGGGTTGACGCCAAGACCCTCGTCAACTTTCTCGTGACCGAACATCCACAGACCATTGCGCTCATTATCTGTCTGCTTGAACCGGCGCAGGCCGCCGAGGTCCTCTCGGCCTTGCCGGACCTCATCAAGGCCGATGTGGCAATGCGGATCGCGACGACTGAGCGGATTCCCGAGAACGCCATTGAGGAGCTTAAGGAAGTGCTCAAGGGGCAGCTGGAAATCGGCAAGGGCAAGGGCAAGAAACTCGGAGGGGCAAAGACCATAGCGGAAATACTGAACCAGTGCGACCGGTCCACGGAACAGTCGGTCATCGGAAAGATCGAGGAGTTGAACAATACGCTTGCGGATTCCATTCGGCAGCTGATGTTCGTGTTCGACGATCTGGCCAAGGTTGACGACCGGGGAATCCAGATGATCCTGAAGGAAGCGGGCACCGAGGAACTCGGCCTCGCGTTGAAAACAGCGTCGGAAGCGCTCAAGGAGAAGATATTCAAAAACATGTCTCAGCGGGCGGCGCAAATACTCAAGGAGGACATGCAGACGCGGGGACCGGTCAAGGTGTCTGACGTGGAGAAGGCGCAGCAGAACATCGTGAAGGTCGCCCGCAAACTCGAAGGCGAAGGCAAGATCATGCTTGCGGGGAGGGGCGGTGAAGAGCTTGTTGTCTAAAAGACGCATTACGCAGGACGCGGACCTTTCGCGGTTCGACATGCCGCTACTCAGGACCGATCTGTCCGTGGGAGGCAGCGCGGACCGCATCGAGCGGGAGGCGTACGAGCGCGGATACGCGGCAGGGGAAAAAGCGGGCTTTGAAATGGGGCAGCAGAAGGCGAAGGTGCTGATCGACAAGGTGGAGGCGCTGCTCAAGGAGCTGGTTACGCTGCGCGAGACGATCATCAGGGCGGCCGAGCCGCAGTGCATTGAGCTTGCGGTCGCCATGGCGCGGAAGATCCTGATGAAGGAGCTGACCGCCAGACCCGAGGAGCTCGTGAACCTCTCGAAAGAAGCGCTCTTGAAGCTGGAGCGGACGGGCCAGATAGTCATCAAGATCAATCCATCGCTGTACGACCTTTTTACGAAACACAAACCCGAACTGCTCAGCGTGCATCCGGACATCGTCTTTGACGTGGATCCGTCGATTTCCCGATTCGGGTCCGTGGTGATCGGTCCCGTTGAAGAGGTGGTGACCGACCTGGACGAGCAATTGAAAAATCTCATCAAGGACATGAGGGACCGGCATGGCAGCAATTGATCTGTTGCCCTACGTCCGCGCAATCGAAACGACGGACCCCATGAAGGTGTACGGTCTGGTGACGGAGCTCACGGGGATCATCATCAAGGCCACCGGCGTCAAGGCGAGCATCGGGGAATCATGCAAGATCCTGTCGGAAAAGCTCGAGCTGGATGCTGAGGTCGTCGGCTTCCGGGACGGCAAGGTGCTGCTCATGGCTGTCGGGGACCTCTCCGGAGTCAAAGCGGGGAGCAGGGTAATCCCCATCGGCAAAAAGGTCTCCGTAGGGGTCTCTTCATCGCTTGTGGGCAGGGTTGTCAACGACCGGGGCGAACCCATAGACGGCAAGGGACCGGTTTACGGCGCGGAGTATCCTCTGTACACGTCCACGCCGCACCCCCTGAAGCGCCGGAGGATATCCGAGCCCATAGATCTCGGGATCAGGTCGATCAACGGCCTGCTTACCTGCGGCAAGGGGCAGCGGATCGGGATCATGGCCGGATCGGGTGTGGGCAAGAGCGTGCTGCTCGGCATGATGGCGCGGTACACCGCGGCGTCGGTCAATGTGATTGCAATGATCGGAGAACGCGGCCGCGAGGTGCGCGAGTTCATCGAAAAAGACCTCGGCGAGGAGGGGATGAAGAAGTCCGTCATCGTCGTTTCCACCTCGGAGCAGCCGCCCCTTGCAAAGGTGCGCGGGGCGCTGGCCGCCACGGCAATAGCCGAATATTTCCGCGACCAGGGGAAGGATGTGCTCCTGCTCATGGACTCTCTCACCCGGGTTGCCATGGCCCAGCGCGAGATCGGGCTTGCCACAGGAGAACCACCCACGGCCAAGGGATATACCCCGTCCGTGTTCGCGCTTCTTCCCAAACTGCTTGAACGGGTCGGAACCTCCGAGGGCGCGGGCAGTATCACCGGCATTTATACTGTGCTGGTTGAGGGGGACGACCTTTCCGAGCCTGTCGCCGACTCGGCGAGGGCCATTCTCGACGGACATATCGTTCTGTCGAGAGACCTTGCCATGGAGGGCCACTACCCAGCGATCGACGTGCTCCAGAGCATCAGCAGAGTTATGCCGGATATTGCTGGCGCGAGACACAAGGAGCTTGCCGCACAGTTCATGGAGACCATGGCTGTCTTTAAAAAAGTCGAAGATATGATCAATCTGGGAGCTTACAAGGAAGGTTCCAACGCCAAGATCGATAACGCCGTCAGGATGATTGACAAGTTAAGGGGATATCTCAGGCAGGGAATGAACGAGCGACGGGACATGGGAGACAGCCTGCAGGGGCTTTCCTTCCTATTTGAAGGCGCAGAGAGCAAGGCATGACCAGACAGAAGGCGGTATCAAAAGTCCTGGAACTGAAGGGGTTCACAAAAGAACAGCTCGAGTTCGAAGTTCGCGCGATCCGGGACAAGCTGAACAGCGAACAGACGAGACTGGATGCGCTGGAGCAGTCGTACAAAAAAACAAGTGACGAGCTCGCGTGCAGACAGCTGAGCAACACCATGCCGGTCCAGGAGCTAAATCTGTTTTATGCATATTTGAAACACCTCGCGAAGCAGACAGAGCTTCAAAAGCAGCTTGTTGCAATACGGGCCAGGGAGCTTGATGAAAAGCAGCAGGCGATGATTGAGGCGCACAAGGAGCGGCGCCTTGTTGAGATCCTGTACGACAAGATTGTGCGGACGAACAGGAAGGAAGCGGACCGCGACGAGCAGAAGGAAGCTGACAGCAGTTACCTGACCAGGAAGGCGGGGAGATGAGGAGCGTAGAAGGGAAAAGCGAAAAGCATCAGACGGGTGACGCTCCGGTCTGTCATGGGAGCGGGGCGATTGCCCCTCAGCCCCTGTTGCCGGGAGACCGCAGCCGGAGGCCGAAGCGAACGCTGAATTCCGTTGCCGGTATGCTGATAATCCTCTCTGCTGTCTTTTCAACGCCCGCCGCATCCGCCCAGGACGACATGATCAAGCTTGTCGAAACGAAGCGCGCCGAGCTTCAGGAGAGAGAAGAGGCCCTCAAGCGGGAAGAACAGCGGCTGGAAGCCATAAAGAAGGATGTGGACGAGAGGATCGACAAATACACGAAGCTGCTTGCCCAGATCGATGCACTGCTGAAAAGAATGGAGAAGGCAAAAGACGATAAACTGGAAAACGTGGTCAAGGCGTATGAGGTAATGCCGGCAGAGGATGCGGCGGCGCGGATTTCCGCCCTTGATGATGAAACGGCGCTTAAGATCATGCTCAGGATGAAGAGCAAGAAGGCCGGCGCCGTTATCGCGCAGATGGCGCCCCCGAAGGCAGCGGTCTTGACGAAACGCATGACGACTTTTCAGGTGGCAAAGTAGACAGTGTAACCCGCGCGCTGACCGACCGCGGCTCGCGACGAAAATATGCTAAAATGAACTATGCGGATCTGGACTACTCCACAGCTCAGGGACCTGCTCCCGGAGAGGGAATTGCCGATAAAACTCCTGCCGGAAGACGAAATCAAGGACACCTTCCTGATTAGTGCAGCACCCGATGATATTGCAATTGTCGCTCTTGATGAGAATTACCGTGAATTCCTTGACACAGCGAAGGAAGAAAACATCGCCTGCCCCATTTTCCTCATCTCACCGGAACCGACGATTGTCGTGCAGGACATTGAACAGTATAACGCGCTTGTTCTCGATTTAAAAAAAATGGGAAGCACGGCGGTCAAGAACATCCTTCGTCTTTTTGTCAGCCGGGCCGCGCATCAGGTTGACGCCCTTGTCCCGGAAATTGCCATTGAGCCGGGTACGGAAAACAGAGCCTTGATCAAACCCCTGGTTGACCAGCCCGCCATTCGGGAGATTCTGGGCCATATTCAAAAAAAAGCCCTGCCTGTTATAGTGGCCTTCGACATACTGGAAAATGGAAAGCCGGTCACGGCCCGAGGCGTCTGCAATGTCAAGGAAGTGCTCGGCCAAACCCTGGCACTTGACCGGTTCCGGCAGTCCTTGTTGCTGCAGGGCTTCAAAAAAGGGATGTCAATCAAGATAGTATTTTCCTTTCGGCAGAAAAATCTGGAAGCAATTGTATCTATTCAGGAGGCGACCGGCAGAGGAATTCTTATTACCATCCCCGACCGGTTATTCTCGACAAAAGAAATCCGCATCCAGCCGAACCAGAACAGGCCGCTCAGCCTCTTCATCCTGATGCCGAATGAACCCACGAAGAGCCTGGAAGTCATTGATATAAGTCCAAAGGGAATCGGGTTTATTTTCACGCGGGACCTTCCTATTAACAATGTCTATGGATTCACGATCATGCTGCCGGAACCGCAGGCAATCGTTGTTGCGCCTGGAATCATTCGTTTCAAGAAGGAAAGCGACAACGGCATTCGGTATGGAGCGGAAATACGTCCCCACCCATGGGATGAGGAGAGCATTGCAAAATATCTAATGCGAAGAGAAACGGAGATTCTCAGCCTGCTCAGAAATCAGTGATGTGCTGCGGACCGCATGTTTGTCAGCGAACCCTTCCGAAATAAAAAAAACTCATATAATAATCCGGGATAGTCCAAATGCAGTCTTTACTGCCGTTCGTGTATGGATTTGGACCTATTGACCAGTCTTAGCCGGACATAACCTGCTGATTTTAAGAAAATTCCGGCATAATCCGCCTGGGCACAAACATTGCAAAAAATAGTTGCAGTAGTTGTTTGTTCCCGGCCGATGTATTTATGGATGCCAATGTGCGAGGAAAAGACCCGTGGGTGAACTCATCGCAAAATCAGAAGCAGAAGAAGACTCTCTGGACGACATGGTCGCCGAGCTCAGGAAAACCTTCCGGGAAGAGGCCTATGAGCTGGTTACCGAACTTGAAACAGCGCTTCTTGAGCTGGAGAAGGCTCCCGGCGAAATGGAAGTCGTCGGCAGGGTGTTCCGCGCCATGCATACGATCAAGGGCTCGGGCGCTACGTGCCGGCTGAACGATATCGCGTCGTTTACCCACGAACTCGAGACTATATTTGATATGGTGCGGAAAGGAAGGATCGCGGTCACTCCGGAGCTCATCAATCTTGCCCTTCGGGCGCGCGATCAGATCAAGGCGATGCTCGATCGGTTGTATCAGGGGAAAGCGGTTGATGAGGCTCTCACTCAAAAAATAACCTCGCTGCTGAAAAAGCGCGTTTCAGACTCCATCGTTAAGAGAGCGCAGACCGGTTCGTCACAATTGCAGGGCAAGGCTTCCACGGATATTGCCGGAGAAAACGCTACGTACCGCATCCGCTTTCAGCCCGCCCCCGATACCTTCTCGCACGGCACGAATCTCACCCTGCTATTGAACCAGCTCCGGGAGCTCGGCCACTGTCACGTGGCGGCGCAGACTGACAACATCCCGTATCTGGAGAACATTAACCCCGAGACCTGTTATACCTCCTGGGACGCGATCGTGAGCACCCCCCTCGGCAGGAATGCCATCGAAGACGTGTTCATTTTTGTCAGAAACGGCAGCGAACTGAAGATCGAGGTTATCGATGAGGAAGGAGCTCCGGTGGACGAAGCTGCATACAAAAAGCTCGGGGAAATCCTTATCGAACGGGGCGATCTGTCTTCGGAGGCATTGCAACAGGCGCTGAATGCAAAAAAGCGCGTCGGGGAAGTGCTGGTTGAGATAGGTGTCATTCCTGAAGCCAAGGTGGAGTCCGCGTTGACGGAGCAGCAGCATGTGCGGGAAATGCGGGAGCGCCGCCAGGGCGCTGAGGCCTCCGCCAGCATTCGCGTTGCAACGGCCAAACTTGACAGCCTCGTGAACCTGGTTGGCGAGCTCGTGACGGTGCAGGCGCGGCTCACCCAGACTGCGCTGAGCACCGGACTGCCCGCGCTTCAGTCCATCGCGGAAGAAGTCGAGCGTCTGACCGCATCGCTCCGCGACAACACCATGGATATCCGCATGCTCCCGATCGGGACGACGTTCAGCAAGTTCAAGCGGCTCGTACGCGATCTTTCGTCCGAGCTCGGCAAAGAGATAGAAATGACCGCCGGCGGCGCGGAGACAGAGCTTGACAAGACTGTTATCGAGCGCTTGAGCGATCCCCTGGTCCATATCATCCGGAACAGCATCGACCACGGCATTGAGCTCCCGGCCGCGCGCACGGCGGCAGGGAAACCGAAAAAAGGGACGATCCACCTCTCGGCGCTCCACTCCGGCGCCCATGTGCTGATCCAGGTGCAGGACGACGGCGCGGGTTTGGACGGCTCGGCCATTCGCGCCAAAGCCGTCGAGAAGGGGCTGATCCAGCCCGACGTGGAGCTCCCGGAGCACGAGCTCTGGGAACTCATCCTTGCTCCGGGATTTTCGACGGCAAAGCAGGTCAGCGGCGTCTCCGGCCGCGGGGTCGGCATGGACGTGGTAAAGAAGGCGATTGATGCGCTTCGCGGAACGATAGAGATAATGAGCTCCAAGGGTAAGGGTACGACGATCACGCTCAAGCTTCCGCTCACGCTCGCAATCATCGACGGGTTCCTGACCAGGACCGGCGATGAGCGCCTGATCTTTCCGCTTTCTCTGGTCGAGGAGTGTGTGGAGCTCGGCAGGGCGGACATGGCCTCGGAGCACGGGAGGCAGCTCGCGCATGTGCGCGGCCAGATCGTGCCGTACATCCGGCTGCGCGACTACTTCATGATCAGCGGCGGCAATCCCGCATATGAGCAGATCGTGATCACGGGTGTGGATGGCCGCAGGGTCGGGTTCGTGGTGGACATGGTGATTGGAGAGCATCAGACCGTGCTTAAGTCCCTTGGCAAGTTCTACAAGGATGTCGAGGGCATATCCGGCGCTACGATCCTCGGCGACGGGACCGTGGCTCTGATCCTTGATATTCCGAAACTGGTGCGCATGGTCGCGCTGCAGGAAGAGCAGATGACACGGGGAGGCGCCAATCTTGATTAAAATTAAAAAAATCAGTAACTACTCAGGTCAGCCACTTCGCTTCGACGCAAGGCGCGCCAGTATGTTGATACGTCGGAACGCTGTCAGTACCCGTACTCGCAACGCTTTCGCTTCGCACGCGTTGTTTTGGCTGAAGTGGCGCTATCATGAGGGTCGCCGCGCGCTTTTTTGCGTCTGTGCTCAGCGGCAGACCTGAATAGTTACAAAAATCACGTTAATAATTTAATTTGGACAGACACTATTCTGAACGAGTACGTCAAACTGTTAAAGGAGGAGATGAAAATGAAGCTGACTATCGGAAATAAAATAACTCTCGGTATAAGCGTTATGATCGTTCTCGTGATGATCATGGGCGTGATTTTCTACATGGCGTCTAAGAAAGCGGAACAGGCTGTTATGCAAAATCAGGAAATCCGAGGGGTCAACGGGCTGATGACCGCGCGAATCATTGATCACCTGAAATGGATGGACGGACTGTCATCGGGGTTGTTCATAGAGGGGAAGGCGTTTACGGGAAAACTGGATCCGAACGAATGCAACCTCGGCAAATGGATGGCGACGTACAAGCCGTATTCCGAGGAGCTCGCCGTGCCCTTTCATGCGCTGGACGAACCGCATAGAAAACTGCATGCGACAGCGGAAAAGATCATATCGGCATACCGGGCCGGCAATAAAGCCCTCGCTCATGCAATATTCACAAATGAGACAGTACCCGCCGTCGCCGCCGTCCAGGAACATCTTGTGAAAATGAAGGAAATTCTCAAGAAAGACGAAGAACTGTCTCTCGAAAGGCTCGAAGCGATCCAGCATAGGGCGAGCGCTCTGTCTGAGGGTCTGACGATCTCAATCGTCCTGTTCGGCATCATCGGAGGCCTCATCTTCGTGAGAGGCATCATGAAACCGCTTCGGCAGGCCGTATCGGCGGTGCAAACCGTGGCACAGGGCAATCTCATGATGAACATCGAGGTGGCGTCCAGGGATGAATTGGGCCAGTTGCTGGGAGCCGTGAAGGAGATGGTGGAACGGCTCAGGATGGTGGTCGCGGACGTAAAAACCGCTTCCGACAACGTGGCGTCTGGAAGCCAGCAGCTGTCCGCCGGCGCGGAGCAGATGTCCCAGGGCACGACCGAGCAGGCGGCTTCGGCAGAGGAAGCGTCGTCGTCTGTCGAGGAGATGAACGCCACGATCAAGCAGAATGCGGACAATGCATCGCAGACCGAGAAGATCGCGCTTAAGTCCGCGGCAGATGCGCAGGAGAGCGGCAAGGCGGTCAGCGAGACCGTGAGCGCAATGAAGGATATCGCGGCCAGGATCTCGATCATCGAGGAAATCGCCCGCCAGACGAATCTGCTGGCCCTGAATGCGGCGATTGAGGCGGCGCGCGCAGGCGAGCACGGAAAGGGTTTTGCGGTCGTGGCGTCGGAGGTGAGAAAACTTGCCGAGCGGAGCCAGGCAGCAGCGGGAGAGATCAGCCAGCTATCCACGACCAGCGTGGAGGTGGCGGTGAAGGCAGGCCAGATGCTGGCCAAGCTGGTGCCGGACATCCAGAAGACCGCTGAGCTGGTGCAGGAGATCAGCGCGGCAAGCAAGGAGCAGACCACGGGCGCCGATCAGATCAACAGCGCGATCCAGCAGCTCAACCAGGTGATTCAGCAGAACGCCGGCGCTGCCGAGGAAATGTCTTCGACCGCGGAGGAGCTCTCATCGCAGGCCGAGCAGCTCCAGAGTACGATCGAATTCTTCAAAGTGGCCGAACAGGAAAAGGGCTCTCTCAGACGCCAGGCAGCATCACAAAGACAAGCCCCCGCTTTGCAGAGAGTCCAGGTGGCGCACCTTGCCGCGAGTTCGAAGGACGCTGCTGCGACTGCGGGATACGCGGCCCAGCATGCGGGCGTGTCCCTGAACCTGGGGCATACGGCCAGGGGCAACGGCAACGGAGACACTCACGTCGCGGAGTTTGAGAAATTCTGAGAAAACAGGAAACAGGGGTCAGAATTCAGTAGTCAGGAGAAAGTCGGTCATGATTTCCAGTCTGGCTTCTGACTTCTTCATCACAAGGAGGTCCCTATGAGCACGACAGGCATCCTGGAAATTACGCAGTTTCTCACGTTCAGGCTCGACAGCGAGGTGTTTGCAATCGACATCTCGAAGGTCCGAGAGGTGCTCGATTTCACGACGATCACTAAAGTGCCGCGCATGCCGGACTTCATGCGCGGCGTAATCAACCTGCGCGGGAGCGTGGTGCCGGTGGTGGATCTTCGGCTTAAATTCGGCTTGCCGAAGACCGAAAAGACACTGAACACCTGCATCATCATCGTGGAAGCGGCGGTGGACGACGAAACGACTATTCTTGGGGCGCTCGCGGATTCCGTGCAGGAAGTAATGGATCTCGAACCGGAAAACATAGAGCCGGCGCCGAAGATCGGAGTGCGGCTTAATACGGAGTTCATTAAAGGAATGGGAAAGAGGGAAGGCAAATTCATCATTCTCCTTGACATCGACAAGGTCTTTTCCACGGGTGAACTGGCCCTGGTGCAGACCACGCTGGACGAGATGCCCGCGGGAAAGTAAACATGATGTTCAACTTCCAAGACGACAAATTTACTGGATTTTTCAGATAAAGGTGCTAAAATATCCGCATGCAGATATGGACAACCCCGCAGCTCAACGAGCAAATCCTTGAAAAAGGATTACCGGTAACCGTCAAGGCAGAACAGGAAATTAAAGAAATATTTCTTCGGGACGCGGCGGTCTGCGACATGGCGGTTATTCCGATCGATGATAAGTGTCGGGACTTCCTCTGCAAGGCTAAAGCGAAGGGTATCCACGGCCCCATCCTGTTCATCTCGCCGGAGGCGGTGATTGAAGGCGGGGGCCTGTACGGGCATCAGGCTTTTATCCTGGACCAGAAAAAGATGGGGAACGACGGCCTCAAGAGGACCGTAAGCTTCATACTCGCTCTTTCTCTCTCACGTATTCCCGCGGGGCTTCACCAGTCTTTCACAACGGAAGAATTCGCCTGTTTGACGAATGAAGGCCCCAAAGAGGCCGACGTGAATATCAGGGAAACCCTGTCCACCCTGCAGCGCGAAGAAGCGCGGGTTGTCGTCGCATTTCAGATGCTGGAGGACGATGAGCCGGTGACCGTTCGGGGGACTTGTATCCTCAAGACCCTCGCGGAAAACACAATTGTGCTGAGCCGGTTCAAACCGATACCGCTTCTCCAGGGGGCCAAACCTGGAATGGAAGTCGCCATGCTCTTTACGCTGGGAGAAGAGCGGTATCATGCGACGATAACCAGCCGCAGCATCGGAGATGATGAACTTATCGTATCTATCCCGGACCGGCTCTATTTTGTGAGGCGGAGATTTTTCCGCATTGAACCAAGCCCGCCGCTGCCCGTTCACCTCACCGTCCTGCTGCCTCACCAGCCCACGGTATTATACAAAGCCCTGGAGATCGGCCAACGGGGGGTCAGCTTTGTCGGCACTGGCGCGCTCGACCTGGGGCGGGTATACGCTTTTACCGTCATGCTGCCTGAGCCCTCAACGGTCATCGGGAGCTACGGGATAATCCGTTCTAAAAAAGAGACCGATAACGGTTTTCGTTATGGCGCGGAGCTCCACATTCATCCAAGAGACGAAGAGGACATTGCCCGGTATATCATGCGGCGCGAACTGCAGATTCTCTCCCTGCTCGGATAGCGGTATATTCGTTCCTCTTCTTTACTGGGGCGCGGCTGGTGGTTCCGGGTTTGCGCCGGGTGGGGCCTGCGGAAAGAGCAGGATGATGCTGATCCTTCTGTTTCTCGGGTCTTCCGGATCTTCCTTGATGAACGGGACGGTATCGGCATAGCCCGCGACGCGGGTCAGTCGTATGGGGTCCAAGCCGAAGCGTTCCAGCTGTTTTTTCGCCGCGAGGGCCCGTTCCGTGGAAAGCTCCCAGTTTCCGCGGGTCGCTGATGATCGGAAGGCCAGAGAATCGGTATGGCCTTCAACGGATACGGGGTTCGGCATCGCCCGGATGTTGTCTCCGACCACCTGCATGATCCTGGTGGCGAGGCTTGTCGGCTCCGAGGAACCGAGATCGAACATGGGTTTGCCCAGCTTGTCCACAAGCTGAATGCGCACGCCGCCCTCGAACACATCGACGATGACCTGGTCCTTGATATCCCCGAGCTTGACCTCGATGGCTTTCTTGATGGCCTCCTTGAACTGCTCGGGCTTTGTTTCATAGTTGCCCTGCATTTCCCTCGGCACCTTCGTCTTTTGCTCGCCCGCCTCATTGAATACTTCGCTCGATTTGGCCATGAAAGATTCGCCGCTTTGGGCGAAGATGCTGAAATGCTTGAAGTACATGGAGAGTCTGGCCCTTTTTTCCGCTGAGGTCATGTTGAGAAGCCACATGAGCAGGAAAAAGGCCATCATGGCCGTGACGAAGTCCGCGTAGGCCACTTTCCAGCTTCCGCCATGCGCGCCGCCGGTGATCTTTTTAACTTTTTTGATGACTATCTTCGCCTTCTGGTCCTTCATTTAGAACGTCCCCGGACTTCCTGCTCAAGCTCGCCGAAGGTCGGCTTTTCCTTGTCCGGCACGGCCCGACGCCCGAACTCCACAGCCATCTGCGGCGCGGAGCCGCCGACGAACGCCACGAGGGCGACCTTGATGACATGCAAAGTGGCGCCTGCCTCCTCCGCCTGGCTTTCGAGGTTGGTGGCCATGGGCCCAACAAAGCCGTAGGACAGGAGAACGCCGAGAAAGGTCCCCACTAATGCAGCGCCGATCGAATGGCCGAGCACTACCGGCGGTTCGGAGATCTTGCCCATGGTGAGGACGACGCCGAGCACGGCAGCGACTATACCGAGAGCAGGCAGACCATCCGCGATTTTTGAGAGGCTGTGCGACGGGATCAACGATTCATGGTGATGGGTCTCGATCTCGATGTCCATGAGGTTGTCGAGCTCGTGAGGCGGTATGTTCGCCGTGATGATCACCTTCATGTTGTCGCAAATGAAGCTCAGAGCATGATGGTTCGACAGTACACCGGGATACTTCTGGAAAATGGCGCTCTTCGCGGGCGTTTCTATGTCCGCTTCGATGGAGATGAGTCCTTCTTTCCGGATCTTGGCAAAGAGCTGATACAGGAGCGAGAGGGTATCCATATACTGCGCCTTGCTCGGGCTCTTGGGAGCGAAGACTGATGAAATGCTTTTCAGGACGAGACTGAAGACCCGGGGAGTGGCCGAGATGAAAAAAGCGCCCACGGCTGCACCGCCGATGATCATCAGTTCGATGGGCTGGAACAGAACATGGAGGTTCCCCTGCTCCAGGATATACCCTCCGATGACGGCGCTTAGCACTACGATGATGCCGATGATCGCAAACATGGGTTATTTCACGCGCTCGCTTTCTTTAAAGTCGGACGCGCCTTTTAGCGCGCCCGTCCCTGTCGGGAGTTCTATGGTGAATGCAGCGCCCCCGCCCTCGACATTCCCGGCCCGGATTGTACCGCCATGCTCGGCGATAATGCCATGGGATATTGAGAGCCCCAGTCCTGTTCCCACACCCACGGATTTGGTGGTGAAAAAAGGATCAAAGATCTTCGACATGATCTTCGGAGAAATTCCGGGTCCGTTATCAGCAACCATGATAATGACCCTGCGGTTTTCCCGGTCGTACCGGGTGGTGAAAGTTATCTTACCCCTCCTGACTCCGGCAGCTACGATCGTTTGCTCGGCGTTGAGGAGGATATTGAGTATCACCTGCTGGATCTGCTGCGCGTCGACATAAACGGTTGAGACCGTATCATAGCATTTTACAACCTCGATATTGCTCGACTTAAGCCAGTAGCCCCGGAGGTCGACGGCCCGGTCTATGATACCGTTCACCGATTCGAGGCTTTTTGACGGCGTTTTCTGACGGGAGAAGGTCAGCAAATTGTCCACGATTCTTTTACACCGCTCAGCGCTGTCCAGAATTTTTTTCAGATCAGTCTTAATGCTCTCATCGGCGACCTTCATCGCAAGGAGTTCGGTATAGGCGATGGCGCCGGTCAGGGGATTGTTGATCTCGTGAGCGACGCCGGAAACGAG